>Ga0180437_10006179_pt1 | contig 16084 bp, 30 predicted proteins | sample SS_ome_4_FD_132410 | JGI IMG/M metagenome (GOLD analysis project Ga0180437, IMG submission 132410) | Hypersaline lake sediment archaeal communities from the Salton Sea, California, USA - SS_3_D_1 metaG | ecosystem: Environmental > Aquatic > Non-marine Saline and Alkaline > Hypersaline >...
AAGGTGCCCGTTTTCATTAAATACAAAGCGTTGGGCCTTTACCAAATACTCATCGGCTGTTGTATAAAAAAGGTTCCTTGAATAAGAGCCAGCCGGTAAATAATTAAGCCTATTCACAACATCCATACCGGGGGCGCTTACATAAGCAACAAAATATTTGCCAGTCAAGGCGTTATTGCTTGAGGCATGCTGGTTACATATTCCATCAGCTTGCAGAATGCCGCCTATTTCCAATGGTGTATATTGTTCTGATGTGACAAAAACAGATTTGTCATAATGGTCATACAGCATCGCTTTGTTAAAATTGTCATCATTATCGTTTGAGCAGGCAGAAAGCCCGATAATTATTGCTAGTAATAAATATTTCATGGTGTAACTCCTTGGCACGTTTAATGTTGTTACCTTGCACAAACAGCGTGAAAGGTCATAATAGAGTAAATTATATGCTTAAAATTGCAAACTTGAGGTACTAAATGACTGACCCACTTGCAGACGGTGAACAAGGCGATAGCTGCCGTCAAAAGATAAATGAAACTATTACCAAGGGTAATAATTTTGAAACATACAACCCAGACTTGGCAGAGACAGATAACAACGAGCGTGCTTTTGTAAAGAACAAGCCAAAATCTGCTTTTATTGATAGTGCCAACTATAACCGCCCAGGGCAAACCACGGAGGGCCTTATAAACAACCAATTGAATATCTATGAGGACTACTTAACATTGGTTTTTCAGCCAAACCGTGACGGGATTCACACTATTTCGGCTGATTTTGTTTGGTCATCTGACAGTAATACACAAGATGTATTGGCTTTGATTGACGTTACCGGTGACCAAGGCTTTGCCAAACAGTTTGATTTTATGCAAGCTGAGGCGCCAGATGCAGGGGGTGCAGGCCCAACATTCAATACAATAATTGGAGGCGCAATTGGCCCAGATGCAAACACAGGGTCAGACCAGTTGTACCCAATTCATTTTGAGCGCGAGTTGAATTTGCTGGCCTCTGAAAACTATACAATTATTTTGGCTTGGGCTGCTAGTGATGCAGGTATTTTGGCAGCAATTCATAACGGCCAATTGAAAATACAGGAGAATATCAGTGGGTAAGCAAATTGAAATTTCTATGCCTGATAAGGAGTTTGATGGGAACTGCTTAAATGATGAAGTAAAGGCTGTTGACCCAACTGCTAAAGCATACGTTTTGGCAAGCCGCCAAAGAATACGCATCCACTGTGCAGATGAGTTTGACGCTTCAAGCTTTCAGTCTGTTATTGATGCGCATGATTGTGCTGGGCATATTCTTGAGCAGGCAATACAGATAAAAATGTTTGAGATTGATGCAAAGGCCGATGAAGTTGTGCATGAGCGCATTGATTATGACGGCTCAAACTTTGCTGCAGACTTTGAAAGCCAGTTCCGTATTAAATCCAAGCTAATGGATGCAATACGTTACAACGAAACCAAGCCGGCTGAGGACCCAGAGTTTTCAATTGTATGGATTGCAAGGCCGGCACCTGTTGTTTTGACTGAGCAAAAGTTTAGCGAGCTCAGTTATTTGATTGAGGCGCGTATTTCAAACGCTGTATTCAATGCAAACACTCACAAGCAAGCCGTTGCAGCATTAACATTAGTCGATGAAATAAGCTCATACGATTTTAGCAGCGGCTGGTAATGAAAATCACTGGCAATCCGCTTTTTAAAAAGCATCCAAAAAACAAAAAACTATCAATTGTCGTTGATGGTTTTTTTGCTGTACGTGGTGGATGGCAGTGCAGCATAAACAGTGATGACGTAACAAACTTTGCTTCAATACCTTGGCCATTCAGATACTTGCTAGACCATGATGATAAGGAAGTTATCCGGGCCGCCACCATGCACGATATGCTGGTTGGTGAGTTTGGGCCAAAGCGCATGGTATTTCATCAAAACACAGGTGCCGTGCGCGAGCTTACATGGAAAGAGGCTGCTGTATGGTTTAGGGAAGCATTGCGCCATGATGGCGTGGACAAGTTGCGCCGGCGTTTATTTTACCGGGCTGTAATGGCTTGGAAACACATTAAAAAATTATTCTAGCTCTTATCCTTAAAAGCCTTTACCAGATTAAAGCAAAGCGATAGCGCCTTATGGGCCTGCTCTTTTGCTTGGTCAGTATCAGCACGCACAACATCAAAATGCTCTGCATGTGTATTCATGCGCCTTGATTGGTCGGCTTGCTCAAGTTCTACCTTGTTGAGCCTTTCCCATATCTTATCGGTTTTATGGCCGGTCTTTTTGGCAATGGCGGCTATGGCAACAATCACAAATGCGGCCAAGGCTGAAAAGTGAGGCTCCTCTATAAATATCCACTTTAGCATCGGTGATGCGGCGATAAATGCTTCCATATCCGTTTTAAACCTTTGCGTATCATGATTAATTCAGGGAGCGTGAGCAGCTCCCCATATTCGGTGATGAATTCCTCAACAGTGTCGAGGTTTTCAGTTAAGCAGCGTCCTCGTCCACTTCCAAGTTGTTTGCTGCTTTGCCGGCTTCCTTTACCGCTTGTTGCGCCAAAAACTCATGGGCCTCAAGCACTGCCTCGTCAGTAATGTCGAACTCATGCTCAACAACAATTTCACTTTCAACAAAGCTTGGGCCGTCTGCTTTTGCAACATAACGGATTTTGCCTTTGCCACGAGTGTAATCGTATTCAACGCCAATTGGTTTATTTTCAATATCCATGGTTTACCCCTTAATGGATGGTTGTGTTATCGCCTATTGCACAACGCAAGCAGGCAGGTGAAATTCCAAGCATGAGAGCCATTTTTTCCAGCTGAGCACAAAGAGCTGCAGCAATAACCCGTTCCTTAACGGTTGCTCCATTTAACTCAATGTCTTTATTGGCGGCATACTCCTTTTGGATTTGCGCCACTTGCTCAGCGTTCATTTTTATTATTCCGGTTTGGCTGCTCATATATTAATCAATTTGCTTTTAGTTAGCTAATCTTAACGGCGTATGCAGCGCCCTGCAACGGTCGCAAACATAGGCATCGGTTCCAGCAAGCTTTTCCATATTGTGCTTAAATTTCAAAGCACTGGCAAGCTTTAGAGTCACATTGTGGTCAATTACCAGGTTACCGGTTAAATGGTTGATGCTGGTAATGGTGCCAAAATGTACTTTGTACCGGCTACGTGTAACGCCGCGTTTTTTTGGCTCTGTATTCTTAAGCATGAAATAAACTTTATCGCCTTGCTGGTATTCAACCTCGTTGTCTATTTCTTCAAAACGTAACTGGCACGCCGTTTCTGCTTTTTTGCCGTTAATTGAGGCGGTTGTAAATACGCGAGGCAGGCCATCGTGTTGGGCCAATGTAAGCCACTCATACTTGGAAAGCTGGTCAACTTCATCTTGCGTGCTGGCAAGTAAACACCAACCCTCACTATCAAAATGAACCAATTGCGTTAGATACATAAAAACCCCGTAAAAACAGGAGTTTATCACAAGATGGGAAAATAGAAAGTTAAAGGCCCGTGCGCTCACAGTGGGCTAACCTGTCTACTGGGGCAATTACGAAGCCCTGAGCTGGCACCTTTCAACATAGCCGTCCACGCTGAAGCCTTGGAGGAGCTTTGAACCGTTGGGGATTCTTGGGCTATGCATCATGGCAGGTGATTTTTTAGGTGTACTCAACCCAAACACCGGTGCGCATTGATTCAACCAAGTACTCCGCACGCTTTTTAACATCGCGGTACCACTTGCTGTCAATCATTTGGTTGGCAGCTTCCTCGTAGTCGCCGTCCTTTAATGCAGCAAACATTTTTTTAAAATTGCTAAGGGTAGGCCATCCCATGTTGAAGCACATATCAATGAGCACTTGCCGGCGCACAAAATCAAGGTCACGCCAAAAGCGGCAATTATCAATAAGCTCTGCCTCAGCATTTCGCAAGTTGATATCAAGTAGTTTGTAGGCAATATCCTCTGGTATCCCATCCTTTTTGATATTGTAGGAAACTTGCAGCTTGTAACCAGTTTTTTCAAGCTTATCAAAGCGCTTATCTTTCATGGCACGAGCCAAAAGCTCTTTGCCAATTTCTGCTGGCAGCTCGTTTTCTTCAATGTTGAAGCCATAGCCGATTGTGTCTTTTTTGGCTGGGCACTTGTAAATAACGTGCATGCTATTTTTTACAACACAACCCTCAGCAGGTTTGGCAAATTCACGGTTTGCATGTAGATCAATAATCATTGGTTTCTAGCCTCCATTTCGCTACGCCAATCGCGCAGTTCTTTTTTGTCGCTGTTGCATGAATCCAGGGCTGCCTCCAAATCGGCCTTGTTCTGGTTCAAATCCCTGTTGGTCTGGCCTTGAATGTAAGGCATTGGCGTTTCCTCCATTGGTGCCTCCGGCGGTAGGGCCGTTATCACTTCCGTCTTTATCACCGGTTGACTGCCTGTACAGGCGGTAAACAGCATCAGGGATGCGAGTATTAAAGTAATCTTTAACCTTGGGTTCTGCATTTTCTAGCTCCTTAAGCTTTTGTTTTAAATCGGTGTTTTCAGCAGCAATGGCGTTCTGCCTTAACCGGTTGGCCTTGGCTGCCTTATCCCGTGCTGCAATGTCGGCCTCGTAACCATCAAGGGCCTTATGGGCCAACTCAATGGATGCAGTGAGGTTTGCTATTCGCTCCTCCTGCTTGCCAATAAGTTGGTTATTTTGCTCAATTGTGGCCGCCTGATTGGCGTTTTCGGCTTTTAGGTGCCAAACATACAGACCAACAAGGGCAACCAGTGCGAGCTTTATATAAAGACTATATTGTTTAAAAAAGCTCATGACTTAAGAGCCTCAATAACCTTAGCCAATCCGTCAATTTTCCAGCTTTCGGTGCATTTAAATAGCCAGTTAAGCACCACAAACATGGCAAAAACAATTGCCACCCATTCACCAGGTATTGCGTACTCAAGCTTATCAGCTGGGAGTTTGTACATTTGTACAACATGCGTAAGCCATAGAAGCAGGCAAAGCAAAAGCATGCGGCTACTGAAACGTCTACGCCAGCACTCGCTTTTTATTTTGTCAGATACGTTGAGCTTTGATTTTAATTCGATTTTTTCTTGCATGGTGGAACCTTTAAATTTTGCCTATAAAGGCAATCAGTTTATCACCACTCTTGTACGGCTTTGTAATCAGGAAATGCCCGTGCTGGTTCATAAGGTGCAACACCTTTTTATCCAGTTCGGAATCACTGTTGGCAACAACCTTGTCAGGGAGTGGGAGTGGCATTACAATTGTTTCTGCTTGCATAATAGTTTACCCCTATTTCGTAAGCTGTGAGGACAGGTTGTTAGGCGCGGCCTGTCCTTACTTTTATTTTCTGCTGATAAAGCAGGTTTCCGTATTTTCCTCACCATAACCTTTAATGACTTCAATCGAGCCACGCTTTAAAGTGCGTGCAATATCGTTTTTATTGGCACGTTTAAACTCTGAAAAGCTCATAACCTTGATTACTTTATCGGGCCGCTCGTTGGCCACAACAGCAAAAGCTTTATTAAAACGGGTGATTTCAAAGGTGCCGGCATCTAACTTGTCGAAAAAGTCATTGCCAATCATGGTGCAAAGTTCTTTTGAATTAATTTGTTGCATAATATTTATTCCTTACAAGGTTGCAAGAGTATTGCTTTTTTAAATTTGTTGCAAGGTTTCATTTTTGAATTGCCTAATATTTGAATCATCGAGGCCGGCAACATACAGGTCGCCAGCATCAATGGAGTTAACTTTAAGATCAATATCAAAGAAAATAACTAAGCCATCATCGCCATTGGCAGCCAATGAAATTCTCACAATCTGGCCTCCAAGATATTTTTTGTGATACATGCCAACATCGTAATCAGCCAGCAGTGCCGGGTAATACTCAGATAAAAACAGTTTGCAGGTGGAAATGTAAATCTCATTGTGCCGCCGCCTTGTATCGCTGCTGCTGTTAGCCATCACATAAAGGCCCATAAAAAATAAAAAAATCACTATCACAAACAAAGCATCATTTAATGTTGGCATTACTTTTCTCCCTTAAAGGTTATAAGGCCATCGCTGTGCATGATGTGCAACGTTTTCATCATGGCATCGAGGGCATATTCAAAGCTCTCTGGTGAGTTTCTACCAGGGCCATCAAACCAAGTATGGCATCCGCTGCAGCCATAGAAGCCGCAAAAGTCAGAAGTTTTGCCCCCGGTGGCACCCATAAACGGCCTTGGTATATGGCAAAGCACAACAGTTTCAGCGTTCCCGTTGCACTGGGTAGGGTGCATCATTGTGCATTCTTTACCGCGTGCGCTGTCGGTAAGCTTTTTGGATTGAACGCGTGGGTAAATCATGCCTCACCTGTTTTTTGTTTTTCTTCCAAAGCCTTTTGCTCTTGCTCATACATTTGCGACCACCGGTCTGGCCAAGGTATGCCAACGCCAAATCTGGTTGCATAGAAATTGTTGCAAGTTTCGTAAAGCTCTTGGGTTTGCTTTGTTGTTAACTTGGTGATGCTTTTAATGCCGTACATAACCACCATGAACTCATCCCAAACACAAAGTTTTAACCTTTCTTTTGTGCATGGCACTGAGGTTCCGGGCCGCATCTTATTAAACACTGCTCGCATATCATGGCCGGCATCATTTAAGGCGTTAGACATTTTGGTATGCCATAAAAAAAGTGACTTTTTTTGCTGCCAAGTAATGCTTTTTTCGACTGACATTTTCTTTTCTTCAAGCACGTAAGTTTGCCCAACCTCAAAATGGTTGTTGCACTCCTCAGCCATTAAATGGTTGTAAGAAACAAAGGTTCCATTGCCCTTGTAAACCATTGCTACCTCGTAGCCAGTGCCCTTAAAACCGCTATCCATTTTTAAACACCCCTGATACTGCTTGGTGAACAATTACATGAACACCATTATTAAAAAAACGCCGCCAAATATATGACCTTGCTATGCTTACAGCAGTAAAAATAGAGGTAACTATAAAAGGGTCATCCTTTATCGATTCATTTGGAATAATTGCGTATTTATAAACAAGCATGGCAATAATAAAACCAGATGCATAGTTGGCAAAAACCTCTAGCATGCTTTCTATTTTTGTTTGCTGCATTTTAAAGTTCCTGATTATGCTGCTCTGCTTTTTTATACTGATATTGTTCCAGGCTAAGCAAAAATCTATACCCCATTGCAATCATCTGAATTGCTTCTGCTTTAACATCATCAGCATTTGATTTATGAGGCTCATAGGTGGTTTGTAATATTGCTTGCTCAAGCTCCCCAACTTCCTCATCAACAATTGCTTTAGCGTGTAGCGGGTCAGTTGGCCACGTTGGAAACTTTTTTGTTGCACGCTGCAGCTCTGCCATAACATCTGCATTTATTTCAAAAATATTCATAATCACCTCAAATGGGGCACAAGGCCCCAACTGTTAGTTAAAGTCTTTCTTTAAGACCTCACGTACACCTTTGTCATTCATTGCGCTAACAACACCATTGGCCTCCATGGTTTCAATCATACGTGCCGCTCGGTTGTAGCCAATACGTAAATGGCGCTGCACAGCCGAAATGGTAGCCTTATGCTCACGCACAACAAAAGCCACTGCCTCGGTGTATAACGGGTCATCCTTATCGCCAAGGTTTTCATCGTTCTCACCCTCAAGCAAATCAGCTTGGTCGGCCTCAGCAGCAGGCATTTCACCGCCGTTAACATAGCAATCGGGGTCAGCAAAAATAATAACAACTGACTGATTAGTTAGGTCTGCCAAGTTGTGTGCACCACGGTTGTCACGGGTCTGCATAACAACTTTTACACCATCTTTGAATACAACCTGCTCAACACTGGCACGACAGCTTTCAAAACCTTGGTTGGCAACTAACGTTACAGCTTGACGAATCATTTTTGCAGCCTTGGCTTGCAGTCGCTCTATAACGTCCTCTTGGGCCTTTTCAGGCAGCTTTTGCCAAACATCTTGTGCTGCTTCCAGCTCCTCAAGCATGGCTTTTGTAAAATCGCCGTGCATGGTGTTAAGCGCAATCGCTTCAATATCAACTTGGTTTTTGTTGTCTTCTGACATAGTTTTTACCCTCTCTAGGTAGTTAGTTAAAAATTAACGGTTGCCGTTTGGCTCTTTGCTTGGATACTTGCCGCCGGTTTCTTTTGTGCGGTGGTAAATTTCCTCACGGTGTACCGGTATGCTTTTTGGCGCATCAATACCAAGCCTTACTTGGTTGCCATTAACGCTCAAAACGGTAACAGTTACGTCATCACCAATTAAAAGCGCCTCTTGTACTCTACGAGTTAAAATAAGCATTCCTTTCTCCTTTTTTAAAATGGAATATCGTCATCAAATTCATCAAAACCAGGTGCCGGTTGCTGTTGTGGAGCAGGGCGCTGGGCTTGCTGTTGGGGTGCTTGCTGCTGTTGGTAGCCAGCTTGTTGTTGTGGTGGTGGTGCTTACTGGTAGCCTTGTCCGCCACCTGCATTATCATTGCGACCATCCAGCATTTGCATTTCACGGGCGTTAATTTCCGTTGAGTAACGGTCTTGCCCAGTTTGCTTGTCTTGCCATTTACGGGTTTGCAATGAACCCTCAACGTAAACCTTGGCACCTTTGCGCAAGTATTGGGCCGCAATTTCAGCCAGCCGGCCCCGGAAAACTATCCGGTGCCATTCGGTGCGCTCTTGCTGCTGGCCAGTTTGCTTGTCTTTCCAAGTTTCACTGGTTGCAATGCTGATATTGGTTATTGAGCCGCCACTTGGGAAAGTACGGGTTTCAGGGTCTTGGCCTAAATTGCCAACAATAATAACTTTGTTTATGCCTCTGGCCATTTTACTCACCTTGCCCGTTATTAATAAATGCAAAAAATGCAGCCTTAATTTTTGCCAAGGCTTCTGCATTATGTTGAGGGTCATTGCTTACAACCAAATATCCAAAGTCGGTAAGGTTTAAGTGAACTTTCACAAACTCGCCAATGGTTGCATCGTTAATTTCCAAAGGTTGTTTTGGCTCATCGCTAGGCTGTGCCAATTCTTCCTTAATGTTATCAAGCGTGGCTTGTGCAGTGGTTTGGCTTTGGGCAGGTTGCTCAGCTTGTTTTGCTGCCTCAGCTTCACGGGCTGCCTTTTCCTCAGCTTCACGCTTTGCACGTTCCTCAGCCTCAGCAATGCGCTTTTTCTCATCATCAACACGGGTGCGCAATACAAGCTCAACGTCTTCGGTCGGCTTCAAAATATGCTGGCCAAAATCATTAAACAAGTGCTGCTCATCTGGGTAGTTATTTAAGGCAGCAAGGTTGGCACGCATAAGCTGTGCAACTTGGTCATGCTCAATTTTAATTTCTGCAACCTTGCTATCAACTGAGTTTTGGTAGCTGTCCAGGGTGCGCTTACCTTTGCCGGCCTCAGCCAAAACACTTTGGTAATTGCTTGGCGGTATTTTATAACCTTGTAACTCAGCCTCAAGGCCAGTTGCATGCTCAACAACTTTAAGCACTGCATCACGTACAATTTCAGCCTTGCGTTCTTCTTTTGCTGTTTTAACCAGCTTGGAAAGAGTAAGGCGCTTTTGGCGTAACTGCTCGCTAATTTCATCAACCGTTTCAAACAGCTTGTTAATGTCTGCAGTTTGTTCAAGTGACTGCTGCTTTACTTGGGCCAATTGCTTTTCTGCTTTCTCGCAGAACTTAGCGTTAGCGTCAGCGTTGGCAAAGTCATCATCAGTAATAAGGTTGGTGTTGATGCTTTCAACGTAAGCCAGTGCTTTTGCTTTAAATGGCTCAATATTGGTATTGCTAACACCACCGGTAATTTCAATCACCAGTGCTGGCAATGTTTCAATGGCATCAGCCTCAACTTTTTCAGCTTGTTCCGGCGCTTTGTATTCGCCAAGGTCAAGTGCAAATTGTTTCCAGCCTGCAATTAAAGCCTCGCGGCGCTCAGGAACACTTTTATAAAGTCGCGTTACCAAGCTTTCTTTTGTGCCATCACTTACAGCAAAAGTAATCTCACCAAGCCCAGCCAAAAGCATTTGCTGCTCAAGCTGCCAATAATAGTGAGGCTCTAGGCTGTCGCCTGCACGCAAGCCGGCAACCAACCCTTGGTTGTAAAGCTTATGCTCAAAGGCAAGGTCATAATCTAGCGTTAGGCCATCAAATGAAGCCAGCAAAGGCAGGCCGTCAATTTCAATGGTACCAACAATTGGGTAAAAGTCATCGCCGGCCATTTCACCCAAAACAGGGCGTATGGCTTCCTCAGCTGCATGGCCTTTATCAAAAAGTTTTTGCTGTCCAGGTGACACCGGTTTAACTTCCTTGGTGGCTTTTTGGTGTAGCAATTCATTGCGCTTAACGTACTTGCTGGCATTCATCATTGCCGGCGCTTCGCTTGCTGTGAAGTGGTTGGCACGTAGCGCGTGCCATTCTTCGGAACCTTGAGCAACATTGTGCTCAGTCATCATTGCATTCATAGTTTACCCCTATGCGTTAAAAATTTAAGTCTAGTTTATGCGTTGCAAGGTTGCAACAGTTTAAAACGGTGTTACGTAACGAATTTTTTCTTTTTGCGCATCTGTCAAAAGCGTTGTGGTTTCAACCGTAGCTATAAGCTGCTCATGCTCTCGCTTGCCATCCTGTATGGCCTTTTCCCATTTAGGGAACTTTTGCTCAAACATTTCATCGCTTAAATATTGTGGGCCTTGGTCTTGAGGTGCCGCAATGCGGTCATTGCTTTGAAAGTCAGCTGCATCATTATCTTCATCAGCAACAGCCAGACCAAGCGCACCGGTTAGGGTGTAGCGGCGCAAATAAGTAAGCGTACTGGCTTGGCTTTGAATTGGGTTCTTTTTACCGCTCAAATCAGGGTAAGCAACCATCATTGTGGTTTCGCTATGGCCATCACGGTGGGAAACAATGCACTCAACTTTAATGGCTACCTTTTCAAAGCTTTGCGCATCACCAAAGGTTTGCTCCCAGCGGTAGGTCAAGCCATTGCGTACAAGAAACGGTTTAATGGTTTCCGTTATATCTTCAAGCTTTGCATACGTGTAGCTGGTTGAGCCGCCACCTTGCTTGTGTTCAAAATTTGCAGCGCCACTTTTAACAATGGTCGGCACATCACTTTGGAAAGCTGAAAGGGCATCAAAAAATGATTTTTTAGCTTCCTTGGCCTCAAACCGCTCTTGCAGCTCAAGCATTTTTTCCAGCTTATCCATGTTGGCATCTGGTGACATTGCAACACGCTCAATAATAGAAAGCATGTTGTTATCACTAGCGGTACCAGCTTGGGCAACTTCACGGCTTGCAGGTTCCTCAACAATTGCCGGCGCAGGTGCATCGGCTGTTTCAGTCACAATCTCGCCATCAATAACATCAGTGGTTTTGTTTTCTTTTGGTTCCATGGGGTGGCTCCTATAGCTCAACGCCGCACAGTGTTTGCGCGACTTCATTTAGTAAAACGGTTTCTTTTTTGGTTAACTGGGTGCGGTTTAAAATGCAGGCAACCACTAAAAATGGGCCGCCATAAATCTGGTCTTCATGCGGTGCAAATTCTTTTACCAAATGCTTAATGCGGCGAAGCTTAACAACCTCAGGCGCAAACTCATCAACATCGTGGCCAAAGCTATGGTAAAAAGCACAAGCCAGTTCAAGGTCAGCAAAATTGCTTGTGCATGTTTCCATGTAAAGGTTGTGAATTGCTAGGTAGGTTTCGGCGCTGTATTCATCAGCAAGCAGGGTTTTAATGAAGTCGCCATCATTGGCAAACAAGGCATCAGCTCTTTCGCTGGCTTCCTCTTGTTGACGTTCCCATTCATAGTGGTCCGTCAAATCTTCCTCTGCATTATCGTAGCGGCTTTGCGCTGCATTAAAGTTATTCATTCGCTATGTCCTTTTCAAATTTACGGGTCTGACTTTAAACCAGCTTATGCAAGGTTGCAACAGTTTTGCACAAAATAAATAAAATAAATTAAGGGTTGCTCTGTGCCATTTTATGGCATACTCTGCGACAAAATTAATAAGGGAATGAAAATGCCTAAACAAGATAAAACCAAACCAAAGAGCCTTACATTGCGTGAAAGCGTACTTGATGGCTTGGAACGCAAGCAAAAGGCTGAGCATAGAGGCAGCCTTAGTGATGCAGCGAATGCGGCGCTTGCAGTAATTCTTGAAAAGCAGGGTTACATGAATAATGAGCAAGCATAAAAAAACCGGTGAAGCCGCGTTAAAACTTGCACCGGTTTTCTGCCACCCCATGGCTAAGGAATTAAAGTATATATGAAAGGCTGGATAAAAGTACACCGTGAAATATTAGAGCACTGGATATCTGATGACCCAGATACATTGCTTGTATGGTTGCGCCTAATGCTTGAAGCCAACTTTGAAGAGAAGCTCAAAAGGTTTAACGGTGCCATGACAACTGTTGAGCGTGGCCAGCTTATATTTGGCCTTAACGCATTTTCTGAGAAAACAGGCATTTCAATTTCAAAGCTTAGACGGATTTTAAAAGAGCTTGAAGCTGATGGAATGATTAGCAGGCAAAAAACAAACAAATACTCAATAATATCAATAACTAACTACGATATTTACCAAGACAACGACAGTCAAAACGCAGTCAAAACGCAGGCAGATAGCAAGCAAAACGCAAGCAAAGAGCAAGCAGGCGTCAAGCAAACGGCAACACCTAAAGAAGTTAAGAATGATAAGAATGGTAAAGAAGATAAGAATAATGGCGACAAGCCGCCAAGGTTTGTTTTTAAAACCGCCATTAAAAAACTTGGGGTGCCTGATGCCATTGTTGACCATTGGATGGTTGTACGTAAAAACAAAAAGGCAGCAAACACCGAACACGCTCTCAACCTAATTACTACCGAAGCAGAAAAAGCAGGCATTACCACGGCCCAAGCAATTGAGTTTGCAGCCAATAAGGGTTGGTCTGGCTTTAAAGCTGATTGGTACCAAAACAACAGCCAAGCCGGCTTTGTGCAAACTGCAGCGGATAAGCAGCAGGGATTTTTAGATGATGACTTCATAGAGGGAGACTTTAGCCGTGAATGATAGTGATAAGCCTATTTTCCAAGAAACCATAAATGCCGTTTCTGAAATGCTGGGTAGGGAGCTTTTAACAGCAACTGCCTTAAAGCTTTATTTTAGCCTGCTGTCTGAATTTACCATTGAGGAGGTGCAGCACGGTTTAAAGCAACACCTTAAAGGCGAGACAGGGCAATACATGCCCAAGCCTGCAGATATTATCAAGCACTTAAACGGCAAAGAAATGAGCTACGAGGCAATTGTTGCCGGCGCACGTAACCCCATTAAACCGGTTGACGTACTGGCTCGCATACATATTGGCAGCTTTGACCTTAACCGTGGCGAGCCTTTTTATTTGCGCGAGCGTGCTGCTGAAATTAAAGCCATATTGCCAAAGTGGAAAGAACGGGCACGGGCCGGCGATTTTAGCGACCAAGAGTTGCGGATAATGGCTAAGTACAAAGTAAACCCTCAAGAGCAATTCATGCTTGGCATGGCACCGGTTGAGGTTCCAGGGCTTAAAGAGCGGTTTATTGCTATTGCCCAGCAGCAGCAAGATAAAGAAAACGAGCAGCAGCTTAGGCTTGAGAATGAGCGTGCCGGCGTTGAAAAGCACGCACCTGAGGAAATAGCAAAAGCTAAAGAAAAATTAAAAGAATTCACCGGAGGTAATAAAGTTTGAACCCTTACGAAATTATCGGCGTTACTGAGGACGCCACCATTGCTGAAATTAAAAAGGCCTATAAGCGCAAGGCCCAAGAATTGCACCCGGACCGCGAAACCGGTTGCGAGGAAAAGTTTCAGGAACTGCAAGATGCTTATGCCATTTTAAAAGATGAAAACAGGCGTGCCATTTATGATGAAACTGGCCAAACCGACCAGCGATACAGCGAGATTGGCGACCATGCTGCAGCAATGTTGATTCAAATGTTTATGCAGCTTTTGCACGGGAAAGATTGCCGGCTTATGGATTACACCGTTGAAATACGTGAGCGCCTGGTTGATAACGTTGATGACGCCAAAAAGGAATGCAAAAAAATTGGTGAGCGCATTGATAAGCTGCAGGCATTGCTTGAGCGGTTAACCTGCAAAGAGGGAGACAACCTGTTTGGCACTGCCATGGAAACCACTATTGCCGAAAGCGAGAAGCAATACAGCGAGGGCCAGTTGCACATAAAAATAACTGAGGCCGCATTGGAGCGACTGGATAAGTACGGCTTTGAGGGTTTGCAAGAATTACCAACCAGCAAGCCAAAGCATAATTTCTTTGACCCATTTGAGGACTTTAAAAACGGGAGAAGCTTTTTGTGATTGTTATAGGCATTGACCCAGATAACAAAAAATCAGGCTTGGCGGTTTACCGTGCCGGCAAGCTGGTTGAGCTCCACAACTTAACGTACAAGGAGTTTTGCACCCAGGTTATTGACCGGCGCTTTGGTGAGGCTGTTTTTGTGGTTGAGGATAGCGAGCAGAATAAGTTCATGTACGCTCGCAACCGTGGAGGCCCAGACCAAGTGGCAACAAAAATTGCTCAAGATGTTGGACGCGTTAAAAGGCTTGGCACTTGCATGGCTGATTTACTTGAGGTGCTGGGCTATAAGGTTCACCGGGTAAAGCCGTGCAAAAAGAATTTCGCTAAAGATAAAGCACGCTTTGAGTATCTTACTGGCTGGGAGGGCCGGTCAAACCCTGAAACCCGTAGCGCTGCATATTTTGGGCTAATTTTTGCAAAATAATCGCTCAAAAGCATTGCAAGGTTGCAACAGTTTAGCTAATCTATCCCTAAGTTGAACGAAAGCAAAAAAGGAAACGGAAATGAGAACACCAGCAGCACAAGCAGCAGCATTGATTCGCAAAGAGCTTAAAAAGCATGGCGTTAAAGCCAGCGTAAAGTCTGAAAATTACAGCATGGGCTCAAGTGTACGCGTAACCATGGAAGATGAGTTACCGGCTATTGTTGCAAAGATTAAAGTTTTTGCTGCCAAGTTTCAGTACGGCCATTTTGATGGCATGAATGATATTTATGAGTACTCAAACGACAACCCTGATTTACCACAAGCCAAACATGTATTTGTGCAGTGCCACTACTCAAAACAGTATGAGCAAGAGGCTTGGGAAATGGTGCGTAGCAGCTTGCATGGCATGGATGCTTTTGATGCTGATTACAGGAATGTAAATAACCACGATGCAACGCAACACGTTTTTAGAGTGCTTAATGGTAGCGATGATTTTGTTGGCTTTTGGGCCACTAAAAAGCCGCGCATTGCGGCTTAAGGATTTAACCTTGGAAAATTCACCAGTTTTATTTAATAAGTTCACCAAAGATACGAGGCCCGTAATTTTTGTCTCGTTTAGTGGCGGTCGAACATCGGCTTACATGTGCTGGTGGCTTATTGAGAACCTAAGCCATAAATTCAGGTTTATTTTCATTTTTGCCAACACCGGTATGGAGCACGAGGAAACCTTAATTTTTGTGGATAAGTGCGACAAAGCATTTGGCTTAAACCTTGTTTGGGTTGAGCCTGTAATAAGCCAGACGCACGGGGTTGGAATACGTCATAAGGTTGTATCCTTTGAAACTGCATGCAGGGATGAGCGTTATTTTGAGCAGTTAGCAATGAAAGAGGGGTTGCCATGCAAAACGCACCCGCATTGCACGGAACGTTTAAAATTAAAGCCGATGGCAAGTTACAAAAAGTCTATTGGCTTTAAAAGTAATTCACCAACATGCGTTGGCATAAGTGAAGATGAATCCGACCGCATGGATTGGAAAGCCCTGGAGAAAGGCTCAATTATTTACCCTCTTATTAAATGGCATCCACGAACCAAGGCTGAGATTGTTACCTGGTGGAGCAAACAGCCATTTGATTTACAAATACCTGAGCATTACGGAAATTGTGTTACGTGCTGGAAAAAGTCATTGCGCAAGCTGGCAACCATAGCCAAGCACGAGCCGCATTACTTTGACGGCTTTAACCGTATTGAGGAAAAGTATTCAAACGTTAAAGCACCAGAGGGGCCGCGTGTTTTCTTTAGGGAAAACAACACAACCAAAGATATTTTGGCACTCG
>Ga0180437_10006181_pt1 | contig 16080 bp, 10 predicted proteins | sample SS_ome_4_FD_132410 | JGI IMG/M metagenome (GOLD analysis project Ga0180437, IMG submission 132410) | Hypersaline lake sediment archaeal communities from the Salton Sea, California, USA - SS_3_D_1 metaG | ecosystem: Environmental > Aquatic > Non-marine Saline and Alkaline > Hypersaline >...
ACGGCTTTGGGTTAACGAGTTTCTTTGCCGTGCTTAGGCAGCCCCGTGGTTAGGCTACCCGACGACGGCGATAGGCGAACAAGCCCAGGCCGATCAGGCCGAACAGGGCCATGGCGACGGTGGCCGGTTCCGGAACGACCGTGCCACCGACGACGACCAGGTCGAACGGCACCAACGGGGCACCCAGACCAGTACTGACCGTGTTGTCGGTCAAGAAGGCCATCAACGCGGCCAGATCCATGCCGAGCGGGAAGACAAAGCCGATGCTGGCCGGCAGGCCGGGCGTGCTCAGCGCGGCTTCCGCCAATTCGGTCGACAGGCTGGTTGTGACACCACCGAGAATCGGCGTGTGGCCACCGGCCAGAAATCCACCGGCACTCTTGAGCGAGTAACCGATCAGGCCCGCCGCGCCATCGAGATCGAAGATGACTTCACCGGTGGTAGCGTCGTAGATCAGATCCGGAATGGCCGGATCGCCCGCCTCGGCGGGAGCGCCGAGGGCACCGCCGGCTTCATCTGGCGGAGGTCCGGTGAAGGCACCGAACATCGTCAGGATGTCGGAGACGTCGACGTCGCCATCGTGCGCGGGGTAACCGTCGGCAGTCGCCGCAGCGGGACCATGCACGTCACCCTCGGCACGCAACTTACCGAACGAGCCGGGGCCCGTGAAGTTGGTGAAGGCGGTCAAGATGTCGGAGCCAATGTCGACATAGCCGTCGCAGTTGGCATCGCCAATGATGGCGGCGGCACACGGATTCGCGGCACCTACCGACGGGCCGACGATTTCACCATTGATGGTGGTCCCGTTCCAGGCGTAAATGTCCCATGTCACGGTACCCGGCTCGTTGGGGTGGACGACTCGGAACGTCAGGCCAAGTCCACCGATTCCAAACTGATTGGGACCGCCCGGATTCCAGGTCTCGAATGTGATGCCGTCGTTTCCACTGATTCCGGCGTCGCTGTCGGAGCGGGTTCCGGCACCCGCGCCATGAAAGATGCTGCTATGGTAATCAAACGGGTTGTGCCAATAGTTGAGCGTCTCATAGGCTTCGTTGCCACAACCGACACAGGCGCCATCGGAAGGCAGTTCGTAGAAATCTTCCGGGTTGATTCCACCGCCGCCGTTCCAATAAGAGGGTCGAATCGACTTGTCCCAAAATCCGCCCCAAAAGATCCATCCGCCGGCGACGTGGGTGTCCCAATATTGGTGGAGGTTCCCGTTATGAAGGTTTGCCGTTTGGTCGGCTTCAAAACCTCGCAACGAAACGAATCTCTCCCACGAGCCGACAGCATGGTAGACGTCGTAGACGTATTCCCACATGCCGGGATAATCATCCGTCGGCCCTAGCTGCACCGGCGTGGCCGCCAGTTCCATGTAGGCCATGGTGGGGTCCAACGGATTGTATGTGACCGCTTGAGATTCGCTTGTCTGCAAGGCCACGATGGCCAGTGCAACAAGACCAGCGGTCAATAATCTCCCGCTTCGTCGATGGTTTGTCATGGGGTTTCTCCACTATGGAATGGTGATATCTCTCGATTCTAGTTGACTGGTTGCCCGCGATCAGGAAAACGGCTCAGGTGGGAAAATTGCCGCTTCACGTATCGCCAGATTCAATGCCCTGGGGCTATTGTCATCAGCCGGCATTAGAACACAGGGAAGGTCACTTGTCACGCAAAAAACGGGGTATTTCTCTCGATTTTCTGCCTGGAATCGCTTCGACAAGCCTCGCCCATTTCTCCCTGTGTATCGAGCTTCTCAGCAGACAACCGCCGACTCATCGAGGGCATCAAACTCCGTCGAGTGAACCGTCCCAGCGGACAAAGCTCTCGATCGCCTCGTATTCGGCCAGACCCAAGGCATCGTAGAGTTCGGCCGTTTCCCGATTGCGGTCAGCCGCACGTTGCCAGAATTCCCGCTTGTCAGGCCCTGGAAACAAGGCTCGATCCTTCTGCGACTCGTGTTTGAAGATGGCGGTTCGCTTACGCATCACCTCCTTGGGACTCAATGGCACCGCGATTTCGATTTCGTCGGGGTCCCATTCGTGCCAGGCTCCTCGGTACAACAGCACCTCGCAGTCCTGGTACCAGTCGGCCTCTTTCAGACGATCGCAGGCCATCAGAATTGCCCTCAGGCACGTGCGATGCGTGCCGTGGGGGTCGGAGAGATCGCCCGCTGCGTAGATTTGGTGCGGCTGAATCTCGTTGACGAGATCGACGATCATCTGAATGTCTTCCTCGCTCAAAGGGCGTTTACGAACCCGGCCGGTCTCATAGAACGGCATGTCGAGGAAATGCAGGCGTTCCCCCGGTAAGCCACAGACCCGCGTGGCGGCGGCCGCTTCGCCCCGTCGAATAAGTGTCTTGATTTGCTGTACCGTCTCGCTGTCGACTTGTCCCGCCTTCTTGTTGGTGAGGAATTCCTCGACGTGCGACTCCAGCTCTGTGGTGCGGGCCGGATCGACATTGAAGGCGCGATTGAACTGGGCCGCGAATTCGGCGAAGCGGATGGCGTCGTCGTCGAAGACCGCGATGTTGCCCGAGGTCTGGTAGGCGACGTGCACTTCATGGCCTTGATCGCTCAAGCGAATCAGTGTTCCGCCCATCGAGATCACGTCGTCGTCGGGATGCGGGGAAAAGATCAATACCCGCTTGGGAAAGATGTGATCAAATGGTCCCGGCCGATCGCCCGGCTGTTTGGCGTGGTCGGGCTTGCCGCCTGGCCAGCCCGTGATCGTGGCGTGCAGATGTCGAAAGACGGTCAGGTTGATGTCGTAGGCCGGTCCATTGTCGGCGAGTAGATCTTGCAGTCCCTCTTCGTTGTAATCTTCTTCGGTGAGCTTGAGGATCGGTTTGTCGAGATGGCGAGCCAGCCAGATCGTGGCCTTGCGGATCTTGGTGGCGTCCCAGTCGACGGTTCCCAATTGCCAGGGGCAGCGCCGGCGGGTGAGCGACTCGGCGGCCGCTTCGTCGAGCATCACCTGGGCGTTGGGATGCTCCTGCAAGAAACTTGCCGCGATCGCCGAGTGGATTTTTCCTTCGACCGAGCGGGCGATGATCGGGGCTTTGTGTTCGCCGTAGGCGATGAGGAAGACCTGCCGGGCGTCCAGAATGGTTCCGACCCCCATGGTTATCGCGCGGCGGGGCACGTTTTCTTCGCCGAAGAAGTCGCTGGCCGCGTCGAGCCGAGTCACGCGATCCAAGGTGATCAGGCGGGTGCGGCTGTTCTTGCCCGAACCGGGTTCGTTGAAACCGATGTGCCCCGTTCGACCAACACCCAGCAGTTGAATGTCGATGCCACCGGCAGCGACAATGCGTTGTTCGTAGGCGCGGCAGTAGGCCGCGACCTCGTCTTCGCAAATCGTGCCATCGGGGATGTTGATGTTTTCCTCGGGAATATCGACCAGATCGAAGAGATACTCCCGCATGAAACGCACGTAGCTTTGCAGCTCGTTAGGCTGCATCGGGAAGTACTCGTCGAGATTGAAGGTCACGACATTTGCCAGCGACAGATCCTCCTCGCGATGCAGGCGAACCAGTTCTTCGTAGATGCCGACCGGCGTACTGCCGGTGGCCAATCCCAGGACGCAGTTGCGACCCTGGGCGGCGCGAGAACGGACGACCTCGGCGATCTGGCCGGCAATGGCCCGGCTGACGTCACGCGAGTGTTGAAAAATGTGACAGGGGATTTTCTCGACAGAGGAAAAATCGATGGCGTTCGCGGCGCTGCTCATGGCTCAGTTGCTCTTCTTTGTTCTGTTGACGCGTCTTGTTCTGTCGATGCATCGTCTCGTGGGTATCAGGGCCCGGAGTTGCTTGCCGGAAAGCTTCTGAAACATGATGTGTCCGGAAACTTCGCGGGTTCTAGAGCTTCGCGGGTCCTAGAACTTCACGGGTCCTAGAACTTCACGGGGCGTCCACTCTTGAGGCTCTTGGTCTGTTGTTGGCAGATGGTTAAAGCGTCGCGGGCCAAGCTGCCGTCGAGAATCTTCGATTTCTGTCGCTTGGTCAGGCAGCCCGTGGCGTGCTTCAGCTCGGCGACAAAACAATCGACCGGATCGCCACCGGCCAGCTTCGGCTGGGTTGCTTTGCCTCGCTCGTCGAACACGGTCAGCGGCATCAGCATCCGTGGTTCGTCTCCCACCATCGCAAATTCAAATACGATCGTCGCCTTCTCAAAGTGCAACTCGTAGCCGTGGGTGAAGCCACGGCCCTGTTGATTGATCGTTCCACTGGTCGCCGTGACGGTCAGCTTCGGGTCGCGAAATCGAAATTGCGAGTTGAAGTACTCGGCCACCTCGCCGCGCATTCGGCCGACGGTGGAGACGCTCGTCGGCATGCCACACAGCAGGCGAATGAAGTGGGCATCGTGAACGTGCAGGTCGAGCATCGGGCCGCCAACCCGATCGGGATCAAAGAAGCCTTGCAGCCATTGGGGATCGGAAATCACGCGCTTGAAGTTGCCGCCCAGCAGCCGGCCGTACTTCTTGCTGGTCGCCGCCTGATAGGCGAAATCGAATTCGGGAAAGAACGGCAGCACATGGCCGATGTACAGTTTCTTGCGCTGCTCGGCGGCGGTGCGGACCATGCGTGCTCCGTCCGCGCTCTTCAGGGCGATCGGCTTTTCGCAGAACACATGCTTGCCTGCTCGTAGTGCCGCGCAGGTTACCTTGGCGTGCAGTGAAGGGGGCAGGCAGACGTCGACCATGTCGATATCGCCGTCCGCCAGAAACTCCTTCATGTCCTCGTAGCGGGCGATCTTCGACAGGTCCATCTTCTGCCCCGGAGGACCGAAGTTTCCTTTGATCGATCGCCAGTCGCCGTCGAGTCGTGCTCGGTCCATCTCCCACATCGCCACGACTTTCACACCGCGCAGCCGTTGATAGGCCAGGTAGTGGATCATGCCCATGAAGCCGAGGCCGGCGATTCCGATTTTGATCATAGATTGAGGACGCTCATGAGGAGTGTGGAAATTGGATTTGTGGAAATGTGGATTTGATGTCGGCTGCAACGAACGGCGGAGTCCGGGTCCCGCTGCTGGCGAACAACATGGCCGCCAGCGGAGGGCTGCCAGTGGAGAGCTGTCAGGGAAGGACGGGGCCGCATACGAACCTCGGGCGACCGTTGGGGGCCCGCCGAATCGGGGTGCGCGCCGAGTCGCTATTTCCGAGTGGCCGTTCTCAACGCCAGGTCGAACGCCACCAAATTAACGCCTGCCCGGCGGAGCCACAAGTGTGAGGCGGTGCTGCCATCTCGGCGGGGCGGCACTGTTGGTTCCTGGCACTCACGCTTCCTGTTACCATGGGAGGCTGCTGGTTTGTGTCGATATTGTTAAATCCATGTTCGCTGATTCCACCCGGGGAAGTACGAGTTCCGCATGACTCATCGTTTGACCCGTCGTCGCTTCCTTAAGAACGTCGGCTCGGCTGCCGCCGTGACACCCTGGCTCGGCTACTTCGGTGCCCAATCGGTTCAGGCCAGTCGATCTGTCCATGACAAACTCAACATCGCCTGTATTGGCGTGGCTCATCGGGCGGCGGCAAATATTGCCGGTGTGCGCGGAGAGAATATCGTCGCGGTGTGTGACGTCGACGAGCGCTACCTGGGCAAGGCGGCTACCGACTTTCCCCAGGCGGAGCGATACGACGACTTCCGCAAACTTCTCGAACGACAAGATCTCGATGCGGTGGTCGTCAGCACAGCCGATCATCAACACGCACCGGCGACGCTGATGGCGATGAATCGCGGGCTGCATGTCTATTGTGAAAAACCCCTGACGCATTCCGTCTACGAAGCTCGCCAAGTAGCCAAGCTGGCGGCCGAGAAGAATCTCGCCACTCAGATGGGGACTCAGATTCACGCGAGTGAGAATTATCGACGGGTGGTCGAGGCGATTCGCGCGGGGGCGATCGGGCCGGTTCGCGAAGTTCACTGTTGGGTCAGCAAGGGTTGGGGCGGCGGCGAGCGGCCCACCGGTTCCGATCCGGTGCCCGCTCACTTGAACTGGGATCTGTGGTTGGGCGCCGCGCCGGCGCGATCTTATGTGACCGATCGTTATCATCCTGGCCAGTGGCGACGCTGGTGGGATTTCGGCGGAGGTACGCTGGGCGACATGGCCTGCCACCTGATGGACCTGCCATTTTGGGCTCTCGAGCTGCGGCATCCGACAACGGTTCGCGCCGCGGGACCACCGGTTCATCCGGAGACCTGTCCGCTGGGCCTGACCGCGGAGTGGGAGTTCGCAGCCGACGGCGATCGACCGGCGGTCAAGCTGCACTGGTACGACGGCAATCTCGTGCCTGGCCACTTTGCCGAACAAGAACTCGATCTGGAAGACCTTCCCGCCAGCGGAATTTTCTTTGTTGGTGACGAGGGCAAGCTCTACGCCAACTACACCGAGTTGCGGCTGCTGCCTGAAGAAAAGTTTGTCGACTATCAGCCTCCCGAAAAGTCGATTGCCCCTTCGGTCGGTCACCATCAGGAATGGATCGATGCCTGCAAGAGCGGCGGCGCGACCACCTGCAACTTCGATTATTCGGGCGCGCTGACGGAAACCGTGCTATTGGGAAATGTCGCTTATCGTACCGGCAAGGAGTTGACTTGGGATGCCGCTGGCTTGAAAGCCACGAATTGCCCCGAGGCGGACGCGCTGCTGCGTCGCGAGTATCGAAAAGGTTGGGAGATTTAAGCGTATGAAGGTTGTGAATTGTCTCTTCGTAGAATATGCCCTCAAGTCTCTGGTGGCGTTTGGCCTGCTGTTGGTAGGTACAGAATGCACCGCGGCCGAAGACGTTGCGAAACAGAACGCGACTCCGCAGAATGTCGCCCCGGCTGGATTCGTGGCCTTGTTCAATGGCCAGGACATCGACAACTGGCAGGGGCTGGGCCATTACGATCCTCGAAAGCTCAAGGCGATGAGCCCCGAAGAGCGGGCGGAGTTCGACAAGAAGAACGCCGCCGATCTGGCGGCTCATTGGCGGGTCGAAGATGGGGTGATCATCAACGACGGTCATGGTGTCTTTCTGACGACCGAGAAGGAGTATGGCGACTTTGAGTTGTTGGTCGATTGGAAGATGGTCTCGCCCAACACCGACAGCGGAATCTACCTGCGCGGTAGTCCGCAGGTGCAGATCTGGGATCCCAGCAATCCACGCGAGGTGAAGAATGGAGCCCCGCAGGGTTCGGGGGCGCTCTGGAACAATAGCCAGAGTTCGGCCGGCCGATTTCCCTTGGTCAAGGCAGATCGACCTGTGGGCCAGTGGAACACCTTCCGCATCAAGATGGTGGGGGATCGGGTCACCGTCCACTTCAACGGCCAGCTCGTCGTCGACGATGCCGTGATGGACAACTTCTGGGATCGCGAGTCCCCCATGTTCCCCAAGGGCGTGATTCAGCTTCAGACCCACGGTGGCGAAATGCGGTTTCGCAATGTCTTCGTCCGTGAGATCGCGGGCGAAGAAGAGTAGCCCGGCCAGCCGTGCCGACCGTGTGGGGCGCTACTCGGAATCGGCGTCACTGGAGAGCTTGTGTCGGCCACCTTTGACCGACTTAACGCTGACTTCGTACGGGCCAGGGTCTTCGACCAGCCAGCGAACGTAAGTCGTCCCGTTGCCGCCGATCGTTGTGATTTCGACATCGCTCGGGTTGCGTTCCTGCTCTTGTGACTTGGGGAACCATTTCGATCCGCTGATAAGTGCCGTGACGACGCGGAGTTTGTCTCCCTCGGAGGCATCGTTTGTGGCGGCTCGTAGGGAAACGACGTCGGGAGCCGAGATATTCCGCTTGACGTCGACCGCCAGGCGAGTCGGGATCATGCGCTGATTCTCAATGATCGCCGTCACTTGATAGAGATTCTCGTCGAGTTTCTTCACGTCGATCGATTGCACGGCGACCTTCGGCATCTGGTCGGCGTGGTAGAGCGTGAAAGCCATATTGCGATGGCACATCTCTTCTAACATGAATGACGGGGGTTGGCGACCGTAGTTCTTTTTCTTGCCGCCGACTTCGACACGGCCGAACTGCGGGTGGTCGATCTCCTTCCAGTCGACAAAGGCGTCGTCGAAGAGCAGGTAGCGATCGAACTCGTGAATAATCTCCTTCTTCGGCATGATGTAGCCGGCATCCTTGGTGCCGAAGTAGTTGAACGGAGCCCAGACCTCATTCAGGAAGGCGATCTGCCCGAGCATCTGGTATCGCCAGTTGACTGTCTCGCCATAGCTCTCATAGAGACTGTCGCCCTGGGCGATGTAATCGTAACCCGGCAAGATGCGCTCGCCATGTTTGGCCATGCGATCAAACACGCGGACGTCCGCTTTCTCGTAGCGGTCGCTGGCGACCGCGGGGCCGCGAACCAACAGCCCGCCGGTGTTGTGATAATTTTGACTGCCGGCAATGTGCGGTCGGGCCATCATGAAATCGGCGAACGCGCGGATCTCAGGAACCGACAGCGGATAGCGATATCCACCAAGTTGGATGTACTCCGGCTGCCAGAGCCAAGGGAAGAGCCGATTTGGGTCGTAATAGCCGTGGCTGTCTTCGTTCAGCTTCCCGTCGCCGTCGTTGTCGTACCCTTCGACGCCGACCATGCGATAGGTCCCCTTTTCTCCCGGTTTGGCTTCAATCATCAGCCGGGGAAATTTGGGATGCGGAATGTGGGTGCCGTTCTCATCTCGAACTCGCAGGATCGTGATGTGGCCGTCGCCATCCAGATCGTCGGCGCCGTCTTCGTCGAACAGTCCGTCGCCGTCGTCGTCGACTGGTCGCATGCCGCCACGGGGCCAGTCGGTATTGTTCGGTTCGTGAAAGTGGGAGTCGCGACCGTCAGGGTTGATCATTGGGGCCAGATAGAAGACCCGCTCGTCGACCATTCGCTTGATCTCGGGATTGACCGAGTACATCTCGGTCAGATACCAGGCGGTGTAGAGCACCACTTCCGTGGCCTGGGTTTCGTTGGCGTGCAGGCCGCCGTCGATCCACATGGCCCCTTTGTCTTCCAACGGGATGCCGTCACGGCGATTGGTGATCGTCATGACCCACAGATCGCGATCGCCATACGATTTACCCAAGCTCTCAAGCTTGACCAACTCAGGATGCGCCTTGGCAATCTTCTGCAGTATCTCGGTCGACTCGGCGTAATCGTAGAAGCGATTCCAATGGACCGGCACCTTAGCCTCGCCCGGTCCACCGAGTGCACGGTAGATCTCTTTCTGACTCGCTTGTTGTTTGTCTTGGATCGACTTGGCCGCGATATCGTCGGCCGTCGCGTCGGCGCAGAGCAGAGCGAACAGAGAGGCCGTCGCCAGGGAAAAAATTAACAGAGTCGTTCGTGGCATTATCATTTCAGTTCGATCTCGACTTGGTCTTCGCCGACGGCCGGGGCCCAGGCGCGAATGGTTGTCTGTTTTGGTTTCTCTTCATCGACTCGCAATAGCCAGGTATGCTCGGCCTTGCCGCCACTGCCGACAATCACCGGCAATTGTGTTCGAATGGGACCGCGAATCAGTTCCGCCCCTTCGGGCAAATCGAGGGCGACTTGCACGCGATGGATTCCACGACTGCGGCGGCCCATTTCCGAAGAAGTGGGCCAGCGGCCTTCGTTGACGACGGTCGCCTTCACGCGATAGACGCCGGCTCCCAATGACTTGATGTCGGTCTTGTGAATGGAGATCTTCGGCATCGAGTCCAACACCGACTTGATCAGGTCGAGCTGCCGCGCGCCGAGTTCGTCGAGCTTTGCAGCGGGCGGGTTGTCTCGTACGAAGGGCTTGAAGCCGCCAATCTCGACCTGCTGCCCGGGGAAATCGACATGCTCGATCGGTTGCCAGTCGACAAAGCCATTAACGTCATTGGCGTCCATCCAGGCCAGGGCCTCAAGATCGGCCTGACCGGGACCTGCGTTCTTCTTTTTCGACTCGCTCGGCGGAATGGTCCAGCCACGCGTTGCCAGCGACCACCGCCCGTAGTGGAAGTAGGCCCACTCCGAAAATGAACCGGCACCCGCTTTCGCGGCCGGGGCGCCCTGCAGACCGAGTCGCTTGCGGAGTGGGTCGATGAGCGCTTTGACATAACCCAGATCGCCGGCGTCGATGTATTTCTGCATGCGGGGCGGATTCTTACCCGGCTTCCAGTGGTGAGCCAGATTGTCGTCCGGTGTGAATGTGACCACAGCGGCAATGTTCGTTTGATTGAAGAGGAAGTCGCCCACGGCGCGGGTCTCACGTTCGGAGATCTGATGAGGCCCCGCGTTGGCACCGAAGTAAGGGTAATTGAACGTGAAGTTTCGATTGAAGGCGACTCCATCGCCGGCATCTTCGTTCCACTTGCCGTCGCCGTCGTTGTCGACACCTTCGATATAGAGTTGGAATTCTCCCTTTTCGCCCTTGGTACGATCGGCGCGGACCAGCACTCGCGGGTCGTGCGGATGGCGGCGATACGGCCCCGTCACGTCGGCCACGCGCATCATCGTGATCAGGCCATCGCCATTGAGGTCTTCCGGGGGATCTTCTCCCCGCTTGTGATCGCGATCGTCATCGGTCTGGCGAGAGTTTCCCACGGGACGACGCCGCGGCAAGGCAAAGCACTTCTCGCTGGCGTCGGGACTCGGGCGAGGGATCACGTAGATCGTGAATCGCTTGAGCAACGACGCAATCTCAGGTTCGTCGATCTGCTCGGCAAGTTGACGCGCTACCTGCATAGCCAGCTCCGAACCGAGTAGGTGGCCAGCGTCGACATTGCCGACAAGGGCAATGGCCGGCTTCTTATCGGCGTCACCAATGCTGAGGGTCAACATCAGGATGTCGCGATCTTCAAGCGTCTTGCCGAGCGAGCGCAGGGTAACGAAGTCGTTGCCGGCGAGTTTGCCCATCTCGTCGCGCAGCGCTTGATAGTTGGAATAACCGGCCAGCGTGTCGTCGGCGTCGGCTGGGGCCGGTGTGACCAAGAAAGCCAACGTGCTGGCGGCGATCAGGCAGATGATCGTCAAAAGAGTCCGTCGTGGGGTCCAAGCGAACAGTGACATGGGCGTGAGATTCATGCGAGGTCGATCTTGATGAACTGGCGGAACCGGCAGGCGGGATGATCCGGCGAGGCGGGGCAGGGGGGACGAAGGCGGTGACTCAAGGCGAGTCGCCTGTCTTCCGCGGCGATGCACCAGAGATGCCGCCGGGATGATACAGCATTATACCTTGCGATATGAGGCGCGGCCGGAGTCGCCCTGCCCCCCACGCGAGCGGAAAACCTCGGAAAAACCAACTATTTCTCGACAGAAGCCGGGGCGGGGTGGTCTTCGTCGGACTCGATCTGCCCCAGTCGATAGGCCATGTCGAGAAGCTGCATGGTGTGGAGGACACGCACCGGGCGGTCGGCCCGACCGAGGTGCGTCTCCAGTTGCGTCATGCAGCCGATATTCCCCGTCGCCACCGCCTGGCAGCCGGTGTTGAGAATGGCGTCCGCCTTCTGCCGACCCAGACTGGCGGCAATTTCGGGTTGTTCGATGTTGTAGGTGCCGGCGGAACCACAACAGAGATCGCCACGTGGTACGTCGATCAGTTCCAGATTTCCAATCGATCGCAACAGTCGACGCGGTTCCGCCCGCACACCCTGGGCGTGCGCCAGATGACAGGCGTCGTGATAGGCGACCTTGATCGGTTCTCGCAGCGCGGTCGGGGGTACCATTCCGAGGCGATCGAGAAAGAGTGAAACATCTTGGCAGCGGCCCGAGAACCGTTTGGCGGCTTCCTGTTCCGGCTCTCCGGATAGCCAGAGTCCATACTCGTGCATGCCGGAGCCGCAGCCCGCCGCGTTGGTGAGAATCGCGTCGACATCGGTCGGGAATCCCGCCAGGTTGGCCTTGGCGAACTTCTTGGCCTGCCACGCGGCGCCGGTGTGCGCGGCCAGCGCTCCGCAACAAGTCTGTGCCCGCGGAATGACCACCTCGACACCGTTGACCGACAGCACGCGAATCGTCGCCCAGTTGATCTCCGGAGCCAGCACCTGCTGGGCGCAGCCTACCAACAGCGCCACGCGAGCGCGCCGTTCTCCTTGGTGAGGAAAGATCTCAGGCAACCGCTCGGTCTGGGGTAAACGCTCCGGCAGCAGTTCGAGCATATCGCCCGCGCGACCGGGAATCAGATCTCGGAGCGGACGGGCCAGCCGTCCCAGGAAGGCGGCCAGTCGAAATCGACCGGGGTACGGGAGTGTTTCCAAAACGAATCGGCGCAGCACTCGGTCGAGCACGGTTCGTTTGCGAACCGATTCCGCTTCGGCACGAAAGGGCGTCAGGAGTTCGCCGTATTGCACGCCGGAAGGGCAAGAGGTAACGCATCCCACACAGCCCAGGCAACGATCGACATACGGCAAGGCCTCTTCCACCGGAAGATTGCCCTCGAGGACCTCCTTCATCAGAAAGATGCGACCGCGAGGCGAGTCCATTTCCTCGCCCAGCACGTCGTAGGTGGGACAGGTCGGCAGGCAGAAGCCGCAATGGACGCAGGTGCCGACCGCCTCGGCCATGGCATCGCCGGCGGGTCCGACTTCGTGAACAGGGATCGTGTGCTGCATAAGGGCGGCGTCGCTTTCCTCTACGTGGCGCTGTCGGCCAATTCAACTCGTTCAAACTTTCCTTCGGCATCGAGTGCTTGCAGGAGTCGATCCGACAGCGAGTTTTCCAACGGGGGTCCCAAGATCGGCGTCGGCCACTTGCCTCGCAGCGCCAGTGCCGAGCGACCGGCCGTGCGAAGGGTCTCCTGAAGCGTCTCGGTAATAGCCCCATCCGTCCAACCGAGATGCACGACATTCCCGCCGACGCTATAGTGACGCTTCACTTCACCATCCCAGCGGGCGATGCGGGCTTCCAGCCGCGGGACATCGGTCGGCACCAGCGGGAGCTTGACCAGATGTGAGCAATCGCGGGCCCAGTGAAAGTGGCTCGCCTTGCGCCAGATTTCCTCGTCGTCGGTAAACGTGGCGATGGTCGCTTCCGACTCCAGCATGGACGTGAGTCTTGCCAGGCGGGCGTGCAGGGCGTCGCCGATCCCTCCGACACGAACCCACAGTTTGCCGGGAGGTTCCAGATCGAGGCACATCAGGTCCAAAGGGCAAAGGGCCAGGCGGTCGATCAGGGCAATGGCCGTGTCGAGTCGCGGTGCCTCGGCCATGATCGTGGCGGTCGCCTCGGGCGCCGGAAACACCTTGAACGAGACTTCCACGATGATGCCGTAGCGGCCGAGACTGCCGACCATCAATTTAGGGAGGTCGAAGCCGGCCACGTTCTTGACGACATTCCCTCCACCACGAATCAAGTCGCCCTGTCCGTCGACCAGCCGTACTCCCAAGAGAAAGTCTCGCACTCCGCCATAGCGATAGCGGCCCGAGCCGGATAACCCCGCGGCGACGGTGCCCCCCAGCGTGGCTCCGTCTTCGGCCCAGGGCGGGTCGAAGGGTAGGTATTGTCCATGCCGGGCTAACTGCTCGACGACCTCGGCCACGGGAGTTCCCGCCAGAGCGGTGAACGTGTACTCGCTGGGATCGTATTGCACGATGCCGGAAAGCCCGCTCAAGGAAAGATTTGCTCCGTTCGAGAGCGCCGGCTTGGTCCCCCCGCCGGTGGCCCGGACGCGCATGCGTGTGCGAACGGCGGCCTGAACGTCGGCGATGGTGCTGGCGGTTTCCACAGGGGCAATCGTTGTTGTTTCAGGGATGAACGGCGTGTCGTTTTCGGCGATGCGAGCGGCAGCTTGTTATGCGGGAAACGGCCCCCGACTATTCACGGGAAATGATGCCTTCTTTTTCCAGGGGATGCGCCCCGTGACTGGCCAGCGCGGGCGCTTCGCCGTCGGGTAGCATCTTGCCCCGGTTGGCCAGGTTCTTCGGATCGATGGCGTCGCGGATGGCGAACATGCATTTCGTGTCGCGGGCTTCGTACATCTCACTCAGGTAAGCGCGCTTCTCAAGTCCGACGCCATGCTCGCCGGTAATCGAGCCACCCATGCGGATACACATTCGCAAGATCTCGCCCGCCAGTTGCTCCGCCTTTTCCAAGGCGCCGTCGACCCGGCCGTCGTACATGATTAGCGGATGTAGATTTCCATCCCCGGCATGAAAAACGTTGGCCACGCGGATATCGAATCGCTCGGAAAGTCGTTCGATCTCGCCCAAGGCCTCGCCCAGTCGACTGCGGGGCACAACGCCGTCTTGCACGATGAAGTCGGGACTCAACCGGCCAACGGCCGAGAACGCGCTCTTGCGGCCCTTCCAGAATACCAAGCGCTCGGCGTCGTCTTGGGCGACACGAATTTCCGTGGCGCCCGAGTCGTCGAGCACCTTCATCAGTCGCGGCTCTTCGGCGGCCACTTCTTCTCGCGGGCCTTCCAGCTCGACCAGAAAGACCGCCTTGGCATCCGCCGGATATCCGGCGTTTACCGCCGCCTCGGCCGCATCGATTGCCAGCCGGTCCATAATCTCCATCGCGCCGGGCAGAAGCCCACTGGCGACGACCATCGATACCGCGTCGCCCGCCGCGGAGAGGGAATCGTAGGCGGCCAGAAACGTGCGGTAGACTTCCGGCTTGGGCAGCAGTCGCAACGTAATCTCCAAGGCGATACCAAACAGACCTTCGCTGCCGGAGAAGATACCGCCCAAATCGGGGCCGACCGTCTCCAGGCTATCGCCGCCGAGAGTGACCACTTTTCCGTCGGGCAGCACGCACTTGAGCCCCAGTACATGATTGGCGGTCATGCCGTACTTCAGGCAGTGAACCCCACCCGAGTTAAAGGCGACGTTTCCGCCGATGGTGCAGACCGGACCACTGGAGGGATCGGGCGCGTAGTAGAGCCCGTCGGCGGCGACATGTTCCGAGACGCGCAGATTGATCACGCCGGGCTCCACGACCGCCACGCGCTGCAAGGGATCGTAACGCAGAATGCGATTCATCTTGTTGAGCGCAATGACCAGCCCTCCTGGCACCGGCACCGAACCGCCGCTGAGGCTGGTGCCGCTACCGCGGGCCATGAACGGCACACGATGACGGTGACAGAGTCGCACCGCTTCGACGACCTCATCTTGGGTCGTCGGCAGAACGATGCCGACCGGCTGGCCACGAAAGGCGGTCAAGCCGTCCGATTCGTAGGGCAACGTCTGGGCCGCGCTGGTGAGCAGACGCTCGGCCGGGAAGACCTTGGCAAGATCGCTAAGCAGCGCGGCGGTTGACATAGACTCTCGGTGGAAGGGCGTGGGGGTGAGATACGTTTCAAAGGGGCGAGTTCGATCGGTGATGTGCGGATCCGGTCCGATTCTCCCAGAGGAGCCGGTCCAATTCTCCGGAGGAAACAGTCACCCCATATCGGGAATCCGGGTCTATCGAGTCGGGCGGCCGCTTCCACGTACTACCGATTGTAACGTAGAGCGTAAGCCGACGTGAGATCGCGGCGCGAGCAAGGATAAGTCATTCGCTCGAACTGTCTCGCGGTGGCGGCTGCGTTTCGAGATGCATGACTTGCACGTCGGAGTTGGCAGCCGGCTGTGGTGGATCACGGCCATCGATGGGCGGGGGGTAGAGAGTCGCCATGAAAGCCGGCGAATCGGCAGTCGCCAGATTCGTCATGAGCCGTGCCGATCCGCTCATTTTTTCTTTGATTTCAATTAGATAAAGGGAAAAAGGGCCTATTCGGTTTCCACCGACTGCTCCCTTTTGGCTGCAAAAGCTGCTAGAATCAAAGGACGGTCGCCACGGCGGCCGCTCCCACCTAGAGACTCCCGCCTCCCGTGTCACCTTGGAGACTTTCTCGATGATCGGACGATGCTGTTCGTCTGCATTTAGGTTGTTGCTGTTGGCTAGCCTTATGTTGTCCGTTGGCGATCTGCCGGCTGCCGAAAAGGCGACTTCGAAGAAGACGACCGCCGACCCCTTCGCGGACCAACCGGTCGATTTCACCCGCGATATCCGGCCACTCTTGTCGAACTCCTGCTTCGCCTGCCATGGCCCCGACGAGGCCGAGCGCCAGGCCGACTTGCGGCTCGATACCCGTGAGGGAGCGATCGACGATGCGGAAGCGATTGTGCCTGGCGACGCCGAGGCCAGCCTGCTGC
>Ga0180437_10006182_pt1 | contig 16077 bp, 17 predicted proteins | sample SS_ome_4_FD_132410 | JGI IMG/M metagenome (GOLD analysis project Ga0180437, IMG submission 132410) | Hypersaline lake sediment archaeal communities from the Salton Sea, California, USA - SS_3_D_1 metaG | ecosystem: Environmental > Aquatic > Non-marine Saline and Alkaline > Hypersaline >...
CTGAGCCGGTCGGCCCAATCAAGGTGGCCACCACAATGATCGCGAATCCCGCACCGCCTACCAATTGCAGGGTACTGCGGAACAAGAGCGACATCTTGCTCGCTTGCGTCACATCCATGACCGACAGCCCGGTCGTCGTCCAGCCGCTGACGGACTCGAAAGTTGCCTGGGTAAGGCCCATTCCCTCGGCAAGCAGGAAAGGAACCGCGCCGATGACGAATGCGGCGAGCCAACTCAGCAGCACCAGCACGCCGCCTTCCTGGAGGTTCAGAATCGCCGCGCGGGGCCGAAGCGAGAAATAGAGAAACAGGCCCACGAGGATCGACGCAAAGCCGGGCAGAACAAACCCCGGAGCCAGGCGATACTCCTCGGGCCATGCGATGAGGACAACCAGCGGGAAGAGCGTGACCACACCTGTCAGAATCAAGGTGACCCCGACATAGGCCAACACGGCGGCGTACTTCCGGCGCAACGCTGAATTACCACGCACGAGTCGTTTTCTCCATCATGCTTCGCCGGTTAGATACTTCACCGCCTGGCCGTAACTGGTGGGCAGGGTCACGAGCACAATCCGGTCTCCCGCAGCCAAAACCGTATCCCCACGCGGAATGATCGCCGTTCCATCCCGTACGACACTGGCCACGAGTGTGTCGCACGGCAGGCCCGCGCTAGCGAGCGGCTTTCCGACGGCGGGAGAGTCCTCCGGCAACACCAACTCGGTAACGTTGACGGCTCCCTCGCCCATGATGGCCAGGTTGCTGATCTCCTCAGCCGCCGTGCGATGTTCAATCAGCTTCGACACCAATTGTGTCAGCGACGCGACGTTCTTCACGCCCAGCTTCGGAAACACCTCTTGGTTGTCCGGGTCGCTGACCAACGCCAGGGTTATAGGAACCCCGAAACGTCGCTCGGCAACTTGACAAATCACCAGATTGTCCGGATCGTGCGGCGTCGCGGCAATCACGACTTCCGCTTCGCGGGCTCCCGCATCTTCGAGGACCGAAGGAACGCTGCCGTCGGCGTGGAGCACGGTGGCCTTCAACCGCCGGACAATCCACTGGGCATCGTGCGCGTCACGACATATGACAACAACAGAATGCCCTTTGGAGACGAACTCTCGCGCCATGAAGTAAAGCTGTTTCCCGGTGCCGACAAGGATCGCTTTCATGCTTCTTCTCCCTCCCCGCCGGCACCAAGCACTCGGCGCAGCAGGTCTTCCGACGCCAACGTCAACGGGCATACCGTCTGCACGCCCAGTTCGTGGGACATCGCGGCCCGTTCGGGGTTGGAGACCCGCGCGAAGACCTCGGGAATCTCGAACACGTGCTTTCCCACTTGTGCCACGGTGAGATTGACGTTGTCGTCCGCCGTGACGGCGATCAAGCTATCTGCCCTGTCGGCCTTGGCCTGCTGGAGGACGGCCAGTTCCGTGGCATCGCCTTCCAGGCGGAACCCGCCGAATTCAACAGCCAATGAGGAGAACTTCGCCTCGTTGGTGTCAATCACCACGACACTGTGGCCCTGGCGGCTCAATTGGCTGGCCAAATGGGCGCCGAGCCTCCCGCATCCGACGACAAGAACGTATCTGCTTTCGACTTTCTTCATGGAATTGGCCTATGGGCGCGAGAGAAGAGCTATCCTAAATGGATCGCATCCGGCCCGGCTGTCCCGATGTCATTTCGTTCGATGTTCAGCCGGGAAGGCTCGTAGGTCGGGTCCACCCAGTATGCCGTTCGATAGTATTTTCGCGCCCCCGCGTCATCTTTCTGCAATTCGCACACAGCCCCCATCAAATTGAAAGCCTCTGCCTTGCCTGGGTCGATGGAGATCGCTGTTTTCAGATCCTCGATGGCGATATCGAAGAGGTTGCCGCGAATGTGTTCGCGGGCCGAGGCCGTGAAGAAACCGTAGTCTTCCGGCTTCTCCTTGCGCCGCTTCTGCCGACCGAGGACTTGGGAAACAATATCGCGAATCTCTTGGGGAGCGAACGGTTTCTGCAAGAAATCGACGGCGCCCAGCTTCATCGCTTCGACCGCGGACTCCACGGTTCCATGGGCGGTCAACAGGATGACGGCGGTTGTACTGGAAAGCTCTCGAAGCCGTCGCAGCACCTCGATGCCGTCCATGCCTGGCATTTTCAAATCCAGAAGTACGAGATCGTACGTCTGCTGGGCGGCCATGTCCAACGCTTCCTCCCCATTGACCGCCGTATCCACGTCCAGATCAATTGCCTTGAGCGATTCGCGCAGCGTGAGGCGAATGTTCTTCTCGTCGTCCACAACGAGGACGGTTTGGCTGCTCACTGCAAATTCCTCCTATAGGAAAACGGTCGTTCAGACCGGCAAGGTGATTGTGAAAAGACTCCCCTTGCCGGGCTCTGATTCTACCCAGATATGACCTCGATGTGCCCGAACGATCTCCTTGGAAATCGCCAAGCCCAACCCCGCGCCGCCGGTAGGGCCGGACTCCTCCACTTGAACGAACTTGCCGAAAATCGCGGCTTGCTTGTCGTAGGGAATTCCCGCGCCATCGTCCCGCACGTACAGATTGACCCAACGCCCGGCCTTCCCCGCGGATACCCAAATATGCCCCCCCGACTCCGTGTACCGCAGCGCGTTGCCGACCAGGTTCGTAATCACCCACGTAATCTTGTTCGGGTCACACTGGATATCGGGCAGACCCTCGGCAACGTCGAGTAGCAACTCTACTCCCCGTTGTTCCGCTTGGGCGCGGAACGGCTCAACCGCACTCTCCAGAAGCAGTTGGGGAGCGGTCTCGGTCACCTGCATCTCGATCTTGCCGGATTCGATCTTGGTCAGGTCGAGCAGTTCGCCGATGAGGTGCTTCAAACGAACGATCTCTTCCTGAGCGACCTCCAGTAACTCCTGTTCGGACGGTTCGAGTTTATCACCGGCCCGCTCCTGGAGCAGGTTGACGCTCATTTCGATGCTCGTCAATGGCGTGCGGAGTTCATGGGATGCCGTCATCACGAACTCGCTCTTGAGGCGGTCCAACTCCCGCAGACGGGTGACATCTCGCAAGACCACGACAACCCCGATGCGATTTCCGGCCGATGCCTCCACCGGTGTGATCGAGTATTCGTACTGTGACTCACTCTCGCCGTGCTGGATCGTCACGTAGCGACCCTCGTGCTCCGGCTCGGTCGCAGCAGCCGGCGACTGGAGAGCCGCTTCGATCTCGCGGATCAGCCCTTCGTCGGAGATGACCTCCCGCACGTCCGGTTGCCCCATAGGCCAGGAGGACAGCCCCAGGGCGGCCACGGCAGCCGGATTCAAGCTGACGACCTTCCGCTCGCCATCCACCACGAAGATGCCGTCGTCAATGGTTTGCAGGATGGCCTCGGTCTTCTTTTTCTCAGCCAGTATCTCGCTCACGCGCAATGCGTGAAACGCCCGCAGCTTCGCGACCATCGTATTAAAATGATCCGCGAGGTCCGCGAACTCGCCGCCCGACCGTCCCGTTACCACAACGTCATAGTCACCCGAGGCTACTCGGTTGGTGGCATCGACCAGTTCGCGGACGGGTCGGGTGACCCGCGTGGAGAGGACTAGGCTGAAAATGACCCCAATGAGGATGGCCCCGCATCCCACGACAAGCATGGACCACACTGCGGTATGAGCGACCCGCTGCGCGCGGTTGCTCCCGGCAACCATCGTCGTCTGGTTCAGTTCCAACAGGCGATCACAACCGCGCTCGATCGCCTCGACGTGCGGCTGGAGGTCTTTCTGGTAGTAGGCAAGCGCTTCGTCGTTGTCGGTCCGAGGCAATTGCACAAACTGCGTGAAGTGGAACATGTACTCGTTATACTCCCGCTCCAATTCCTCCAGCACTTCGGCCTCACCCGGAATTGTAATGTTATCCTTGGCCTTCGCTAGGTTCAGCAGAAACTGCTGTTGCCTGCCGGAGAGTCGCTCAATCAACTGGTGATCCGTCTGGACCAGAAGGAACACCGTGGCGGACTGTTGCTGTTGAATCGCGCTGCGCATTTCGTCCGCAGCCAGGATGCTCCGGTAGTTTTCTCGGAGGATCGCGTCACTGGCTCGCCCCAGTCGAAGGAGGTTATCCAGACCCCACGCAAGGACTATTGCGGTCAATATCGTGGCCACGCCGTAGCCAAGCAGGATTTGACGCCGGAAGCTCCTTTTCTTCGATGATGTGCCCATGTTTCAGAGTCCCGCGCGAATGGCCCTCGGCCAGCATCCCCCACGACAAAAATGCCGAATTCCCTATTCTACCGTTCTGCAAGTGATCTCGAAAGCCACACTGCCAGCGCAGAACGCACTGACAGCGGGGCATTAGCGTTGACGCAACAGACTGGTGGAACTAGATTTGCGACAAATAACAGGCACAAGATTGGCCGCAAGGGTGCCGTCAACTGGTCTGTGCTTGGCGGAAGTCTCGCAAACCGAGCCCCGCGGCGTCAAACGCGGCGAGGTTTTGAGCGCCGGGGATGCAGCGGATTGCAACGTATATGCCAGGACGTTGGGACGGGAACTGCTGGGTTGCGACATCCAGGTGCAGATCGCGCGGGAGTCTGATTGGCCATACGGGGCAACCTACGGTCGAGGCACCTTGACTTTCAATCTGGCGAAATGCGGCCACCGTTTCTTCGATAACGGGGTGACGGACGATGTGAACCGCGCCTTGATCCACGAATTCGGCCACCACTACGAGAGCGACCATCTGAGCGAGGGATACTACCGCTCTCTGTCCGATCTTGGGGCACGACTGGCCCGCCTGGCTCTCACGAAGCCGGAGTTGTTCAGCTAAGCCTCCCGAACTTGAGAATCCTGGTTGCACAGCCTTGACTTTCGCCACTTTTGTAGTAGTCTTAAATAGAGTTGAGACACGACGACACGCACCTTTGAGACGACACCCATGTACCTGCTCGTTCAGAACCCCGGCGTGGCCCCCGTGGAAGGTTACACTCTGCTCGGCGTGAGCACGACCCGCGACTGCGGCGTGGCCGGCACCATCGGCCAATTCGGCAGCGGGGCCAAGCACGCCATCAACACGCTCCTTCGTTCGGGCCTCAGACTACTGATCTACTGCGGCAAGACCCGCCTGGAGTTCACCACCCGCGAGGATAGGATCAACGACGGGCTTGTGACGAAGAACATCAAACGTGTGGTCTGCAAGCTGGGCGGAACCAGCAGCAAGACGCTCGACATGGGCTGGTGCCTGGACTTCGGCGCGATCGACTGGACCGACCTGTCGATGGCCTTGCGGGAGTTCGTGGCCAACGCCATCGACCGCACGGTGCGAGAGAAGGGCGACTTCATCCCGGCGCTCCTCAGCGAGGAATTGCGGGTGGCGATGGTCGAGGATGGGGCCGTTCGGGCGAGAGACGGCTTCACCCGCGTATTCGTGGAGGTCAATCCTGATGTCCAGCGGTTCTACGGCGAACTCCCCCGGCGGTTCCTGCATTTCTCCGGCAACCCGTCGCTGGTGAAAGAGTCGCTCTTACCGAAGGCCGAGCGGAACTTGAGCGGCAAGCGGACGGCGATGGTCTACAAGGAAGGCGTCTTCGTCCGGGAAATCCAGGAAGAGGAAGAAGCCTCGCTCTACGACTACAATTTCCACGACGGCGAACTTCGGCTGGACGAGTCGCGCAACTCAAGCGAGTACGACATCAAGGGGGCGGCGGCGCGGTTGTTCCGTAAGGCCAACGCCCAACAACTCGCGCCGGTGCTCAAGAGCCTCGTCGCGCAGGAACAGACTTACGAGGCCACGTTCGATTCCTACTACCTGGCCCCGTCCTACCAGGAACCGGAGCCGGAGCAGAAGGAAGCCTGGCAAAAGGCGTGGGAACTGGCGGCCGGGCCGGGCGCGGTGCTCTGTGACGCCAATCTCAGTCACACGGCGGATTTCGTCGAGAAAAAGGGCTTTCGGCCCAAAGCCGTCAAGGCTCCGGCGTGGATTTCGGCCGCCGCGAAGTGCGGCGTCAAGACGGCCAGCGCCGTGCTGGACGGTGACGAGAGCAACGGCAAGCAGGTTCTCCCGGCAACCGAGGCCGCCATCAAGGCGGTGGATACCGTCTGGTCGTGGCTCGAACAGATCAAGATGACGCAGGGCAAGAAGAAGCCGGTGGTGTCCTGCTTCCGGGACATAATGAAGGCCGGCTCCGAGGTGATGGGCTACTACCGCAACGGCGTGGTCTACTTCAAGGAGGACATCGCCACGGCGGTGAACAAGTACCTGTTGCAGACGGCCTTCGAGGAGGTGGCCCACTACGTCACCGGGGCCACGGACATGAGCCGCGATTTCCAGAACTTCCTGATTCAGTGCATTGTGGAGATCGTCGTTTGATGAGCGCGTGCCCCTGAGACAGGCTGGCGTGGAGGGAGTGAATCGGCGTCGGTAGCCCAAGCAGAGACGGCTCGACAAGAGACGCAACGTGCGGGTTCAAGCCCCGCCCGACGCCTTTTCCGATCAACCTGGGGAACCTTGACAATGGTGGATTTCTCTCGCCCGCTGTTTCGCCTTGGCCAGACGGTTGCTACGCCCGGGGCGTTGGAGGCCCTTGCCGAGGCCGGTCAGTCGCCGGCTGACTTCCTCTCTCGGCACATTCACGGCAATTGGGGCGACTGCGGTACAGAAGATGCCGCCAGTAACGACCAAGCGTTGAAGGACGGCACGCGCATCTTCAGCGTCTATCGCACCTCCAGAGGGGTGAAAATCTGGGTGATTACGGAGGCCGACCGTTCCTCGACGTGCATCCTTCTGCCGAGCGAGTATTGACCGCTGGTTGCAATTCCTCTCTTTTGAGGTAGACTTAAATGCCGACCCCTGCCCAAGCGTTGTTGGCAAGCGTCCGCGAGAAGCAGGCCGAGGCCGCCCGGCTGTACCGGACACTCGATCTGTGGGCCGCCGTGCAGGCCCAGGGGATCGCAGTGGAGTGCGTAGAGGCGTTCGGTTTTGATCCGGGCCTGCTGACGCCACGGCAAAGGGCCGATGCCCAGCGGGCGGTGATGCGCGGGCAGCCGGACCCGTACACCGGTGAGCGACTGGCCAACGGCCATTACCGGGCGAAGAAGCTCAACTATGTCCGTCTCAAAGACGGGAGGCGCGTGCAACTCGACCCCATGCTTGACGCGGTTTCGTGATGAAGCTAGCCCACCGCAACTGGAGAACGATTGCTTGCCACCGGGGCGTTCCCAGCGTGAAGAACCGTCGTGAATTCGACCAGTGCCTCTTGGAGCAAATGACTCCGGCCGAACGCGACAAGTTCGGCCGTCAGAACCTCTTGGTCCTTGTGGTGACGGCCGCCGCGTATGCGTTCTGCTTTTGGTACGGCTATCCAGTCTTCGGCGTCCTCGTTGCCAGCGGCGTCTACGCCTGCCTCTATCAGCGCGTCGATCCGTTTTATCGCGCCCAGCGGGATTATCTTGCCGTCTTGGAGTCGAAATTGCACGTCCAGAACGAACGAGTGCGGGAGAAACGAACCTCCCGAGGCCACTAGCCAGCAAGGAAGAAGCGATGATCGAACGCGAAGCATTCGACTGGGGGGTCCGACTCGTCGCGCATCCATTCAAAGGGAAAGACCACCAGGCCCTCGTGATCCGCTCCGAGATCAGCTTGTACAAACCTGGTCGCGGGTGCGACGTGAAGATCACGTTCCCTGGGGTCACGCTTCGGAACCCCTTCCGCGTGCTTGACGCGCAGACGTGGTACGAGGCGATGGGTGCCATCGTGAGCGAGACACGCGCCGTCATGGCGGAAATGAAGACGGCGGCTGGCAGCCCCAAGAAAAAGCGGTAGCCGCCACCCAGCCGGCGTGACGGACAAGCCGTGGGGTCCGGGGGCCGCTTCCGATCTGTGCGAAGCCTTTCGCGATTGGGACGGGGAAGCTTTCAAGAAGTCCCTCAGAAGTCAGGCTAACACACTGGGCGATGTCTCAAGAAGATGCAGTCCTACCTACAAGAGAAGGGAGTCATTCTGCCAATCGGGAAGGGGTAGCAGCCGTACTCTGTTGCGAGAAAGCCCAGCCGATCATCCAGGCAAGTTCGGACACGAGTATTGAGCAGGAAAACAGCTTCATCGGCCAGAGTCGCGTCCTTCATCACAGCGCCCGGTCACGACTTGGCATCCGGTAGGGGCGCTTCCTCGGTCTTGGGCTGATTCTCTTCCGGTTGGGGCGTCGGGAGTTCCTCGGGGGCAGTCGGCGCGGGCGCGGCAACTCCACCACCGAGACGGATTTCCCAGCCGCCGCCCAACGCACGGAACACGGCGATCAGACCCTGGGAAACCTCGCCCCGCGCCTGCGCCGCCAAGTCCTGCTGCGTTACCAGATTCTGCTCGATCAGGGCATATCGGTTGAAGTCCGTCGCGCCCTTCTTGTATTGTTCCACAACGATGTTCGTGGCTTTGCGTGCGGCAACAACGCTTTCGTCCAGAAGTTTCGATCGTCGCTGGGCCCGCAAGAACTCCACCAGTCCGTTCTCCACTTCTCTGTTGGCTTGAAGGACGGTATTCTGGTACGCAACGACGAGTTCTCGGAATCTTAAGTCCTGGTAACGCACGTTGTTCACGATTCGGCCATAGTTCAATATGTTCCATTGGAACGACGGTCCGACGCTGCCGTTGAACGCTGTGCTCCTAAACAAGTCAGGAAAGTCCTTGGCCGTATAGCCGAAATTGCCGTTGATCGAGAAGGCAGGATACAACTCGGCTTCAGCGATACCGATCTGTTCTGCTTGGGCGGCTGCCAGTCGTTCGGCGCGGCGCACGTCGGGCCGACGGCGCAACAAGTCGGCTGGAATCCCAACAACCACCTCCGGCGGCGGCATGGGGGTCGGCCCGGTTCCAAGCATCTCGGCCAGATCGGCTGGCGGCATACCCAACAGAATACACAGGTTGTTCTCGGCCTCTCTAAGGGTGATCTCCAACTGCGGAATAGCGGCTTCGGTTTGCCTGAGAGTGCTTACGGCCTGGTCCAAGTCCAACTCAGTCTGCCTGAAGCCTGCTTTCAGGCGGTCGTCAATAAACTTGACGATACCCCGCTGAAGTTCCGTATTGGCGTCAAGCAACTTGATCCGCTCCTGGGTAGTGCGCACGATAACGTAGTTGCCGGCCACATCGCCAAGCAGGGTGACCAGCACGTCGTCGTAGTCGGCCACCGACGCATCCAGGTTGGCGTCCGCCGCCGCAATCGCGCGGCGAAAACGCCCCCAGAAATCCAGTTCCCAGTTGAGGCTGAAGCCGTAGTTCCACGAGTCGGAGAAGCGGCCGATGCCCGGCCCGACTGGAGAGATCGCGGCCATGGCATTGCGGGTGTAACTCCCGCTCGCGATTTGCCGCTGTGGAAGAATCTCACCTGCGGTGACGGCGCGCGAAGCTCGGGCCTGGAGTATCCGAAAACCCGCTTCGCGTAACGAGAGGTTCTGGCGGTATGCGCGGGAGACAAGCTCGTTCAATTTCGGGTCATTGAACACTGTCCACCAATGCTTCAGGATTTCGGGGTCCTCCTCTGCTCGGATGTCTGCCGAGTCGATCCAGTGGCTGGCAACGGACGCGCAGGGCGGCTTGTAGTTCGGCCCCACTTTGAAGCCGTTATGCAGATACTCCCGCCAACCGGTGCAACCAGTGCAGAAGACCAGGAGGAGAGCTGCAAGAATACCACCTTTCAGAGGGGCCGCTCCCAGATGGACCCGTCGGGGGCATCGCACTTCATAACCCATGTGTGGGGGGTCTGTCTTTCGTGTCACACTGCCAGCCCTTGTCACGTCTGTTTCCTACGGCAGATTCCGAAGACTCCAACTATTCGGAATAATCGGCCCATTGTGAATCAGGCGACAGAGTATCTTCTTGGCCCGGAATAGCGTGCCCAGTCACTTGCTTCACGCTGATGGGGTCGTATTGCGGGGGTTTGCGCCACCAGAGACACGGCGGCACCGCGGGGGCGTCCATTCTGCCGCACGAGGAGATGACAGAAAAAGGCGGCACCTGGCTGGAACGGTCAGTTCGCGCGAGGGGTCAGACCGTTGGCTTTCCAAACGCGCTGCACCATAGATGGTGAAATCCCAAGTTCCTTGGCGAGCGACCGCGTTGTCCAGCGTGTGGCGTTGGCGGGCCGCTCCTTCCTCGTCTTCTGGAGGATCAGGCGGACCATCTTCTGAGAAGCTTTCGACTTTCGCCCACTGCGCGGGGCTTCCTTCTCGATGGCCGCCAATCGGCCCTTCAGGAATCGTCGCCGCCACAATGAGACTGTCTTAGGCGATGCCCGCAGTCGGCTGGCGATCTCCTGGTTCGTTCTGCCGTCGGCCGCCGCCAAGACGATCTTCACTCGCAACGCCAAACGAGTAGACGTAGGGAGGCGCAACCAGACCTTCAGCGTCCTGCGTTCTTCCTCGGTGAGTGTGATTTTCCGGGCAGTCTTCATGGCTGTTGCCGCCGCTCAAAGAACTCCTTCAGCATCCGCGCGGCGGCTTCGCCGGTATTCTCAAAGGCTATCTGGGGAGGGGGAGACTCTTTTTCCCCGCCCACCTCATGCTCGATCTGCACTTCAAAAGCCAGCCGCCCAAGCCGCAACTCGTCGCCGCCCCTTAGTTCGCAGTCTTCTCGAATCCGCTGGCCGTTGACGAAGGTCCCATCGCGACTCTTGAGGTCCCACACGAACAACCTGCCATCCCTGACATACACCACACAATGGCGGGGGCTAATCGCCTCGCTGTATGGCCGGAATTGGCAATGTTCCTCACGGCCGATCAGACACCTTGGCGTCGGAATCCCGAACTGTCGCCCCACACCAGGACCCTGCAAGACCCTAAACGTCACTTTCATGGGGCACCTCTCGCAAGAATACCCTGGTCAGCACATTCGCGTTGCGATCGTTCTTGCCTGTAAGCTTCTTCTTACTCGTACCGCAGGGCTTCGATGGGGTCCAAGCGTGAGGCTTTCCAGGCGGGATAGAAGCCGAAGGCGATACCGACGCCAACGGAGACCGCCACGGCGGCAGCGATCGTTGACAACGACGCTTCCGTGGGCCAGTGTATCTTCCACCTCACGAGAATCGACGCGCCTCGCCCCAAGAAAACCCCTATCGCACCACCGAAGAGGCACAATACCACGGCCTCGGCGAGGAACTGCCGGAGGATGTGATAGCTTCGGGCACCGACAGCCATGCGAAGTCCGATTTCCCGAGTACGTTCGGTGACTGAGACGAGCATGATGTTCATAATGCCCACTCCGCCAACCACGAGAGAAATCAGCGCCACGATCAATAGCAGGGTACTCATCGACTGGGTGGTGGAGGACAACATCTTCATCATCTCGGCCATGTCGCGGATGCTGAAGTCATCGTCGGTGCCCGGGCAGATGCGGTGGCGCTCACGCAGTAGCTCGGTGATCTCACTTATTGCCTGCTTGACCTTGGTTGCGGAAGCTGCCTTGACCAAGATTTGATCCACGTTGGTGAAACGGACCGGCTGGGGGTAATTGGCGACCTGGCTGGATGAACGAGAGGGATACAGCGATGTTGCGGTGGGATAGAGGTTGCTCAGGGTATTGACTGCATCGCTGGTGGAAGAGGAACTGCTGCCGGAACTGGCGCTTTGGTTCGTGTTGGTCAGGGTCGCGCCGCTAACGCGGTATTTGATGGTGGTCCACGGGGCTAAGACGATGTTGTCCTGGTCCATGCCCATCATATTCGCTCCCTTGCGGCTCAAGACGCCAACGACGCGGAACGACACGTTGTTGATGCGGATTTCCTTGCCGATCGGAGAGGTATCTTGAAACAGGTTTCGCTTCACGGTGTTGCCGATCACGCATACCTTGTTGCCGTTTCGGACATCGCGGTCGCTGAACATCTCACCGCTTGCCATGTTCTGCCAATCCCGCACTGCCAGAAACGACGGGGTTGTACCGCTGATTTGTTCGGGCACCCAGTTGCGGTTTCCGCAGGCGATTTGCGCCCGGGCACGCACAATTGGAGCGACATCGCTTACGGCTGGGCACTGGCGCGCGATCTCGCTGGCGTCGTCGGGCGTGAGGGTAATCGCGCTGCCGGTGCCGAGGTTCACGCCGCCCGTGGTGGTCGAGCCGGAGAAGATCATCACGGTATTGGCCCCCATGCTGGCGATGCCTTTCTGCAAGGAGGCTTTCGATCCCTGGCCGATTTCCACCATGGCGATGACTGCCGCCACGGCAATGATGACGCCCAGGGCCGACAGCCCCGACCGCATCTTATGTCGCCGCAGGGCCCCCAGCGCGGTGCGCCACGTGGCCGGCAGGAGCGCCGGCGCAATGGACCGCTGCGGCCTTGCCAGTGCGTCACCATAAAACTGGGAGAGCCGCTTCTGCGGCGAAAGGTCGGGCTTCGGCGAGGGTTCCATTTGGTCGTGAGCTTCAACGGCAGTGGCTACGGCCATCACGGGTTGGGCTGTCGTGACGCTTGTCGCGTCATTGTCGCGACCGTCATCGTTGCCACCGCCATTCGGGATGCCTCCACGAGGAGGTGACACCCCGCGGCCAACATCGGGTTCCGGCTTAACGCCGATGTCACGGGGATGGGATGGATTTGTCTCGTCGCCCTCGACCATTCCGTCCCCGATGCGAATGGTCCGGTGGGCGTAAGCGGCCACTTGGGGATCATGCGTTACCAGTACGACGGTGATCCCCTCCGCGTTAAGCTGCCGGAACATTCGCAGGATTTCGATGCTCGTATGCGAATCCAGATTGCCTGTCGGCTCGTCGGCCAGAACGAGCGCGGGCCGATTGACTAATGCGCGGCCGATCGCAACTCGTTGTTGCTGTCCTCCAGACATTTGCGACGGCTCGTGATGGGCTCGGTCGGCCAAGCCAACATGGCCTAACAGGGTCTGCGCTAAACGGCGGGCTTCCGCGGAGGAATACCGACGTGGGGAGTAGTCCAAGGGCATAGTGACGTTCTGTAACGCCGTGGTCCGCGCCAGCAGGTTGAAATTCTGAAAGACAAAACCGATCTTCTCTGCTCGCACCAGCGCTCGCTGATTGGGCCGGAGGCGGCTCATCTCCTCACCGTCGAGCCAATACTTGCCCGAGGTCGGATGGTCCAAGCACCCCAGAATGTTCATCAAGGTGGTCTTGCCGGAGCCCGACACGCCCATCAGTGCGACCATCTCGCCGTGGTGAATGGAGAGCGATACGCCGCGAAGTGCCGGGACTTCCACTTCACCCAGGTAGTAGGTCTTGTGGATATCTTCTAGCCGGATCAATTCCATGTCAGTCGGCTCCCGGCAGCTACATCGGTCCCGGAGGCGGTCTGCTGCCCTTGGGCGGCTTCGGCAAGAATGGGTTGCTCGTCTTCTCTCCGTCGGCGGCCTCCTCGCCCTCCTGCTCCTCCGTGCCTTCCTCTCCTACAATTACCTGCAGTCCCTCATTCACACCGCTGCCGCTGATCTCGGTCATCGTTCCATCGCTGGTGCCGACCACAACCTCCAGCGGACGGACAAAACCGCCGTCGGTCGAAATCCACAGGCAGCCGTACTGTTGAGCGCCGGAGTCGGCGGACAGCGGAATTGTGTTGCCTGCCGCCGGGTCAATTTGCGACGCCTGCGGCTTCCACCGTAACGCCGCGTTGGGCACTAGCAGCACATCAGACCGCTGGTCTACCTCGAATTGAACGTTTGCCGTCAGATACGGCAGCAACTTGCCGCTCGAATTGTCCGTCGTCACGACTACGGTGTACGTGACGATGTTCTGCGTCATGGTGGCGTTCAGGCGGATTTGAGACACCTTGCCGCGAAACACTTCACTTGGATAAGCGTCGACCGTGAATCGCACGGGCATGTCCGCGCAAATGTGGCCGATGTCCGCCTCGTTGACCGAGGCCCACACCTGCATCCGCCGCAAATCCTTGGCAATGAGGAATAGACTGGGGGCATTGAGACTGGCAACCACCGTCTGGCCAATGTTCACGCGGCGGTCAATAATCACGCCCCGGACCGGCGACTTGATCGTCGTATAGCCAAGGTTGGTTCTCGCCACCCGCAGCGATGCCTCGTTCTGACGAATGGTCGCCTTTCCCACCGCCACGTTGGCCTTGGCGGCTTTGTAGTCCGCCAAAGTGGTGTCGTACTCGGTCTCAGCGATCGCGTTTTTCGGGCGCAGACTCTCCGCACGCTTCCATTCCTGCTCTGCCTGTTCGTACTTCGCCTCAAGCTGCAACAGTTCGGCCTTAGATCGTTCAAGCGTCGCCTCTGCCTGATCCAGCGCTGCTTCATAAGGAGTGGGGTCGATTCTCGCCAACACGGTGTCCTTCTCAACAACGGAGCCGTAGTCGATCAACTTCGTGGGGTCGTGCGGATCGGGGCCAAATTCCAGGATCAGGCCCATGACCTGCGCGCCCACGTCAACAACTTCTTCCGGCTCAACCGTTCCCGTGGCGCTGATCGTCGAGAGCAGCTCTCCTCGCTTGATTGCCAACGTGCGGAAGCCCACGATGGAATCAGGGGGCATGTGCGTGGCGTAGTACGCCACCCCGCCTGCCGCGGCGCTAATCAGTACAAGAATCACGAATACCGTTTTCATGGAATGGCCTCGTCGCAGTCTCCGCCGTTGAGTAAGTGCGCGATTACTCACCATGCCGCCGAAAAAAAATCTCGCGTATCACACGCTCGGAAAGCCTTTGCCCTTCGAGCAACGCCGGATTGCTTCTTCTTTCAGACCCATGCCGCGCAGACAAAACCAGATCACCTGCGTTACGAGTTCTTCGCGTGGAACTCCGTAGTCGATAACGGACTCGCCCGGCAGCGAATGGATCAAAACGCCGGTAACCAGTTGGTGAACAAACCAACCGCCCAAGTTGGGCCGAACTGGTGCGTCAATCATGTCGCCTGCGGCTTTCGCCGCCTCGATGCACTTCGTAACGTTTCGGACCCAATGCAACGGTCCTCCTTGGATGGCAAGCCGAGTGAACTCTCCCTCGTCCATCAGGCTACGAATTACCAGGCGGAAGACCGAACGCTCGCGTTCGTCGGGCCGTCCTCCAAGGATGTGCGAAACCAAATCGTGGACTAGGAACACCAGCGCCGACGCAGACGGTTTCAGGGATCGCAACCGTTCAGTCATTTTCGATCCCTCGTCCTCGAAACAGGACTTCAGTATCGCGGAGTAGAGCGCCTCCTTACTCGGGAAGTGCTTGAACAAAAGCGCCTCCGAAACTCCCGCCGCCGCCGCCAATTCGCGGGTGGTAGTTCCGTGAAAGCCCTTATCGACGAAGACTGTCCTGGCCGTCCTGATGATGGATGCCCGTCGCTCTTCGCCGGAGATTTTTGAGGCTGATTTCATCCAATCCCCCCTTTTCGGTCGATGCAAGTTAGTGTATGCTCACTTACATCGCCCGTCAAGTCCATTTTCGGGCATGGTTCAACCTCGGGCAATAGGTCGCGAATACCTGGCTGAAACCGAACGCGGGTCGAACGACGTAACGTGTTACGAGATAACAGGTTGCTTTCTCTGACCACGTTGCGGCATCGGGCATTCGGGACATCTCGGGCACGCACAGTTAACCATGCCCACTTGGAGGGAAACGCAGGTGGCGGCCTGCCGGTAGCCAAGGAGGCGACGATGATTGAACGCGAGGTGTTCGATTGGGGCGTCCGCTTGACGGCCCGCCCCTTCAGGAGGACTGAGAACCACGCGGTGGCAATTCGCTCCGAGATCAGCGTTTACAAGCGTCGTCGTGGCTGCGAGGTCCGCATCACATTTCCCGCGGCCTCGATGCAGCGTCCTTTGCGGCTGCTCGACGCCCAGACCTGGTGTGAGGCAATGATTGCCATCATCGCCGACACACGCGCCGTCATGGCAGAAATAAAGACGGCCGCCGGCAGCCCAAAGAAGAAACGGTAGCCGGCACCCGGCGGGGGCGACGGGCAGGCCGTGGATGTAGGGGGCCTGCCGCACCACTTCATTCCGCCCGGAGAGCTTCGACTGGCTCCAGGGCAGCCGCACAGACGGCGCGGTAGATGCCGGAGACGGTCCCCAAGGTGACCGAGAAGTCGTCATGCGTGGTCTTGCAAGGCACGTCCTGTGCGGGCTTTGCCGAAAAGTAGGCCCAGAAACGCCGCCTCCGGGCTA
>Ga0180437_10006186_pt1 | contig 16065 bp, 5 predicted proteins | sample SS_ome_4_FD_132410 | JGI IMG/M metagenome (GOLD analysis project Ga0180437, IMG submission 132410) | Hypersaline lake sediment archaeal communities from the Salton Sea, California, USA - SS_3_D_1 metaG | ecosystem: Environmental > Aquatic > Non-marine Saline and Alkaline > Hypersaline > Sediment...
GGTTTTGTGTCGAGGCGGCGACCTTCTCCTTGACGGCCAGATGCGTCAGGAAGGCGTTGATCTCCGGCTCGGCCATATCCTTGGGATGGCGGACCTTGTGGAAGTAGATGAACCGTTTCACCCACTGGCAATAGGTCTGCTCAGTTCGGCGGCTGTAGTGCCGAGAACGCAGCGCCTCGCGAAGCTGGTCGAGGAGCTTTGGCCGCCGGTCCCGTAGAAGGGCCACGGGGCCGCAGTCCATTGGCCTCCGCAGCACATCCTTTTTCAGCCCAGTAGCCACCTCTCGCCCTCCCAAGGCCTACCGGAAGCAGGATCACCACATCGCCGCAAGCGCGTCAAAGCCCAGCCCGTCCCCTGCGCGCTGCATGCGTGCCCTGCCTCCAGCTAAGACAGTATAGCACACCGTTCTCTACGGAGAAGCACTTCCCCTAATCCCTAATCGCCGGCCAGGGCGACCACTAGCAAGGAACGGAAGAACGAGGGACGAACCCGGCTCGCTCCCCAACGGTCGCTCACTTGCGTCAGTCCCTCTTTTTTGGTGCAGCCGCAAGGCTGTTTCATGGTGCTGCGGCTCAGGTCAGGTGCGCTGTGAGCCAGGCGAAGGCGCGATCCTGCATCTCGACATTGAACTCGTGGGGGCCGTCGAAAAAGACGCCTTCGTAGTTTTTGGGTGCGCCGGCCTTGTCGAAGATCCGTTCGATCTTGCGCACGGCGTTCTTGGCCGCCTCGAGCGGGTAGAGGGTGTCTTGTAACCCGTTGATCGTCATCAACGCGCCTGGCCAATGAAGTCCAGCGACATCGGGCCAATCGAGGTGGCTGTAGAGTCCTGGGACAAGTTTGGTGAATCCGATGCCGTTGCGCACATGATTGCGGGCCATGGCCTGGTACTCGGCCATCCAACAGACGGCCACGGACGCGCGTACCTGGGGATGCAACGCCCCGAGGAATATTGCGCGTACGGCGCCGACGCTCAGGCCGACGCACCCTATCCGTTCTGCGTCCACATCCGGCCGGCTTGCGAGGTAGTCGGCGACGCGGAGGTCGTCCCAGATGATGATGCCGGCCCAGGTGGCGCCGCAGGTCAAGGCGGTGCGCGCAACGAGTTCCTCGTGCGCCCACGAGCGCGCGTTGAAGTCCTGAATATCCTGGTTGGTGACCTCGAGGGTCCGGCCTTTTACGCGCACGGGATCGTCTTCGAGGTACATAGCGCGTTCGCCCCAATGGAGCATGTCCGACGCGACCACGACGAAACCGCGCCGGGCCAACTCATCAGCCACGTTGCGACCGCCGTAACATTTTTGCTTAAACTCGATTAGGGCCGCGTGTTCCGGTTCGACCCGGACTGTTTTCGCCTTGCCCCAAAGATAGAACCCGCCATGATCGTGGAGCGCGAGGATCCCCGGGGCCGGCTTGTCGAGGTTCTTGGGGATAAGCACGTAAATCGGGATGCGGATATCAGGGGTGGTGTGAATCATGATGCGCTCGCGCGTATACCGACCGCAGTCCACCGATTCAACCTGTTCGGGCGCGGGATCGCATGGGGCGGGCCGATAGAGGAGATGGTCGAGCAACGTGGCGCGCGCTTGGTCGGCCCACGTCCCCGGGTCAGTGTAGTTCTCCTCGAGAAAGCTCATGGCGGGCCGGCATTCGTTCGAGAGCCGCTCGAACAGGGCCCAGTGCGAACCGAGATCCGGTTGCGGATAGCGTTGACCAGCGGGCAACTGGGCGCTCTGCGGCTGCTCTGCCGCTCCGGCGCCGCTTGCGATCGATGCCACCGTCCCGGCCGACGCAGCTTTCACAAAATCACGTCTTGTCATGCGGCGTTCTCCCCTTGCATCTGCACGATGGGCCCAATTGCACGTCCTCGGCAAGCCATTGCGGCCCCGCGAACCGATTGACGTCTCCGAGGACTCAGCGCTTCAGACGCGTATCGAGCCAGGCGAAGGCTTCCTGTTGCATCTCGACGTTGAATACGTGCGGGACGTCCCAGAGTTTGCAGACTAGCCGTTCTTGGACACCTTGAGACGCCCAAACATCCCGCATTCGTGCATACGCGCGCTCGACGCCGTCCACGGGGAACAAGCCATCTTGCCGGCCGTTGAAGAAGAGCATGGGTTTCGGACACGCAATCGAGGCCACGTCGGCGTAATCCAGCGCGTTTCGGATGCCGGGATGCAGCATGCTGAACGCGGACTGGCCCTTTGTCTGGTTGTTGCCCTCCGCCGTAAGCGACGGCGTATCACCCATCCAGCAGACGGCGATGCCGGCTTTGATGACGTCGGTGGCCGCGGCCAGATGCCAGGCGCGGTTCGCGCCTACGGAGAGCCCGATGCAGCCGATCCGTTCCGGGTCGACTTCGGGCTGCCCCTGGAGGAACTCGGCGCTGCGCAGGTCGTTCCAGACGATTGTGCCGGCCCAGGACAACCCGAGCTGGAACATGTTGGCGGCCAGCGCCTGTTGCTCGGCGTACTCGATGCCTTCCATGCGGCCGCGATCGTTCCAGAACAGCGCGTCGAGCGCGAACACGACGTAGCCGCGCCGGGCCAGTTCGTCGCCGATGAAGCGGCCGCCGTAGCACGTGTCGGCCCACTGCTCGGCATCCGCCAGAACCGCATCCGGCACGCCGAACGGCCGGATTAGCTTTTCTTTGCCGATCGAGAAGTGTGCGCCGTGGTCGTGCAAGGCGACGATGGCCGGGAACGGGCCGTCGCCCTTCGGCACAAGGAGGTAAGCGAGGACGCGTTCGTCGGCCGAGATGTTGAGGGCCAGTTTGCGCGCCTCATAGGTCCCGCGATCCTCCTTGGCCACCACCCGCGGCGCGAACGGCGCCTTCGGCGGCGGCGTGGAGAGGCATTCGAGATAAGCGGCGCGGGCCTTTTCGCGCCATGCGTCGAAGGGCAGGCCGGCGTTGGCGAATGCGAGCGGAAACGTCATGCGACGCACCCGGCCATCCCTGAACGCCGGTAGTTTCGCGCGGACGCCGTACGTGGCGGTCTGTTCGACCCCGACCGGGGCCGCAGGAACCGTGGCTTTCCATCGCGTGCGGTCGCGTTCATAGCGTGCCCTCAAATCCTCGAGCGTACCTTCGATGAGATACGCGTGTACGCGGAGCGTGGTGGGGCCGTCGCTATTCAGGGGCATCGAGCCTTGCGAATGTATGCACCGGTGGCCGGCGCCGGCGTTGTTGCAGAGGCTCTCGGAGAACTCGGCGGCGGCGGCGGCGACCCACTTGCCGTCGGGGCTTGTACAGGCGATGATCGGCACATCGGGTCGTGGCTCGTGGATCGTGCGCCACCCATGGTCGGCCATGGCGCCGCCGACATCGGTGGACGGTCGGCCTTTGAGGTATTGGACGTTTCGGATGTTGCCGTTTGCGCACGAGCCGATGGTGGTCCATTGGCCGTCTGCGATAAACCATAACCGGTCGAGCAGTTCGAGTTCCTCGCCCTCGAATATACCGTTCTTCATTTGCTGGCACGGCCCGACTGCGAAGCTGCCCGGCACGTCCGCGCCGGGTTTGGGCCACGTCGTATACGTGCAGGCAACGTAATCGACGTAGGGCACGAAACACGCCGTAAACGTCGCGTCTTCGCGCTCGAGCGTATAGCACACCGCGCCCGAGGCATCGTCGCGCTGCCAATCGATGTCTAGCCGGCCCAGTTCCGGGTAGTCGATCAGTGGGAAACTCACCCACTCGGGCGCCCAGAGCCTGAACCCGATCTCCGGGTTATCAGGTCGTTCCATGCGCAGAAACGAACCCTGCTCCTCGGGCGTAATCTTGATGCGCTTGTCTTCGGCCCGGGCTAACACGGCGGCCAGTTTTTTATTCGCGAGGAACAGGCGCTCGGCAGGCCGGTGATCGAGGTAGAAGTCGAGGACTTCCGTGAAGTAGACGAGGCCCTCCGGGGACGACCCGCCGAATCCTGGGCGACCTTCGGTATAATCGCGTGACCGATCGCGATCGGCCGGCTTCTCGTAGAGTTTGTAGAAGTCTTCGAGTTCTTTCACAATCCCGGCAGCGTATTCCCATGCGCCGATTCCGCTGAAGATCGTCCCTACCCGCTCGAACCCAAGGACACGCGATTGAAGCGTCCGCTCGACAGCGTCGAGCAGGTTGTCAATTGGTTCGCCGCGTTCCTCGAGGACGGTGGCGGCGCGGGCCATCTGCAGGGCGTTTTCCATGCCCTGCTGCATGTGGGGCACCCCGGGGCTCAATGGATGCGGGTAGCCCCAGCCGCCCGCGGGGCCTTGGGACTCGGCGAGAAAATCCGCCACGGCGCGCACAACGTCGCGGAGCCGCGGTTCGTCCGGGCACGCCCGGAGCAGGTCCGGCAACCCCATCAAGGCATAGCCAATGATGTACGGTTTGGCGAACGGGTTCTCGGTGCCCGTCTTGTCGTCGGCAATAAACGGCACGTCTTTGATGATGGGCGCTCCGTGTTGATCGAACAATGCATCCGGCCCGATCTTGGTGCGGAGTTCGCGAAACAGGCGCATGGCCTCGTCGCGATACATCTCGACGCCGGTGCACCGATACAGCCGCATGAAATCGACCACGTCGCCGATGTTGCGGCATTGCCCTTGGTCGCAATGAATGAATTTGCGGGCGTAATCGACTTGCGCCCGCAGGGCTGCGGCCATCCGGGGGTCACCGGTTTCTTCGTACGCATAGAGGAACGAATCATACCCTTTCGTGCAGAAACCGACGGCGTTGTTCCTGCGCCACATGAAGTTCCGGTCGCCTTGATGTTCAGGGAGGCTCGACCTGGGATACCGCGTGCCCCCAAAGTCTTCTTTGTCGCCCCACCATACGCTTAGATTGTAGTTGTTGTCGCACCACAACACGGCCGTGTCGCGAAGTTCCCAATCCCCCCCGCGCCACGCGTCTTCGAAGATCGACGGGCAATGGTTTACCCGGTTCAAGCCGCCCGAAGAACTGTGTTTGCGGCCGTGGCTGAACCCGACCACATTGCCCAGATCGTCGGCGATCGCCGCGCTGCACTTGATGGCCTCGCGCGTATACGCGCGGAGTTCATCCAGCATTGGCCACAACGCGAGGTCGGCGGGCGTGCCCACGCCGTATGCGGCGTCGAATGCTTCCGGCGCCACCCGGACGCCGAGCCGTGATTCGAGCAGATGGTTCCGCGGCGTATGTCCCGCTTTGCCGACGACGAACGCCGCTTTGCGCCAGGCAGCTTCCTGGAACGGGACGCCCTCGTCCGCCGTGCATCGTCTGTAGCGAATGCTTGCGCCGCTTTCAGGATCGGTAACCAACACATCGCCGCGACGCGTGAGCGGCGCCGCGGGGAAAGTCACCGTATATGCCTCATCCTCGGTGAGCACCGTGCAGGGCTCACCGTCCGCAAAGCGATGGTCAACCGGCGCGGCCGGCGTAAGCCCGCGAATGTCCCAGCCCAAATCCGGCGCCGTGGCGTCGCCTTCCCCGAGCCGCTGGATGTGCGCCTGGACCATCACCGTGCCCAACGAGTCTGCTTGTACCTCAATTATGTGCGGCCAATCTGTATCGGGCACGAGGAGGCGGACCCAGAGAAAGTGTTCGCCCGACTCGACAACTTCGGGTACGCCGGCATGGCCCGCTGCGGCATCCGGCGCAATGAGGTCGGCGCGCCACGGCGCGGCGTCCGGGGCCTGGACGGACACGGACACCGTGGACACGGACAGGGCGGTATCCCCGAACGGAATCAGCCAGGCGTTGTCTTTTTGCTCGAACGTCGCCGGTTCGCACGCCGGTTCATCTTTTGGAGAAAGACGGAACCGTTGCGGCTGCGTCGTCTTGAACTCGAACGGAAACGTGACGATGGCGCGGCGAACCGAAACTGGCTGGCCGGGATGGTACGTCAGCGGCCGCAGATCCGGCACGAGTTCGCTATCGCCGCAGGCCAGCTTGATCCGCAGGCCTTCCGGCAACGCGCCCGGGGCGAACGGTAGTGAGACGCGCACCAGATGCGTCCCCGGCGTTTCCGGCACGACCTCGAACTCGGGCAACGCCCCGATTTCGCCCGCGCACACGCCGCCTGGATCGACCAGCGGCGCCTTGTACGAAAGGCGGTCCACCCATCGGGCAAACGCGTCCTCGTCGGCAAGCACGATTCGGTGTCCTACTATTCCCACCAGAAAAAGAAGAGCAACAATCACCTTTAATAGACAATTCATGATCCCGATCCTTTCCGGTCCCGGGAGGGGCACTGCGCCATTTTACCGAACGCAGTATGAACGCGCAATGGAAGCTGAGCCGCCCCAAAAGGCACTGACGTAAGCGATCGAATGCCTTTGGCGACGCGTCATTCTGAGCAACGCGAAGAATCTCAATTTGACAGGTACTTTCAGAGCCTTCGCTTCGCTCAGGATGATAGCAAGGCCACGGCTTGCCTGGAGTCGTATGTAAGTTAATGTCTGAATGCAAGTCGGTACTACGTTCGTCCCGGTCGTCTTCGTGAGATGGTATACGTGCTGTGGAGCGACCTTGTTTCGCCGGGGGCCAAGGGTGTTTGTCTAGGTATCATCTCGAGGTTCAAGTGCCGCTTTTCCCTGTGATAGAAGTAGAAAAGGCTTTCGAGCTCGTCGGACTCGACCGCATTGATCACGGAGAGGCGTTGCCTCGGGATTTGATAGGCCCAAGCCGTAACGCCATCGGGTTCAATATTGCCGGCGCCCGCACCCCGATCGGGAAGCAGTGCCATCTTGACCTTTTTCCACGCGCCGTTACGTTCGATCCAAATACGGGGCGTCGATTCATTGTAGGTCTGGAATTCGGGATGCATCTTGAGGCGCGGCACGACGGGTTCGTCTCCGGCATTCTTGATGTCCAGGGTCACTTCAAATAGGTCCGCTCCCGGTTTCAGGGCCATCCGGCGTGTTACGAGTAGGTCGTTTTCCGTCCAGGCTCGGATCGTTACCGAACTACTTGTCCTGTCCACGACCTCATATTTCTTGGCGACGGACGTCTCCGGCACAAATTCCTTTACCTCCGGATCGGCAATAGACCAGTCCTGCCACATTCCAAAATTGCTTTCAATGTTCTCATAGCCGATGAGAAGCTCGCGGCTTGGCCGTCTTGCCCTGAATCGTACGATAGAACCGTTCCTCGCAGGCACGACCCAGATCTCGTAGTACTCATTCTCGAGCTTCTCGATTTCGAGTCGCTCGTAGCGCGGCGGAGTTTCTCTCTCCATGCGCTTCTCGAGCTCGAAGATGAGCGGGTCTGCAAGAAACGAAACGCCATAGCCCCTTATCATGTCCCAGTATTCGTCAAAGGTCTGAGAAGGCGGGCGCGTCAGAATATAGGCATCGGGAGTCTGTCTGATGCGTGGCGGACACACCAGCGCCGCATACTGCACGGAAAGATACACGTACTTGAGGCGTTCGGTTTTTGCCGCATCGCCTTTGACCGCATTGAACGCTTCTGCAAACAGGTCCTGGGCCCTAATAACCGTGTCGTAATCCATCCACTCCATCTGCGAGAAGATGGTGAGTTCGTAGTTGTCGTTGAGGACCTTGTCGGTGATGAGTTGGTGATACTCCCGGATGAACGGGGCCGCCTCGCCGTAGTACAGGTCCACAAACTCGTCATAAAGTTCCCGCCAATCGACGTCGGGATTCCAGAGGCTCTCGGCCAGGATGTAGCCTTTCAGATACTCAAAGTCGCTGTGCGGCGAATGCGGACTGGCTTGTTCGTATAAGCCGACCGCGCCATGCGCGGCAAAGAATTTGGCGTTCGGCTGGAAGACGTGGTAATTGGGTTGCGGTTGTTGGAAACACCACCAGTTTTGCGAGTAATCGTAAATGAAAAGGTTCTTGGTGATGTTGTCCCATGCCTCGATGTCTTTCTGGAACGCACGATTCAGCGCGCTCTTGCGATCCGACAAGGGGCGGCTGAAATCGCATTCGATCGAGCACAGTTGTACGACCACGTTTTCGCGTGGTTTGACGTGTTTGGGTGGCTTGCGCGAATAGAGGTATGCGAAAGTCTGAATATAGGCCTCAGGAAACTCATCTTCGATGGCCGCGGCAACCCTGTTTACGAAAGTGATTATCGAGCCGGCCGGGCTTCCCTCGCGATCGTCTATCGCTTTGCACTTCTCGCACGTGCACCAGAGCCATGAGTCCATTTGCGTCACGCTTACCAAACGCGGACAACGTGGACTGTTGCGCAGGTACTCGCGCACCTTGTCGATGGTGATCTGTACGACGTCCGGGTTTGACAGGCATAGTTGTGTCCAAGGACCCACGGCGAGACGTTCGCCGTTGATTTCCGCAAAGTACTCCGGGTGCGTTTCTGCGTATTCCTCAGGGGGTACGTACGTTAGAAAGGAATGCCCGCCCGGGCCGACGAATTTGATGGCGCCGCCCATTCGTTCAGGGATGTTAGATACGAAACTTCCGTTGAGCTTATGGACCACAGCGTAGTGGGCGTCCTGCATAAAGGCGCGATACGAGATATCGCGGTAAATGAACGGAGGCACATAGCCATAATCGATCATCGGCAGCGATGATGGCGCCTGCGGAATATGGGTAAAGTCCGGGGTGAGCCACCGGACGCCCATGTAGTTCTTGAAAAACTCGTGGACCCCGTACAACGTGCCGCGTTTCTGCCCGCCGACAATCAGCAGCCCCTTGCTTTCAAGAGCGGCTGCCTGGCCGGCGTCTTTGGCGGGCAAGGCCTCTGGCTCAACCGTGCGGATCAGGAATCCGTCGTCACCCAACCCATCGAGGTCGCCTTCTCCGATACGTGGCGCGCCGTCGCGGCCAATCCAGACGTTTATTCTATCGGCCTGCGCTTGGCTGGATATGCCGATCTCGTGGCCGGTTGTTTCCCGCCAATATTTCTTGAACTCTGTCGCCGCGAACTTCTCCGATTCCGAAGCGCTGTCGGAAACCACCGCGTGGAGATTCTTGTACGCGTCTGACGAAATCCATACGTTCTCAGCATATACCGTGACGGTGCCTAGAGCCATCATCACCAAGAGAAGTGCGGTAGGTCTGTTCATAGGACATCCTCCTCGAAGGCTTGTGTTCTCCTCCAAAAACACGATTCATAATCCAGTTGTTTTGGGCTGCCTCGCATCCGGGCAAGTCCTCGCCCATGAGTGTATAAGAGGAACGCTGCTTTGGAGTGACGGCGCAGAGCTGTGGTCCTTTCTGGGCCGGGCGCTACTCGACGGGCCGAAGCAGTATGCAGTCAATACCAACCATGTAGGCGGTCGCAGCCGGATTCTTTCCTACGAGCCGGAACTCGAACGTGTGGGTCCCCGCAGCCAACTCGACAGTTCCGAAGCTCACTTCGTCGGTCACCATGATATGCGTGTGGCCCGCACCCCCTTCGCCGCTGTATCCCTCGAACGGCTGCCCAACTTTCTTGCCATCGATTTTCAGTTGAAAGATACCGAAATCGCTCGCCTTGGCGAGATACATAGCTACTTCGTACGTTCCGTCGGCGTCGACCGGCACCTTAATTGAGACAAAGTCGCCGGCGGAATCTCCGTTTAGCCACAGGAACGCGCCTTGGCTCCATTTGACGGCGCCGCTGGCATACCGGTTGAATGTTATCCGATCGCCGGAACTCTGGGCGGACGCGATAAGCCGCTCCGCCTCGATCGCGCCCTCGATGGCCACGTCGGCGTGGTATTTGTCAACCGGCTGGCGCATTTCGCGCGACGGGAACGTTGGGAACGCGGCATGTGGCTCGCGTTGGTACCAGTACGCGACGCTCGAGTAGTCGTTGGCGAGGTCGTTGGCGTGCCCATGTTCGATGGTCACACGGATCGAGTCGCAGAACCGAATAGGATCATGGACGAGGAATCGATACATTCCATTCTTGCCGTAGAAGATGTCTTGGTACCGGTTTTCGACGAGATGAAACCCGGTGTAAGGTCCCGAGTACTCGACATTGGGGCATGCGCCGCCACCGAAAATCTCCTCGCTGCCGGTGCCGTGGAAGGAGGGTGGCCACGATTCGCCGTCAATGAAGACCATATCGTCGCCCTCGCCCCACCAGCCGCCCGTTATGTTATCCACGCTCAACATATACCCCGCCAACGCGCCTCGGCCTTCCGCCTCGAGTATCACATAGTTCTCATCGCCGGTTGCGTTGATGCCCCCGGCTTCGGCAATCGTGGTGGGATTGCACCGCCGGAACTGGGCGTGAAACCGCCCGGCCCGTTTCAGCCACGGGGGCGTCTGTGTGTAGGTTTCGTAATCGATGTGGAACCAAATTCCGAGCGGCGCGTCGCTGTCGTTGGTAATCTCGATGCGCGCCTTCTTCGCGAAAGGCATGGGAAAATACGAGTTCAGCCCGTAGGTCCCGGCGTTTGCTCCGGAACCCGGGTTCGCAACCAGGACCAGTGATTCGATTGGGCGCACCTGGCAATTGGAGATGCCAAAGAAGTCTCCGAGCGGGCATTCGACGCTCGGCGTTTCTTCGCCGTCCCAATACATGCGAAGGATCATGTCGCGGAACAGCTTCGTCCGCCTCTCCGGTTCGCCGATGATGTAAGTCCAGTAAATGTGTTTGATGCAGCCTGGGCCGTCAATGGCGGCCAACGAGCGCGTCTGTTGCGGCTCGACCGTGAACCAGTCGGCATTGCCGCCGGAGCGGTCGTAACTCGATGCCCGCGCCGATCGCGCGTCACGGATCGTCATAGGCTCGGACAAACCGGACTGCGGCGGCGCGTATCTCGTCGCGCCTGTCATACAGCCGCACAAGTGAACCGCCGCGAACAGCGTCATCGCCGTGCCCACGCGCACGCGTGGCCGCAGCGGGCATATTAGGGCGGCTCTGGAAATGAATGTGTCTGGCATGTCTTGCTCCTTCCGTTGATGGTCGAATGCTCGACGTTGACCTGCTATTTCATCAGTCTCTCGACGACTCGCGCGTTGCTGTCGTTACTCAAAGAGCGCTTGCTGCTCGATAGCGACGAATGGGTGATAGCCTTTCCGCACGCGCTACAGTATACGGATTGCCTGAGGAACCGGCCACTATTGTATCCGCCGCCCGCGCCAATCTCAGACTGCCCTCGTTGGGTGTGGGTCTCGGACGAAGCCGCCCCGCCTTCGGAGCAAGGGGACTGTGCCCGATTTCGGCGGCTTCGCGGCGTCCACCGTTCCCAGAAGTTCTCCCTTTGCGGGGCGGCTTCCTTGTCGACCAGGCGGACTTGCACGGACTTGCCGGCGAATTGACAGGATTCGTCTGCGGCTGCTAATGTGCCGTTCTACGTGGCGCAGCGTTCAGACAGTGTCTGGGATCTGGCGCAAGCGCCCGGGCCTATGTTTGGGGGAAAGGGATTTGCCGCTATGCTAACCTTGACACTCACTGTTTTCGCGGTTTTGGCACAACCTGCTGCCGATACCGGCCTGCTCGGTCACTGGCCGCTGGCAGGTACCGGCCGCGACTGCTCGCCGAATAAACTTCATGCGGTTGCTCACAACGTGGATTTTGACGCGGCAGGGCCGGACGGGGTACCGAACACGGCCGCGTCGTTTAACGGCAACAGCAGTTGGCTTGAGGTGCCGCACACTGAGGCGCTCGAGCTGGGCGGACGCCGGTTCACGATTTGCGCCTGGGTCCGGACGGATGATCAAGCGGATACGTTCGGGGACCTCGTGACTAAGTACGATCCAGCTGTCCGGCGGGGCTTTAATCTGAGTATCATCGACGGCCAATACCGCACGTCTTCCATGCGCCGCAATGTCGTCTTCGGCATCGACAACGCGCTCGTAACGCCCTGGGACGACTGCGGAAATGTTGCGGCGCCGGACAAAAGGTGCGGGGTATGGGGTTTCTGCACCCATAACGGCCGACTCTACGCGGGGTCGTATATCCGCAATAACGGCGCCTACTGCCCGTCGCTGACGCCGGACGGCGGTCATGTCTATCGTTACGAAGGGGGACGCGAATGGACGGACCTGGGCCGGGTCGGCAAGAGCCGCAACGTTCTCTGCATGGCCAGCTATAAGGGCGACCTGTATGCGGGTGTCTCGTTCGACGACTTGGGCGGGGAGCAACCGGCGGGGTGCGTCTACCGGCTTGACGAGACGACGGGGGATTGGGTGTTCTGCGGCCAAGTGGGGCAATCCCAGCGCATCGAGTGCATGGCCATCTGCAACGGCCACCTGTATGTCGGCACTATCTGGTCGGATCCGGGAACCGACGGCGTGTATCGGTACAAGGGGGGGCAGGAGTGGGAATGGTGCGACCCCAACGGCGCAAATATTACCTCTTTGGGCATATATCGCGGCACGCTGATTCGGGGGCGAAACGACGTATACCAATTGCTGCCCTCGGGTGAATGGAAGTATTTGGGCCCGCCGCGAGGAGGCGATTTGCCCTGCCAGAACTGGGCATTTTCAATGTTTCGTGGCCGTCTTACGTGCAGCACTTACCCCGCAGGCGAGGCCTACGCCTTCGATGAGGACAATCGTTCCTGGCAGAACCTTGGCTGCGTTTCGTCCAGTGGCCTCCCCTACCTCGAGGCGATGGCGCTGGTCAACTACAACGGCAAACTGTATTCGGGCGTTTGGCCCCGGGCCGAGATTGTGCGGTACGAAGGCGAGGGCCAATGGGCCAGAATGGGCCGGATCGGCCGCATCGGCGACGGCGGCGGATTGGCATATCATACGGTGCCGTCCGGCGTCCCGAACGTATCTTACTTTAAGTGTGAATTGGATGAGGAGGTCCTTCCGGCCATGCCAAGCTGCTATGCCGGCAGACCCGGCATATCGCGTCCGTCGGCTATGACCATCTATGGCGGACGATTCTATGTAGGGGTATGGGACTGGGAGTACGACCTGGGCGGCCAAGTATATTCGATGGAAGCCGGAAAATGCGTCAGCGCGGACCGGCCGCTGCCCGGCGGCTGGCGGCATATTGCCGCCGTGCGCGCGGACAACAAGCTCAGGCTGTATATTGACGGCAAGCTCGAAAGTGAGTCGATTGCGTTTGTCTCGGGCCATTACGACCTGACCAATGACGAGCCCCTGAAGATCGGATTTGGCGAGTCCGACTACTTCAGAGGCGATATGTGCGATGTCCGGCTCTATGACCGCGCACTATCCGACGACGAAGTTGCCGGCCTGGCCTCGCGCCCAAGTCGGGAAAAGGAGGGCTAATCCGTTTTGGGAAACCTGCGCGGCCCCATTGGGCGCGCACCACGATTTCAGAGAACAAAAAGAAGGATTCACACCGATGCACGCCTACTTGCTCGCAACTCTCGCGCTTTTGGCGGGACCTGATCTGGACGCCGGTCTGCTTGGCCACTGGCCGCTGACGGGCAACGCCAACGATCGGTCACCGAACAACCTTCATGCCGTCGTGCATAGCGTGACGTTCGAGGCGGCAGACCCCGCCGGCCGACCCAACGCGGCCGCGTCGTTCGATGGCAAGAGCGCTTGGCTCGAAGTGCCGCACACCGAGGCGCTCGAGCTGGGTGGCAGGCCGTTTACAGTTGCCGCGTGGGTCCGGACGGCGGCCGTGGAAGATACATTCGGCGACCTCGTGACCAAGTACGATTCGGCGGCGCGCCGGGGCCTTAACTTGAGTATCATCGACGGCCAGTACCGCATGTCGACGATGCGGCGCAATGTGGTGTTTGGCATCGACAACGCCCTTGTGACGCCCTGGGAGGACTGCGGCGACGTTGCGGCGCCTGAGAAGAAGTGCGGGGTGTGGTGTTTCTGCACCCACGGCGGGCGGTTGTACGCCGGCTCGTACATCCGTAACAATGGCGCCTACTGCCCGTCGCTGACGCCCGACGGCGGCCATGTCTATCGGTACGAAGGCGGGCGCGAATGGACGGACCTGGGCCGGGTAGGCAGGAGCCGCAATATCATCTGCATGGCCAGCTACAAGGGCGACCTGTATGCGGGCGTCGCATTCGACGATTTGGGCGGAGAAAAGCCGGCCGCGTCTGTGTACCGTCTTGATGAAGCGACGGGCGCCTGGGTGTTCTGCGGCCAACTGGGGCGTGCCCTCCGCATCGAGTGCATGGCGATCTGCAATGGGGAACTGTATGCAGGCTCGATTTGGTCGGACGCTGGCACCGACGGCGTGTATCGGTACAACGGCGGTGAGGAGTGGGAGTGGTGCGACCCCCACGGCTCGAATCCCACCTCTTTGAGTATATACCGCGGCGCGCTAATACGAGGACGCAATGATGTGTACCGGTTGCTGCCGTCGGGTGAATGGGAGTATTGGGACTGCCCACGGGAAGGCTGTCTGCCAAGTCAGCTCTGGGCGTTTTCGATGTTTCGGGGCAATCTCATGTGCTGCGATTTTCCGCAGGGCCATGCGTACACCTTCGATGAGGAGGCCCGGACCTGGGAGGACCTTGGCCGCATGTCCGCCAGTCCGGTGCGGGAACTCGAGGCCATGGCGCTCATCAATTACAACGGTAAACTATACTCGGGCCTCTGGCCGCGCGCGGAGATCGTGCGGTACGAAGGCGACGGCCAATGGAGCAGCATGGGGCGGCTTGGCCGCATCGGCGACGGCGGCGAATTGACATACCACCTTCATGATAAGGCCGAACGCAAACCATGGTACAAGTGTGAAGTAGCCGACGAGGTCCTTCCGGCCATGCCAGGCTGTTATGCGGGCGGCCCCAGCATATCGCGTCCGTCGGCGATGACCGTTTACAGAGGGAGGCTATTTGTCGGCATATGGAACTGGGAATACGATCTCAGCGGGAACGTATACGCGATGGAAGCCGGCAAATGCGTCAGCGCCGACAGGCCGTTGCCGGGCGGCTGGCGGCATATCGCCGCCGTGCGAGCGGGCAATAAGCTCAGGCTGTACATTGACGGCAGGCTCGAAAGCGAATCGATTACGTTTGTCTCGCGCCATTACGACATAACGAATAGCGAATCCCTCAAGATCGGTTTCGGCGAGTGCGATTACTTCAAAGGCGACATGTGCGACGTTCGGCTGTACAACCGTGCGTTATCCGACGACGACGTTGCGGCGTTGGCCGCGCAGCACGCTCAGCCCGCCGACGCCGAACCTGCTCCCCACCGCTGGTTTTCCGCCGAGGATCTCGACGTACCTGGGGACTGGCGTCCGGAAACCTGGTACCGCAAGGCCGCTCCGGCGGACGTATCGTATGAAGTTGCCATTGGTCCCGATGTCGAGTCCCTGCCTAACGCAGAGGGTCACGCCATCGTTGTGCGTGCCGACGCGGATAAAGTCGAACGGTTTGCGGCAGAGGAATTGCAGCGGTACATCGCGCTGATTACGGGGCAGCGCATTCCCATTGTAGAAGGGGCCGCGCCGACGGACACCCCGAATATCTGGCGCGTCGGCGCAGGCCTCTCAGGCCTGCTCGAGGGTCGAGGCGAGGATGACTATCTCCTGGCCGGCGCTGGTGGACGGGTGACGTTGACCGGCACGACGGGGCGCAGCACGCTGTATAGCGTCTATACCTTGCTGGAGCGATATCTTGGCTGCCGGTGGTACCACGCGCATCCGGCAGACGAAGTCGTGCCTCGCATGGGCCTCGCGGACGTAGACGCTGCCCTCGAGCAGAGTTTTCAGGCACTCGAGTCGCCCACGATGCCCTACCGGGCATTGATGATTCTGAGCACATCCGAGATCGCCGGCGAGCAGGGATTCGACGCCGAATGGATCCGGCGCTGGCTGGCCGACCACTTGCATTCACAGGCCCGGCTCATTGATTGGATGGCCAAGAACCGCTACAACACCGTCCTTATCGAAGGATCGCATCTGGGCCAGATCATCTTGCCGGACAACTGGGACCTCGTCAAAACGCTAACGCCCGAAATCGAGAAACGCGGGCTCCACTACGCGCCCGGCGGGCACTTCTGGGGCGCCTACATCTCGAACAAGACCCCCGGGTGGCCCGATGACGACTCCTGGGGCCCATTCCGCGACGGACGGCGCATCAGCATCGACCCAAACCGGGCCCTCTGTTTCTGCACGACGAACCACGACGCCGTTCGGACGTTTCTCAGTGAGGTCGTGTCGTTCTACCGGGCGAATCCCGAGTTCGACATGTGGGCGGTATGGGTTCCCGATAACGACAAGAACAGTTGCGA
>Ga0180437_10006188_pt1 | contig 16065 bp, 9 predicted proteins | sample SS_ome_4_FD_132410 | JGI IMG/M metagenome (GOLD analysis project Ga0180437, IMG submission 132410) | Hypersaline lake sediment archaeal communities from the Salton Sea, California, USA - SS_3_D_1 metaG | ecosystem: Environmental > Aquatic > Non-marine Saline and Alkaline > Hypersaline > Sediment...
CCTGGAGAGTGATGCCAAGCTGCTGCTGCATACGGTGCGCACCCATTGGGGGATTGAAAACAAGGTCCACTGGGTGCTGGACATTGCCTTTCGAGAAGATGATTGTCGAATCCGAAAGGGCAATGGCGCGGAAAACTTCGCCGTGCTCCGCCACATCGCTCTCAATCTGCTACGACGGGAAAAGTCATCCAAAGGCAGCCTCAAAGGCAGGCGCAAAAAGGCTGGGTGGGACAATGACTACCTACTCAAGGTCCTGACCGCGTAAATGCGCTCGCCCTACATAGGGGAAACTGAGGATTGTTCTCGTCTTTGTTTTGTGCTATACTGGTTTGGTTAGAATGCGTGCCAGGAGGAGATGGGATGAGGCCTGATGACAAATGTCCGAAGCAGCCGGGGTTTCGCGCCGCGACGGTGCGCGGAGAACCTTACCACGTGGCTGGGCGAAAGCTCATCCCTGTGGCCCGAATTCTCTCCTTTGGCAAGGCAAGAGCGACGATCCGCGCGCATCAGGTTGGTGGTTGGGGCATGGGATTCGTCCAGGTCACCCCGCTGGCCGTGGTGGAGGAAACGGAGGAGGGCGAGCGCTACATCTCCGTTACTGATGAGACCGGTGCAGCTTTGAGGGGGATGTTGGGCGGGGCAGTTGCCATCGTCCTCGTTTTCACCATGATCCGCTGGCTGGCACGCCGCTGGCGCAGAGCCAGAGGCGGATAGGCCTAGGCTTGCTTGTTTGACACTACCAAAGGGAAGGAGTTGACAATGTCCTTGAATAGACTATTCGATAACATCGAGGCGGCGCGGGGGGCTGGGAACTGGCAGGCTGCTTTTGGCGAACCGCAGACGATCGGAGACAGGACCCTGATCCCGGTGGCCCGAGTGGGCTATGCTTTTGGCATGGGATTCGGTTCGGGAGAAGCCCCGCCTGAAGAGGAAGGCGAGCCTGCTTCCGCGGGCGAAGGCGGCGGTGGGGGCGTGGGAAGCACGGCCAACCCGCTGGGCGCCATCGTAGTGACGCCAGAAGAGGTCTACTTTGAGTCCACAGCAGAGGAGGGCAAGATCGCCATAGCTGGTATACTTGTGGGAGCGTTGTTCATCTGGCAGTTGTTCAAGACCTTGCGCGAGATCTTGGGCAGGTAATGGAACAACCCGCAACCGCAGGGAAAACACGATTGGGAGCAAAGAGCCTTCGCTTCTTGCCACTGGTATTGATGCTACTGCTGGTGGCCGGAATTCTGCTGGTTGACGCCATCACCAATGGGCCAGCCCAGGCTGCGGATCAGGCTCGTTCTTGGTGCGAAAGCGCTCCCGGATCCACCCCCGGAGACAGGGGCTCGAGCGAGTTTTGCACCGAATACTGGGCTGGCTGCCAACCTGTGAGCGAGGTAGCACTGGGCTACACGCCTACGCTGGTCTATCCCAAGACAGCGATCCTGCTCGGCGGTGAGATCCTCACCGGGAGCCTGCCGATCACCTATAGCTGGGACTTTGGCGATGGCACGATCCCGCTTATGGGCACTGCCTCGTCGGCAGTGCTGACGGCCAGCCACAGCTATACGGCCACCGGCCTGTTCACCGTCACGCTCTCCGCGTGGAACACTTGCACACAGCCGGTCTTTACGACCACGACCCCGGTCACCGTAACGGCGCGTCCCTGCCTGACAGTGACCGGCCTGGGCCTTACCTACACACCAACTCGGGCCTACACCTACACTGAGGTCTTTCTTGTCGGAGCGGTGGTCACCGGCAGCTTGCCCGTGACCTACACCTGGAGCTTGGGCGACGGGACACCTCCGATCACTGGCACCGCCGAAAGTCCGGTATTCACCGTGGCGCATGTCTACACCGACGCCCGGTCCTACACCGCGACCCTGGCGGCCTGGAATCGCTGCACCATCACGCCAGCCGAACGAGCTGTCACCCTGACCGTGAGACCCTGCGAGCCGATCTCGGACGTGGCAGTGAGCTACTGGCCCATAGTCCCACGATCTGGGCAGGTGATCACCTTCACGGCCAGTGTGACGGGTGAGGTGCCGCCATCGACCTTTGTATGGGCATTTGGCGATGGCCAGAGCGCCGCGGGAGCGGTGGTTACCCACACCTACACCGCACCCCTGAGCTACACCGTGGCTCTGACCGCCTCGAATCCGTGCAGCCAGCGAACGGCGACGGCGACCCTGGAGGTTGTCCCGCTGCAGGTACAGATCTTTTTGCCGCAGGCCTACAAGGCGTTTGAGCCACCCGGGCCACCCGCTGAGCACCACCTGGGCTACGGAGCCAACATCGCCTCGGCGGATCACGTGATCAGCATGACGGTGATGGGCTTCGACTGGGCCAAGGGGTGGGTTTCCTGGTCAGACGTGGGAGCCGGACCGACCTACAACTGGATCAACGTGGACAACCAAATGGCTCAGTTTGTGCCCCGCGTGAGCCACGTGTTGCTGCGGTTGCACAGCCCCACTCCACCTGGTATTGGCAACCCACCCACGTCGCCGAGCGACCTGGCTGCTTTTGAGGATTTTGCCCTGGCTTTGGCCGTCCATGTTTCCGACACCTGGCGCATTCAGGGCTTGGAGACGATCGCCTACGAGATCTGGAATGAACCCAACCTCGACTATGAGTGGGGCGGGCCGCCCAATGCTGCCCAGTACACGGCCCTGCTCCAGGCAGGGTACCAGGGCATCAAGGCCGGCGACCCACAGGCCATCGTGGTCGGCGGCGCGCTGGCCACCACGGGCGACTCGGCGGCCGAGCTGGCCTGGGCTAGAGAGTACTATGGTGCGGACCAGGTGGTGGGCGATCTCACCTTTCTTCGCAATATGTACGCCAACGGAGCCAAGGGTTACTTTGATGCGTTTGGCAGCCATCCGTACGGTGGCTCCTATCCCCCGGATACGCCCCGTGACCAGGTGGTCATCCCGGTCTATTTCCGGCGGGCTGAGGAGCAACGCCAGGTGATGATCGACCATGGAGATGACTCGCCGGTGTGGGCAACCGAATTCGGCTGGGTGCTGCGAACCGACGCCTGCGATCTTGGGGAGCACGAGTGGATGGAGGTCAGCGAGGCGCAGCAGGCGCAGTACCTGACCGCCGCCTACGCCTATGCCGACGAAAACTGGCGGTGGATGGGTCCGATGTTCCTGTTCAACCTGGACTTTGCCACCGTGTATTGGTACGCCGAATGCGACCCAATGCGCTGGTACTCGATCACCTACCGGGAGAACCCATACGATCCCGGGAACAGCCCGATCCGGCCCCGCCAGGCCTTTTACAGCCTGCGGGATATGCCCAAACACTCGGCGTGGTAACCTGAGAGTGTACCTGGTGCGGGGTGAATTTCAGGTTTCATCCGCACTTATGCCACGAACCAAGATTACAAGGGGAAGCACAGAACTGTATGTTGGATCAGCTCATCCACAACGGCGTCGTAGTGCCCGAGCCGCCAGCGCCCCAGGGATTGGCGCTCACCATCCAGGGGGAGCCGGTGGCGTTGACGCCAAAACAAGAGGAGATGGCCCTGGCCTGGGCAAAAAAAGTGGGCACTCCCTATGTCGAGGATCAGACCTTTGTCCGCAACTTTATGGTCGATTTCAGCCGGGAGTTGGGCCGGAACAAGCCCCTCTCCGTTGACGAGGTCGATTTCGTCCCCGCCATCCAGATCATCCAGGCAGAGCGAGAGGCCCGGGAGCAGATGACCAAGGAGGAGCGCAAGGCGCTTGCCGCTGAGCGCAAGGCCAAGCGGGAGGCGCTCCGTGAGCGATATGGCTGGGCCATCGCCAATGGCGACCGCGTGGACCTGGCCAACTATGTAGTCGAACCCAGCGGTATTTTCATGGGACGGGGCCAGCACCCGCTACGTGGGCGCTGGAAGGAGGGGGCCCGGCACGAGGACATCACCTTGAACCTCGGCCCTGATATGCCCTCGCTGGACGATGAGTGGGGCGAGATCGTCTGGCAGCCCGAGTCGCTGTGGGTGGCCCGCTGGAAGGACAAGTTGTCGGGCAAGCTCAAGTACGTGTGGCTGGGCGATACCGCGCCGATCAAGCAGGAGCGGGAAGCACGCAAGTTCGACGATGTCCACGAACTGCATGCCGAGCTGGATACTGTTCGGGCGCAGATCGAGCGAGATCTGTCCCACTCCGAGTCCAAGCGCTGGCGGCTTGCAACGGCTTGTTATCTGATCGACGCTCTATGCTTGAGGGTGGGCGATGAGAAGGACCCCGACGAGGCTGATACTGTGGGGGCCACCACACTACGCCCCGAGCACGTTACCCTGCACCCCGACGGCACGGCCGAGTTCCGATTCCTGGGCAAGGACTCGGTTCTATGGCACAAGACGTTGGAATTGCCCAAGGTGGTGCTAAAAAACGTGGAAGAACTGATCCGGACAGCGCGCCCGGTCAACAGCGGGACGAACAACGGCAAAAGCCACCCCACGCGGGACAAACCCCAGTTGTTCCCAGGCATCAGCAGCCGGGACGTCAACGCCTACTTGTCGGGCATCTTGCCGGGCTTGACGGCCAAGGTGTTCCGCACCCACCACGCCACCATCGCCGTCCGGCAGAGCCTGGCTGGCTCGGGTGTACAGGCCAGCGACCCGCAACATGCCAAGTGGGAAGCGGCCAGCCTAGCCAACCTAGAAGCGGCAATGCTGTGTAATCACACCAAGAAAGCGCCAGCCAGTTGGCCTCGCAGTCGCCAGCGCTATGAGGAGCGGCTGCAGAAGGCGGAGGAGCGGGTCAAAGCCTATGAAGCGCGGGTCAAGGAATACCAAGAGGCCCTGGCGGCCTTGCGCAGGGAGGGCCTTGAAAAATGGGAGGCCGCGGAACTGGAGAAACGCGAAAAGGTACAAGCGCGCTACGACAAGCGGATCGGGGTCGCCGAGCGACGCGTGGATCGGGCCGAAGGGATGCTGGAGCGGGCCCGGCTCGCCCGTGGCAAGGTCAAGGCCCAGGCCTCCATCGCCACCCAAAAGCGTACCTGGAACCTGGGCACCAGCCTCAAGTCGTACATTGACCCGCGGGTGTACTATGAATGGGGCCAGCAGGTCGAGTACGACGTCCTGGAGCGCTATTACCCCAAGGCACTCAGGCAGAAATTTGCCTGGGTGCGGGATGAAGGGCAGGACGTGACAGAAGAGGACGAAAGCTAGGACTCTTTCGATAGGTACGCAAATCTCCAGTCCTGAATCCCGGTGCACGGTCATGTGCAGATTGAAGGCAGAGGTGCCAGAGAAACGAGGAGGCTGGTAGTGGTGACCCAACGCGTGAAGCTGATGATCCCCGGACCGGTGGACGTGGAAGACGACGTCCTGGCTGCCATGTGCGAACCCATCCTGCCCCACTATGGCAGGGAGTGGCTGGAGATCTACCACGAGACGGTAGAACGGCTGCAACAGGTCTTTGGCACGCAGAATGACCTGTTCCTCATGGTCGGGCCCGGAACGGCGGGACTGGATGCTGCCCTGGGCAGTCTGTTGCGCACCGGAGACAAGGTGCTGATCCCCCGCAACGGGTTCTTTGGACAGCGGCTGGGCGTCGTTGCCCAGAACTATGGCCTGGATGTACGCGTCGTCACAGCCGCCCCGGGACAGCCGATCGACGCTCAGGAGGTGCGCCAGTTCCTGAGCGCCGAGCCAGACATCCGGGCCATCGCCGTGGTGCACCTGGAGACGTCCACCGGCGTCCTCAACCCGTTGCCAGAGATCGCCGCCGCCGCCAACGAGTTCGGCGTACCGATCATTGTGGACGCTGTGTCGTCGCTGGGCGGCATTCCCCTGCCCGTGGACGAGTGGGGTATCGACGTGTGTGTGTCGGTCGTGAACAAGTGCCTTGGCTGTCCCGCTGGCCTGGCGCCCGTATCGGTCAGCCAGCGGGCCTGGGAGCAGATGGATCGCGAGGGCGGGCGGGCCCATGGCTGGTACCTGAACCTGCGCGTCTGGAGGGACTATGCCATCAACTGGGGCTCCTGGCACCCAACTCCCACGACCATGCCCACCAACGTCGTCCTGGCCCTGCTCACCAGCTTGCGGCGCATCCAGGAAACGGGCCTGGAAGCCTACTATGCCACCTATGTCCACGCTGCCGGCACGGTCCGCAAGCGGTTGAAACAACTGGGGTTCCAGATGTTCACCGACGAGGCCAACACCTCGCCGTTGATCACCGCCATGCGGGGCTTGCCGGGGATGGACATTGCCGAATTCCGGCGTTATCTGGTGGACGAATGGCAGATCATGATCTCAGGGGGTCTCGACGAACTGCAAGGGCAAATCTTTCGCATCGGGCACATTGGCAAGGCAGCCTCGACTGAGTACACTGAGCGCTTGCTGGACGGCGTGGAGGCGTACCTGCGCCTGGGTGGCTACGATGTGCCGCCCCGCGAACCTACGTGAGAAAGCTGCCCTCCACGAGGGAATACCATGGAACCCACCTCGATCCGAAGTTCAACACACCGGGAGGTGATCCTGGCCGTACAACGGGCGGCGCTGGCTGCCGCTGACCCCGGTGCGGCAGTGCGCGGTTACGTGCACCGCCAGGGCGATCGTTTGACTGTCGCCGGGCAGGCCTACGACCTGGCCGCCGTGGAGCGGATCTGGATTGCCGGTGGAGGCAAGGCGGCCACGGCCATGGCCGCTGCCCTCTATGGCATCCTGGGCCAGCGGCTGAGCGGCGGGCTGGTGGTGACCAAGTACGGCCATACAGACCCTACCTTGGACACAGGCCCGGTGGAGGTGGTCGAAGCCGGACACCCTCTGCCCGACGGGGCAGGTGTGGCCGGCACCGGGCGCGTGGCCGATATCCTGGCGGCAGCCACGGAGGGGGACCTGGTGTTGGCCGCAATCTCTGGGGGCGGCTCGGCCCTGCTGATCCTGCCGGCCCAGGGGTTGGCCCTGGCCGACCTACAGGCGACGACAGACCTGTTGCTCCGCTGCGGGGCAACCATTGTCGAGTTGAACACTGTGCGCAAGCACCTTTCGCAGATCAAGGGGGGTGGGATGGCCCGGCTGGCGGAGCAGGCTGCTGTCGCCGGCCTCGTGCTGTCAGATGTAGTAGGCGACCCGCTGGACGCCATCGCCTCCGGTCCTCTGTCGCCCGATCCTACCACCTTTGGCGACGCCTGGGCCGTGCTGGAGCGGTACGACCTGGTCCAAGCGGTGCCCTCAGCGGTGCGGGAGCGGCTGGAGGCCGGGCTGGAAGGCAGGGTGCCCGACACACCCAAACCGGGCGACCCGGTATTCGGGCGAGTCCAGACCGCCATTGTTGGCAGCAACCGCCTGGCCGCTGAGGCTGCCGTCCAAACAGCCAAGGACCGGGGGATGAACGCCCTGCTCCTGTCCACCTTTGTCGAGGGAGAAGCCCGCCAGGTGGCCCGCGTGGCGGCAGCCCTGGCCCGGGAGTTGGCCGGGTTCGACCGGCCCGTGCCCCGGCCAGCCTGCCTGGTGTGGGGTGGGGAGACCACAGTCACAGTGCGTGGCGGGGGTAAGGGAGGGCGCAACCAAGAGCTGGCCCTGGCCGCGGCGCTGGCGATGGAGGACCTGCCGGGCGTGTTGTTGGTGGCCCTGGGCACCGACGGCACCGACGGCCCTACCGACGCTGCAGGCGCTGTCGCTAGCGGTGAGACCGTGGCTCGCGCCAGGGCGATCGGCCTGGACCCGGTCCAGCACCTGGAGGACAACGATGCCTATCCCTTCTTTGACGCGTTGGGCGATCTGATCCGCACCGGCCCGACGGGGACCAATGTCAACGATCTGTTATTCCTGTTCGCCTTTCCCTAGCCGGATGCCTGTTGCCTCTTCCCTCAGGCTGTGCCAAGTTTGAGATGGGCCTCAGAGCCCGTCGATTCACCAGGCCCGGTTCGAGTTTCGCACCGGGTACCCGACAGGAGAAGTGATCAATGCGCAGAATCAGGATTACCGCCGGGGGTGTGAGCGCCACGGCGGTGCTGTACGAGAATGCCACCGCCGATGCCATCTGGGGAGCGCTATCCCTCGCGGCACGGGGCAACCGCTGGGGGGACGAAATCTATTTCGAGATACCCGTTCGCCTGTCCCAGGCAGACGATGCCCGCGAAGTGATGGATGCCGGTGAACTGGGCTATTGGCCGGTGGGCCACGCCTTTTGCATCTTCTGGGGGCCGACGCCCGTCAGCCAGGCCGATGAGCCCCGCGCCTACAGCCCCGTCAACCCCTTTGGCCGGCTGGAGGGGGATCCCGGAGTTTTTGGTGGCGTGGCGAGTGGGGAACAAGTCCAGGTGAAAAGGGATGACGATGAATGACCCAAGGGTGTTTGTGACACGTCTCATCCCCGAAGGCGGACTGGAGATGGTCCGGGGGGCGTGCGATGCGGAGATATGGCCCGACGAGGTACCGCCGCCCCACGATGAGCTCCTGGAGAAGGTGCGCGGTGTGGATGGCTTGCTCAGCCTGTTGACCGACCAGATCGATGCTGGGGTCATGGACGCCGCCGGGCCGGGCTTGAAGGTGATCAGCAATTTTGCCGTGGGCTATGACAACGTCGACGTGGCAGCAGCCACGGCCCGGGGCATCCCGGTGGGTAACACGCCTGGCGTGCTGACCGAGACCACCGCGGACATGGCCTTTGCCCTGTTGATGGCTGCTGCCCGGCGTATTGTGGAGGGAGCCGCGTATGTCAAAGCGGGCAAGTGGCGCACGTGGGGGCCGACGCTGTTGCTGGGTCACGATGTGCACGGCGCCACGCTGGGCATCGTGGGCATGGGGCGCATCGGCCAGGCGGTCACCCGCCGGGCGGCCGGTTTTGGCATGAGGGTCATCTACTTTGACCCCTTCTGTGACGAGGCCAAAGGGCCCTTTGTGGGCGTCGCCGTGCGCTGTAGCCTCGACGAGCTGCTGGCCGAGGCTGATTTCGTCAGCCTGCATGTGCCCCTGACGGAGGACACCCACTACATGATCGACACTGAGGCACTGGCCACTATGAAGGAGACGGCGGTGTTGATCAACACCGCCCGCGGGCCGGTGGTGGATACGGATGCGCTATACGAGGCGCTGAAGGGGGGGCAGATCGCCTATGCTGCCCTGGATGTAACGGATCCAGAGCCGCTGCCCGCCGGTCACAAGCTGCTGACTCTGCCCAATTGCCTGGTGGTGCCCCACATCGCCAGCGCCAGTCGGGCCACGCGCACCCGCATGGCGGAGATGGCCGCCGAGAACCTGCTGGCCGGGCTGAAGGGGGAGCGGTTGCCGAACTGTGTGAATCCCGAGGTGTATGGGTAGGGACACTGGATGGGCAGGATGCGTGGATGGTGGAGTGCATCACGACGCCCCGCCCCGGATTCTTGTGCCATGTGCCAAATGGAAAGTCACTTGTAGGGGCGCAGCATGCTGCGCCCTGGCAAAAAGAATGCGGCGCTTCAACAGGCAACTGGTATTATCAGTAGACCGCAGTCTGCTCCTGGCGGATCGCTAGATCCGGCAGAAATGCAGCGGATGGCAACCGAAGGTTGCACACGATCCACTGCAAGCCATTGCGGTCTACTGATTATATTGCATCCGGCTGGTCAGATAGAGGCCAGCGCAGGCGTTCCATCAGGGTGCGGTAGAAATAGGGGCGGTCCTGCAGCCGGATAAAGCGGCTGACGTGGGGGCTGGCCTGGACAGTCACCCAGGCGCCGTCCTGTAGCTCGTACTCGAACTGGCCGTCCACCGTCAGGATGGCCTGGTGATCGGTGCGGATCTGGATTTTGACGATGGCTCCCTGGGCCAGGACGATGGCCCGGTTGACGCTCAGGTGGGCGGCGATGGGGATCAACAGGATGTTTTTCAATTCTGGCGGCAGGATCGGACCGCCCACGGCATGGGCGTAGGCCGTAGAGCCGGTGGCCGTAGAGATGATCAACCCGTCGGCGGCGTAGGTGGTCAGATAGCCGCCATCGATGTGGGTCTCCAGGCGGACAATGCGAGCCAGGCTACCGCGGCTGACCACTACATCGTTGAGAGCCTCGTACTGGCGGCATTCCTCCCCCCGGTGATACTCGGCGTGGAGCATCATCCGCTCTTCGACCCAGTACTCGCCAGACAGCAGCCGGGGTAGGGCAGCGGCCCACTCGCCGGGCTGCAACTCGGCCAGGAACCCGAGGCGCCCCAGGTTGACCCCCAGCACGGGGACGCCTTGCCCGCAGGACATGCGCGCTGCGCGCAGGATCGAGCCGTCGCCACCGAGGGTCACCAGCAGGTCCAGGCTGGAGATCTCCCCTCGTACCGATTCTTCATCCCATGTGGAACCGATCCAGACTGCGAGACCAAGTTCCTGGGCCTGGCGAGCCATGGTTTCGGCCAGAGGCTGGGTAGCCGGCAGCTTGGGGTGATGCAGGAGTCCGATTCGTTTCATGGCTGCGACCTCGCATGCTTTGAGATCTGGTAAGCGTGCTTTCATTATAGCCGATTTGCGCCGGGTTGTCCATTCAAAAAGGAGGGCCAGCGAAAGATCCGCTGGCCCTCTTGCGATCTGATGGTTGTGTAGGGGCGGGGTCACCCCGCCCCTACAGCCTCTTGCCTGTCTTTCAGGCCTAGTAGTTCTTGACGACGATGGGCAGGTAGTAGCGGCTGATGGCCTCGCTGACCGTGATTTCCATCGAGTCGGCCATGGGCTCGGTCATCCCACAGTTCCAGGCCTGGAACTCGACCATGTAGGTTCCGGCCTCGGTGTAGGTGTGGCTGAACCCGTGGGGATCATCGGAGCTATCGCCAGTGTAGACGGTGCCGTCGCCCATGTCGATCTCATAGTTGTAGGGCATGCTCATGTTGTCGGGGGTCATGTTGACCTCGAACTCCACGGGCACGCCGACCACCGGATCGGGCGTCAGGAGGGTCATCTCCATGCCGGTCATCTCGATGCACTCTTCGACGCACAGCCGCAGCGGGATGTAGAGCGTCTCATCCCAGCCGGGATCGTCGTGGATGAGGCCCAGGTTGGCGGTGTAGCACTCGCCGACCGTGAGGCCGGTGCTGTCAAAGATGACGTCGACGTCGAAGACGCTGTCGGGGGCCGTCACGCCATTGGTCGGCACCTCGCTGACCCACGGCACGTCGACCCACATCGCTCCGCCGCCGCCGGTGGCAAAGGCGAGGCCGTCCACCTCATTGCCGCCGGGGAAGGCACCCACCAAAGTGCTGGCTCCGGTGGCGGTATCGATGATGCGCAGCTCGCCTGAGGCGATGTAGGCCGCCCAGTAGAGGATGCCGGTATCCTCCTCAAAGTCCATGCCCTGGGCATAGTTGGCGCTGACGCCCAGGGAACCGACGACCGTACCCGCGCCAGTGGCGGGGTCGATCTGCATCAGCACGTCGCTGACGATGTCCACACCATACATCTGGCCCTGGGCATTGATGGCGATGTCGATGATGCACGTCCCCGCACCGATGTCGCCGACGATGGTCAGGGCGCCGGTGGCCGGGTCTACGGTGTACAGGGTGGAGGAGGTGCCGCAGACCGACGACGAAGCGTACAGGGTACCGTCCGTCGCGCCGGTCATGCCACTCCAGTTGCCGTTGCCGATGGCCGAGCCGATGACGGTGCGCGCGCCGGTGGTGGTGTCGATAGTGACGAACTGGTTGGTGTCATAGTCGAGGGCGTAGAGGGTGGAAAAGTCGCCGTTGAGGAAGTCGGCCGCGGGGTGGAACTGTGGCACGGAGGCGATGATGTTCCAGGTGCCGGGCACCGTGGTGTCGGGGATGTAGACCAGGCTGTAGCCCGGGTAGACGTCCAGGGCGTAGGCCGGTTCCCCTGCCAGCAGCGACGGTAGTGTGCCGATCGCCTCGTCACCGGGTGCCGATGCCCCAGGCGCGCGGCCGGTCGAGGCCGGTGCACCATCCTGCAGCAGCGTCCCCTCGAACGGCGGGATCGATACCGCGGTCACCGTGCGTGTCGTCTCGTGCAACTCCCACATCAGCTCGCCAGCGCCGTCGTTGATGATGGACAGCGTCTCAGTCAGTTGGGTGTCCTCCGTGATGGTCAGGTCGAAGGCGGGCGGGGTGTAGTCCATGCAGGACTCGACGTAGCGCAGGTCAAAGTCCTGGGTGGTGGTCTGGCCGGCGGTGACCTGCACGGTGGCCTGGTCGGGCACGTGCTCGGGCGCACTGACATAGAGGGTGTAGCTGTCCTCGTTGAGCCAGCGGTAGTAGTAGCCGGTGGCCGGGTCGGAGGTGGTGGTCCAGGTCATGCCGGTGCTGGACTCGATGACGATCTCGGCCTCGGCAGCTGAGGGGTTGGCGTCGCAGTAGCCGAGTCCCATGACATAGCCCTCCAGCTTGCCGATATCGCCGCTGGGCAGGACGGTCATGGTCACGGCGACGGTCACCCTGCCGTTGTAGGGGTCGTCACTGTTGACGTTGAGGTTGGCCAGGTAGGTGCCGGGTTCAGACACAGCACTGGAGTCGAAGGTGATCTCGGAGGTGGTAGAGTCGAAGGGTGGCACCGTTCCAGAGGCCGGGACTTCCGACAGCCAGGGGACACCGCCCCCACCGCCGCCGGTGGCAACGGCGAAGGAGTCGACCTCTGCGCCGCCAGCGAAGGCACCGACCTGGGTGCTGTTGCCGGTGGTGGTATCGATGATGCGCAGCTCGCCTGAGGCGCCGTAGGCGGCCCAGTAGAGGATGCCCGAGTCGTCGTCAAAGTCCAGGCCCTGGGCATAGTTGGCAACGAAGCCGGTCGAGCCCACAGCCGAGGCTGCCCCGGTGTTCTTGTCGATCATGATCAGCTCGTCCGTGCCAATGTCTACACCATACATCTGGCCGGCAGGGCTGACAGCGATGTCGATGGTTAAGGGGAAGCTGGCGATGGTGCCTACCTGCGTCGTAGCGCCGGTGCCCAGGTCGATGGTAAACAGTGTGGCGGTCGCGCCATCGGTGGCGCTGCCGTACATCACGCCGGTGACCGGATCGAAGGACATGCCGGTCCAGGTCTGGCCCGACAGCGAGGGGCTGGGCCCGATCAGGGTGCTGGAACCGGTGGCCGTGTCGACGGCGTAGAGTTGTTGGGGGGCGTCGTTGTTGATGATGTAGAGCGTCGCAAAGTCACCGAAGGCAAAGTCCCCACAGTAGGCGGAGCCGATACCCGTTGCGCCAACCAGGCCCCAAGTGCCCGGGAAGTCCAGATCGGGGATGTCGTACAACGAGTCGTCGAACAGGTTCACAGCAAAGGCCGGTGCGCCGTTGATCACCACGCCCGTTGGTCCAGCCAGTGGACCTGTTGCCCCTGGCGCCTGCTCGAATGAAACCGGCGCTCCGTCGTCGGGAAGCGTTCCCTCAAAGCGCGGGATCGAGATCGACGGGATCATGCCCCGGTCCTGTTCGGTGATGTCCCAGTTCAGCGGAGCCACGCCGATGTTCTCGATGTTGAGGGTCTGGGTAGCCTGGTCGCCAAAGACCAATGTCTCCTCCATGGAGAGCGGAGAGACAGCGATCTCGGGCTGGTTGAGGACGAGCTCAAAGTCCTGGGTAGTAGTGCCCTGTCCCACGATCTCCACGTCCGTGACCGTGGCTGGCAGGTAGCCGTCGGCGCTGGCGGTGACGGTGTAAAAGCCGACCGACAGCCAGCGGTAGTAGTAGCCGGTGTCGGGGTCGGTTGCCACCGTCCAGGTCATGCCGGCGCTGTCCTCGATGAGGACCTCGGCCTCCAGCGGGCCGCCAGGGCGGTCACTGGTGACAGTGCCCTCCAGCTTGCCGATGTCGGCCGTGGGTTGCACGGTCATGGTTACCATGACCGTCACGTCGTCGTTCAGCGGGTCGTTGTGGCCGATGCGCAGGTCAGCCATATAGATGCCCGGTTCGGGCACCTGGCCGGCGTCAAAGCTCACATCCACAACCTGGTTGCCGTTGGCTGCGATAGTGCCGCTGATCGGATCCGCCATCAGCCATGGCACGTCGCCGCCGCCGGTGACGATGCCGAAGCCATAGTCGGCAATGTAGCCGCTGCCGTAGGTGTTGGTGAAGCTGGGTCCGGGCGGATAGCCGGCTAGGGTACCAGGGTTGCCGGTTTGCAGGATACCAAAGCAGTTGGTGGCATAGGGCGTGATATTGGTGCCGGCGCGATAGTAGTTGGCCGTGCCGTTCCAACTGGCGCCGACATAGTAGAACATGCCGGCCTGGACCGGTACGGCGATCGGCCCGGAGAAGTGCCACTGCGCACCTGGCGGTGCGGCCGGATTCTGGAGCTCAAAGATCTTGTTGTAGGTGCCGGTCAGGGCGCTGGCCTCGTAGACGACATAGTACACGTCGGTGGTGGCGGCAAAGTTGAGGTAGGCATAGATGCCGCTGATGACCGTGTCCTCGGTGGCCTCAAACAAGTTTCCGCGGTCGCGGGTGCCACCGGACCAGACAGAGCTCAGATCGCCACCATAGAACTCTTCACACTGGGCCAGGGGCGTAAAGCCGTTGTCTACCTCTGAGACCTCCCAGTCCAGCGGCTGCCAGTTGCTCAGGTTGGAGATGGTGAAGGTCTGGAGATCGGTGTCGCCAAAGTCCAGGGTTGTCTCCAGGGAGGTGGGCGTTACGTCGATCCAGGGGGCGTCGAGCTCCAGTTCAAAGTCCTGGGTGGTGGTCTGCCCCGCCGTGATCTGTACCTGGGCCGTCTCGGGCACGTAGTCGGGTGCACTGGCCGTGACGTCGTAGGCGCCCGCATTCAGCCAGTACTCGTAGAAGCCGGTGTCGGGGTCGGTGGTCACCGTCCAAGTCATGCCCATGCCGTCCTCGATCAGGATCTCGGCCTCCAGTGGCCCGCCGGGGCGGTCACTGGTGACAGTTCCTTCGATCTTGCCCCAGGTGGCCGGGGAGGTCACGGTCAGTTCGACGGGCACGTTTTTGGTGGGCAGCCCTTGGCGCTGCGCTGGGTTGGGCACGATCATCAGGTTGCCTTCGTAGACACCTGGCTGGTCGATGCCGGCCGCCGCGGTGGCGGAGAAGTAGTTGGTCCACTCCAGGTCGGTCCCTGCCGGCACGGTGCCGCTGACGATGCTGGTGGCAAACCAGGGGATGTCGCCGCCGCCGCAGGGTGGAGCGCCAGGGTAGTTGAAGCAGATGGCCGACTCGTTGGATAGAGAACCAGGGGTGTTGCAGGCGTAGGTCAGGCCGATGGTGCCGTCGGCGTTTTCGATGCCGGTGGTCGAACCGCTGCCTGCCTCAGCGCCCACGTCTTGGAACTGGATCAAGACGTTGCCGTTGTCAAAGAGGATGGCCTCCCAGGTGCCGGCGATCAGCCCGCCGCCGGGGTAGTGGTGGAAGTTCTCGTACTGGACGATCAAGCAGGAGCCCGCTCCAGGGTAGGGGCAGGGCGAGAGGCTCTCGTAGTAGACGGCGTCGCCGGTGTCGCCGGGATCCAGGTCGTCCCACATCGTGGCGATGAGGTTGTTGTAGCTTGGGGCGGGGAGGGGGCACTGGTTGGTCAGCGACGTGTAGGCGTCGTCAAAGTTGATGGTGCCATTGGACCAGATCCAGAATTGGGTGTAGTCGATGCCATAGAAGTTGAAGGTAAAGCCGACATCGAAGGGGCCGTCGGAGTCGTCGTCGCTGAGGTAGACCGGTGTGCCGGTGGCCGAGATGTCGATAAAGTTGTACTGGGGGCCGTCGGGCTCAAAGTTGTCCTTGTAGGTATAGCCAAAGGCGTCCGGTCCCCCTGTGCCTTCGGGCCGAGCTGTGCCCTGCACCGCCGGCAGCGGCGTGGGATCCTTGAACTCGGCTTCCGGTTCCACGTCTATGTCGGCAGACCTGGGTGGCGCCCCAGCAGCCTGGGCCATGGCCCCAGGCACCTCGATAAACATGAAGGGATAGTCGACGACCATGTTGTTGGTCATCACTGCGCTGGCGCTGCCCGTCTGGCCCAGTTCCAGGGTGAGGGCGATGGGCTCGGGTACGACGGCGATGGCTGCCAGCAGGGCAAAGTCCTGCTGCAACTGCTGGCCGGCGTTGATGGTGATCTGCACCGTCTGGCTGGCATAGTCGGTGGCCTCGGCCATCACGTCGTAGGTGCCGGCGTCGAGGTACATGGAGTAGTAGCCGGTCGCCGGGTCGGTCATGGCCGCCAGGCCGTCGGCGGTCAC
>Ga0180437_10006190_pt1 | contig 16059 bp, 13 predicted proteins | sample SS_ome_4_FD_132410 | JGI IMG/M metagenome (GOLD analysis project Ga0180437, IMG submission 132410) | Hypersaline lake sediment archaeal communities from the Salton Sea, California, USA - SS_3_D_1 metaG | ecosystem: Environmental > Aquatic > Non-marine Saline and Alkaline > Hypersaline >...
AGACATCTCTGACAATTCCCCCATAATGCCACCAATCGAAGAAATCATCCGGGATGCGATCCTGTAGGCGGAAGTTGTCCACTTTGACCGCCAGATGGTTCTCTCCATCAGGATCAAGAATCTCAGAAATTGGGAATTCAAAGGACGTATACCCACCCTCATGTTCCCCCAGATAGACGCCATTCAACCACACCACCGCCTTATAAAAAACTGCATCGAACTGTAAACGCAAATGGGCGTCCTGTGTTTCTTCAGGAAGTGAAAATTGCTTTCGATACCAAGCCACACCTTCGTATTCGGAAGTTGTTCCCATGACATTCCACGTATGTGGCACCGTCACTTTCTGCCAATCAGAATCATCCAATTCAGGTTCAGTCCATCCCTCCTCCTCTCCGATATTCCCAGGGTCTGTGGAAAAGAGCCACTCTCCATTGAGATCGAGGGATGTTGTCGGTAATGCTTGATGACGTACTTCAGACTGTTTAGTTTCTCGGGTGGGGCTTGGAGTCACTGTTTTATCGATGATGGAGGTTGGAGCAGACGTACATCCAGACTGTGCCAATGCATACAACCATACAATGCCAATACAAATAACTTGACTCATCTTCCTCATCAATCCGAACATGAGGCATCTCCAGTATGTTCTGTCCTTACGACTTCAAACATTAATTAATTTCCAATATGGCTGGTCTTTCAATAATCTCCCCAAGGATTTCTACTTCCTTTCTTGGCCAACTATCGATCTTCGTAAGAATTTCATTGCCTGATTTTCCAACGAGAATGGTGTCCTCTGATTTCGTCCCCCTGATGGAAGGATTCCAGGCATAGACTTGACCTTTTCGTACTCGATCCTCTGTATTTGGCGTTACGACCCATTCCCGCGGCTCGTACCCACCCGGTCCTCCCTGGTGATGTAGCTTCCATTCGTCGGGATAGCCAGCTTCCTGGTAGGCTGTGATCGCCTCTTGAAGGATATCGCTTAACTTTCGATCCGGGCGAGTTGAGTCGATAAAAACGGCGTCAATCTTGGCGACCACATCAGCCTTGCGCTGCAGCTCCTCCGGCAAGGGTCCAAAATGGATCAGACGCGTGATGGAAGACACCAGCCCCCAGCGCCGGCCACAAAGAACCAGCATCGCATAGCGATCCAGTTTTTTATCGGTCGGTAAGGGGTGGCGGAATTGATAGACTCTCTCATCGGTTGCCACCAAGTTGACGATGGATTGTATCCCTCGTGAGTTAGCTTCCTGAGCGAGAATAGCCGCGATCTGATACTCGCTCTGGCCTGGTTTTATGTTGTGAATCGCACTATTCATCGCCTCTGCACACCCCTTAGCTAGCGCTCGAAAACGCTCTATCTCTTGAGGGGATAGATTTGCACGGACTCGTGCCATCTCTCCGGACAGGTTGACCGCCCCGGGAAAGGGGACATCGGCGCCCAAACGCCCCTTCCCTGCTAATTTCTCCACCAGGTCACTCGCCTCATACCAGGGCATAACGTGAAATTCCCATCCCTGATCGATCAGTTTCTCCTCATGCTCCAATCGGGTCGCCTCAATATTGTTGGTGATAAGGTGACTTTCAGAGCGCGTGATCAGCAGCATCGCCTCTCCTGCAGATGCAGCTGTATTCACATAAGACGATGCCCCGCAGGTCGCCCAGGCGAAGCTGCTTACCCTATGGAGCAACAATGCATCAAGCTTACGTTCCGCTAATAATTCGTGGATCCATTCCTGTTTTTGTTTGAATTCATCCATCGCTCCACCGCTCCTTGAGACGTTTTCAGCATTCCAGACCTGATTAGAAGTACGTTTTCTTTCCCATTCAGAACCACCATGCATGCTTTATACATTCAAAGTCAATGTATCCGTCTTTTCCAAGATGAACATTTCTGTTATGTGATTTCTTGGATTAATTCCGCAAGTTCTGTACGCTGGATACAATGTTTAAATGCAAAGGATTGCATCATATCCTCAATCTCACTTTCACCCATCCCACGGAATTGTTCAGCAAAAGTAGGTTGCAGCATTTGTGATAGAAGTCCATCACAAACCGAAAAATAAAGATTCTCTTCCAAACCCACCAGATCCGGTGAACGATCCTTTGCAACAGATCTCGTTAGGTTGGCAATATCCAGAATGGGGTCATCGATCTCACTCGTGTGGCGTTCAATCCAGCTATCACAACGCAACGCCGATTTGATCTCTCGCACAGGCTTTGTGCGCTGCATCCATTCTGAATCGGGATTGAGAACCACCAATCCCATCTTTCCAATATCTTTGTAGCTCCAGATCGTCCAATGGTCGCCATAGCTCTCAGCGACGGCGATCATATCCGCCATGACGCGAAGACGCGACTCTTCCAGATCAGGAACGGAATAGATACAGCCGAACTCACCAAAGAAATGAGGAACCCCATGCGTCCGCATGAAAGCTGTACGTTCGTTATAGATCTGTTCGATGCAATCCCGATTAAAATCCACTCCCTCAACTTGGCCTGGATATTCAGCGAGTTGAAGACCCGGTTCAACATAGAGATGGCTGCTGTACACGGTGTTGTCATCAAAGGGCGGATCGAGTTCATTAAACTTCTGGGAATAATGATTGCCCTCCAGGAAGAGGATGTGATCTGGATCGATCTTGCGGATAGCCTCCGTGACCCTGCGGTAATAGTGGTTGAGCCAAGAGGGGTTATGAGCCTCTGGCTCATTCATCACGTTGTACCCAGCCACGAAGACTTCCTGACGATAACGTTGAGCCAGCGCCTCCCATAGTGCTACGGCCCGGTCTTCGAAGCCTTTCTGCCCCCAAAACATGGCTGTCCGGCTGGGGTTGTCGCAATGCCAGCCACGGCTTTGCCAGCCCTGCACGGCATGCAGATCCAAGATGACATACAGCCCAAGTTCCCCCGCCCAATGGATCACCTTATCCAGAAGGACAAATCCACCCTCTTTGTAATCAAAGGGTTGATCGTCAGATTCAAAATGACGGTAATTGAAGGGAATTCGAACCACATTACAGCCCAGATCCTTGAGATACTGCAGATCTTCCTTCATGATGAAATAATGCAAGAAACGATCGAAGAAGAACTGAGCTTTCTTCTCTCCCAAGACCTCCCTGATTGCAGTGCGCATCCCAGACTCATGTCCTGGATAGCCCGTCATGAAATTTTCCATGTTCATCCAACCGCCGAGATTGAACCCTCTTAAGATGACAATATCGCCCTGTTCGTTTACGATCTTGGTCCCTTCGACATGCAAGAATTCTGGATACTTTTTCATACTCAATCATCCTTCAATTCGACTGGATCTTCAGTGGTAGCTCGATAGGTTCGCCCTTTTTCTTGACTGAGGCGTACATGGCTAAGGTCACCTCCTGATCCAACCGGGCTTGTTCAAGACCGTATTCGGGATCTATATCCTCACGGATGGCGCGGATCAAACTCATCACACAATCGGCAACTGCGATCATTTCATCATTCATGTAGAGTCCCCGGAACGGATTGCGCCACACAATCTCAGGCTCCGTACAGGCAACCAATTCTCGCAACGTCTCCATCCCGCCGACATTATGGAAGGTACGGTTAACCTGAATGGGTAACGGGTCTTTTCCATCTGGGGTAAGCAAGGTTAACCGATCTCCTACCGCCATACCCCGCTCCGCGAAGAACTTCGTGGAACGCAGCCATCGAAGGGCTGAATCGTAGGCAACACTGGACCAGTTGAAAAATCCCAAACGACCATCCGCGAAATGGAGGACGGCATGTTCCCACTGCTCCTCACGCGGCCCATCGGTCTTTTCGATCCAGGCATAATGGGAGGGGAGCTGGTTTTGTGCCATGGATCCACTCACAGCCAGGATGGGAACATCAAAGCCGATATAGCTTCGAATGAGACTCGCCCCATGGTAGCCATGCCCCATGAAATCGTTATAGGCCGTAAGGACCTTGCCAAAAATCCCAGCCTCAATCATCTTACCCTTTAACCGCTCCATGGGACGGCGATAATACTGCTCCGCAACCTCGACTTTAAGATCGCGTTTGGAGGTCATCTCTATGATGTCATCCGCCTGTGCCAAGTCATGCGCTACAGGTGTCTCCAATAAGGCATGCATCCCCAATTCAACCACTTTCTTGCCGATGATCCCGTTGACTGCATAACTTACAGAAACAATTGCCGCCTGGGGATGAACCTGATCCTGCATCTGTTTGAGATCATTGAACCAGGGGACATTCAGCTGTTCCCCAAGCTGCATGGCGTTTGAAGCAGAACGACTCCATACCCCCACAAGATCCACATCCCCCTCAAAAAGCTTCAGGAGTGGGCCATAGACATCCTGACTGCGTCTGCCCGCGCCGACAATCACAAAACGAATTCGATCGCTCATCCTAGCTTCTCCAGCAACTACCGATCACCAGTAATGATGGACCTGATCACGGATAAGCCGTTCATAAATCTCTCCCACAGCCTTCATGGTCTCCTCTGATAATGGGGGAAGGTCGGCGGCTTGTGCGTTCTCCTCCACCTGAGAGGGGCGTTTCGCCCCTGGAATAACGCAGCTTACAGCGTCAAACATCAAGATCCAGCGCAAGGCGAACTGCGCCATCGTCATCCCTTGGGAAAGAATCGCTCGTAATTCCTCCACCGCCTGAAGTCCAAGCTCATAGTCCACACCGGCGAAGGTCTCCCCACGATCGAAGGCCTGGCCCTCTCGATTGAAGGAGCGATGATCACCGGATGAGAAAACGGTGTCCGAGCGCATCTTGCCGGTCAACAAACCTGATGCCAAAGGAACCCGCACAATCACCCCCACTTTGCGACGCTTGGCTTCCGGGAAGAAGAGCTCCGCCGGACGCTGACGGAAGATGTTGAAGATGATCTGCACCGACTGCACTCCCGGAAATTCGATCGCTTTGAGAGCCTCCTCGACTTTCTCAACACTCACGCCATAGTGACGGAGCTTCCCCTCCTGAACGAAATCATCCAGGATCCCAAACACCTCCGGACGATAATAGACCTCCGTCGGCGGGCAATGGAGCTGGAACAAATCAATCCTCTCTGTCCCCAAGTTCTTTAAACTACGCTCGACAAAAGCGATGAGGTTTTCACGGGTATAGCCCTCAGTGATATGTTGATCGAGCCGTCGCCCGGCCTTGGTTGCAAGGTAAATCTCTTCATCCCTCTCCTGGCTAAGCTGACCCAATAAACGTTCACTCCGTCCATCCCCGTAGACATCCGCTGTGTCGAAGAAATTCACCCCCAGATCGACCGCCTGATGCAGCGCGGCCATAGACTCAGCATCATCTACCGGCCCCCACGTGCCGCCGATTGCCCAGGCGCCGAAGCTGCTGGCCGAGACCTTCCAACCCGTACGACCCAAGGCACGAACCTCCATCTCACTCTCCCTCTTCTTTTAGAATTGTTACTTCGCGTGGCGGGATCTTCAGCTTGGGCTCCGCCAGGACGGATCCGCTGAGCAACTCCCGATACTTTCCATCCAAAGAAACTTGTTGGACACTGTCACTGTGATTGAGGAGAAATAGGATCTTTCGATCACCCTGCCATCTTTCCCCGATTTCGAGTTCGTGATGGGCAGCCCATGATGCCTCGATTTGCAATTGATCAAGCAACCAGGCTGTAAGTGTTTCATAGAGGGACGCATCCCCCATTGTCCCCATGTACACGACTTTCCCCTCCCCAACTTGATTCACGGTAATGGCCGGCTTCCCGGCAAAATAATCCTCCCTGTAACGGGCGAGGACCGTGGCACCCTTTGGCTGAAGGACATCACACCAAACCTTAGCAGGAAAGGGTGTCATTGGAATACCGGATACAGAAAATTGGATTTCATGATCCAAGTCGGTCGGTAAAGACACATACTCCTCCACTTCAACCCCGCAGAGATCTGCTAACAATCCCGGCAGGGGCTGATCCACCACCGCGTTGGCTTCATCCTTCACGCCTGTTCGAAGCGTGAGCAGGAGGGTCCCACCATTGCGGACATAGGTTTCCAGATTCTTGGCGATTTCATCCTTGACAATATGCAGTGCAGGAGCGATCACCAATGGATAACTCGATAGTTCCGAAGTTGGAGATAGGATATCTATTGGTATTTGACGGGCATGAAATACCCGGTATAGATCATGAAAATGCTCGGGATAACTGAAGCTTGGATTGTTGCCCTGGATTTGAAAGGCGAAACGAGAATCATAGGAGAGCAGGAAAGCCACGGGCGCTTTGATTTGTGCTCCATGGATCGACTCCCCAATTTGTTGCAACTCCGCTCCCATGCGTTGGATCTCTTCATACCGTCGACCGGGTCGGCCGTGATGATCCAAAACACCATGCCAATACTCTTCGGTTCCATAAAGTGCTGTCCGCCAACGGAAGAACAGGATCGCATCGGCGCCATGGGCGATCGATTGATATGCCCATAATCGCAGTTCACCCGGCTTTGTCGGCACGCTAACCATCTCCCAGCCACCCGGTCCAGCTTGCTGCTCCATCACCCAGAAGTTCTTCCCCTTCAAACCACGCATCGTGTCATGTCCTAGGGCTGGCCAACTGGGGGATACTTCCGCGTCTATATTCCATTGCATCCGCCAATAGATGTCCCAGGCGACAAAATCCAAATCCCGTGCCAGTTCAAAATAGTCGAGCTGATCATAGTTGAATCCCATGAAATTGTGAGTGATAAAATGTTGAGGGCATATTTCCCTCAGTAGGTCGATCTGAAGTTTTTGATAAGCGACGTAGGATTCTGAGGCAAAGCGATAAAAATCCAGGGCCAAGCCAGGATTGGGTGATCCCCCTGTTTTAAGCGGTGTGGGGATCTCGGACCAATCGGTGTAAACATGGCTCCAGAAAAGTGTCCCCCATCGGGAATTCAGTTCCTCTAAAGTACCGTAGCGATCTCGAAGCCACCCCTGAAAAGCGTTTCGGCAGATGGTGCAATAACAGCGATCCCCAAATTCATTGTCGATCTGCCAGCCGATGATGCTGGCGTGATCCCGGTAATGCTCTGCCATCGCCGTGACGATTCGCCGGGTATGGTCATGATACAAGGGATTGTTCGGGCAATATTCCCGCCGATTCCCATAGGTCAACCGCCGGCCCTCTGGATCCACACGGAAGAGATCCTCCTGCTTGGCCATCAACCAAGGGGGTGGCGAAGCGGTGGGTGTGCCCAGGATGATTTTGATATCGTGCGAACTCAAGATCTCGATGGCGTGATCGAGCCACTCGAAATCAAAGCTGTCCTCCCTGGGCTCCATCTTCGACCAGGCGAACTCCGCCAATCGAACCACATTGAAATTTGCCTCCGCCATCAAACGTGCATCTTCGACCCAGCGCTCCTGTGGCCAGTGTTCAGGGTAGTAGTCCACGCCAAAATAGAACATCGTTCGACCTTTCTAGATTTAAATTTTTAGTTCCTAGGATGATGCCTTTCCCAAAAATTTTCTCTATCATTCACTGTACACTTTCAGCAGTATCAACGACTTCAATAGTCAATTCGTAATGACAACTTTCACCAGGTTCTAGCATCGGAAGGTCACCTCGTTCTCTGGCGATAGCCCTTCCTTGGAGGACACCACAATTTGCCGGTTCCATCCCCAGCACATAGGTCCCTTCCGACATCATCTTCCATTGGAAAAGATAGGGCAGATGCTCATTCTTATAGGTAAGCTTTACCCCCAATCCAAGTCGTGGGTTGGTAACTTCCAAATGAACATTTCCTTGATCATCTGCCACAGGCCGATGCCGAAAAACTTGCTCCTGGTAACCATGTGTCGGGGATTGGAGTTCCCACCACGAATCCAGCCCTGCTTCTGCTGCTGGATCACGCGGCACGCTTTCATCGACTTCGAACAACAGTTGCGTATCCGGACTGACCAATGGAAAACCGAGGTTGAAATGGTAGAGGATCATGTGAGGCTGCGCATTAAATCCCTCATTGACGACCTCATCTATAATACGAATCCTGTTGGAACTCATCTGAGTCGAGATACACCGTTTTAAAAGGAGATTCTCACCAAAGACCCGGCTCTGCCTGACCTTCCCCCTGATTTCAAGGTCATATTGACCTTCCCTCCAATGGCAACTGGTTTGAATCTGTTCCGCTGGGAGATTGCTCACTCGACCATGCAACCCAAAGACCTCATCGTTCTCCATGGAAGGAGCCCCAAATTGATCCAGACCACAGGTTGTGAGAAGTCCACCTTGAAAGCCTCGCAACCATCCCACACCCTCCGGTTCGTAATAGGCAGGATGCGTCCCTGCCACAGGCGAGATCCAGGCCAATGGGACTCCTCGATATCGACAGTCAAAGATGTCCAATCCTCTGTCGGTGAGGACATGAAACGAAAGGCCGCTCCCGGTCCAAACCAAGAACATGCGGCTTCCCCGCGCCCGCCCATCCGAGGCTTGAACGGCATGGATTCCCGCCACTTGGTCCATATGTCCGATATGCTTCAGGATTTCCTTTTGATCCCAATCATCCCAATATCTAGCTGCCATCTCCGTTCTTCCTTAGATGCATTACGTTGTTACTTTTCGATGAGCCTGGGCAGCCCAACATCACGGGAGCTCACGTAGAAAATCGCCCATCCGGGACCATATCTCTTTATATGCTTCAAACCTATCCCTATATTTCTTCCTCTTGGCTTCATCGGGAAGGAAGGTCCTCTCCGTTTTGACCATCGAATCCACGCCCTCCTGGAAGGAAGAGAAGACACCTGTCCCAACCCCCGCCATGATCGCTGCGCCCAAGGCGCCCGCTTCCGTGATCCTCGGTCGATGGAAGGGGCGTCCCAGGATATCGGCACACAACTGAATCCAGGCATCCGACTTGCTCCCGCCCCCCACCGCTCGATAGTCCTTGATTTCGATTCCTGTAGGTGGCAATGAATCCACGCAGACTTTGAGATAGAAGGTCGTCCCTTCCAGAATCCCTTTAAGGACATCTCCTCGCTTCGTTTCCAATGTCAATCCAACCATCACACCACAGGAATCGGTAATGAAATCAGGCGGACCTGTTGCCGTGAAATGAGGTAAGACCAGCACACTACTGGGTCCCGATGGTAATTCAGCAAAGAGTTCCGAATAGACATCCCTGCCCTCCGCTTCTGCTTGTTGACTCTCGGCGGCTGCAAAGGTATCTCGATACCATTTGACGAGCGATCCCCCCTGGTTGTAGATGAAGCTCACATAGTTGCCCGCCACGGCGTGATGTTCGGTGTTCAAACCCCGCTCTATCATCAATTGCGAATCGCGACGGGCGCTGAATACCGGCGTGATACATATGTATGTGCCCATGCCGTAGACCGCATTTCCCTCCTGAATCACCCCACAACCGATGGCATTGGCACATTGGTCATGCGCCCCGCTGACAATGGACACACCAGCTGGCAATCCGATTTCGTTTGCAACATGATCTGCCACGATACCGATGACCGTTCCCGAAGGGACGGTATCTGGCAGCTTTGTGACGCTCAAACCCACACAATCGAGGATCTCCTCCGACCAAGACTCTCGGTCCAAGTCAAAAAGCAGTGTGCGATTGGCCAATGAATAGTCCACAGCGGCATCCGCCCCAAGCATGTAGGAGATGAAACTCCCCCACAGGAGAAATATGTCTGTTCTTTCGTAAAGTCGTGCTTGATGCTTCTGAATCCATTTCAACTTGGTCAAACTGTAATGGTTCCCCAGTGTATTTCCGTTGATGCGATAAAGGATTTCATCCTTCAAGGCATCGCTTAAGGCCGGTAAAAACTCCTCTCCACGCGAGTCGAAATTCAGCAGTGAAGAGCCAAGGATCTTTCGATCCGTCGTCACAGGGACCAGCGCCTCCCCCAAAGAGGAAACGCAAAGCGCCTCCACCGGATCGGATGACGACTGGGAAGCGATATATGCCATCGACTCTTTCAGCATTCCCCATATCTGAACCGTATCCAACTCCGCCCACCCCGGCTTTGGGCGTTGGATATCGTATTCCTCGTAGGTAGAAGCTAAAAGATCTCCCTCCCGCGAGAAAGCAGAGAGCTTATAGCCCGTTGTTCCCACATCAATTCCCAGCAAACTCATGCCTGCTCCCAACGTAAACAATGGTTTTTATCACCAGAGCTACTTTTTCCTCCGCTACACGCCAGGATTTACCCTCTATCCAACAGCTCATCCTCGCTGAGGGAGGGATACCTCAAAATCAAGATAATATTCAAAGGCCTCCCGGAGGGGCTCAAGAACATGACCCGGAGCGATATTCACATGGTGGCGGAAACCTTGATGCACCACATGCATCAATACATCTGGAAGCCGGTCGATCTCCGCCACACCCGCACAGCCGAAGAAATCTTGTGGAATCGTATCCTCCGTGAACTTCCCCTCTCCGAGATAGAAACGCAATTTGCCTGAATCCGTCATTAAATTTCCGAAAGTGAAGGGGAAGGACTTAATACGCCCTACATGGGGACCATAGCTACAGCCCTCCCCAACGGCGTTGATCAGAATGGCGTGATCCTCCACTCGACCTTTATCCTTCATTAACTGCCTGGGGATCGGACCGCAGTGGAAGAGAATGCACTTCTCCTCCTCATGGGCATAATTGTTGTTCCAATCCAAGCATGCCGGGGGTTTGCCCGTAGCCAGATGCAGAGCATACATGGTCACCGCACTCCCGATATCGACTTCACAGGCTGCAGCCACCCCTCGATGGTTCAATTCTCCCAGCAACACACAAGGAGAGATTCCCAACTGTTCTTGAAGCTCAAGCCAACATCGGATGGCAATAGCATCCAACTGATATTCCTCAATAATCTGATCCAGAATGACCCCCAATTTGACGATATTCTCAAAGGCTGCCTGAGGGACTTCATCCCAAGCGGCATAGTCTCTCAGTTGATCCGCTTTGGTTTTGCTGGCTTCTTCCTCCATGGATAATGCCTTCACACGGGCGATGACACCAGAAAGATCCAGCGTTTCCACGGTGATGCCATGCTTCTGCAAGGTCACCTCATCAATACGTACTGTTTTGAAGGGTGTCGTGCGGGCACCAATGGCTCCCACAACCATCCCCTGCAAGCCCTTGACCACCCGACAGACGCGATCGAAGTAGTCCACATTGGCTTTAAAGGGCTCGCCCGCAGGAGAGACAACGTGGGGTTTGATGGAGGTGAATTTCACCCCATATTGAACGAAGACGTCGCTGATGGAGATCTTTCCACAGAAGGAATCGCGCCTTAATTCTGGCGCCATCTTCTCCAGATCGTCCGGATAGGCTTGGAGGAAGATGGGAACGTCCGCATCCTTTAAAGCTGAGACCGCCCCGGTCTCATCCCCGAAATTAGGGAGACAAAGGATCACACCATCAAATTCCCCATAATGCTCCCGGAGAAAATCCGCATAGATTTGACCCTCTTCGGGCGTCTCTACCGCGCCATAACCTGTAGCCTCCTCCTCGAGCATCAACACTTCATGACCCCAGCCTTTGAGGATCTTTGGGAGATCCGCACGAGCTTGAGCGATCAGGGAAGGTGGGAAGAATCCACGATTCCCGAAGAACAAGGCGAATGTGCTATTCTTTGTCATCCTGCCCTCCACATCCTTTCGTGATTCGCTGCCCTGCTCGGGCATATTTTCATGTCGTACCAGGGTTAGGTATCGGTCGAAAATGTTCCAGGGTGAGCATTTTGGTCTTCTTAATGGCCATCCTCTCATCGAGAATGATGTTTCCGGCAAAGGTAAGAACTTCAGATCCCTAAATCGCAAAGGCACGAGCAGGGTTGGAATGTGTCAATAACGTGATCAGATCTGTGGATAATCCGTTGGCTAATAAGTTTGGGATGAAGTCCTCTACCAGGGCGTTGAAACCACGAATTCCACCCTCCGCTGGTTCTCCATTGGGCTGTGAGGGGTCGTACCATCCTGCGTCATGGGAAAGTAAAATCCGATCCTCAAATCCCGCATCGATCAACTTCAACGTAATCTCCAGGAGCACTTCCTGATCCTGCCAGTCCGCCCCAATAGCATCAAACTCAACGTAAGCGCCGCGCGCTGCAGCTTCAATATGTCTATCTGTTTTTGGCTCAAGATTGGCATGGACCCAGATGAAGCGCGATAGATCCAGGCTTTCTGATTCAAACAAATCCATTTGCTTCCGAGCGATCTCTCCATTCGCAGTGTGACTTGCGATCACGGCTCCCGTAGCTTGGCTGGCCTTGGCGGCAGCCTTAAGGCTCCTGATTTCGAGTTCTGTCGGTCCATCGTCACTCATGGCGATTTTAATGAAACCTGCCAATACATCTGTATCCTCAATCCCCTGACATAACTCCCGGATCCATAGATTAGCGAGTTCTTGTTCATTTAGTGTCTGAAGAGTTGGTGGAATGTAGGCTTCCCTGTAGACGCCTGTTGGGATGATGAGATGGATGGGGGTGAGTTCTGCCAGATGCTGCAAGACCTCGATGTTCCGACCCACTCCTACCGTAGAGCACTCCACCAACGCTGTGACACCTGCCCTCTGCGCCTCTTCTAAGTACGGCCTCATCACCTTCCCAACTGTTACAGGGTCCGCTTGGGCATAGCCTTCCGCAAGTGGTCCTCTTAAATCCGTGAAAAGATGCTCGTGCGGTAGAATCAATCTCAGCTCTTCAACCAGAACAGGCCCCTGGACAGTTTGGAGTGTGTTCACCCTAGCCTCTACTACGCTTGATGATGGTATACGTCCCACCCAAGATACTTCTCAAAAGCCTCCTGGATCGCCGAAGCCGTTTGCGATAGGTTGACCGCCACGTGATGTTCAAAACCGTTCTCACAGATATAGTGCAGCAACCTTTGAAGTTCAGGTACATGGAAAACGCCGTACCCACCAAAGGTCTTGACCTCATCCTCCGTGAGTTCACCCTGACCGACATACGTTGAAATGCGGCCCTTGAGGTCATCGGTGGATACGCGACAGAAGGTAAAGGGTCCTTTTCTCACCCTCCCGACGACCGTGCCAAAGGTATTTTCCTTCCCAACGGTCCCTGCGATGATCTCCTGATAATCCATTACGGGGCTGCCGGGCGCGGGTTCCTCAACAAAGAAATCCTTTGGCAAATTAGAACAATGGAACATGACGCCCTTATCTTGATCGTCTCCGTAATTATTGTTCCAATCCACAATGGCACTCGGTTTGCCGGAGGCCAAAACCAGCGCGTACATGCCGATAACACCAGCGATATCAGTCTCACAGGCGCTGGGTATCAGTTGGTTGCTCATCATGCTCATCAGCGTACAGGGCACCACACCGTAATATTCCTGCATCGCTGTCCAACATTGAATGGCAGTTGCGACAAGTTGTTGCTCTTCCATCCAGCCATCGATAACCGCTCCAATCCTCGCCATCTTGATCAAGGATTCGGAGGGGATGCCTTCTGTCTGCACATAGGATTTCATCTCCTCCAACTTCCCTTTTAACTTGAGATCATCCTCCTTGAAGCCCTCTGCTCGACCGAAGAGTTCAGACAGATCTAAAGTTTCGATGCTGATCCCCGACCGCTCCAGCAGCTTCTCACTGAAGCGCACGGTGTTGAACGCAGTTGGCCTGGCGCCGATGGCCCCAATACGAGCGTTCTTAAGGCCTCGCACTACACGAGAGGTGCTTAGAAAGCGACGCAAATCCGCTCGAAACACCTCGCTCTCCGGATCGACCGTGTGCAAATCGGTCAAGGAATATTTGATGCCATATTGCTTGAGGTTGTTGCATGCCGACATCTTCCCACAGAAAGAATCTCGCCGATCTGCGATGGTCATGGCTCCGCTTTCATCTGGAAAAGCTTGAATAAGAACGGGCACATTTAATTCTGCCCAGCGCAAGCTGTTGGCGATAGCCCGTTCATCACCGAAGTTCGGTAAGGTGACCAGGACACCATCGATTTCATCCCGGTGTCGCTTGAAGAGATCAGCGCATTTCCGAGCATCGGAAAGGCTCTCCACGCTCCCATGGGGTGTGTCCTCGGGTTCCAGGGCGATCACCTGGACACCCTCGCTCTCCAAGACCTTGAGAACAACCTCCCGCCCAGAAATGCACAGATGATCCGGGAAAAAACCACGATTACCAACAATTAATCCAATGACAGGTGTTTTCATCTTGTTTCCCTCCACTGAACTGAATCCTCGCTCCGCTACTTAATTGCCCCAGCGGTGATCCCTTCCACGAAACGTCGTTGGAAAAGCAAGAAGATGATCAAAAGCGGGATAATGCTGATGACAGAGGTCGCCATCTGTAAGTGAAAGACGGGGCGTGCAATGCCAGCATGCACCATCTGGCGGATCGCTAAAGGTAAAGTGAATAAGTCTGGTGATCTTAGGTTAATTAAAGGCCAGAGGTAATCATTCCAGGTTTGCATGAAGAAGATCAAGCCCAAACTAGTGAGTCCAGGCGCCACAATGGGTAAAATCACCCGCCAGTAAATCCTAAATTCAGTTGCGCCATCGATTCGAGCCGCATCCATCAACTCATCATTGATGGTTGAGATATATTGACGCATGAAGAAGATCCCAAAAGCGCTGGCTGCTCCCGGGATGATCAAGGCATAGAAGGTGTTGATCCAGCCAAAGCGCATCATCAGTATGAACAAGGGCACCATAAGCACCGTGAAGGGGATGACCATCGTCCCTAGAAGAAATGCAAACAACGCGCCCCGGCCCGGAAATTTAAATTTTGCAAAACCATACCCAGCCAGCGAGCAGAAGAACAGTCGTAAAACGGTCGATGCAGTGGCAACGAACAAGGTGTTCCCAACAATCCTGAGAATATCGCGGTCAAAGATCAATTCACGGTAGGCATCCAGGTTAGAATTCTCAGAGATGATGACAGGGGGCAATCGAAAAATCTCCTCCTCGGGTTTAATCGAGGTGCTGAGCATCCAGAAAAAAGGCAAAATCATAAAAATACAAACGAAGATGAGCACTCCGTATAGAACTCCATCGTTTAGTACATGACGTATTTTCCTCGGCATGATCATGGGTAACATCTCCTATCCAGTTAATCCACCCGTCCACCGAAATAGCGTACTTGGAATAGCGTCAGCAGGAATACAATCCCGAAATACACATAGGCCAAGGCTGAGGCATATCCAAAGCGGAAATTTTGAAAAGTTTGATTAAAGATTGCTAACAAGGGTGTGATGGTGGCGTTCATAGGCCCCGATCCACCCGTATTCTGGAAAAGAGAAACCAGTTCACCAAATAGATTAAAACTACCCATGGTTGAGAGCACCACGGAGAAAAGGATAACCGGTCGCATGAGGGGAATTGTGATCCTGAAAAATGCCTGGGCAGGGCTGGCGCCATCAATCATGGCCGCCTCCGTCAGCTCAGCAGGGATGGTTTGAAGCCCAGCCAGCATGATGACCATGTTGTAGCCCAGCCACGCCCATATCACCAGAAGGCAAAGTGAGACCCGAGCTCCCCAAATACTCTCTAGCCACGGTACGGGAGGGATATGAAACACTGCTAAAATGTTGTTGGCTAGACCATATTTTTCATTCAGCATGAGTTGAAAGGTGAATCCGGCTGCAATCATATTCATGATAAAAGGCATAAAGATGATGGTTCGGAAGATCCGAAATCCGCGCACACGCTTTGAATTGAGAATGACCGCCAACACAAGAGCCAGCAGGGTCATGAGGGGAACATACATGAAAAACAAAATGGATCCGTTAAGCATGGATTGCCAAAACACTTTGTCCTTCAAGAGGAGTGTGTAATTTGCCAATCCGATGAAATCAACCTCGGCTCCCGTCCCACGATTTGTAAAACTCAAGATAATGGAATAAATAAAGGGATAAAGCCCAAAAACCAGCCAAAAAAGGAAAAAGGGGGAAATGAAGATATAGGCCCAGCGGGAGGTACGAATTTCCTTCCATAGATTCCGTTTTGGAGTGGGAGCGCGAGCTCTCAACTTTTCTGAAGGTAATGTGATTATAGATGTCGTCGACATCTACGTCCTCATTTCCAATAAGCCTGATGAAAAGACAGGAGAGGGGATCATCTCCCCTATCCCTTAAATGCGATCTGTACGG
>Ga0180437_10006192_pt1 | contig 16058 bp, 10 predicted proteins | sample SS_ome_4_FD_132410 | JGI IMG/M metagenome (GOLD analysis project Ga0180437, IMG submission 132410) | Hypersaline lake sediment archaeal communities from the Salton Sea, California, USA - SS_3_D_1 metaG | ecosystem: Environmental > Aquatic > Non-marine Saline and Alkaline > Hypersaline >...
CAAAAATCTCAGTGGTCTACCATCCGCGAGAAAGGATTTCGCTATTTACAAAAACCCTACACGGTGGGAGATTTACTTCAAATCGTGTATGAAATCCTGAACGAACCGAATCAGAATAATCAGAAATAAATAATTTGCCGATTATCATTTCACCAACCGGAGTGCAATTCCTTTATGAATTGCACACAGTGATGTTAAATTATAATTTAAGCACGAAATATTTTGGATTAAAATGAATGTAAGGACAGACAGCCTTTTTAGTGGAGGAGGGGTTGCCGATGAAGGATAAAAGGAAAACAAAAAGCCAATTGATTCAGGAACTCGAACAGTTGCGCGCGCGAACCGCAGAATTAGAATTGATTGAGCAAACATATACCGATAAAATATTAAATGACTCTGGCTGTGGGTTCCGCTCGCTCTTTGAAAATGCGCCCATCGGAATCGGGATTATGAATTTTGAAGGACAATTTTTAGCCGGTAATCACACGTTAGCGCAAATAGCCGGTTCATCCACCACCGACGAATTGCTCCTGATTAAGTTTCGTGAGTTATTTCAAAATCCAGTCGAGTATTCCCTGTTTTGGCAGCAATTTAATCAGGAAGGCACCATTACCGGGAAAGAGGTCAATTTAAAGCGCCAGGACGGTTCCGCAATTGATGTGAAAATTACCATTCATCCGCTTAAATTTCAGGGGCGAGACGTCCTGCTGACGTTGATTGAAGAAATGACGTCTTATAAACAGGCTGAAAAAGCCCTGGAAGAACGAATGCGCTTTGAACGATTGGTCTCCCGAATTTCGACGCAATTTATTAATCTTCCCACTGATGAGATGGATAAAGTTATTATTGAGGGACTGCGGCTGATTGGTGAATTCTTTGATGTTGATCGCGTGGCTTTTGCCCAGTATTTAAATGATAAAAAAGTTTTTCAGAGCAGTCACGTCTGGTTATCTAAGCGTTTTAACGAAATGTCAAATGAGGCAATTAACCAGACCGCGACCGTTGTTTCACAAACTTTCCCGAATTTGACCGCGCATATCCTTGAAAAAGCGGCTTTAACAATAGACCAGTTTGATGATATTCCGACTCACTGGCAGGAAGAGCGCGAATATTGGGCCAGTATTCATATAAAAAGTGGGGTGATTGTCCGCTTAAGTGTGGGTGGTACCCTTTTGGGGGTGTTGTCCCTCAATTCAATGCAAGCACCACGGCAGTGGGCCGATAACGTGGTTCCGCGACTGAGAATTCTCGGTGAAATTTTTGCCAATGCCCTCAATCGGAAACAAGCCGAAGAAGAGATGAAGGAACGAGAGGAATTTTATGAAGCGATTGTGGAAAATATCCCGAATATGGTCTTTGTGAAAGATGCCAAAGCCTTGCGGTTTGTCCGACAGAATAAAGCCAGTGAAGAATTGCTCGGATTTTCCAAAGATGAGTTCATTGGGAAAACGGATTATGATTTTTTCCCCAAAGCCGAAGCCGATTTTTTTACCCGCAAAGACCGCGAAGTACTACAGGAAGGTCTTTTAAAAGATATTCCGGAAGAAACCATTCAGACCAAATATAAAGGTCAGCGCATTCTACACACCAAAAAAATTCCGCTTTTTGATAAACACGGCCAGCCGAAATATCTGTTGGGGATCTCAGAAGATATTACCGAGTGGAAACGGGCTGAAGCAGCCCTGCGTGCCAATTTACAATTTTTGGAAACACTCCTCGATACAATCCCCAGTCCTGTTTTTTACCAGGATCGAAACGGTAAATATCAGGGCTGTAACAAGGCTTTTATTCAGCTCATTTTAGGCCTTCCTAAAGAAGCAATTATCGGGCACTCGATGTTCGATCTGCCGGAAGTTATTCCACCGGACCTCGCCGCCAGATATCATGAACAGGACCAGAAATTGCTCAACGAGCCGGGTTTTCAGTTCTACGAATCGGAAGTGCAATGCACCGATGGCTTAAGACGCGATTTTATTTTTAATCGCGCCACCTACAAAGACGCCAGCGGTAATATCGCCGGTATTATTGGCGTGATGTTAGACATTAGCGAACGGAAACAGGCTGAAAATCGGCTACGCGAGAGTGAGGCCAAATTTAGGAGCATCTACGAAGAATCGCCGAATGGAATCGAATTATATGATACCAACGGAAAATTAATCGAGGTAAATCGAGCCTGTCTGGATATTTTAGGGGTCTCTAATCGCACCGACATTAAAGAATTTGATCTGTTTGAAAATCATAATCTTACCCCCGAAACCAAACAACAGTTGCGAAAAGGGTATTCCGTGCGCTTTGAGACGGAATATGATTTCAGTAAAGCCAAAGCAAATCATCTATTCAATACCCAAAAAACCGGGATTATTCATCTCGATTTGCAAATTACGCCCCTGGGAGAAAGTGTTAACGCCAGTTCCATTGGCTACCTGGTTCATGTTCAGGATATTACCGAACGTAAACAAGCCGAACAGGCTATTCTGAAAGAGCGGGATAATGCCCAGATGTATCTCGATATCGCCGGGGTAATGATTCTGGCACTCGATCAAAATGCCAATATCACTTTAATTAATCAAAAAGGATGTCAGATCCTGGGATATACGCAACAAGAGGTAATCGGGAAAAACTGGTTTACGAATTTTTTGCCCCCCAGAGAACATAAAAAAGTTCGCGATATTTTTAAGCACGTCCTGAAAGGTCATATTACTCAGAATGACTTTATTGAGAATTCAGTGCTCACCAAGACGGGTGAGGAAAGAATTATTGAATGGCACAATATTATTCTTAAGGATGCCACCGGCAAGATCATTGGCTCACTTTCTTCTGGTTCTGATATTACCGAGCGGAAGCGGGCGGAAAATGCTTTGCGCCTCAATGAAAATCGCTTGAATGCCTTGTACAAGCTCAGTCAAATGGCGGACCTTTCCCTGCAACAATTGGCCGATTATGCCCTGGCGGAATCCGTTAAACTGACGAATAGTAAGATTGGATTTTTGGGTTTTTTAAATGACAACGAAACCGAGATGACCATTCATTCCTGGTCCCGTGAAACCCCGAAAAACTGGCAAAAAACAGTCCGCCCGCGGGTATATCGAATCGAAGATGCGGGACTCTGGGTAGAAGCGGTTCGTCAGCGCAAGTCAATTATTTTGAATGATAATTCCCAATCAACACAGAGCAAAAAAGGTTGTCCGTTGGAGAATGTTATTATCAAAAGATTTATCAGCATTCCTATTTTCGATGGAAATAATATCGTTGCGGTGGCGGCAATGGGAAATAAACCAGAGAAATACGACGATTCTGATCTGCGACAATTAACGCTGTTAATGGATGGCGTCTGGAAATTTATTCAGCGGAAACAAGCCGAAGAAGCCCTGCGCCATTCCGAAGCCAAATTTAGAAATCTGGCCGAAAGCCTCGATGAAGTGGTTTATCGGGCGAATCCGGAGACTTTTATGGTAAATTATGTGAATCACGCGGTCGAAATTATTTTTGGCTACTCAGCAGAGGAATTGCTGAATGCCTCTAAATTCTGGGAAAAGGCGATTCACCCAGAAGATAAAGGCCATGTGATTACTCGAATCAATAATGCCCGGCAGAAATTACAACCCATTGCCCATGAATACCGCATTATTCGAAAAGATAATATTATTCGCTGGGTCGAGGATCATCTCAGTTGGGAGAAGGATCCGGCTGGGAAACCGATTTCGGTGAATGGCGTCATTTATGATATTACTGAGCGGAAACGGGCGGAACAGGAGCGAGAAAAACTGGAGGAGCAAATTCGCCATGCACAGAAGATGAAAGCCATCGGGATACTGGCCGGCGGGGTGGCCCACGATTTTAATAATTTACTCACCGCGATTCTGGGAAATGCCGAATTGTTATTAGACGTAATCCATTCGAGCGATCCCATGCGCCTGGAAATAGAGGAAATTAAAAAGGCGGCGGAACGGGCGGCCACCTTAACCCGGCAACTCCTCGCTTTCAGTCGGCGTCAGCCACTTCAGAAGATGGTCGTTGATCTGAATTCCATTGTGCTCAATATTAAAAATATGCTCAACCGGTTGATTGGGGAAGACATTCAGCTCATCACCCATCTCGAGCCAAAATTAAGGCGAAATTTGGCTGACCCGGGACAAATTGAACAGGTAATCATGAATTTAACGGTCAATGCCAGCGATGCCATGACTTATGGTGGAAAATTGATTATCAAAACCGAAAATGTGATGCTGAATGAGGATGACTGCCAGAAGCTACGTGATGCCCGTCCCGGTCGTTTCACCTGCCTCTCAGTTCAGGATACCGGCACCGGAATTGACAAGAAAATAATCCCCCAGATTTTTGATCCCTTTTTCAGTACCAAAGGCCCGGGTAGCGGCACCGGTTTAGGATTGTCAGTGGTTTACGGAATTGTGAAACAACATGAAGGGTGGATTGATGTGGAAAGCGAAATCGGACGCGGCTCGAATTTTAAAGTCTACCTGCCGGTTATCAGCATTGCTACCGAAGAAGAATGTATCGAAAAAATCTCTCTCTTCGGCTTACAGGGACATGGAGAGCGGATTCTCCTGGTGGAAGATGAAGAAGAAGTGTTGAATTTTGCCTCGCGGGCCCTGGTAAAAAATGGGTACCACGTGACACGAGCCACCTCTACCGGCGAAGCGCTGGAAGTGTTTGAAAAAGAACGGGGGAATTTTCACCTGGTTTTTAGCGATGTGGTTCTGCCGGATCAGTCCGGGCTGCAACTGGTCAATGAGCTCCAGTTGCGCAAACCCGAATTGTTGGTTCTTTTGAGCAGCGGTTACACCGAGCAAAAAGCGCAGTGGTCGATGATCCGTGACCAGGGCTACCGCTTTTTACAGAAGCCCTATAATTTATTTGAGTTACTTCAAACGGTTATGGACGTTTTAAAAAACCATCCGAAGCATTCGTAGAATGTGGGTAGATATAATTTGATTAAAAAAATGAGCGAAAGCTTTTACTACAAAAGGATTCGTTTTTTGACATGCCATTTCCTTTAATTGTGTGAAACCCCTTTGGGATTATCTGGGGTGGTATTATTTAATTCCCAGGGTGCCCCAAAAGCGGGCACCCTGGGCTTTGATGTTTAACGCCTTCGGCTTATTTAATAACCTTTAGCGATAATTTCTATTTTCTATATAAAACAGCGTGTTGATAGAGTAACCATTGTTAACGCTAGCTTAAACCAGACATTCCAAAATAGATTAATTGTGCCCAGAAAGCGTGAAAGGCAATTTTTGGTAAATTTCGCTTGAACAATTGCATTCGAAAACCAATAAAGGCAAAAATAAAACTGATAAGAAACCAGCTTACAAAATTTTGGATTGGAATCCGATTCGCCTCCCAGTTCCAGTAGTTTAATTTCATGGCAGCCGGTTCCATCACCCCGTCAAAAATGACCATTACCGCCGCAATAAAAATCCCCTTCAACAGGAAGTGGAATCTGGAAAAATTCAACCAGAAATATTGAATCACCGCAATCGAAGAGAGCAGTATCCCTAACCAGGCAAATCCAATTGCAATCGGGACATTAAACAAAAGCGGTTGCAGGGTGGTGCCATAAGTATAATTCCCAAAAATAATACCGGTCTGGACCCCTAACCATTCAATTCCAAAACTGCCCACCAACACCAACAGCACCCAGAAATAAAACCTCACTTTCGACTGCGCAAAAAAAGCTGTCTCGCCGGATAAATGAATGCGGGGATTGGTTAACTCCGTTTGCGACAACTTCTGTTGATAAGCGATAATAATCCAGGCGGTTAATCCGATAATAATGGGCGTGGCCAGAATGCGCATCGCTGGCTGAAAAACACCGAGAATATGCCACAGACCACCGGCAGTGAGAAAAAAGTAGAGTAATCCAATTGAGAGATAAGATAAATACTGACGCTTAATTTTTTTTAGAACAGCCAATTCTTTCATTATTGTACCTTATTGTACCTTGAAATTATTTATTAATTAAGGAGGTGAGATTAAATAACTTTCCCATTTACTAGAATGGTGTCAAATAAAAATAACCTTTTAGCGGCTTAGGAGGAGTAAGTTTTATCATCTCACCTCCTGAACCGAATCGCGCGGTCTTTCCAGTTGACCTGCCCGCGTCCGGAAATGATCATCGAGTTAATGCCGATTAGAATGGTGTAAACAATGCCCAGCGGATGCCCCAACACACTGGTCCAGAACAGGTGTTTGAATTTTAATGAAATAATCGCCCGCATAAAAAGGTTCATTCCCACCATTAACGCTCCTAATTTGAACAGAGGGGGGATCAGCAGAAAAAAATAGGGCAACACCCCGGTTGAAAATAAAGTTAACAGAATCAGCCCAAATAAAACCGTTTGATAACCAAAAATGCCGAACATATTCTTGGAATAGCCTTCCCAAACTTCGTGCGCGGAATGATACATGTGACTAAATACGACCCCAGTTGCCACGGCCGTCAGGATTTTAAATCGCTTCCGTTTGGCCTGCCGGCTTAGCTCAACATCTTCGACGATTCGGGAGCGGACCACGGCGTGACCACCGATTTGTTGGTAAGCGGTCTTTGTAAAGGCCAGCCATTGCCCAATCGCCGCCGCCAGTAACGGGGACCGACCCAAATACGTCATCCAGAGGGGCAGCGAAGCAATCACGAAAATATCAATCACCGGCACAACCAACTTCTCGGCCAGGGTGTGGGTAATCTGCTGGGGGAAGGCGGAAAACAGGCCTAAGCGAAGGCGCTGCATCCAGTAAATCGTGCTGCTGAGGGCATTCGGGGCATGGCGGGTGTCGGCATCGGTAAAAATCAAAATCTCCCCGGCCGCCTGTTGACTTAACTGGTGGCAAGCCCAGTTTTTCCCGGTCCAGCCGTCGGGCAAGGCCTCTCCCTGGATTAGGCGAATGCGTTGATCTTTTCGCACCCAGGTTTCAACCATTTCACTGGTTTTGTCAGTGGACTGATCATCGAGTACCAGAATTTCAAAATGAGGGTAATGTTGCTGCGTAAGACCCGTCAGGCAGGTTTCAATATTGTTTGCTTCATTTCGCGCCGGAATTAATACGGAAACCAGAGGAAGTGTTTTAGGATTTTGGGTGCGAGTGAGGCGGGGTGCGGTTAAAACGTTGATCATCGTAATTCCCAGCATCCCGCTTAATAAAATCAATGGAATATAAATTAAATTCGACAAAATGCCTCCGTTAGAAATTTACTTACTGATCTACCTTCGGGGCCAATTTTCGTTGTTTGAATCGATCGACCAGCCGATTGACTGACGCCTGCCCTTCCAGCAGATTGACGCCGGATTCGCCAGCGATAATCTGTTGGTTCAAATCGGCCAATAACTCGGTTTCGGTGGCCTCGAGCCGATCAGTACCGGCGTAATTCGCTGAATGAACAATCGAATTTTCACCGAATCGAAAAAATACCTCCGGGCGTTGTTCGTTTAAGAATTCAGCGCGAATTGCCAGGGGTAACATGTTAACCGGCCGCTCATATTTGTGTAGAATCCATTCAATGCCTCGCCGATAAGCCAGCGGCCGTTTTCCCCAGGGGAGCAGAATTCCCTGGGGGAAAATGCAAATTAATACCGGTGCGTTGGCTGGGTTACGAAACAGTTGAACCGTATAATCTAAAGATTGGAGCAGACTTTTCGGTTTTTCCGGATTAATCCCGTAGGCGCCGACCCGGGCAAAAAAACGATATTTCCGTAACTGGCTTTCCAGCATCATCAAATAGGCATTTCTTTTAAAAATAATTTCATTTAAAAAATGAATAAAAAATCCATCCCACCAGGTGCTGTGATTAGGGAGCAGCAGCAGGGGCAGTTGGGCTTCAATTTGAGGTAACGCGCTCAATAAATGAAAGCCGGAAAAGTGGCGCCGCATCAATCGCATCACATAATGGTGAAAGATGAATTTCGCCCATCTGGCTGGTTGTGCTTCAATCATTTTAATTTTTCTGACAAACTTGACGTTGGTTTTTTTAAGATTCACTATTTCACATTCGAATAGCCAAAAAGACGCTCCTGCCAGATGATTCGCTTGGTGCGGAGCACTTCCCGAAACAGGATCCCAAATTTTTTTATTTTGGGGACAATCATTCGGCCATTAAACGGATTATAGTCCTGTCGTTCAAATTTCAATAAAATGGCGCGGTAAATTTTGCTGGCGGCATAAATTGCAAATTGGGATTCATTCGCTAACATTGGAATGCCCGGATTGGCCTCGTGGTAATATTGATAGGCCCGCTCGGTGGAAAATTTTAAAAGTTGCCGTAAATTTTCACTCATATTTTCCCGAAGAATATCCTGTTCCTTAACACCGAACTGACGCAGTTCTTCCAGTGGCAAGTAAATACGCCCCATTTCCTTATCTTCCTTAATGTCACGAATGATGTTGGTTAATTGCATGGCAACACCCAGTTTTTCCGCATATTGGAAAGCAGCTTCATCTTTGTAGCCCAGCACGTGGGTCATCATTAAACCAACGACACCGGCAACGCGATAACAGAACAGATACAATTCATCAAACGTTTCGTAACGGGTTTTTTCCAGATCCATTTGCACCCCTTTGAGTAATTCAATGGGATATTCCGCCGGAATCCCAAACCGATGAGCACTGAGAATAAAGGGTCGGAGAATGGGGTGTTCGGATTCTTGGGTGCGGTAGGCAATTTTTAGTTCGATGAGCACGCTTTCAATCTCGGTTCTTAATTCTTCAATCGACCGTCGCCGGGGATTATCAATTAAATTATCGGCGTAACGGCAAAATCCGTACAGTGCAAAAGTGGCCCACCTTCGTTCGCGAGGCAGCATCAGCGAGGAGATATAAAAACTTTTGGAATAGTAGGTTGTCGACAATCGTGCATGTTCAAACGAAGGCTTATTTGCTGGTAATGACCAGTAATTCACCTTTACCTCCCTGGTTAAGCATTCATGAATAAGGGGGAGAAAAAAATTAAATGTAATTTTTAAAATTAAACTCTTGATGTCCTTAAATTCATTTTATTTATTCTCACACCCTGAGTCAACCTTTAAGTTGACCCCAGATCCGCTAACATCGCATACCTGGTGGCTTCGGATGTGAGCATCACTCCTGGCACACCAGCACCCGGATGGGTACTGGCGCCAACCAGATACAACCCTTCCACGTCCTCACTGCGATTCCGTGGCCGGAGCACGGCCGTCTGGGTTACCCGGGGTTCCAGGCCCCAGGCACTTCCCAGATAATTGTTACAATGTTGGGAAAAATCCTTTGGCGTGAACAATTCCAATACTTCAATATTTTTTCGGAGATCCGTTAAGCCAAAATCTTCTTCTAAAAATTTCAGGACTTTTTCTGAAAACGGCCCAGCCTGTTGGTCCCAGTCAATATTTGCCAGTAAATTGGGGACCGGAATGAGAATGTACATGCTTTCTTTTCCCTCAGGCGCCATTGAAGCATCCGTCCTTGTGGGTGTGTGACAATACATCGAGAAATCATCGGCCAGGATTTTACGATTAAAAATATCCCGAATTAATCCGCGGTAGCGTTTGGCGATAATCAGCGTGTGGTGCCGGAGCTGGGGATACTTTTTTTTCAGACCTAAATAAAGAATAAAAGCACTCATTGAATAGGCCATTCGTTTAACCTTGCCGTCGGTCCATTTTCGGCGATGTTCTGGCTTAATTAAATCTAAATAAGTGTGAGCAAAATGGGCATTGGAAACCACCGCGTCCGCCGGGTAGAAGTCACCATTGGCCGTTACCCCCACGGCTTTCCGCTCACGAACCACAATTTCCGTCACCTCGGTGCTGGTCTTAATCTCTCCGCCCAGATCTAAAAATAATTTTTCAAATGCCTGAATCAGACTATACAGACCGCCTTGGGTGTACCAGACGCCGCCTTCCTTTTCTAAATAGGGAATCATCAAATAAACAGCCGGGGAATAAAAGGGACTCCCCCCAATAAAGAGCGTATTGAACGAAAAGGTGAAGACATTGCGGGGGTCTTTAAAAAACGACTTTACCACATAATATGAAGGGACAGGCACTCTCAATTGCAGGGCTTTGGGAGCAAACTGAAAAAGCGTTCGCCAGTAAAACGGGCGTGAACCCAATCCTTCTTCAATCACTTTTTTATGAAGCTGGGCGGCATATTTCATAAATCGATCGTAGCTGGCGGCATCAGCCGGGTGAAATTGACCCATTTGTTGTTTCATGCTCTCAGCATTGCCCGAGTAATCGATAAATGAGCCATCGTGAAAATAGATGCGATAGAACGGATCCAGTGGCGTCAGTTGAATATAATCGTCCATCGATTTGCCGGCAGCTTCAAAAATGCGGCGGATAATATTCGGAGCCGTAATCAGCGACGGTCCCAGGTCAAAGGTGTAGCCATTTTTTTTCAACGGATAAGCATGCCCGCCAACCATTTTATTTTTTTCAAAAAGTGTTACCTGAAAACCCTCGGCCTGCAGCCGGTTCGCGAGGGTCAACCCGCCGATTCCCGCCCCAATAATAGCGATCTTTTTCATGCCTCACATCCTTCATTTTAATTTTTCATAGAGAATGGTACAACTTAATAAATGATCGAATCCGTAAAAAAAGTCCTCGATTGGAATTGTAAAAATTCGGATTCCTAATTGAAAATTTTCATTGTAAAGAACAACCGGACGACTGGTCAAATAACCATTAAAAATCAGGGTCAGCCCGATAATAAACAGCCCGTACTGGTAGGTACGAAATTTTAACAATAAATCAGTGTGCAGGATTTTGTCCAGAATAGCCACCAGTCCCAAAGCAATGCCCACTAGCCCCGTATATTCTTTCCCCACCAGCATTAACAGGCTGCCGACGGGAATGGCGAAATAAAGGGAGCTTCTTAAAAACCGCATTTGTGTCAAAACTTTGTCGTTAAAATGAACCTTCAGAATCTCCCAGATAAATAAGGTTGCAAAGGGTACGGTAATAAAAAACAACCACTCCTCAATCGGCAAACCCCCAAATGTAAAACCCGTAATGAATTCAGGATTAAACCACCAGTGTCGCCCGGTTACCAGCATATCCCAGCCAATGAAACCGACCAGCGGGGCCGTCAGCGCCATGAAGACACGCGGCCACTTTAAAACGAAATGGACTTTGTGATCAAAGCTGAAAATAATGGGACCAATCATCACCAGTCCGTTAAAAATTAAATATTCCAGTTTCACTCATCTAAGATAATGTTTTTAAAATCTTTTAGTTTATTTTTTTCTTCATGATTTAAATTAGCGTTCAATTCGAGGAATTCAATAACATTAATCATTAGCGCCAGTGAATAATCCTCATAATGTTCCGGCAGTAAATGCACAATCCGTTCGAAATGTTGCTGTGCCTGATCCTGGCGTTTGAAAAAGAATGGGAGGTGGTAACAGGTGGAGCTGTGAATAAACAGGGCCTCAATATCGTTGGGACTTTCCTCAATGCCCTGATCCATTATTTCCAAGCCCTTTAATACGCCCTTCAGTTTAGAATGTGGCCAGGTGGCGTGTTTCCCTTTTAACGCTTCCAGGGCACCCAGATAGACCTGCACTCGGCCGGGATTAATTTTGACTTCAGTCTGTAATTTTTCAAAACATTCAATAGCAGGTTTGATCTGCTTCTCATCCTCGATGGCCGCATAAAAACGGGATCTGGCCTCACTTAATTCACAATCAGCCAGCAGCATTTCAGGAAAAACAACGATTCCAGAAATAAAAAGCATTAAAATAAACATCAGAAAAACGGATTTAGCTCTCGACATTTTAACAACACCTACTTTCAAAAACAGTAAAAGATATGACAATCAATTCAAATGAGCGATTTAGCCGAAAACAATATAATAAATTCAAAACAGGAAGTCAATAAAAAAGTTTAAAACGCTCGAAATTTCTTGACAATTACATTGGAATCGTGTATATTTTATACACTCATAAGTTTGAACCAGAAAGTCTTGGATGAATCGCTTATAATAAATTTACCTGAGTTGATTCAATTGAAGGAACCAGATAAATATCCCAATTTCAAATATAAAAATCAAGGGAAAACAGTTTGACTTTACGATTTATACAAGCAGAGATATAATATCAAATAGAACGTTAAATTTAAATGCAATATTAAGAGAGGCAAGGAATGAAAACACCAACGCATTATTTCAACAGTGAAGAAGCAGCCAAAATATTAGGTGTCAACGTCTCAACGATTAAACGCTGGACTGATCTGGGAGAATTGAAATGTATTAAAACGAAAGGTGGCCATCGAAAATTTTTTATTGAACATTTAGCCGAATTTTTGAAAGAAAATAAAAGACAAACCAGCCGGGTGAATCTGTTTCCGGTTGAAAATGAACGCGATTTAGAAATCAGCTATCAAATATTAAAAGCTGACTTTGATTATCTGATTGAGTTTGTACTACAAGAGGCCATTGCCTGTTACCGCGACCGGGTTTTGCAGGTATTAAATGGACTTTATCTGGGCGACCATGCGTTAGATGTAATTTATGATAAATTACTAACACCGGTTTTTCATAAGATTGGTGATTTATGGGAACAGCAGCAACTGACGATTATTGAAGAACATCTGGCCTCCCAAACCATTCGTGATTGCATTATTCGCTTACAGGGAATCATCCGACTACCCACTGAAAAAGTTGGCACGGTGTTGTGCTTAAATCCAGCCACTGAATTGCACGATTCCGCCTTAAAAATGGTGGATCACCTGCTCGAATTGCGCGGATTCCACGTGCTTTACAGCGGACAAATTACACCGGTTTTACGCGTCGAAAAATTATTTGAACGCGTCAAGCCAGCGCGGGTTTATATTTCAAGTACCTACGTGACTGATGTCAAAGCCGCCCAGGAAGAATTTGACCGGCTGTGTGAATTGTGCACGCTTCATCATACGAAATTATTTATTGGGGGAGGCGGATTTGATTTGCTCAAAGTGAATTATCCTCAAATTGTCATGCGATTGTATAATTTTAAAGATGTTTTTGCCGTCTGAATTCATCTTTGCTCTCCGGAAATGGTACCAGCTCCTTTTCAAACAAATTATCGATATGAACGACATTATAAAATTGATAGCAATTTAAATCCTTTAATATTTAAATATTAATATCGTTCAATTCGATTTATTTTTCAAAATTTTTGCACTCATTTTACTGTTCAAAGAATCTTTCTCTTTCATCTTTCATCAAAACTTAGGGGTGGACTTTGAAGGAACCGATAACTTGAATTGAATACGAGTAAAAGGAGCGCAATAAAATGTTGAAAAAAATGCTGCCACTGATTTTAATCGGCCTGCTCAATACAATCGGATTGACACAGACCACCGGTGAAATTACGGGAACGGTGCTGGATGAGCGAACGAAAGAGCCGCTGGTGGGGGTAAATGTAATTCTGCTGGACACGCAATTGGGTTCTTCAACCGATTTGAATGGGACTTATTTAATTCGGAGGGTGCCAGTGGGGACCTATCGCCTGCGGTTCGATTACATTGGTTACAATTCGATAATCAAAACCGATGTGGTCGTGAAAAGTGCCAAACCAACGACCTTAAATGCTGAGCTGTTGCAAACTTACCTTGAGGGCGAAGCGGTTACCGTCACCGCCGGCTATTTTGTGGAAGAAGAAAAAATTCAGCCCAGTACGATTGGCCTGACGCGGGAAGAAATTCGCCGTTTCCCTGGCGGTTTTGAAGATGTGGTACGCACCGTTTCGACGTTGCCCGGTGTGGCCATTAACGCCAGTGGCGGACGAAATGATTTATTAGTGCGGGGTGGTGGGCCGTCAGAAAATTTGTACATCATCAATAATATTGAAGTGCCGAATATTAATCACTTTGGCTCGCAGGGAAATAGCTCGGGCAGTTTGAGCTTTGTTAATCTGGATTTTGTCGACGATGTTACTTTTTCGACCGGTGGTTTCGGGGCGCAATACGGAGATAAAATGTCCTCGGTGCTGTCCTTAACCATGCTCGACGAACAGCTCCGCCAGTTCGAAAGCAAGTGGACGATTTCGGCAACCCAATACGGCGTTAATTTTGAAAGTCCGCTTAAGGAAAAAGGGAGTCTGATTTTTTCGGCCCGCCGGAGTTATTTAGACCTGGTTTTCAAAGCGGCGGGATTGCCATTTGTGCCGGTTTACACGGATTTTAATATTTTAGGGAATTACCAGATTTCTCCGAAGGATAAAATCTTTGTACTGGGTCTTTCGGCAATTAATAATGTTGACCGCGATCAGAATACCTTAGAAAATCGAATCCGGAATGCCGGATTATTGGACAACTCGCAATATCAGGGGATTGCCGGCATGAACTACCGGCGGTTGCTGGGTCATGGTTACGTGGATTTAACCTTTAGTCACCATTTGTTCCGGTACCGTTTCAGCCAGATTGACGCACAGGAAATCGAATATTTTAAGAGTCGCGCCGACGAACGGGAATACATTCTGAAAGCGGAACACTACTGGGTGGTTTCCAATACGTTGGGGATTCGAAGTGGTCTCTCTTCCAAAACCGGCCTGAACGAAAATACAACGACCTTTGCGGATACTATTTACGACCGTAGCGGGAATCGTGTGCCGGTGGCCGCAATTGGCGTTCCGCCTGAAACAACAACAAAAGCCTCGGCCCAGAAATTCGCCACTTTCACGTCAATTGACTGGCTGATTCACCCCCGCTTCAATCTGAATCTGGGATTGCGACTGGATTATTACGATTTCCTGAATCAATCCACTTATCTGGCGCCGCGTTTTTCAGCCAAATATAAATTACTTGAAAAATTGAGCCTGCGGTTGAGCGGCGGGATTTATTATCAATCACCGGCTTATGTTTGGGTCGCGAATCCGCTTAATAAACAATTAAAAGCCTTAAAGAACCAAATGGGCGTTGTTGGTTGGGATTATTTAATCCGAGACGACCTGCGGTTGTCGGTGGAAGGATTTTATAAAAACTACCGCGACTTGCCCACAGGAGTCATTCCTGGTGTGACCGATTATATTGTTTTAACCAATACGGGCACCGGTTTTGGCGGACGGCAAGATGACTTTCAATCATTTGGATATTACCAGCTCGTCTCGGAAGCGACCGGTCAGGCTTACGGGCTTGAATTTCTGCTTCAGAAAAAGTTTTCTTCAATTCCGTTGTATGGTCTGTTCAGTGTTTCTTATAGTAAATCGGAAGTAACGGCCCGGAACGGGAGAACCTATCCCGGCCAATATGATCAACGATTTATTTTGAATTTATCAGGCGGGTATATTTTCAATTCAAAATGGGAAATCGCCGGCAAGTTCAGATATTTTAGTGGAGTCCCTCATACTCCGATTTATCGGCCGTCGGAAAATCCTTTAAATCCCGGTTCGATTGAAAATTTACCGGTTGAATATTTAGCGGCACGAACCCGGGCTGGTCACCATCTGGACATAAGGATTGACCGCTATTTTAATTTTCGCGGACAGACATTAATCGTTTATCTGGATATTCAAAATATTTATGCTTTTAAAATTCCCCAACGTCCCAGCTATGATTTCTGGGAAGACCGTATTTCGGATTCCAGTGATATAACCATTTTACCATCGATTGGGATTAGTTTGGAGCTGTAAGATAATCGGTAACCGTCGAGAATAAGAACATTCCTGGCTTTACTCCACCTCCCGATTGAACGGAAAAAGGTTTAAGGCCATTGCGACGAAAGCAGTCACACTAGCGGAGATTAGAATGGGTAAGTCCACCGGTTGTTGAAAGTGGAGCACCGAAACTCCCTGAACAATTAATAGCGGTGAAATTGTCAAAAATATTCCCCGCAACATTCGGCTCCGGTTGAAATAGACTGAATCCTGAGACAGCCATCCCAGCGGAAAAAGGAGTAAAAAACAAAAACATATTTTCCCAACAGTACCATTCCCAAAGCCAGTGAGAGCAGGAATATAGTTGCTAATACCGTGCACGCTTGCTGCTAGTAATTGACCATTTAAATAAATCTGAGCGGCGCCACGATTGAAAGTACCCACCACGTGCTGGATTTTGGTGGTCAGCACCGGTAGCTCGGTGAACAAATCAACA
>Ga0180437_10006193_pt1 | contig 16056 bp, 11 predicted proteins | sample SS_ome_4_FD_132410 | JGI IMG/M metagenome (GOLD analysis project Ga0180437, IMG submission 132410) | Hypersaline lake sediment archaeal communities from the Salton Sea, California, USA - SS_3_D_1 metaG | ecosystem: Environmental > Aquatic > Non-marine Saline and Alkaline > Hypersaline >...
GTGCACGTGGCGGCAGATGATCGGATTGTCGGGGTCGCCCAGCAGCGTGCCCGTGGAGCCTCCGCCCGCCGAGCCGTTGTCCCGATAGCCGGGATTCTGCCCGAAGGCATACGCGATCTTCACGGTATGCCCGTCGTCGACGGCGTAGTAGATATTGACCGGAGACGCCCCGCCAAGCACGTTGCAGTAGTTACCCCACACGACCATCTCTCGGCCGTTGACGTCCCACGCATGAACGCCGTTCAGGGGGTGGAAGTACCATCCGGGATTGTCTGCGTTTTGCGGTGTGTGCGGGACGTAATCCGCGCCGTCGGCGTCCTTCACCGTAATGCGTTTGCACGTCTTCAGGTTGTCCGTGCCCAGGTATAACCGGGAGCCGGTGGCGAAGAGAACGTTTCCGCTCTTCAGGATGCAACTGAACGTGATGTGCTGCGCGCGGGGAAAGGCGCGGCGGCACGACCAGGTGCGGCCGTTGTCTTCGGAGAGCAGAATGGCGTCGTCTGTAAAACCGAACGCCTTGTGGTCGCGTTGCGAGTCGATGTACGGACCTGCCGGTTGCGCGCGATACCAGAAGTGATCCGTCGAAGGGAATCCGGACTGGTTTACGGTTGACTCGGCGCCGAGTCCCCGTGGGCCGGACAGCAACATCCCGCCGGCGGTTGCGGCCGTGGCGCCCAGGAAACGGCGGCGGGTAACTTCGCCCTCAGCAAGTCGTCGGGCAAACGGGTCGGGATCGAGCACCATGGTTTCACCTCCCCTGAACAAGTTTGTACGACCGGCCTCCGAGCCCGTCGATTTTCCGTGTGATCTAACGCTTCGACCGCTTCGGAGAGCCGTCGTGCTTATTCTCAAAACGGGCGACCGCTCAGACGCGCCACCAGACTCTCAGACAGAACCACGATGTCCTCCGAGCAGAAGTAGGATTCGATGTTGCCCGGCAACAGCAGCGTGGCCGACGGCGGAAACTCGTCGTCGGGGGCGTGCCAGATCAGCCGCAGCGACAGCCGGGGAAACACGTCGAAATCGAACGCCGCATCGCCGGTGTCTATGCGTCGGCCTTGGAGGCGCTCGGCGGCCGTGCACAGCGTCTCGGCGTCCCGGCCGGCCGTGTAACACAAGCGCGTGATCACCCTCCCTTGGTAGATTCCGGCGTACGATCGGGCCGTGGCCAGATCGGCAAAGGTCGTCTCCGGCTCGCATCGTTCCGGCCGTGACGAGACAGCCAGGTAATGCAGCACGAGGATGGCCCAGGGCGGGCCCACTTCCCGGCCGGCGGACGTGACGACGCGACGTGCCGAGGGGTCCACTTCGATCATTTCGTCCAGGACCGCCACTCGCCAGGTGGCTGCGGAGCGCTCGGCCCCCAGCCAGAGCAATTGCTCAACCGACTGCGCATCCAGGGCGTCAAAGCCCATTTCGACCGCGCGTGCGAGGTTGTTCTGCGGAGGGGGGATTGGGGGGCGCTGGGGTCGATCGTTTGCCTGGCTCACCGTGGTGGTTTCCGAAAGGTTGCGTGGTGGGGCGGGAACTCTGCACGAATTCTGCACGAACGTTACCGCTTTATCAAGCTCTCCTCGCGTCGTGCCGGTTCGGTCTACCGGCCACTATCTCGGGGGAAGGCCTGCAGCAGGACCTCCGCCCGGGCTTTGCCGCTGGTGGTTCGCAACTGGATGGACGTCGTCCTCTGCGACTCGTCGAGATCGCCCCCGGAGAGACTGGCCGACAGTTTGGCCAGCACGTGGGCGTCGGAGACGATTCGGAACTCGATGGTATCCACCTCTTGGCCCGTCCGGTAGCTCCCGATCAGGTGGCAAACGCACTCCGCGGTGTCGTCGTCGAGTGAGATGTCCTTCAGTATCCGTCTCACGTTGATCACACCGTCTGTTTGGCCGGTGGGCCCGGCGGAAGGGTCGCGGGCGAAAGTTTCCACCCCGATTTCCAGCAGCAAGGCGGCTGCCAGCACGATCCGCGGGTCGCCGCCTTCCTTGGCGAGAATTTCTCTGGCGTATTGGAAGATGGTCAACGCGTCGGCAATGCGAGCCTGATCCGTCTGGAAGTAGTCCTTGATTTCCCGAATCAGTCGGCCGGCCAGTGCCCCCTGTGCGGGATTGGTAGGCGGCCCACTTTCCGGTGTAAAACCCAGGCACTCCTGGGCAAAGGCACACCACTTGGCGCAGTCGAAGGAAACGTTTGGGTTCTTGAAGCGATGGCCGCAACTGGTGCAGCGGCCCGCGCTCTCATCCTTGAAAAACTCGACCGCCTTGCCGCACTTCGGACAGGGCGACTCGAAGACGGCGTCCTCTTTCCAGTACGCTCGATCCTGCCCGGGACATCTCATCTGTTGAACCTCCGTGCCAAGGCCTTTCGGCAGCCTGCTGACGCTCAAATCACCCTAATCACAATTATACTGGTCGACTATGGGTCGGCCATAAAACGGGTGATTTGGCTGCTGCAGTGGCTGTCATTATTGTCCATTATTGCCTCTAATATCGGATCGCACGCCCGAGAATTCCCCGCGGTTTGCCCATTTCTCCCACGGGACGCATATTCACCAGACTGCACGGGGAATTCTCTTTGCAGCCTCGACTTCGGTTCGTGCCGACAACAGTTGGTATTCTCACATCGTCAGGATAGCGCCTGAGAACCGCTCGTCATAACCCGAGTCATCGGGTTTTTTTGCCAGAAGGAGTGCTTTGACCGGTCGACGGCCGCATGACTGGGGGCACGATGGACTTCCCGGACAGGCTCCAAGGAGACGGGTTGATACTTTGCCGTATTTGACGTGAGTCGGCCGCGGTTGGCGATAGTTGACGGGCGATTGGAGAAGCTGTAAAATTTAGCGGCATTGAGTATTCGGACGTGCCTACCCTCCCGTTATATGATTGTGCGTCCCCGGCAGCTCGCGAGATTGCGCCGTAATCCGGGAACGTGCAAGCGGCCATTTGGAAACACCTTCAGCCGGGCTTGAGCCCTTTGCCATCGAGAGCACGATCGGTTTGGCAAGTAGCCTGTCAAGTTGAGTGATTTGCACCAAAGGTTTAGGCGGCTGGGAATGATTTCGAAGGTCTTTCCACCCGATCGATCAGGATGAAGCTGGCAATCGTTGGTAAAGGCGGCGTCGGCAAAACGACCTTGTCTGCGGCTCTTGCGAGGCGAATGGCTCGGCACGCGCGGCCCGTGGTCGCGGTGGATGCCGACCCGGACGGAAATCTCGCCTCTGCGCTGGGTGTCGCGGAAGACGCGACGCCGCAGCCGATTGCCCAAATGAGGGAATTGATCCTCGAGCGGACCGACGCGAAAGACGAAGGCGCCGGGTTGATGTTCAGGCTCAACCCGAAGGTAGACGACCTGCCCGAGCGCTTTTCCATCGACGCCGAGGGCGTGAGACTGCTGGTGCTGGGAACGGTCGAACTCGGCGGCAAGGGCTGCATGTGTCCCGAAGGCGCCGTGTTGAAGGCCTTGATGCAGCACCTCTTGTTGCGTGTGGAGGACGACGTTATTTTGGACATGGAAGCCGGGCTGGAGCACATGGGTCGGGCGTCGGCGCGCGGGGTGGACGCGATGATCTCCGTGGTCGAGCCGGGAATGAGAAGCGTGCAGACGGCGGAACGAGTCCGGAAACTGGCCGACGACATCGGCATCCAACGGATCTTCGTCGTCGCGAACAAGCTCAGAGAAGAACCACAACTCGATCTGCTGCGGCGCGCGCTGCACCAGCAGATCGTGCTGGGAACGCTTCCCTATTGCGATCGGCTGGCCCTGGCCGATCTGGAAGGTCGCCCGATCGACCTGGAGGATCGCGAGTTCGCCGAAGCCGTCGACCGTCTCGGGGAGGCTTTAGAGAGGGAATTGGAGGGTTGACCGCGGTAGGTTCGGCATTGCCCCCAACGCGTTGTCCGCCCCCCATTCGTCAAATGGACCACTTGGTGTTAAGAACATAACTCGCAGAGGAGACCGCTATGGCTGAGCGGAAACAGCGTTCGGTCGATCCGGCCACGCTTCACGTCATTGAAATGGCAGAGCAGGCTGGGGTTGAAACCGTGTGGGATCGACTGGAAGCCCTGAAAGTGCAATGCAAGTTCGGCAAGCAGGGCCTCTGCTGTCGGAACTGTCATATGGGGCCGTGCCGTGTCAATCCCGGCGGCAAGGGTGCCCAGGTGGGCATTTGCGGAGCCACGGCCGAGGCCATCGTTGCCCGAAATCTCTTGAAGGACGTCGCCACCGGGGCCGCCGCCCACAGCGACCACGGCCGCGAGATCGTCAAGGCTTTGGCTCTCGCTGCAGAAGGCAAGTCGGAAGCTTACAAGATACGCGGCACGGCCAAGTTGCATAAGCTGGCTGAAGAGTTCGGCATCGAGCGAGACGGTCGCAGCGACGGCGAGATCGCTAAGGAACTCGCCGAACTGCTGCTGGGTGAGTTCGGCCGCCAGGGCGGGATACTGTACAACGTAGGGCGCGCACCCGAGCAACAACAGAAGAACTGGACCGCGACGGAGGCCACGCCGCGCGGAGTCGACCGCGAAATCGCCACGGCGATGCACATGACGCATATCGGCGTGGACAACGAGGCGGAACACCTGACCATGGCGGCGGTTCGCACCGCTTTGGCCGACGGCTGGGGCGGGTCGATGATCGCTACGGACGTTTCCGACGTGCTCTTCGGCGAGCCGCAGCCGCTCCGGTCCCGAGTCAACCTGGGAGTGTTGAAAGAGGACGAAGTGAACATTCTCGTTCACGGCCACGAGCCCACCCTCTCCGACGTGATCGTGGCGGCCGCCCAAGAACCCGAACTGCTTAAGGAAGCCGAGGCGAAAGGGGCCAAGGGAATCAACCTGGCCGGCATCTGCTGTACGGCGAACGAAATCCTCATGCGTCACGGGGTACCGATCGCGGGCAACTTCCTGCAGCAGGAGCTGGCCCTGATGACGGGTGTGGTCGAAGTGATGCTGATTGACGTGCAGTGCGTGTTCCCGTCTTTGACCGAGTATCAGAAATGCACGCACACCAAAGTCATTTCCACCAGTCCTAAGGCCAGGTTCCCCGGCGCCACGCACATCGAGTTTCATGAAGAGCACGCCATGGAGACGGCCAAGCAGATTATCCGCACCGCGATCGAGAACTTCTCGAATCGCGATCGGGCCAGGGTGAGCATTCCCGACGTGCAAGAGAAGCTGGTGGCCGGTTTCACGACGGACGTCGTCTCCGATATCCTGGGCGGCAAGTACCGGCCGAGTTATCGGCCGCTGAACGATGGCATCCAAACGGGGCGGTTGCGAGGCGTGGCCGGAGTGGTGGGCTGCAACAATCCGAAGTTCGTCCACGACGAATCGCACGTGGCGATGGTCAAGGAGTTGATCCGCAACGACGTGCTCGTGCTGCAGACCGGCTGCAGCGCGATCGCCTGTGGGAAGGCGGGCTTGATGGCCCCGGAAGCCGCCGTGAAGCACGCCGGTCAAGGCGTCCAGGAAATCTGCCGTGCGGTGGGGATTCCTCCCGTGCTGCATTGTGGGAGCTGTGTGGACAACACGCGGATTCTGACCGCCTGTGCCGAATTGGTGAAAGAGGGCGGGTTGGGTGACTCCTTCGACAAGCTTCCCGTCGCCGGAGCCGCGCCGGAGTGGATGAGCGCCAAGGCGATCTCGATCGGCATGTACTTCGTGGCCAGCGGGATCTACGTGGTGATCGGCCAGCCGTTGCCGGTCGAGGGCAGCCAGTACGTCACCGAATTGCTCACCAAGACGTTCGACAAGCACTTCGGCGCGACCTGGGCCTGGGAAAGCGACCCCATTGCGGCCGCCCACATGATGATCGACCACATCGACCGCAAGCGCGCCGACCTGGGGCTTCCCGGGCCGATGTACGACGTGCCGTACGCCCCCAAGACCGCGGACACCGCGGCGACCGTAACTTCCGGTGGGGAGCCGGATGCCGAGTCCACCGGTCCCGCCGCGGCTGCCTGCCGTGAACCGACCGTAATCGACGACTAGACCAACTGTTGCCGAGTTTTCCATACCACCGCCATGCCTGAGACCCAAACGCAAGTCCAGAGATTGGCAAGAACACCAACGGCCGCCCCGAGGCTTCACCAGACGGGCGGATCCGCATCCCAGACATAACTAACCGGAGGCACACATGTCGAAACAAGTTTTCACACAGGTGATCCGAGGTGCGCACCAGTGGGTCAAGCAGGCCGAAGAGGGGCTGGAAAAGGCGCTGGCCGAGCACGGTCCGGACAAGCCGGTGGGCTGGGGACCACAAACGGCCTACTGCTTGCCCATGTCGTATTCGCTGATGGGGCTGGAGGTCAAAACCCTGGGTGAGCTGAAGCCGCAAGTCGAGCGCGCCCGGGAATTGCTGCGGCCCATGCCCTCGGACGAGCTGTGGCTGCCGTACCTGGGCGACGGGCTGGACGCGGGGGTGGCCACCATGCTCGCCCAGGAGGCGCTGGTGGCGCTGAGAACGTCCAACGGCTACACCACGCCGGAAGGCTGGCAAGGGTTCATCTCCGATACGATCATGCGCGAACTGGGGATCCAGCTGGTCGACGGCCGGATGCCCGGTTTCGCGGCCATCTTGGGGCCGGCCCCCACCACGGAGATCGCGGTCAAGACCGTTCGCGAATTGCAGGAGCGGAGCATCCTCACGTTCCTCTGTGCCAACCGCGACGGCAAAACGATGCGCGAGCAGATGGTCGAAGGCGGAGTGCTCAAGGAAGACGCGCCGCTGGAAGAGTGCTGGGATCTGTACGTGGTGCCCGTCGGACCCGACACCTTGGATGCCATCTACGTACTGAACTGGTCGATTCGCAGCGCGTTGACCTTCGGCGGCCACAAGCGGGGCGAGTCGCGCAAATGCCTCGACTACACCAAGCGCCGCATCCACGCCTTCGCGATCACCTACGGCGACATCCCCGACGACTGGTATGCCACCGGCGCCGGCGCCATCCTGATGGGCTACCCGGTCATCTCCGACGCCGAAAGCACGCCCGAAATCCGTCCCACCGGCGTGACCGTCCGCGAGGCGATCGTGGTCGAAAAGGATCCCGCAAAGCTGGTGCCCACCTGCATCGACACCCGGGCGGTGAAGGTCAAGATCGAGAAGATCGACATTCCCGTGGGTTACGCGGCGGCGTTCGAAGGCGAGCGGGTCCGCAAGGACGATATGCACGTGCAGTTCGGTTTCAAGTACTCCGACGCGGTCGAATACGCCTACATGGTCGAGCCGGCCGACGTCCAGGACGGCGACATCCAGGTCGAAGGGCCGGACATCGATTCGGTCGAGGCGGGCGGGGCCATGCCGCTGTCGATCGAGATCCTCATCGCCGGGCGGAAGATGCAGCGAGATTTCGAGGGCATCATGGAACGCCAGGTCCACCGCTGGCTGAGCAACGCCATGGGCTTCATGCACACCGGCCAGCGCGACCAGATCTGGTGTCGCGTCAGCAAGAAATCGTTCGCCGCCGGTTTTCGCCTGAAGCACCTGGGAACCATCCTGCACGCCAAGCTGCACGACGAGTACGGCGGCATCGTCGACAAGGTGGCCGTCCGCATCTGCACCGAGCCCGAAAAGGTCAGGCAAATCGTGGCCGTGGCCCAGGAGGCATTCGGCCATCGCGACGACCGTATCGCCGACATGACCGACGAGTCGGTCGACATCTTCTACAGTTGTGCGGTCTGCCAGAGCTACGCCCCGGATCACGTCTGTGTAATCACCCCACAGCGACTCGGGCTTTGTGGGGCGTATAACTGGTTGGACGGCCGGGCGAACTACGAGATCAGCCCTTCGGGACCCAACCAGCCGATCCCCAAGGGCCGCACCATCGACCTGCAAAAAGGCGAGTGGGAAGGCGTCAACAAGTTCGTCTACGAAAACTCCAACCGCAAGGTCGAGCGGTTCTGCGCCTACAGCCTGCTGGAGGCGCCCATGACCAGCTGCGGCTGCTTCGAGTGTATCGTGGCGATCCTGCCCCTGGCCAACGGGGTGATGGTGGTCAACCGCGAGTTCGGGGATCTGACTCCCTCGGGAATGACCTTCGGCGAGTTGGCCTCGGCGACCGGCGGCGGAGCCCAAACGCCCGGCTTCGTGGGCGTGGGACGGCTCTATCTCTCCAGCCCCAAGTTCCTCTCGGCCGACGGCGGCGTGAAGCGCCTGGTATGGATGCCGAAGGCCTTGAAGGAGGGCATTCGGGAGCGATTCCAGAAGGAGGCGGAACGGATCGGCGAGCCGGACCTGTTGGACAAGATCGCCACCGAGGAAGACGCCATGACCGAGGAAGAAGTGGCCGAGTTCCTCGCCAAGGTAAATCATCCGGTGTTGTTGCTGGATCCGTTGATGTAGACAGTTTTCGGTTTTCAGTTGTCAGTTGTCGGTAGGTGACCAACCGCAGAAATCGGCAGGTGGGGACCACTTTGCCGAGGGGCGCGAAAGAACACGTTCAAAACACGCTGATCAAATAAATAGGGAGGAATTATGGCACTTACAGGTCTTGAAATCTACAAGCAGTTGCCCAAGACGAACTGCAAGGATTGCGGCTTCCCCACCTGCCTGGCGTTCGCCATGAAAATGGCCGCCGGACAAGTCCCGCTGGAGAAGTGTCCCCACGTGACCGATGAGGCCAAAGCGGCCCTGGAGTCGGCTTCCCGTCCACCGATCCAACTGGTGACGATCGGCACCGAGGACGCCGAAATCAAGATCGGCAACGAAACGCAGCTCTACCGCCACGAGGAGAAGTTCTACCGCCCGGCGGCCGTGGCCGTGAAGATCTCCGATACGCTCGACCAGGGCGCCGTCGCCCAGCAAGCCGAAGCGGCCGGCCAACTGAAATTCGAGCGGGTGGGGACCGAGATCCGGGTGAACCTGGTGGCCGTCGTCAACGAGTCGGGCGACGCCGCAAAGTTCGAACAGGCGGCGACTCTGGCCGCCGAGAAGTCGGGCCTGGCCTGCGTGTTGATGGCCGACACGGCCGCGAACCTGGCCAAGGCGGCCGGCGCGCTGTCGGGCAAGCGGCCGCTGTTGTACATTTCGGACCCGGCCGAAGCGGAAGCCGCCGCGGCCGTGGCCAAGGACAACGACTGCCCCCTGGCCGTCAAGGCCGAAGGCGTGGAAGCCCTGGCCGAGTTGACCCCCAAGGTCACCGCGGCGGGCGTCGAAGAACTCGTGCTCGACCCCGGCACGCGAACCCTCAAGGACACGCTGGAAGCCCTCACGTTGATCCGGCGGGCGTCTTTGAAGGGCTGCCGCGAATTGGGCTACCCGATGATCGCCTTCACCACGGCCGAAGACCCCACGCTGCAGGCCGTCGAGGCGAGCACGTTCATCGCCAAGTACGCCGGCGTGGTGGTTAGCGAGGGGGCCGAGAAATGGCAGATGCTTCCCGTGCTCACCACCCGGCAGGATATCTACATCGATCCGCAGAAGCCGGTGGCCGTCGAGCCGAGGCTCAACGCCATCGGCGAGGTGGACGAGAACTCGCCGCTGCTGGTGACGACCAACTTCTCGTTGAGCTACTACTCGGTCGAGGGTGAAGTGGAGGCCAGCCGCGTGCCGGCCTATATCCTCTCGGTCGACACCGAAGGCACCTCCGTGCTCACGGCCTGGGCTTCCGACAAATTCAACCCCGAAACGATCACCCAGGCCATGAAGAAGTCGGGCATTGAAGAGAAGGTTTCGCACCGCAAGCTGGTCATCCCCGGCTTTGTCGCCGTGCTTTCGGCGGGCGTCGAGGACGAATCGGGCTGGTCGGTGCAGATCGGCCCCAAAGAGGCCTCCGGCATCCCCAGCTATCTGAAGAACCAGTGGCAGGCTTCGTAGCCTGCAAACAACCCATCACGCATCGCACCTTGCAGATCGAGGTTTCCTGAAGGCGGTAAGGACCTTGGCCGACTTTCGCATTCGTTTCCTTCCCGACGGGCACGAAACGACGGTTGAAGGGGGCAAAACGCTCCTGGAGGCCGCGCGTGAGGCGAACGTCTACGTAGGGGCCATCTGCGGCGGCGAGGGGATTTGCGGCAAGTGCCGGGTGATCGTGCGCGAGGGCGAGGTCGAAGGGGAATCGACCGAGTTTCTCACCCGCGACGAGATCCGCCGCGGCTACGTGCTCGCCTGCCAGGTCGTTCCCACCACCGATCTGGTGGTGGAGGTCCCGCCCGAGTCGCGTCTGGGCGGCTACAAGGGCATCGGCCGCGACAGCGAGCACTTTCGCGACTTCGCCCACCGCGGCGCGGAACGCCCGCCGGCGAAACTGGCGCCGGTGGTCGAAAAGTTCTTCCTCGAACTGCCCGAGCCGAGCCTCGACGACCCCACCGCCGATCAGGAGCGGCTGATCGAAGCGGTCGTCAAGCGGCGTCCCGGCCCGCTGCAAATGGGGCTGAAGATCGCCCGCGAGTTGCCCCGATTGCTCCGCCACCGCGAGGCCCGACGTGCCTCGTGGAAGTGGAAGTGGGACGGTCGGGTCACCGCCGCCGTCGGCGTGCGAAGCGACGTGAACGAGGTGCTCTTCGTCGAGCGGGGCGATACGTCCGACCGGAACTTCGGGCTGGCGCTGGACGTGGGCACCACGACCGTAGTGGGACACCTGATGGACCTCACCTCGGGAACCACCCGCGAGGCGGCAGCCAAGTACAACTCCCAGATCAAATTCGGCGCCGACGTCGTCAACCGCATCAACCACGCCAGGCAGCCCGGCGGCGCGGAGGCATTGCACCGGGCCATCATCCAGGACGTGGAAACGCTGATCGACGAACTGGTGCAGAGGGCGCGCGTGGGACGCGGCGACATCCACTGCGTGGTGGCCGCCGGCAATACGTCCATGCTGCACTTCCTGCTGGGGCTCGAGGCCGATCTGATTCGTCTCTCGCCGTTCGTCCCTTCGGCCACCAGCCCGCCGCCGATGAGGGCCGCCGAGGTAGGGCTCTCGATTCACCCTCGCGGCATCCTCTACGCCGTGCCCATGGTGGGAAGCTACGTCGGCGGAGACATCACCGCCGGCATCCTGGCCTCCCGAATGCACCACGCCGAAGAGCTGTCCCTGCTGCTGGACATCGGCACCAACGGCGAGGTGGTGCTGGGCAACCGGGAGTTCCTGGTGACCTGCTCGGCCTCGGCGGGACCGGCTTTCGAGGGCGCGTCGGTTTCCTGCGGGATGCGGGCCACCAGCGGCGCGATCGACAGCGTGCGGATCTTTCATCGCGAGCCCATGGTCTCGGCCACCACCATCGACGGCAGTCCGCCCGTCGGGCTCTGCGGAACGGGCCTGATCGATACGCTGGCCGGCATGGTGCTGGCGGGCATCGTCGACCGCAGCGGTCAGTTCCAGGTCGGTCGCGCCGAGAAACGTTTCCGCACGACCGAAGAAGACGGCCGGCCGGAGTTCGTGCTGGTTTCGGCCCAGGAATCGGGCGGCCAGCGCGACGTGGTGATCACCCAGGCCGACGTGGAGAACCTGATCCGCACCAAGGGCGCCATTTATGCCGCTGCCGATTCCCTGGTGCAGTCGGTGGGCGTCTCGTTCGCGGACGTTAGCAAGATCTACATCGCCGGCGCGTTCGGCAACCGGCTGGATATCCCCAGCTGCGTGGCGATTGGCCTCTTGCCCGACCTGCCCATCGAGCGGTTCGAGTTCCTGGGCAACAGTTCGGTGGCCGGCACGAAGATGGTAATGCTCAGCCATCACATGCTCGAGGAGGCCCACCGCGTTCGCGATCAAATCACGTATCAGGAACTGATGGTGGAGCCGGCCTACATGGAGAAGTTCACCTCGGCTTGCTTCCTGCCCCATACCGATCTGTCTCGATTCCCGTCGGTTGCCGAGCGGCTGAAGAACCCCGGGCGAGATTCGCGATCGGCTGGGGTTACGTAACAAGAGATAGATAGGACGACGATGCGCAAGCACGCCGGCTGAAACAGAGATCAACAATACACCTGACTTTAACAACGGAAGGACGTGAGCGTTCGTCGGACGCGTTTGTAGTGCCCCGATTCATCGGGGCCGAGCGGTGAAATCCCGCAGAAGACCGCATGAATGCGGTCACTACGAACGGCTCCAGACGGGCTCGACGAATACTCGCGGAAGGGCGGACATTTGACGTTGAAGCTTTCCATCGCGGTTGCCGGCAAAGGCGGAACGGGCAAGACGACGCTCTCGGCGTTGTTTGTCCGGGCGCTGAAGGAGATGAAGGTCCACCCCGTCCTGGCCGTCGACGCCGATCCCAACTCGAACCTGGCCGACGCGTTGGGCGTCGAGGCGGGCAAGCCGCTGGCGGAAATTCGCGAGGAGGGTTCCAGCCCCGAGGGGTCCCCGGCCAGCGGCGTGGGTCGTGCCCGGGCCATCGAGGACGAAATCCAGCGGGCGATCACCGAGGCCGAAGGCTTCGATCTGATCACCATGGGCCGGCCCGAAGGGCCGCGCTGCTACTGTTACGTCAATAACCTGTTGCGCAAGTCGCTCGACGACTTGTCGAAGAACTACGCCGCGGTGGTGGTCGACAACGAGGCCGGCCTGGAGCACCTCTCCCGCCGAACCACCAACGACGTCGATTTTCTGATCACCGTGATGAATCCGGCCCTGCCGGCCATTCGAGCGGCCCGGCGCGTGGTGTCGCTCTGCCGTGAGCTGCCGATCAACATCGGTCGCCAGGCGCTGCTGGTCAACCGCGCCGGACGCCCGGAAACCGAAGAGCTGATCGCACGCGAGCTGGCGGGAATCGACGTGGAACGGCTGCCGGATGTGCCTGAGGACGATCATGTAGAACAAGCGGGCGCCGTCGGGCAGGACGTGTTCAGTCTCTCCGGCGACAGTCCCGCGGTCTTAACGGTGAAAGGACTGGTGGAACGATTCTGCGCCGCCGTTTCGGCGGGGCCGGGATCGTGACCGCCCGATGATGATAACTACGACATTCCATTGACAACTCGAGTCAACGAAAGGAGACATTTCATGGCGGTTCCTGACGTGAAAGAGAAATGGTCGGGAAAGGTGACGGCGGTGACGCTGGGCGCCACTTCGGCCGAAGGAGGCACGCGCGGCAGCACGGTCACCGTCGGCGGCCAGACCGGCATCCCCTTCCTGAGCTTCGACGGCGAGACGCCCAACTCGCCGGCCATCGCGCTGGACGTGTTCGACATGCAGCCCACCGAGTGGCCGCAGCCCCTGGCCGACGTCTACGGCGACGTCTGGTCGGACCCGGCGGCCTGGGCGGCCAAAGTGAAGGAGCTGGGCGCGGACCTGATCAACCTCCGCCTGCTGAGCACGCATCCCGAGGAGGGCGACCGCTCGGCCGACGAAGCCGCCGCCACGGTCAAGGCCGTGCTGGAAGCCTGCGACCTGCCGCTGGTGATCTGGGGCTGCGACGTGCCGGCCAAGGACCAGGTGGTGATGCCCAAGGTGGCCGAGGCTGCCCAAGGGGAAAACTGCCTGCTGGGAGCCGTGATCGAAGACGAGTATCGCACGCTGACGGCAGCGGCCCAGGCCTACGGGCATAAGCTGGTCGCGATGTCGCCCTGCGACATCAACAAGGCCAAGCAGGTCAACATCCTGGTGACCGACATGGGCTATCCGCTGGAGGACATCGTGATGTATCCGAGCACGGCTTCGCTGGGATACGGGATGGAATACATTTACTCGATCCTCGAGCGCGGGCGGCTGGCCGCGCTCTCCGGCGACCGGCTGATGGGCCAGCCGGTGTTGCTGGACGTCGGCCACGAGGCGTGGCGGGCGAAAGAGGCCCGGTCGGGCGACGAGGCGACCGAGAGTTGGGGACCGCCCACCGAACGCGGCATCACCTGGGAAACCATCACGGCTACCGATCTGCTCCAGGGCGGAGCCGATCTGCTGATCATGCGGCATCCCCAGGCCATGGAGGCCGTGCGCAAGACCGTCGGCCAGCTGACCGGTTAGCCGGAATGGTGCGCCAGCGTTCGTAGTGGCCCGATTTATCGGGCCAGGATTTCAGCCGGGATTTTCGGCAGGGTTTCCGGGGCCGCATGAATGCGGCCACTACGAACGGCCCGTGGATCATCCACGGGAGGAGGCCTGCCGCCGATTGACCGGCGGTGGCAATTCGGTTATACAGGCGGAGTGGCCGCCGGACGGCCTCCGCAAAAGCACTCTACCCAGGAAAGTCGACAAAGGAAGTGGAGCAAGGAAATGATTATCTTTAGCGAGCGCGTCAACGGCATGTATCGCGACGTCCGCGGGGCGATCAACGAAAAGGAAAAGGGGGTCATTCAGAACCTCGTCAAAGAGCAAGTCGCCGGCGGTGCCGATATCATGGACATCAACCTCGGCCCCACCAAAGGCGACCCGGTGGAGAACTTCGTCTGGCTGGCCGAGACGGTCCACGAGGTCACCGACAAGCCGATCTCGCTCGACAGCGCCAAGCCCGACGTGCTGGTCAACGCCATCCCCAAGGTCAAGGCGGCCCTGCCCGAGGTGAAGCTGGTCATCAATTCCTCGACCGCGGCCCCCGACGTGATGGGCAAGCTGATTCCGGTCGCCGCCGAAACCGGCTCCGCCATCATCGGGTTGACCATGGATCAGGAAGGCGTGCCCGGCAACGTCGAGAAGCGGGTCGAGTGCGGGGCGACTTTCCTGATGACGGCCATGGAAAGCGGGATCATGCCGGAGGACATCTACCTCGATCCGATCATCCTGCCGGTGAACGTGGCCCAGCAGCAGCCCGGCAACGTCATGGAGGCCATTCGCCAGTTGTCGATCGTAAGCGACCCGCCGCCGCACTTCATCCTCGGGCTGTCCAACGTGAGCCAGCAGTGCCTGATGCGAAACCTGTTGAATCGGACGACCCTGGTGATGTGCATTGCGGCGGGGCTCGATGCGGCCATTATGGACGCCGCCGATGCGGAACTGGTCGAGGCCGCCATCTCGGCCGAAGTCCTCCTGGACAAGCATCTCTACAGCGACGACTACATCAAAGCCTGGAAGATGCAAAAGAACATCTAGAAAAAAGGGGGCAGGACTCTTTCCTTTGCCAAAGCGGCCCGGAGGGTGCTTCGCATCAAAGGTTCCTGACACCTTTTTGCCAGCCGAGTACGTTGCCATGGATCGGAAGCTGGAAGAATCGACGATCTACAGTTTCCCGCATGCCTTCATCAACAAGAAGGGGGAGCCGATCCTGATCACCACGCTGGACGACAAGCGCTGCCAGCGGCTGATCGAGATGTATCTGGCCTACGAGCCCCGGGGTTCCTTCCAGGGGCTTCCTCCCATGGGCGACGAGGCGTGCAAGAGCTGGGTCCAGCACATGATCGGCAACGGGATCAATCTGGTGGCCCTGTCGTTCGGCGAGGGCGTGGTGGGGCACATGGCCCTGTTCCCCATCAACGACCGCGTCTGCGAAATGCTGGTCGTCGTCTGCCCCCAGTTCCAAAACACCGGCATCGGCACCGAGCTGGTCCGCTGCAGCGTCCAGCTTTCCGACGAGATCGGTTTCGAGAAGATCCGGCTTTCGGTCGATTCGACGAACGTCCGGGCGAGGCACGTCTACAAGAAGTGCGGCTTCGAGTACCTCTCCTACGAGGCGGTCGGCGAAGTGGAAATGGCCCTGGACCTGAAAACCCACCGCGACGCGCTGAGGATGAGCGTCGCTAAGGTGATGAACACCAAGGTCCTTTCCATCCGCGAGTCCGAGCCCTGCCGGACGGCCCTGAAGGTGTTTCTCGAAAGCAACGTGGCCTCGCTGCCGGTCGTCGGCGATGAGGGGGAACTGGTCGGCATCATCTCCAAGACCGACCTGATGCTGCCCTCGAAAATCGAGAGGAAAGTGGGCGATATCCTCACCCGCGAGGTCGTCTCCATCCGCGAAGAGTCCGACATCGCCAAGGTGATCCGCATGTTCCAGTCGAAGCGGCTCCGCGCCATTCCGGTGACCAACCGCGAGGGGAAACTGGTCGGAGTGATCGGCCGCCGAGACATCCTGACCTACTATGCCGAGCAGTTTTAGGCCGGATTCGGCGGTGCCGGCCCTCCAGCCCGTCTGGCCGACCTCGGCCAAATCGGGTACACTGGCGGTCGGCCGGCACGACAATCCCCAGTAGATGGACAGA
>Ga0180437_10006194_pt1 | contig 16053 bp, 13 predicted proteins | sample SS_ome_4_FD_132410 | JGI IMG/M metagenome (GOLD analysis project Ga0180437, IMG submission 132410) | Hypersaline lake sediment archaeal communities from the Salton Sea, California, USA - SS_3_D_1 metaG | ecosystem: Environmental > Aquatic > Non-marine Saline and Alkaline > Hypersaline >...
ACGTTGCAGATATCTGACCACCTCATCTTTACCAGACCCATTGAGGCCTACGGCGCCGAATATTTTCATCGCATCCTCGCTTTGCACTCACTCTGTCACGACTGGCATCTGGGGCAGAAGTAAGCACTGCGTCCTGAGATCTTGGTTGTTTCTATCTGGCCACTGCACACAGGACACCTCCTTTCCTTGTCACGGTGAGGAAGCAGATAGGTCTGGGGCATCTTTGCGGGGTCAGCCTGGCTATCTATGGCCGTCTTAAGAACTTCCTTCATTACTTGAAAGAGCCTGTCCACATCTTGATTGCTCATCTGGTTTGCCCTTGCCTTCGGGTTCAATCTCGCCTGGAATAGTATTTCGTCCGAATATACATTGCCGATTCCAGCTATCCGCTCCTGGTCCATAAGGGCTGACTTGAGGCTGCTCTTTGCTTCTTTCAATGACTTCCTGAAAGCTTCGGCATCGAAATTGCCATACAACGCATCAGGCCCCAAGCCCTGCTCTGTCACGAAGCTATCCACGTTCTGTGTCACAGAAATTCTGCCCAGCTTCCGCTGCAGGACGAAAGCCAATTGGTAGCCGTTGTCAAAGCTGAACAGGGCACGGGTGTGCCTGGGGGCTTGGCTATCGTCCTTGAAATAGTAGAAATACCCGGTCATCCCGAAATGGAAGACCAGCCAGCTGTCACCACTCAATTTTGTGAAGAGGTATTTGCCGTGGCGGTCAGTGGAAACGAATTGGTGTCCTCTTGTTTGAGACTGGAGGTGCTGTGGGGAGATGTCGCGCAAGATATCTGGGGCACGTACCTCCACACCGTCTATGATCTGGTGCAGAGCAGTGCTATCCAGATACTTTCGAAATATCTCTACATCTGGCAATTCGGGCATATTCTCTCCCTCCTTCCCACATCGCTAGTGGCCTACTCATCTCCCACTAGCTCCTTTAGTGTAAGCGCATTCTGAGCCGCATAACCTCTCTCGTCGTTGTCGAAGTAACAGAATATCTCTTTTCCTTGGTCGGCCCATGTTGAGAAAGCGTCTGCCCAGCCTGTCAGCTTCCGGTCGTCGTATTTGCCCTGATAGGCGCCATCCGGACCGTGCAAACGCACATACGCGAAATCACCAGTTACCGACCGAGGAGATTCCCTGCCCTCCAGGTCATATATGCAGAACGCAGCGCCTCTCTCACGTAATATCTTCTCGGTTTCCTCTCCAAACCAGCTTTCATCGCGGAATTCAAAGGCATATCTGTAGTCGTCCGGCAAGGAAGCAAGGAAACTGTCCAATCTCTCGAGGTTCGCCTTCCACCGGGGTGGCAGCTGGAACAAGATAGGCCCCAACTTGTCTCCAAGCACTTCTATCCGGCCAATAAGGGTCGATATCGGCTCACGAGGGTCTTTCAGTTTTTTCATATGAGTTATGTAGCGGCTGGCCTTCACGGAGAACAGGAAACCGTCCGGCACAGAATCGCGCCACCTGACAAAGGTCTGCTTCTCCGGAAGCTGATAGAACGTATTATTGATCTCCGCCGTATTGAAGTGCTTCAGGTAATGTTCAAGGAGACGTTGGTCAGGCAAATCTTGCGGGTAGAAGGTCCCTTTCCAGTGCTGATAGTGCCACCCTGATGTGCCGATATGAAATAGCGCCGACCGTTTCATTCATTACCTCCCATCTGTTACTGTTGCGAAACAAGCTTCTCAAAATCCTTCTCTTCCATAATTTTGACGCCTTGTTCCTTCGCTTCCTCAAGTTTACTCCCCGGCCCCTCTCCGGCTACTACGAAATCTGTATTGCTACTAACGCTGGAAGCCGCTCTCCCGCCAAGAGACTCTACCATCCGCTCCGCCTCCGAGCGAGTGTACTTCTCTAGTGAGCCCGTAAATACGAAGGTTTTGCCCTCCAGAGGCAACTTGCCCTTTCGTTCCGCCACTTGTTCAATTTCCATCCCAGCGTCAAGTAATCGTCTCAATACCTTCCGGTTCTGCTCCTCCGCAAAGAATTCTTCCACGCTTGCGGCTATTTCTGGACCGACCTCGCGTATCTTCTGTACTTCTTCTCGAGTCGCCCGCTTCAGCGCGTCCAAACTACGAAAACTTCTGGCCAACACCTGGGCAATATGCTGGCCCACATGGCGTATACCAAGAGCATAGAGGAAGCGATCCAGCCTGGTTTCCTTGGTTGCCTGGATGGCATCGTGAAGCTGGGTAGCCGATTTCTGGGCAAACCCCTCCAGCCTTAGAATATCATCCACAGAAAGCTTGTAAAGGTCGGCGATGTCCGACACCAGGCCTGTGTCTACCAGTTGCTTGGCCGTTTTCTCGCTCAAACCCTCGATGTTCAGGGCCTGGCGCGAAGCGTAGTGAACAACGCGACCAACTTACTTAGGTGAGCAGGAAAGGCCGGCGGGACAGAAGTGGTAGGCTCCTTCGTGGGTTATCTCGCTCCCACACGCCGGGCATTTCTCCGGCATGCTGAACTCTTTTCCTCTTTTCTCACCCGGTTCGTCGACCCTTTCTACCACTTCCGGTATGACGTCGCCCGCCCTGGCTACCCGGACTTTGTCACCGATGCGAACGTCTTTTCTATGCACTTCACCCTCATTATGCAGTGTGGCGCGACTGATGGTAACGCCACCGACATCCACCGGCTCAAGGAGGGCTACCGGCGTCAATTTGCCCGTTCTGCCCACTTGCACCACGATATCCTGTATTTGGGAGATCTCCTGCTTTGGAGGAAACTTCCAGGCTATTGCCCACCGAGGACTACGCTGTCGGGTTCCCAGCTTTTCCCTGAGTGCAAGGTCGTCAAGTTTTACTACCAGCCCATCTATTTCGTATTCCAATTCGTCGCGGTTATCCAGCAATTGCCCGTATCTTTCCTTTATTTCTTTAGCTGAAGAACATCTTTGATTGTGAGGATCAGTCTTGAGACCCCACTTTGAAAACAACTCCAGTATTTCCCAGTGTGTTGACAGCTTCTCTCCTTCGATAGCCAACACATCGTAGAAGCGGACATCCAGTGGCCGTCCTGCGACCATTCTGGAGTCCAGCTGTCGCAGCAAGCCGGCAGTGGCATTACGCGGGTTGGCAAAGGGCTCCTCTCCCTTCTCTACCCGCTCTTTGTTGAGCTCGTGAAAACCCTTCTTCAGCATAAATACTTCTGCCCGTAGTGCCAGAGAGGACGGCAAGCCATTCTCTTTTTGAAGACGCAGCGGTATAGAGTGGATGGTTTTGAGGTTTTCTGAGATATCTTCGCCCGTTTCGCCATCACCCCGGGTGGCGCCATAGGTGAAGCCTCCATTCTCATAGAACACCTCTACTGAGGCACCATCAAATTTTGGTTCCAGTATGAAGCTGGGCTCCTGTCCCTCCGCGTTCCTCTGTGCGAAGTTGACGAAGTCAACGACTTCTTTCTCCTCGAGGGCCGCATTGAGGCTAAGCATGGGTGCGGCATGACTTACCTTTTTTAGCTTGCTGACCGGCTTTGCTCCCACCCGGCGCGTAGGTGAGTCGGGCGCCTCAAACTCAGGGTAAGCCTCCTCCAATTCCTGAAGCCGTTTGAACAACTTATCATAAGTAGCATCGGATATTTCGGGCTTGTTCTTTACATAATACAGATAATCGTGGTACTCGATCCCTTCCCTCAGAGCGTCGATTTCTTTTTTGACCTCCTCCTTGCTCATCCGGTCGATGTTTCTGAAATCCGTATTGGGATTCTTTTTGAAATCCATGGCTAGCTCCCTTATTTCTTCCGGATCAGTTTCTTGAGATCCTTCCAGCTTCTCGAATTCAGAACATTTCCTGATTCGAGCCAACCACGGCGGGCTTGATACACCCCAAAGCGCATGAAGTTGAGTTCATTCACGCTGTGAGCATCCGTGGAGACCGCAATCATGATGCCCATTTCCTTAGCCATCTTGGCATAGACCTCCGTAAGGTCGAGACGGTCGGGCTGAGCATTTATTTCCAGAAAACAATTCGTCTCCTTTGCCGCTTTCATAAGCCGTTCCATATCCAGTTGGTAAGGTTCACGCTGGCCGATCATTCGGCCGGTAGGGTGAGCAAGGATGGTGAAATAGGGATTGTCTATACCCTTGATGATGCGGTCGGTCTGCTTTTCAGCCGAGAGATTGAATTTGTAGTGGACAGCACAGATAACCAGGTCCAGCTTCTTCAGAATGTCGTCGGGCAAATCCAGCGAGCCATCCTCCAAGATATCTACCTCAATCCCTTTAAGCACGACAATGTCATCTAGCCTTTCATTAAGACGGTCTATCTCTTCTATCTGTTCCCCGAGGCGCCTGGCGTCAAGACCCTTGGCCACGGTTACGTGCTTGGAGTGCTCGGTTATGGCGAGATATTCATAGCCTTTTTCCTTAGCGGCCTTAGCCATATCTTCAAGACTGGAGCGACCATCCGTTGCCCTGGTGTGACTGTGAAGATCGCCACGAATATCATCAAGGGTAACGAGTTGAGGCAGTTTCCCTTTCTGAGCTGCCTCGATTTCTCCGTTGTTCTCCCGCAGCTCGGGTTGGATGTAGGGTAGGTCGACCTTGCCATAAACCTCTTCTTCTGTCTTCCCCGCAACCCTCTTATCACCCCGGAAAACACCGTATTCGTTAATTTTGAGCCCTTGCTTGACGCCCATCTTCCGAATGGCGATATTGTGGGGCTGAGAGCCCGTGAAGTAGTGTAGTGCTGCTCCATAATTCTCTTCACCGACAGCCCGCAGGTCCACTTGAACCCCAAAGCGGAGCACTACTGTCGAACGAGTGTCCCCTTTGGAAACAACTCGCTTTACGTCCTCATATTCCACAAACGGCTTCATGACATCGGCTTTCTTTCTGTGAGTTACCAGTATATCCAGATCACCAACTGTTTCCTTCCTGCGGCGGTAGCTCCCGGCTGCCTCCACACGTTTGACACCATCCAGATTCCTCAGGTAGTCCAGAAGAGGGCCGGCCAACTCTTCGATGACCGGAAGCTTGTGTCGCTTCTTGGCCTCTCCAGTTTCGCCTTTGCGTCCTATCTCGTCCAGGATTTTCTGCTCTGTCTTGGCGGCGAATCCGGGAAGTTCTCTGACCTTCTTCTTCTTTGCCGCTTCCTCTAGTTCCTCAATACTGGTGATTCCCAGTTTCTGATAGAGTACCCCAGTGCGCTTGGGACCCAATCCCTCCAGTTTACTGATATCAATCAACTCTGCAGGCAGCTCCTTCTTCAATTCCTCCAGTTGAGGAAGCTTTCCCCTATTCACAATGTCCGCTACCTTACCGGCGAGGTCTTTGCCGAACCCCGGAAGCTTCGATATGTCTTCCTTCTTGTTCACCATTTCCGCAGCACTGCGGGACAGGTTGGAAACGTTCCGCGCCGCGGTCCGATAGGCGCGCACCCGGTACTGGTTGGCGCCTTTGATCTCCAGAAGGTCAGCGTATTCGTTGAAGGTTTCAGCGATCTCTGCATTGTGAATCGGCATGACTATTTCCCTTCACGCCTTGACTGGAGCATTAAGTCCTTGGTTCTTTCGGCCTGATGAGAAGAATCGGCAGTCCCGATTCTCTAAGAATGTGGTCAGCCACGCTACCAAACACAGCTCGTCGCAAACCGCTTCTGCCATGCGTCGCTATGCAGATCAAGTGGACTGAAGTATCCCAGGCATATCTCACGATGGCTTCGCCGGGGGGCGACGGCTGCAAGACGACACAGTCGGTATTTGCCCCTTTCTTCAACAGATCCTGCCCAAGTTTGTCCAGGTAGGCCCTTATGTCGGCCTCCCGTCTTTGGCTTTCCTCCTTCATAATATCGCCCGTTTGAGCTGCCGCACCCGCTGCCGCGGAGACGCTGCTCGGTACTGTCATAACCTGGAGAAGTGTCACTTTGCTCTCGAACTTGAGTGCCTGCTCCGTGGCATAGGGCAGGATCTGTTCCGCCAGCTTGGAACCATCCAGACAGACCAAGATTCTCTCAAACATTTTGCCTCCTTTTCGCCAACTATGTTGTGGCTTACTCTTTTCTACTTCGCACCGAGTTCCTCGGTCAATTGAAGGTGAGACAGGATGTCGGACCGACTCACCAGCCCGGCACACTTCCCGTCTTGCAAGACCAGTACTTGATTGACGTCGCGCTTGGTAATAAGCCTGAGAGCCTTGTTCAAATCATCATCAGGAGCCACGCTGTGAAGCGGCTCACGGGTCATTATCTCTTTAACAGGAGTGCTTTCCCATTTTTCCCGCGGCAGCTCCTTAACGTCGGTTACAGTTACGATTCCCAGGACGCGGTCACCCTGGCAAACCGGCACCGCACGGCCATGCTGCTTTCGAAAAACGTTGCTCACCAGTTCGGCTACCGTAGTATCGGGACTCATGTTAGCCGGGTTGGCTTCCATCACGTCTTTGACCTGCACGCCGCTGAGCCGCTCTCGGACAGTGACTTCGCGGCGACTGGCATCTGCCGAGCTGCTCAAGAACCACCCTATGAAGGCAAACCATATGCCCCCTATCAAATTACCGGCAAATACTTGAAACAACCCGAAGCCGATGAGTGCCCAGCCCATGAACCGTCCGACGGTGGCGGCTATGTTGGTTGCCCGAACAAGACTGCCAGTCCTGTGCCATACTATGGACCTCAGAACGCGGCCGCCATCCAAGGGGAAACCGGGCAAGAGATTGAAAGCCGCCACGATACCGTTAACCAGCGCCAAATAGGTAAGCATCGCGGCCAGGGGACTCTGCTGGTTTTGCACAAGCTGCACCAGCCCCCAGAATATACCCGCCAGGGCAAGACTGGTGAGAGGCCCAACTATGGACATGGCAAACTCCACCTTTGGTTTCCCTGGCTCGTCCTCCAGGTTGCTTACGCCCCCAAAGATGAACAACGTAATGCTGCTTACAGTCATGCCACGAGCCTGGGCTACAAGAGAGTGGGCCAGCTCATGTAACAGCACTGATACGAAAAGCAAGAGGGCCGCTGCCACACCAGTTACCCAGTACGTTACTGTGTCCCAACCCGGGTAGATTTGTGGAAAGAACGCCTGGGCCAGAGACCAGCTGAGCAGTATGAAGATCAATATCCAGGTATAATGAATGCCGATTTCGATACCTGCGATCTTGAACAAACGCAACGAGCTTTTCATGTGACCCTATTCCTCCGTTGGCTCTTATCGTTAATCCTTGCCCTCACCTTCCTGTGGCCTGATCACCAGGATCGGTAACCCCGACTCCCTCAATACGTAATCAGCTACGCTTCCAAAGACTCCTCGCCTTACCCCGCTACGCCCATGAGTGGCTATGGCAATCAGTCTCATCTTGTTGTCGTGGGCGTGTGTCACAATTGTCTCTCCAGCCCTCCCCAGTACAGCTACTGTCTCCACTGGTACGTCTCTCTTACGTATGGGTGCCGCCAACTCTTCAAGGTAGTCCCGGGCCTCGTTCAACGCCTTTTTTGCCTCCTCAAGCATGGTATCGGTCTGTATAGCTCCGGGTTCGGCACCGGGTATACCCGGGCTGTAAGCCACTGGCTCGGGAACCGCTTGAAAGAGAACAAGCTTGCCCTCAAAACGAAGTGCCTGCTCTACAGCATAGGGCAGGATTTGCTCAGCAAGCCTGGAGCCATCGAGGCAAACCAGAATTCGTTCAAACATTGCTTATCTCCTTTCCGTTAGTACCTACCATTGCACACCGAACGAGAAACATCGCCTACAGTCCCTTGTCCGCGATGTATTTGGCCAAGTCGGCCAACCGGCAACTGTAGGCCCATTCGTTGTCATACCAGGCAAGTACCTTAACCATTTCATCACCCATCACCATAGTGCTGGGTGCATCGAAAATGGCACTGGCTGTGGTGCCCACGCAGTCACTACTGACCAGCTCCTCTTCGCTGTATTCGAGCAATCCTCTTAATTTTCCTTCAGCCGCCTGGCGAAATGCCGCGTTAACCTTGTCGACGGAGACAGGTTGCTCCAGGTTTGCTACGAAGTCAACTATGGAGCCCACGGTCACAGGTACGCGAAGGGCGATACCGTCGATTTTGCCTTCGAGTCCGGAGACGAGGCCTCCGACCAATTTGGCCGCCCCGGTGGTTGTAGGTACTAGGTTGTCCGCCGCCGATCGCGCTCTACGCAGATCCTTATGATACATATCGAGCAACCTCTGGTCGTTGGTGTAAGCGTGCACTGTAGTCATAAGGCCTCTTGCCACACCGAAGTTTTCGTGTAGGACTTTGACTACGGGGGCGATGCAATTGGTGGTACAGGACGCATTCGATATGATGTGATGTTCTTTAGGTCTGTACCGGTCTTCGTTCACGCCCAGAACAATGGTGATATCTTCATTCTTGGCAGGGGCAGATATGAGGACTTTCCTGGCTCCCGCCTGGCGGTGAGCCGCGGCTTTCTCGGCATCGCGGAACACCCCGGTTGATTCAACCACTATGTCCACTCCATGGTCACGCCAGGGAATCTTTCCCGGGTCCCGTTCAGAAAAGACTTTTACCTCGGCTCCATCAACCAGGATGGAGCCCTCTTTTGTCTCTACCTTGCCCGGATATTTGCCATAGGAACTGTCCCACTTCAGCAAGTGAGCATTCGTGTTGCTATCCGTGAGGTCGTTGATAGCGGCGACCTCCAATTGTCCTTTGTGGTACTGATTTATCGTTCTGAGGGTCAATCTCCCTATTCGGCCGAAGCCATTGATGCCAATTCTCGTAGTCATTTGCTCCTCCTTTTCCCTTATTTTGTATGCTCTTGTCGCTTCCTGCCGTGGCATTCGAGTACTCACACCCCGGAGCTATTCACTTGTCCAATACTCTGTTGCTTCTAAATCAAGGCTGCGCCTCCGGCAGGGCTTCCATTCCTGGCAGGCTCGCTCCCGCCAGGTACTCGAGAGCCGCCCCGCCTCCAGTAGAGACAAAAGTTATCTTGTCTGCCAGCGCCAAATCATCTATTACGTCGGCGGTGGAGCCTCCTGCAACAATGGTGGTTGCTTTGAGTTCAGCAAGATAGTTTGCTATGCCCTTGGTACCGGTAGCAAACAGGGGCACTTCGTATATGCCCATCGGCCCATTCCAGAGAATGGTGCGGCAATCCTGTAGCTTCTCCTGAAAGTCCCGCATGGTCCGGGGACCGATATCTACAATTTTCATGTTTGGGGGTATCTTCTCCGTCGATACAGTCTCCATATTCGCTTCGCTGTCGATGCTTTCAGCCACTACCAGGTCAACCGGAAGAGTCAACCTCGTTTCGGTGCTACCCATCTTCTCCATCAGCAACCTGGCGGTGTCCACTTCTTCGAGTTCTATTTTGGATTCCCCTATTTCGTAGCCTTTCGCCTTCAGAAATAAGGCTGCCATAGCACCCCCAATTAACAAGAAGTCCAGCTTCTTCATAAGGTTCTCAAGAGTGGCTACCTTGTCGCTGACCTTGGCGCCGCCAAAAAGTCCGCCGAAGGGACGGTCAGGGTTCTTCAGAAGATTACCCAGTGTCCTGATTTCCCGCTCCAACAATAGCCCAGACACCGCGGGCAGATGCTTGGGAATACCCACAATGGACGCATGCGCCCGGTGGGAGGCGCCAAAAGCGTCGTTAACGTAGATTTCAGCCAGGCCTGCCAGAGATTGAGCAAAGGAATCGTCATTGTCTTTTTCCTCAGGATGGAAACGGAGGTTCTCCAGCATCAGTACTTCTCCCGTTTCTAGATTACCTGCCATCTTCTGTACCTCGGCCCCAATGCAATCTGTTGCCATCTCAACCGGCCGGTCCAGCAATTCCGATAAACGTTGGGCAGCAACACGCAGGCTCAGTCCTTCCACTCTTTTGCCTCCTGGGCGGCCAAGATGGGAACATAATATCACGCTTGCACCTCTGTCCAAGAGGTACTTGATGGTAGGAAGAGTTGCCCGGATACGGCTATCGCTGGTTATTCGTCCCCGGGCATCCAGAGGGACGTTGAAATCTACCCTCACCAACACCTTCTTGTTGCCGACATCCACATCCCTGACGGTTTTCCTCATTATTCCTCCAATTTTTACTCGGCAAGCATTCTTGCCAGTTTCAACAGGTTCATGTCCAGCTCCTTCTTGTTAGCAACGACTTCCGATAATGGAGTTGTCCGTATCTGGCCTGCAATCAAGCCCACCAGCACGCCGTGTTTGTCCTCATCGAGCTGCTCAATCGCGTGCGCTCCAAATCGAATGCCCAGCAATCTGTCCAGAAAGCTAGGAACACCACCGCGCTGCACGTGGCCCAGACGAGTGACTCGTAGTTCAAATCCCAACCGCCTCTGGTGCTCCCTGAAGTATTCTCCCAGCCTTTCAGCATTATACTTCGCCCCCTCGGCAACTACCACTATGGCATGTGACTTTCCGCGCTTGTAGGCAGATTGTATTTCTTCTTCTACAGTTCTGGGCTCTATCGGTACTTCCGGAACAACTATAGACTCCGCACCGCCGGTGATGCCCGACATCAGGGCAAGATAGCCGTGGTCACGACCCATCACTTCGATCAAGAATGCCCTGTCATGGGACGCCGCAGTCGTCCGCAGCCTATCTATCGATTCCAAGGCAATATCCAGAGCAGTATTGACCCCTATACAAATATCTGAACCATACAGGTCGTTGTCTATTGTAGACGCAATGCCCACGACTGGATACCCCATTTCCGAGAGCCTGAATGCGCCAGTTTGTGAGCCGTTCCCTCCAACGACGAGCAAAGCATCGATCTTGTGTCGTTGAAGCGTGTTTAGTCCTTCTAGTTGTCCCTCTCGCTTCTCGAACTCCGGGCACCGAGAGGTATGGAGAAACGTCCCGCCACGCTCAAGTATACCCCCCACATCTCTCGCTCCAAGTGGGACAATGTCGCCATCTATCAAACCCTGGTAACCATGGCGTATTCCAAACACTTCCCAAGCTTTGTCCAGGCCGGTCCTCACCACAGCCCTGATGGCTGCATTCATACCGGGGGCATCGCCTCCGCTAGTCAATACTGCAACACGTCTTTTGCTCATTCCTATGTTGTATCCTTCTAAGCAATTCTCACATCGGGGCACAGATATACGTCCTGTACCGCATGCAGTAATTCAATACCTTCTTTCACCGGTCTCTGGAAGGCCTTACGACCCGATATTACCGCCAGATTTCTCCCCCAAAACTCCACATCGCATAATCAAAATTCTTGCGCCAGCCTCCGATTAAGTTAAGTTGTCAGCCAACCTCCATCTATGACTATGGATGCACCACTTATGTATTCAGACTCTGCGGACGCCAGAAAAACTGCCAGATCCGCTATTTCCTCAGGTTTTGCCATTCTGCCCTTCGGGATTCTCTGGAGGACCTGGTCTAGCTGACTGGTCCCCTTCATCCCCTTTGTCATGTCCGTGTCAACGGCTCCAGGACAGATGGCATTGCAGTTTATTCCTTTGGCCGTGAGTTCCAATGCCAGTGCTTCGGTCAATGCTACTACGCCGCCTTTCGATGCGGTATAGTGCGCTATTTCCGGAAATGCGATACCACAGCCTCCATGGGATATGGAGGCAATGTTGACGATCCGACCCCATTCGTTCTTGGCCATTTCCCTGGATGCAGCTTGAGCGCACAGGAATTGCCCTTTAAGGTTCACACTGAGTGTCTTGTCCCAGTCCTGTTCCGTCAATTCCAGAAACGGTTTGAAGTTGATGATACCCGCGTTATTCACCAGGATGTCAAGTCTCCCGAATTCTCCAATGGTCTTCGCTACCATGCTGGCTATATCAGCCTTAGACGAAACGTCGCACTTCAGCGCCAGCCCTTTTCCATTCCTCTTTTCAATCTCTCCGACCACATTTCTGCAATCATCCTCGTCAACATCACTTACCACAACCGCGACGCCTTCCCTGGCCATGGCCAAAGCTATGGCTCGACCTATGCCCCTTCCCGCACCGGTAACTACTGCCACTCTATCTTTCAGTCTCATTGGCTATACCTCCTCATTTTCTTCTATCTGCCTGCCTACTAAACCTCAGCATGGCGAATTCTGCTACCCCGCAATTTTTCCTATGCCTACAAGCGAATTGTATTCACTCCAATACGGTTGTTGTATCCGTAACCGTACTGAATAATGGGCATGCTTTCCCTGTATTGGGGAAAGTGGGGGTGGAGTGCACCATCTTCCGCTCTTTGGACGGCGTTGATTTACCACGTAACGAAATACGAGCGACATATCCAACTATTCAGTAGATTTACGGATGTCGTGCAGGTTGGGCTGGTAGTATACTGGCATCGCTGTAAGTGATTTGGCGCTCATTTGCAGGAGAAATTATGAGTGGCCCAGAAGTCGCACAAATACGGAAGCGGGATGGTTCCGTTTTCCCGTTTGAGCCGCGGAAGATCAAAGCTGCCATCCGCAAAGCCCTGGCGGCGACGAGTAGCGGGAACGGCAAACTGGCCACGGAGCTTACCGAACAGGTTGTTGATATAGTCCAGGCAAGGTTTGCCGGCAACGTACCCACTGTTGAGGACGTACAGGATATTGTGGAGGAAGTGCTCATGACCCGGGGACATTCCCCCGTGGCTAAAGCCTACATTCTTTATCGCAAGCAGCGCACCAATGTACGGGAGCTCAAGAAACGCATTGGCGTACGCGATGATCTCAAGCTCAGCGTCAACGCCGCAAGGGTGCTGGAACAGCGATATCTACTCAAGGACGACTCGGGGCGCATTGTGGAAACGCCCAGCCAGCTATTCAGGAGAGTGGCCAGGGCTGTAGCTGACGCCGAAAAGAACTTCGACCCGGCGGCAGACGTCAAGACTCTGGAAGAGGAGTTCTATGGTTTGATGAGTAGCCTTGAATTCCTGCCCAATTCGCCAACACTGATGAATGCCGGCACGGGTCTGGGGCAACTATCAGCCTGCTTTGTGCTGCCGGTCGAAGACTCAATCGTCGACATCTTCGATGCTTTGAGAAATATGGCGCTAATACACCAGTCTGGAGGCGGCACGGGTTTCTCTTTCAGTCGCCTGCGACCAAAAGGAGATGTTGTACGCTCCACGAAGGGTATAGCCTCTGGACCGGTGTCTTTCATGAGAATCTTTGACATGGCCACCGATGTGATTAAGCAGGGTGGGAGAAGGAGGGGTGCCAATATGGGCATTCTGCGCACTGATCACCCCGATATTATGGAGTTTGTTCAGTCCAAAGATAACGAAGCCGTGCTCAGAAATTTCAATATCTCGGTGAGCGCTACTGACAGATTCATGAAGGCAGTCACCAACGCAGACTCACAGCCTCTCCTAAATCCGCGCACGGGTAAGGAGTCAGGCTCTATTCAGGCAGACAAGCTTTTCAATGCCGTAATAAATCAAGCCTGGAGAACAGGCGATCCCGGTATGCTTTTTCTGGACAGAATAGCCAACGATAACCCTACCCCACAGTTAGGTCCTATCGAAGCTACCAACCCGTGCGGAGAATTACCTTTGCTTCCTTACGAAAGCTGTAATCTCGGCTCTATCAACCTATCGCGGATGGTCTCGGATGGTAACATCAACTGGGAAAAACTGGGCCGCGTGACCAATGTGGCTGTACATTTTCTGGACAATGTCATCGAGGCCAGCAAGTTTCCGATTGCCGAGATTGAGAGAATCACCAGGGGTAACCGCAAAATCGGGCTTGGCGTCATGGGGTTTGCGGATGCGTTGACCATGTTGAGCATTCCCTACAATTCGGAAGAGGCACTGGAAAAGGCCGAGCGCATAATGGGCTTTGTGCACCAGGAGGCTTACAAGGCTTCCGAGAAACTGGCTACACAGCGCGGCGTTTTCCCCAATTTTGAGGGAAGCGCTCATGACCGGCCAGGAAAGCCGAGACTGAGAAATGCAGCTGTGCTCTCTGTGGCACCCACCGGCACGATCAGTATTCTGGCCGGTTGTTCCAGTGGAATTGAACCTGTATTCGCTTTGTCCTTTGTACGCAACGTCATGGAGGGAACGCAACTTCTGGAGGTGAATCCGCTATTTGAGCAGGTCGCCCGCGAACGTAGTTTCTTTTCAGAGAAATTGATGGAACGGGTAGCCCAACGAGGGACTATCAGGGATATGGATGAGATCCCGGAGGACGTCCGGCGGGTTTTCGTAACCGACTGGGATATAGCTCCACAGTGGCACGTGAGGATGCAGTCTGCCTTTCAGAAGCACGTTGATAACTCGGTGTCAAAGACCGTCAACCTCCCGGCCGAAGCCACCGTTGAGGACGTGGGTCAGGTCTATTCCCTTGCTCATGAACTCGGTTGCAAGGGGATTACGGTGTATCGATATGGCACCAAGAAGGACCAGGTGCTCAATCTGACGGGGCGTACGAGGAAAGAGACCGGAGAGGCCTCTCATTACCTTACGGCTCAATCCGAGTATTCCGGGGGCTGTCCTTCCGGCGCCTGCCCGTTTTGAGTTTAGGGCTGAAAGGTGAGTGACTATGGTATCACGAGATAGAGGTGAAATGGAGCCGGTGTTCACAGACGTGGAAGCAGGACCGGCCGGCGATGAGGCGGTTATGGGGGACGATGCGCCTGATGAGATGATGTCCCAGGACCCAATGCCTTTCGTGCCAGCGGACATCGTACCGGGCGAAGACGCCCTGCAAGTGTACCTGTTGCAGTCCAAGCAGATCCCACTGCTCGATGCCCAGCAAGAGAGACTGCTGGGCAGCAAGATAGAAGAGGGCAAGTTTCTCTTCCGAGTGGAACAGCGCTGGTTCAACCAGCACGGTCGAGCACCTTCGCCGAGCGACCTGCTACTTGCTTTGGCCGGGAACCTGCGCAGCATGGAAACCCTGTTCGAGGCGGTCTGCCAGTATCTACAGCTGGAGAAAACGTCCTCTGTACGAGACAAGATGGAAAATCCCGTTTTGCGTGAAGCAATTGACGGGCAGATTGATGCAGAGCTTCTGGACGCCGTAGCCGGGGCTACAGGGTTGAGCACAGAGGAGGCGAGACAACGGCTGGTGGACCTATCAATCAACACCCGCGTGATACCGTGGGATATGACCGGGGAGGCGGGCCGTGAAAACGCGATAACCAAATTCGAGGAGGCCCTGATATCACCACAATCTCGCCAGTATCTGGACAAGCGGCATTCCGATTTGTCTCAGCATTTTGAACGAATAAGGCGAGAATCCGATAGCGCTACAGACCACCTGATTCAGGCAAACCTGCGTCTGGTTGTAATGCTGGCCAGAAAGAATATGGGACAGGGCATGCCGCTCCTCGATCTCATTCAGGAAGGCAATATTGGTTTGATTCGTGCGGTAGAAAGGTTTGATTATCGCAAGGGATACAGGTTCAGTACGTACGCCAGCTGGTGGATCCGCCAGGCGGTCTTGAGAGCACTTACCGACCAGGTGCGAACCGTGCGCTTGCCGGTGCGCGTAATAGAGACCCTGACCCGGCTACACAAAACGAAGCAACGGCTGTCGCAGGAATACGGGCGTCTGCCAACAACGGATGAGCTGGCCGACGCCCTCAGCCTTTCCAGTGAAAAAATGGAAGAACTGGCCGAGGCAGGTGCAAGAGAGCCCATGTCTCTTGAGACCCCTGTAGGTGAAGAAGATACCGAAATCAAAGAGTTCATCCCCGACGAGGGAGCGCCATCACCCGACGAACAGGCCAGCCAGGACCTCCTTAGAGAGCAACTGCAAGAAATCCTGAGCACGTTGCCCCGGCGGGAGCGGGACGTTATCGAGATGAGGTACGGGCTGCGTGACGGACGCAGCCGTACATTGGACGAGGTCGGTAACGAACTTGGATTGACCAGGGAGCGGGTCCGTCAAATAGAGCGGAAGACCCTAGCCAAACTGCGCCACCCCAGGCGGAGCCGCCAACTGAAAGACTATCTCGACTGAACTGCCCGAATATCGTTTGCCGGCATACACCTCGAGGCGGCCATCATTGTCGCTTGAGCCACACCCAGAGCAGGCTTTGCCCGGTTCGGGCCTTTGTGGTAATATGAACGTCAGGCAAGCCTGATAAAGGCGCGACACAACAAAGGTTTCGGCAGTATTGTGCCCCTGTAGCTCAGTGGATAGAGCAGCGGTTTCCTAAACCGCG
>Ga0180437_10006196_pt1 | contig 16049 bp, 10 predicted proteins | sample SS_ome_4_FD_132410 | JGI IMG/M metagenome (GOLD analysis project Ga0180437, IMG submission 132410) | Hypersaline lake sediment archaeal communities from the Salton Sea, California, USA - SS_3_D_1 metaG | ecosystem: Environmental > Aquatic > Non-marine Saline and Alkaline > Hypersaline >...
AAGTGACTGCTCCTTAATAAGATAGAGACTCAATCTGGCTTTAAATTATTTCTAAAATGACAGAATGATTATTGGCAGAATAATTAAACGATAAAATCATAACTGAAAATCATTCTGCCATTATTTATTCTGCCAGAAAAAAGATTACTAAAATCTATTATCCCCGTAGTAATTCATAACTTTATTTTGCCACACCCCCTTTCGCAAGCTGAACGATGCGCCCCGCCCAATTTCGTAAATCATCCAGCAAAATGTAGATTGTCGGCAAAACCAGCAGCGTAATTATCGTCGAAAAAGTCAATCCGCCGACAATAGCGCGGGCCATTGGAAAATAGGGGGGACCATTACCGCCAATTTGCGTGGTAACAATACACAGCGGCACCAGACTGAGAACGGTGGTTCCCGCGGTCATGAGAATCGGGCGCAAGCGGTCGCGGCCGGCTTGAATAATCGCTTCATTCCGCGCCAAGCCGGTTGCACGGAGCCGATTCACATAATCAATCAGTACAATTCCATTGTTTACGACGACGCCAATTAAAATCAAGATGCCAACCATTCCCATAACTGACATATTGGTACCGGTCATTAAAAAGAACCAGTACACACCGACCACCGCGTACAAAATTTGTGTCCAGATCGCCGCCGGAAAAATAAGCGATTCAAACAACGCCGCCATGACGAAATAGATTAATGCCAGTGCCAGCAACATATTAAAAAGCATCGTATTTAGCGCCTCTTCTTCAAAATCGAAGCTTTCACCGTAATTCCATGAGTAGCCGGGGGGAAATTGATAGTAGGCGAGTACCTGGCCAATTTTTTTGCGGGCTTCATTAACGGTTAAGTCATCCAGATTGGCCGTAATGCCAATGCCGGTGGTTCGATTTTCCCGGTGAATCGTGCGCGGTCCGCGCTTTACCTGGAAATTCGCCAATGACGCCAGCTTAATCGGTTCGGTGTTGCCATTGAATAACGGTACATTCCGAAGCTGTTCGATGGTTTGTTTATCGTTTTCTTGAAATTCCAGACGCATGTCAATTTCACCATCAGCGCTGCGAAAACGTCGTAGCCGGATGCCTCGCATGGCCGCGGCAATCACATTCGCGACCTCACGGGTGGAAAAGCCGTATTGTTGCGCTTTGTGCCGATCGACAATGACGTGCACCTCCTCCTCCCCAATTTCAGCTTCCGACCGCACATCTTTCAGACCAGGCACCTGCGACAGGGTCCAGGCAACGTCTCGGGAAAGAGCTACCAGGCGCTCGCTGGATTTACCAATCAATTGAATTCGTACGGATTCACCCTTACCTGTGGTGCTCCGCCAATCAAAAGAAAGATGATTGGCAATCGCCAGTTTGGGCAGGTCTTTGCGAATGGCTTCCCGAATCTCGTTCATCGGCTTTTGGGCAGCATTGCCTTTTTGTAATAAAATTGTCGACATGGCATAATTGTTCTGATAATAACTGTAAACCGACTCGATCTCAAAATCATCCTGCCGCGCAAATAAGTAATCTTCAATCACATCCACAGCGGCTTCGACCTTTTCCAGCGTATAATTTCCGTTAATGTTGTAGTGCAACCGCAGACGGCGATCTTCTGGTTCATCAAACATATTGGTTTTAATCTGCGAACCTGGAATCACGACACTCAATAAAATGATAATAATGATCAAACTGGACAGACGAGGGTGACGGAGTGTCCAGGTTAATACTTGCTCGTAGGTGCCAATTAATTTGTCGATAATTGTTTTCCGGGTGGTTGGCGGCGGCGATTTAATGCGGGCAGCCAATAGGGGCACAACGGTTTGCGCCAAAATTAATGAAGCCCCTAAAGCAATGCTGAGGGTAATTGCCACGTGTTTTAGCCACAGCGAAACCTGATTGGAAGTGCTTAAAATATTCGGCAGGAATACAATGCAGGTGGTAACCGTCCCGGCCGTAATCGCCAATCCGACCTCCCCGATGCCCTTTAAAACAGCCGTATTTCGCTGCGATTCACCCAGTTGGTGTCGGTGAATGCTTTCGGTGACCACCACCGCATTATCCACCAGCATCCCAATCGCCAGCATTAAACCCATCATCGAGAGAATATTCAGTGAAATGTGAAGAAAATACATAAAGGCTAAAGTAATCATCATTGAAAGGGGGACGGCCAGTGCCACAATAAAAGTGGTGACCAGTCGTCGAAGAAAGAAGAACAGCACCAAAACCGCCAAAATACCGCCCAACAATCCTGATTTTAACACTTCATTCAATGAGCTGGTAATACCCTCAGCCAAATTATCCATATAATAAATACTAATCCCGGTCATTTCCGGAAACTGGCTAATCTGGTTGATTTCGGCAACGATACGGCGGGTAACTTCCACAATGTTGGCACCTGATTCTTTAAATACATCAAGCCCAATCGCGTACCGTCGATTCAGATGCCGCCCGTAATCCAGTTCCGGATGTTCATAGCTGATTGTGGCCACATCGCGCAGGCGGATATTGCTGGTGTTAATAATCAAGTCACCAATTTCCTCAATCGTCTTAAATTCGCCCACCGGACGCACCACCAGCCGGCGCTTGCCATCGGTGATTTTGCCGGCTGTCACCATAAAATTACTCCGCCGGAGGATTTCCGTGAGGCGACTAATATCGATTCGATGGGCAATAATTTGATCGGCACTCATCTGGATGCGAATTTCTTTTTCTTCCACGCCGTACAGGTTCACTTTCGAGACGCCTTCAATCCGCTCCAGCCGGCGTTTTAGATTACGATTCAGCATGTCATAAGCGTTGGACAGGTCGCGCTGGCTGGAAATCCGCAGATTAAGAATTTCCATATCAGAGGAAGACCATTTCCGAATGTAAAATCGCTCCAGATCGGAAGGAAATAGATGCCGAATCCCTTCCAGTTTTTCTTTGGCTTCGAGTGCCTTTAAATTGGCATCAATCCCCCAATCATATTCAAGCTGAATCCAGGCACCGTCTTCACGGGAAAAAGATGCCATTCGTTTCACATCACTAATCGTGGCCAGCACTTCCTCAGCCGGTTTTGTGATTTGCCGTTCAACTTCCTCGGGAGTGGAACCGGGATAGGGAATATCCACACCGGTGAAGGGCGCATCGACGTCGGGAAAATATTCCAGCGGAAGCATGCGCGCAGAGATGATGCCGATCACCACAAAGCAGGCAAAAACCATTAAGGTTGTTACCGGTCGGCGGAGTGATGTTTCTGTTATATTCATAATCATACCTATAAACGGTAGATAATCAATTTGACTATTTTCATTAAGGCTTATTTTGAAATATCAAAATCATTAAATCCGAGAGATTCTTCGGCAAAAAACGCCTCAGAATGACATTTCAGGGAATTTTTGTTCAGAAATTATTTAACCAACTACCTCGTAAATCAATTCCTTCGATCGAATATTGAATACACCACCGGGATTACCACCAAAGTTAACAATGTCGAGACGGTCAGGCCGCCAATAACCGTAATGGCCATTGGTGACCGAACTTCAGCCCCTTCACCAAAACCCAGGGCCAGGGGCAATAATCCCAGCGAGGTGGTTAACATGGTCATTAAAATCGGGCGAAGGCGCGAATGACCACCCTCAATGATTGCTTCGAATTTGGCCAGGCCTTTTGCCCGGAGTTGATTAATTAAATCGATTAACACAATCGCATTATTGACGACAATCCCGGCCAGCAGGATTAAGCCAATAAAAACCACCACACTCACGGTTGAACCAGTAATCCAGAGCGCAAGGACCGCCCCAATTAAGGCCAGGGGAATGGTAAAGAGAATGACAAAGGGGTGTAAAAATGATTCAAATTGGGAGGCCATCACCAGATAAACCAAAAATACTGCCAGAATCAGGGCAAACAGCAAGGAGCGAAAGGATTCGGCCATTTCCTCATTTTGACCAGCTAATTGGACTACGATTCCCGCCGGAATAGGGATTTGACTGATAATGGTATTTATTTCTTCAGCGGCACTTCCCAGATCACCAAATTTAAGATTGGCCATTACCAGCGCCACCCGTTCCTGATCAATGCGCCGAATTTCGCCTGGGCCGGTATCCACCACAATATTAGCCACTGAACTCAGCGGAATCGGGCGGTCACTTTCCGGATTGATAATTAATTTTTGAATTTTTTCTACGGAATTACGGTCGGCTTCCCGGGCACGAATCAGGACATCAATTTTGCGATCATGCCAGGAATAACGGGTCGCCACTTCGCCACGGACTTTATCAACCACGCGGTCGGCAATTTGATACACGGGCAAACCTAACGCCGCCGCGCGTTCGCGATCAAAATGAATCTGGATTTCCGGATGGCCGGCTTCCATTGTGGATTTCACATCGGCAAACCGGGACGAGGCTTCCATTCGACGGGCAATTTCATTACTGATTCTTTTCAAATAATTCAGTTCAAAGCCCATGACTTTAATTTCTACAGGCGTTTTAAAACTGAATAATGTGGGGCGTGAGAATTTATAATTCACTCCCGCTGATTTTTGAAGCCTTTGGCGCAACTGACTCATGACGGTCTCTTCGGTTTCACGGCCAGAACCCCCTTGCAGAATCACATTTAACTCACCGTAGTTTTCACCCCCCTGTTCAGGATTGGCATCCATTCGATTGCCCGTACCGGCTACTGAAAACAACGTGTTAATGTGCGGATTCAACCGGAATGCCTGTTGAATGGTGGCAATGGTGGCATCGGTCTGTTCGAGTGGCGTTCCTGGTGGCAAGCGAAATTCAACCTGAAATTCGCCCTGTGATAATTGCGGAATAAGTTCGACGCCCAGTCGCGGAATGAGCAAAATCGTAAAAATAAACAAAACTATTGCCACCCCAATAACCACGGTTTTATGCGTTAAAGACCATTTCAGTAGATTGGGATATTGCCGCTCCACTTTTTGGTAAGTTCTTTGGAAAATGTTCAATAGGGGTCTAATCAGAAATAAGGCAATTCGAGCCAAAAACCGCAGACAGCGGACAACGAGTTTGACAATAAAAACCGGTACCGTCACGAATATAAAGAGCCGAATCTTTTGAAGCCATTTCCCGACTTTGGTTTTCGGCGTTTTGAATGGCGGGGCGGGTTCGGATTCAGCAATCCGCTGCTGAAGTGACGCTAACATTGGAATTAAGGTAATCGCCACAATCAAAGACGCGAGTAGGGAAAAAGTGACGGTTAAGGCCTGGTCCCGGAATAGTTGTCCCGAAATACCTTTGACAAAAACCAGCGGAAAAAAAACCGCAATGGTCGTCAGTGTAGAAGCGATGACGGCGGTGCCTACTTCACTGGCCCCGTCTTGGGCGGCTTGAGCAGCGTTTTTACCCTTTTCGCGATGCCGGGCAATATTTTCCAGCACCACAATCGAGTTATCAACCAGCATCCCGATTCCCAGGGCAATGCCGCCCAGGGACATAATATTCAGCGTTAAATTGGCACCATACATGATATTAAAAGTAGCAATGACTGAGACCGGAATCGAAAGTGAAATAATAATGGTTGCCCAGAAATTTTGAAGGAAAAAGTAGAGAATAATCACCGCTAAAATACCCCCAATTACCCCGGCTTGAATCACTTCATTAACGGCCTGGGTAATAAAAGTCGATTGATCATAGACTTTTACTAATTTATAATCCGCCGGAAGAATTTTACGGACGCGTTGCAGCCGTTTTTCGATTTCACGAGCCACCGCCACCGTGTTGGCGTCGCCCTCTTTGTAGATCGCAACCTCCACCGCTTCCACCCCATTCAGGCGGGTAATTGCCTCTCGTTCTTTGTAGCCGTGGCGGATGGTGGCAATATCGCGCAGGTACAGTGGCTTTCCCCCCTCAAACAGCGCAATGACGCTACCAATCTCATCAATCGAACGGAATTGATTGAGCGTCCGCACGAGGTATTGCCGGGTCCCTTCTTCCAGTCGCCCCCCGGATAAATTAACATTTTCGGCACCCAATTGCTGGGATAATTTTTCAATGGGCAATTTTAATTGGGCTAACCGGGCTTGATCCACTAAAATCTGGATTTCGTCTTCCAAACCACCACTCACTTTGACGGCAGCCACTCCCAGGGCGGCTTCTAACTCTTTTTTAATCTCTTCCTCAGTAAAACGCCTTAATTTTTTCAGGCTTTCTTCATTAAAAGGGTGTTGACGGGGCGACCCATTTCGCTTCAACTCGGTCGGATGACGTTGGGTCGTCTGGGTTGTATCCGTGGCAGGAGATTGTTCACGATACAATCCAAATCGCATGATCGGGTCCAGCGAGGGATCAAAACGAAGAATGGTGGGGCGCGGTACTTCTAACGGCAGCTCAAGGGCATCCAGTTTTTCCCGAACATCCAGGCCGGCGTAATCCATATCCGTCCCCCAGGCAAATTCCAACATCACATCTGACTGGCCTGAACGGGAAATAGAACTGACCCGATTGACATTTTTAACTACCCCCAAAGCCTCTTCAATTGGTTTTGAGATCAGATTTTCAATTTCGGCCGGTGCCCCCCCGACATATTCGGTACGGACGGTTAAAGTTGGGTAGGACAAATCCGGCAATAAATTCAGTTTCAGCCGAAAGAATGAAACAAAACCAAACAAGATAATTGCCAGGGTAAACATGGCGATGGTTACCCGGCGCCGAATTGATATTTCAATAATTTTCATGGTTCATCGATAATTTTGTTGATTCATCAGAAACCAGCTCAACCTTCGAGCTATCTTTTAAACTGCTTTTACCGGTAGTCACGACGATTTCACCCGGTAGAATTCCATCTAAAACCTCGACATGGGTCGTGTTGACGTAGCCGGTAACAATTTTTTGACGGTAAGCCACACTATCACGAACCACAAAAACCGACGATTCTTTGTCCTCGGCCATGATCGCATCTTTGGGAACGAGCACGGTATTGGAATGCACATCATAAATAATGTTGATTCGGGCGAACATGCCCGGTTTCAATTGCCTGGATTGATCGCGCACTTCAATCGTCACTTTCACGGTACCAGTGGTGGGATCAACCACCGGAGAAATACGGGCGATGTGGCCGATAAATTCGGCGTCATTAACTGCATCCACGCTTAATTTGGCCGTGAGGTGGGGTCGGAGCTTATCCATTTGTCGTTCGGGCACGTGCAGGGCGGCAATCAGCGGATTTAAACTGGTAATCTTAAAAGTACTCTGGTTTACCAGCACCATATTTCCCACTTTGATCAGTCGGGTGGCAATGACGCCACCAATGGGGGCACGGATGTCGGTATAGTCCAGATCTAATTGAGCCAGCTCAAAAGCAGCTTTTTGATGTTCATATTCAAATTGGGTTCGCTGAAACTCTTCGGTGCTGATCAAATTTTTCTTCATCATTTCTTCACTGCGGCGATAATCATTTTCTAATTTCATTAAATTCGCTCTTGCTTGTTCTAACTGGACCTTGAGTTTTTCGTCATCCAGTTTGGCTAATATTTGTCCGGCTTTAACAAAATGTCCTTCCTCAACATATAATTTTTTTACCACGCCACCAACTTTCGCCACCACTTCCGTCTCTTGTTCCGCTTCCAGTGTGGCCGTACCGGTGAAATAGGCCGAAATATCACCACGGGTTACGTGAGCCGCTTCCACCGGCACTACTGTTTCATCTTTTTTCTTGTCATCTTTTGTCTGCGATTGTGAATCCTTCCCACAACCGATTTGCAGGAAAAGATAGGTTAACAAGAGTAGGAGTAACAAAATTTTATAGATCCTTTTCATCGCGAGCGCTCCTTTAATATTTTTGGGATACGGAATTTTTGAAAGGATTGAGTTGAAGTCCCCGGTATCTTCATTAACGTCTGAACGCAAACCCCGGTTGCCCGACGCAGGAGGGTACCGGGTGTTTGAATAATTTGATTAAAAGACACCCGATATCCTCATTAATATCTGAACGAAAATGCCGATTGCCCGACGTAGGAGGGTACCGGGTGTTTGAATAATTTGACTTAACGACACCCGGTATCCTCGCTTCGCTCGGACAACCGGGGTCTGACTGGGTAGTATTTTCATTGAACCAGGGATTATATTTTACCTAGTCTCCTACGTTTAAACAATTTGAATGTTACAGGCAATTATGTCTGGGTGGTATCGATTGGTGAATTGTCAGACCGATCAGCGGGGCGAAAGAAAATGTGTGGCAATGATGGAGGCGAATCAGGCATAAAGCAGAAAATACGATACTATTCAGAAAGTGATAATAGCCGTGGAATGCCATCCCATTAAGAGAAGCCATTTATTGCCGAGCTTAATCCGGAGGTAGAAGAAGCCGTTGAGGGTGCAATCATGCTGACCGAGAGCGGAAAAATAAACCTCGCAGAAAAACAAATGCGAACTCTCTTAAAACGCCATCCTCGTAATTATTTTGTTAATTTTGGAATGGGAATCATTAACATAAAAAAATCAAAAATAATAGAGGCGCTCTATTATTTCAATAAAGCGGTTGAGATTTTCCCGCTCTTTGTTGAAGGCTGGTATAATAAAGGCATGGTTCATCTGCAAAACTTCGAGATTGATGAAATGATTCATGCCTTCCGAAAGGTTGTAGAATTGGGTGATGCTGATGTAGACTTCGTTAAAAATGCGAAAACCATTTTAAGTGATTTTGAAAGCGATCTCCTTCAGAAAGACGGTTTAAATCTGGATGTATTTCTGAAAATAAAAACAATATTTGATCGAGCATTTGCGGGAATGGAACAGCAGGACTGGAACAAAGCCATCTTGGGTTTTAAAAAAGTGCTCGCGGTTAATCCCGACCATATTCAATCGTGGGGTAATTTGGGGATCTGTTACGGAATGTTAGGCCAGAAAAGCGAGGCGCTGGCGGCTTTTAACCAGGCGTTAGCTTTAGATCGGAATTATGAGCCGGCAAAAGACAATCGCCAATTGGTTCTCACTTTAGAAGAGGGCGAATCATTGAGTAAATTTGGTTTTACTTCAACTGATTATTATATGGAAAAACACCGTCAACGGAAAAGGCTTTAATTTATATTCCTAATTACAACATCCCCCGGTAGAACTATCACAATCACAACTGGCGGCTGTTCCACGAAGCGTACCCTGAATTACGGCAGTTGCACAACCAACACCAGCATTAACGGTAATGGCGCTGGTTGGACAATTCCGGGCACACCCACCACATTCCATACATTGATTGAAGGCCACGATCTGCGCTTTCGTTTTTACCAGCATAAATACTTGATGTGGACAAACCATGACGCACATCCCACAGCCGATACATAGAATCGGATTTAATTTCAAGGTGGCGACATTCTTTAAATATTTTAAGCCAAACATGTTAACTCCGTTTTAAACTGTTCTTATCAAATATTCAAACCGCGTTAAAACCGGGCCCATACCGTGCGGGCCCGACAAAGCTCCTGTTGGTCACTTTTTCGATTGATACAATGATAAAAGGCTAAATTGTCGGCTATCTCCGTACTGGTAACTACCTGATCAGCATAAAATGCTTCGGCTAAATAATTGATTTCAATCTCCTTGATGGTATGGGTATTTTGAAATTCGAACGAATAGCTCTCGATAATCCATTCCAGGTAGCGAATATTATTGACATGTCCATGTAAATCCAGATCCCAATAACCAACCTGAAATTGCTTTTCAATATCTTTTGAATTTATTGTTCTTAATTTTTTTAACTTCTGAGGGATTACTTTTTCAGTATCTTCAAAGTCAAACTCAAAAAACGAATCGGTACGTTGCGGTTTTCGCTGTTCGACATCAATGACAAACCAGATGGTGGTGGCCAGCGCAATGGTTTGATTTTCTGGCCCCACAATTTTAAAATCACGGGACCACGACAACCGATCTCGGCCGGAGGGCCAGGTAATAACCATAATTTTATCCCGGAATTTCGGATATGCGTGGATTTGAACCAATTGGCGGGCCAGAACCCAGATCAATTTTTTATCAATGAGTTCATAATAACCAACCCCAAAATGGACAGCGTGGTTGGCGGCTGAATTTTGCATGAATTGACACAGCACCGGCAGTGTCGAAAGACCTTTATTATCGAGATGAAAAGTATAAATTTGATAATTATCACTCCAGATCTTTTTTTGTGCTTGATTCGTGGACATTAAATTCCCTCCGTTTTATGATTTAATGCGAAAGGTGAATAAATTTCCAGACCGCATTAAAAGAAAGATGTGGTAACGAATTGTTAATCTGCTCTTTTAATTTTGGATGTGGAATTAAATAACTTTCCCTTATGAAATATCGGTGTCAAATAAAAATAACACCTTCCTGGTTTAGTATGAGTAAATTATTTTATCTCATCTCCTTAAAGTACGCGAGTAAAATGATGCTTACCCGATCAATTTAAAAAGGGTGTGGGTAACCCATAAACCAAATCCAAGGAGAAATCCAATTGCTTGTAAAGGTATGGCAATCCGGAGCTCTTTTTTGACTCCGGAAAGCGAAGTATAAGTTGACGCGCCGGTAAAATTCATCGCAAAGAACGAAGCAATAGCCGACATTATTAGAAACCAGGCCGTCTTTTCCAGCAGACTCAGATTCGGCTGGTTAAAATAGACCAGCGGCGAAAAAAAGAGCAAATTAACAACGAATCCTTTGAAGGCAAATGCACTTCCCGGAATATAAGGTAACAAAATCGGCGTCAATGTAGTCCCCGAGACAAAAGCGAGTCCAATCAGGAGGGCAGATGCGATTCCTTTGGTTAAAAACTGATCCTCAGTGAAGTTACCAGAAAAAAGACCGGTCAATAAAAAAAAGACAGCACTTAAAGCAATTACATATTTAAGACCCTGAACAACTTCAACCGGTACGACTTTAATTCGATCCAATAGATCAAAGCGGACCGTGCGCATTTCCGGCGTGGCACGTTTCCCGCCATCGAGAAAAGCCGGAAGGTCAGTGGCACGAATAGGGCCAAAAGACACTTGAAAACCGGTGGCTTGTTTTACTTGATGCGCCGCTACCCCGGGGGCACTCAATTGGGGAACAATCAATTCGCGATGATTCACAATCTGGCCTAATTGAACCCGCGATATTTGTCGAACCAGTTCCGCGGTTCCGAATGTGCCCTTGCCCGCCGCACACCAGACATTGATCCCGTTCGTGTCCAGAACCAGGAGCCAGGCATTACGGTTGGTTAATTGCTGGCGTAAGCTATCAAAGCTCAATTTGTAATTCGCCGTAACCAACACCGGAGCATTTTCATTCGGTTGACCAATTGCATAAAGACCAGGCTTTACAGTATATTTGTTACGGCTAACATTGAACCGTACTTTTATAGCTCCCCAATAATCCATGATATTGAGCTTGGTGGAAACAACCGGAATTTTTCCGTGCCTGGTAGCGATGAAATCAATAATCAAGGGTTTGAGATTAAAAAATTTCCCCGTCTTTTGTTCAGAATAATCTATCGGGTCCTTTAGGTTTTTTGACAACATGTCTCTCTCACCTTTTCTAAAACATTCAAGAGATCATTTAAATTTTCAACAACTGCTTGTTTCTTTTCAACGGGAATGAGTGCCAAAACTTTTGCCCAGAATTGGTGGGTCACTTCATTTAATTTTACAGCCAATTCTTTGCCCGCCACGCTTAACTCAACACATACCTTGCGCCGATCCTGTTGGTCCGGATAACGTAAAACAGTCCCATTACGCACGAGTACGTCAATAATCCGGGTAAGGGTGCTCATGGCCAGACCAAGTTCGGTACTTAATTCATTCATGGTGAGTGTTTTTTGGCGGGAAAGGATTTCAATGACATGGTGCTGGGAAAGGGTCACGCCACAACAGGTCTTTTCATTGCGGTCCAGAATAATGATTTTTTGAAACAGCCGACTCATCACCCGAGCCAGGTCATGTTCAAGATGGTTATTCATCAGATGCTCTTTCACGGAGTTGTTTGTATAATACAAATATTTTGTCATACAAATATAAGCAACTACAAATAAAATAACAAGCTTTTTTTTCAACAGATAAAAAAAGACTTGATTATTTGTCACAGTATTATTATTTCGATAAACAATATTTGATAAATATGGATGACGCCGATTTAATTTTTGGATTAATTTCAGCTTTTGATCAGCCAGAATATTGGAAAATAACTGAAGTCAATCAAACCGTTCAGGGCGGGTGCAATTTACTGAACGAGAAAAGTCAAGCCCTCCAAAATCTCACTCTGGAACAGGCGCTGGTAGAAAAAATGCGAGTAGGGGATGTCATTTTCAAAATCCTTTTTCAGGACTCACTGCTGCCAACGGATTGGAAGGCCAATGAATTGAAAGCCACTTTTGGAAAATGGATTAAAACGATAAAAGAAATTTCAAGGCCATATTGGGAAAAAATATATCAATAGATAATAATTTTGACTTTAATTATTTTGACCTTATCTTGAAGAATCTGTACGTAAAAGATGTTAGGAAACCAAATGAGGAGGGAGATGAATAATCAAAAAGATCTGATTGCTTACTGTGGGCTTTATTGTGGCGACTGTTTCGGATACCAGGGGAAAATAGCCGATTTAGCCCGCGATCTGCGCAAAGAGCTGCGTCAGACCCGCTTCGAAAAAACCGCTGAATTATTGTCAACCTATTCTTTTTTTGAAGCATTTAAGGATTATGAACAATGCTACACGGTGCTGGGAGCGCTGGTGAGATTACGCTGTAAAAAGGGCTGTAAAAACGGTGGGGGACCCTCTTTTTGTAAAATGAGAAAATGTTGTCAAAAGAAAGGCATTGAAGGCTGTTGGGAATGTGACATTTTTGAGACCTGTGAAAAATTAACTTTCCTGGTACCCGCCCACGGCAATGCTCATCTTAAAAACCTGAAAAAGCTTAACAAAAGCGGTGTTGAAAAGTTTTTGGAAGGGAAAAAGTTCTGGTATGGTTCGGTTAGAAATGAGTGATAAAAATTTGACAGGATTAACAGGATGAACTGAATCAAATGAATTTAAAAATCCTGTAAATCCTGTCAAAAATTACTTTATTAAAATCACTATCAACTCACCGCAACAAAATACACTTCCTTACCACCACATACTTATCCGTCCTGAACTGATAAAAATACAGGCCACTGGTCACCGTTTCGCCGGCATTGGTTTTCCCATCCCAGCGAATCAAATGCTCGCCGGAGGCAACCACTTTATCCATCAGCGTGCGCACTTCCTGTCCCAGTACGTTGTAAATTTTCAAGGTGACTTTGGTGGCTGTGGGAATCCGGAATTGAATCGTCGTTTCCGGATTAAACGGATTGGGGTAGTTCTGGTAGAGGCGAAAGCTTTCGAGCGGCTGGCTGGCGTCGTCCACGGCGGCAATCGGGCCATCGGTTTTGCCCACCAGCGTGGTCACACTGCGTGCGGGCAGGGCAATGGAACTGGTCGCGCTGACCTGACCCTGGTACCGGAAATTGACATGTTCGGCGGTGGTGTACCTTTCATAATAAGCTGGAATGCTGTCACCGGAAAGCGTTACCGTGAGCGGCGTAGTGCCTTTGTTTATAAGTACGGTGGTGAGTGTTTTTTCTTCCTGATCGATGAATGAAGATACCAGAATGTCATCATGTTGGGACAACGCTTTTACGCGCCGGGCACCGGGGCGGATGTATTTGTAGTAGTTTTTAGACGTGTAGAAACTGGCGGTAGGAGTGCCTTTGTCCATCAAAGTGCCTTCAATGCTCCACAGCGTCCACAGACCGACGTTGCCGTAAACCAGCGCGCCGTGAATGGCCCCGGCCAACGAGAGGGCGCTGTTCCAGTCTCGGTAAGTCGGATAGGTCTCGGTCATCCAGAATTCTTTGGGATATTGGCATTGCTGCGATTCCTGCCAGAGCCGGGACCAGCCATCATAAGTGGGTTGGGCTTCACCCACGCCATCGGTTTCGTAACCGTGAGTGGCAATAATGTCGGTGTAACGGTCGGCGTCCGGATTGGCCTTGACCGCGTGAATGTACTGGGACATTGAATAATGCTGCTGGGTAAAGACCTGTTCCGGCAGATAAAGTTGGGTGGCCAGTCCCTCGGCTTCAAAGCGTTTACCGATAATAGCAGTCAATTCGGCAAATTTCTCCGGACTGAGAACCGCCGACGCGTAGGGTTCGGTAAACGCCGGTTCATTCTGGGGACCCAACGCGGCAATGTCAATTCCGGCTTCATTTTTAAACATTTTTACCGCGGCCACCATGCTTTCGGCAAATTCATCATAATAATACGGCTCCAGAATGTTGTCGGTATCTTCGTAATTGGGTGCCGAAGCATAAGCATAGCCCACAGACATGTTACGTTTCATCCAGGCCGGCGGCGACCAGGAGGTTAAAATAAAGGTTTCCACACCAGCGGCTTTTAATTGCCGATAATAATTGAAATCAAAAGCGCCGTAATCAAAGGCATCCAGATTCAGGACATTGGGATCATTATTATCATTCACCGATTCAATCTGATTGTGAATAATGCCAACGCGCATTGCAGAGGCTCCCAAATCAGCGGTGTAATAGTCAATATAATTCTGTGAACCGTCAAAACTGAACGTACCGAATCCCCGCATGGTTTGATAGAGACTATCAGTGATAATTTCAATCATCGCCGCTTGAGCCGGGTCACTGTCAATCACCTCCACCTGAAAGGTCACGGATTTGTCATTCGAGCCGGCTGCCGACACTTTAACGGTGATTTTTGCGTTGCCGGTTCCCTTGCCAGGCAGGTAGGTCAGGGTGGCGGTACCGCTGGCATCCACTTCGCTCACGGTAGGATCGGGAATAAAACTTTTCTTATTACTGGTGGCCGTAACGGTGGGAATCACACTACCGTCATGTCCATCAGAAATTCCGGTTAAGGTAATCGTCTGCTCGCCGGCATCCGGAAAAAGCGTTTGGTCGGCCACCGGATCAATGGTACAGGTGGGGGTGAGCGCCGGAACAAGGTCTTCGGGAACCACGCTGCCCAATTTGATATTTGCCAGATAAACCGTTCCGTTGTCAATGGGAAAGGGCCAGCCAAAACTGGTGGCGTAGTTAATGAGTACTTTCTGGATGCGTTTGACATTGATTAATTCACCACTATCATTTTCCATTCCTCCTGGCCCGCGATAGTCCATGAATACGGTTTGCCACTCTCCGGCGGGTACGGTTTTGCGTTCCTCGTGGCCGCGTGGTAAATTCCGCTGATCGTCCGCATCCCAGTAATAGCTGTGGGTTTGACCGGGTTTGGAGGCAAAATCACCGCCTTCAAAATAAATGTCATAACATAAATAGGCGTGCTGTTCTAAATTAAGCTCGGGACAGCGAAACCAGATGCCAGTCCAGCAGGTCTTATCGTGAATATCGATTTTAATCACATTGTCTTGACCGTGAAAGGTGCCCAGCTCACAAATCTGGGCAACGCCGTTGCTTTCAATTCTCCAATCCCCCGGCGCTTCCAGAATCTCGGCATTGGTGGTATCGAACTCACTCATGGGTACAGTGTAGCCGGTGAGTGGCAAAGTGCCTACTTCAATATCAAACTGAATTTGCGTCCGGGCATCGCCGTTATTGGTTCCAGTACCGCCGTTGTCTTCAATCGTCAATGTAATCGTGGTTGTACCGGTACTTTCCGGAACGTAGCTCAATTGCGCCGTAGAATTGCCCTGCGTGTAATTAATCGAAATATTCGCATTTGGAATCACCGCTTCGACCGAGCTAGTGGCGGTGAATGTCAAATTCTGACTCCCGTCATCCCCGTCAGAAATACCGCTTAACGCCAGCATTTGCTGACCGAAACTGAGATAGGTAAATTGGTTCGGGACGTAATCAATGGTTGGCGGATAATTATATTGTCCGTAAGCATTCACAGTAAATGTACTGGTCGCGGTATTGTTTTCTGAATCCTGGTCATCCAGAGTCACCGTGATTTCAATGTCAGTCGCCGCTTGTCGTGCCACGAATGTCAGGTCAGCCACAGTTTGTCCGCTAATATAATAGATGGAAATATTACTATCGGGCAAGGCGTTCTGGTTATTCGAGGCGGCCGTGATTAAAATGGGCTGTTCAATCGTGGAATTACCATC
>Ga0180437_10006197_pt1 | contig 16045 bp, 14 predicted proteins | sample SS_ome_4_FD_132410 | JGI IMG/M metagenome (GOLD analysis project Ga0180437, IMG submission 132410) | Hypersaline lake sediment archaeal communities from the Salton Sea, California, USA - SS_3_D_1 metaG | ecosystem: Environmental > Aquatic > Non-marine Saline and Alkaline > Hypersaline >...
ATATGGCACCGCCCCCTGTGCTGGCGTACCAGGCCTCGTTCCCAGTGAACGTGCAATTGCTGATAGTCCCGGAACTTGCGTGATTGTATATCGCGCCGCCGCCGGCAGCCTCGTTTCCTGTGAACGAGCAGTTTGTGACGCTGACAATACATGCCTGGTTTACGATCCCTCCGCCGTTGTAACCGGCTTCATTGTCGATAAACGTGCAGTTGCGCACCGTCGACGAGACGAGGAGATTGAGCATCCCGGCACCGCCGCCAGCGTCCACATACCCGCGCGTCACCGTGAAACCGTCCAGCGTGGCCTCGTCCGCACCGAACACGCAGCGGCGGGTGTCTTCGCCGTCAATTCTCGTTACGCGTGTTTCCCAGTCCCGTTCCGCACGGCTTGTTTCGTCGCCCGCAAAGCCGCCGTAAAGGTGGACGCCCGGGCGCATTGCGACCACTGCTACAAGGTCTGATGTATACGTGCCCTCAGCGACCCAAACCTCGCCACCGCCCGCGTCGAAAGCGGCCTCAATTGCGGGTTGGATCGTGGAGAAAGCGGTCGCCCAAGACTCGCCATTTTGCACGCCCGACGTGTTGCCCGTATCAACGTACCAGACAGCCGCGAAGGCATCCAACGACGCTGCAAACACGACAACCCATAGAGTCGTGTGTCTTCTCGTAGTGCTTCGCCGCTTCTCGTCCTGCGGGTCGTCATTAGCAGCGCGATAAGGCACAGAACGAGAGAGTTGCCGTTCAAGTTGAGCGGCCGCACGTCCGAACGCCGCGTCAACGAACCGGGGGAACAACCGCTGGGGGGCAGCGTGCCTCCCTCACCTTCCCCTTCCCCTTCACCCTCGCCTTCACCTTCGCCCTCGCCTTCACCTTCGCCCTCGCCCTCGCCTTCGCCCTCGGCTTCACCCTCGGCTTCACCCTCGCCTTCTCCTTCGCCCTCACCTTCGCCTTCACCTTCGCCTTCTCCTTCGCCCTCACCTTCGCCTTCGCCGCCGCTCTCAACTCGACCTTCAAAATCCTCGTAGAAGTAGTCAACCACGAGGGGATTATAGGACCGACTGGCCGGACTGAAGACATATCCATCCAGCGTTGGCGTGATCTCGTAGTTGCCTGCGTCAAGGAAGGTAAACTTAAACGTACCGTCCGGGGCAGCATAGACGGTCTCTGTCGCCGCACCTGTAAGCGTCACCGCCACATCCATTACGGAACCGGTGCCATCTGTCAAGACTACCGTACCAAAGATATCGTAGGTGGGCGCGCCGTATTCATCAGCGCCCATGTCCCAGTCCGAGCCGTCGCCCGTTGCGCCGCTACCCAGGCCGTCACCGTCACGTCCTCGGGGTGTGCCCTCGAAGTCATCCGTCAACCCCGCTATCTCGGCACCGGTGTCGATGCAGGGAGAAACGGGGGAGAGGTGGTAGTCGCCGTTGGCCGCATCGACAAACAGCGGGTCCGCGTCGATGTTGCCTTCGCCTTCGTGCCCGCCCTGAACGTTACAGTAGGTGACCGAGCCTTCGCTGGCGTCCTGGATGATGGTGTTGCGTACGATGCAGTTGGTTACTGTCGGGCTGCTGTCAATGTCAAAATACATTCCATTGCCGTCAAACGTGCAGTTGATGACGGAAATCGAGTGGTTCTGACCGTATATGGCGCTGGACGAATTGCCCCAGAACATACAGTTGATCACGCTCCCACTGAAGTGGCGGGCATAGACAGAGCGGCCTGAGTTTTCAGAAAACAGGCAATTGAGCAGTGTCTGGGTCGTATCTATGCTGAAGAGCACCCCCTCGTTGTCTGCGAACGTACAATTAGTCACTGCAAGCCCTGAAGACCAGCTGTACATCACTCCGCCGTCGCCAGCGGAGGAGTTGCCGGCGAACGTACAGTTGGTCAACGCCAGGTTCGTGTAATTATTGTAAATCGCCCCCCCTTTATCCGTCGCCGTGTTGTCCAGGAACACACAGTTGTCCAAGGCACCTTCAGCGTGATGACTGGCAATCGCTCCGCCTTCACGAGCCTGGTTACCGGAAAACTGGCACTGTCTCACAGTCAGGACGCAATACGGGTCACTCCATATGGCCCCCCCCTCGCCGCCTGGCCGACCGTCTATCATTGGCCACGTCGAGTTGTTCGTGAAAAGACAATCGATCAGCGTAACACTCGCATCTTGATTCTCCATGCCAATTGCCGCGCCAGAGGCGGCCCGATTGTCCGCGAAAGTGCAGTTGAAGAACGTGGGTGCGCTCTCGTCGACCAAGAGCGTTGAGGTAACGACGTGGATCCCGCCCCCATAGAGGCCGGCACGATTCCCCGTGAATAGGCAGTTTGCCACGACCGGCGATGCGCCAAAGATCTGCATTCCGCCCCCACAGCTGACGATATACCTGTTATCCCGGACGCCGGCATAGCCCCCGGTCACGGTGAATCCGTCGAGCCTATGGCATGATCCCATCAGTACGTGTGTTGCGGGCTCCACGCCGCCCCACGCGGTGGAGCCGTCAATGACGGTGGCGTTGGTTTCCCAATTCCGTTCGTCCCGCTCCGTTTCTGTACCGGAAAACCCACCGTATAGGTCGACATTCCATTTCATCATCAGCGCGCCATCGTCGTTTCGTCGGTACTCGTCATACACCCCTTCGGCCACCCACACCTCACCGCCCCCGTTTTCGTAGGCCGCGTCTATGGCCGGTTGGATGGTGGCGAAAGCCGTGGCCCAGGAGGCGCCGTCCTCGTTGCCCGAGGCATTGTCCTTGTTCACGTACCACACAGTCCCGGACGCGGATGACGCAACCATCGTGACGAATGGGGTGGCGAGGACGAGAAGCATGCGCGTCACGCCTGGCAAGACCGCCCTGGCGCAACGTATTTCCTGTTTGCGCGGTTGTTGCGAGTCACTTAACGGTACAGGGTTTTGAGACGTCATCGTTTTGTTCGACATCGCTTCCTCCTGCCAGTTCCTCGCCCGGAGGCACGCAGACCTCAGGGGTTAATCACAAAGGACACGAAGACTTTTCGCATATTTGGATGATCTGCAAATTACACTTTCCCAGGATTGGGACGGCCCTTCTTTACCAGAGACGCGACTCCTGATCGGTCATGCTCAGTTCCCTCATTTTGCGCGGCGGACATTTGCCCGCATCAAAACTCGTAGGTGTTTCCGTTTCCGGGAATGCACCAGCCGCCCATATTGTCTGTGGACCTTCCCGAGGCATCGAAGGAGATGATGTCCGCGTATCCCCATCGGTTGTAGTCCTGAAACACCGTCTCGAAAACAACATTGCTGCCCTGAACCCGTATGGATCCCCCGGACGAATAGGACAAACCCGACTGTTGTGACCACGTAGTGTCTCTGTAGGTCACGGTTCCGGTGATGGTGGAATAGGAGGAACTGTCTTCATACACGAATCGAAATTCGTCGAAAACAATAGTCAAATCCGCGTCCGTTTCCGAACGGACACAGGAAGACCCGCACGAGATGTTGCCCTCGTAGGTGTAATAGCCTGTTACCGCGGCCGTGCCCGATGTGCCTGTAACGATCGTGCCATCATACGTCCCACTCCCCAAAGCAAGGACAACTGCCCTGTGAACCACGACATCCGCAAGATGGTTCACAATGTAGTCTGCGTCACGGTCTGTGGTAATTGGATCGATGCCGCCAGGAGGTGGTGGAGGGCAAGCTGTGAGGAACAGGGATCCCATCAACAGAAGCGAAATGATTGAATCGGTTCTAACTCTTTGAGCCATTCCACCTCCCGCAGGGGCCAAACCCTCGTTTTCGATGCACTCTGTTCGACCCACGTGCACCGAACCCGCGCCGAGGCTGGCGCTTGACTTCTCATTCTTACCCATCGTTGCTTTCCTCCACTCCCTTGCGGGACTTCCCGGTCTGCGCTACACTAAACACACAGTCCTCGGGCCGGACGCGCAGACCTGCCGTCCGGGCCGGGCCGCGCCGGTGAGTGCTTGGTTAGCTCCTAGGAACTCACCGGCTTTTTCTACGCGAATGCGTAGCGCTAACTACGCGTGTCTGATTCGTTAGTCCCGAGTGCTGTTTCCGTTTGCCTGATCAGCCCTTCCGCTTCTTGACGCAAGAGGCCCAATGTCAGTCTCCGGTTCCAGGGAGGCTGCGCTTGGATCTCCTGCTCCGCCTGGGCAATGGCTTTCTCCAGCCATGCGTGCGCTTCGGTGGCGTGGCCCAGGCGGTGGTGGGCCATGGCCAGGAAGAACCAGGCGTACGCGGGAGAGGATTGCCTTGTATCTTCGTTTGTCCACCCCTGCAAACTAGCGAGTGCTTCCTCAAACCGGCCAGCGCGATAGAGCAGCCCGCCGAGCGTCGTGCGGCAACTGTTGTCTGAAAAGCTGCCTTGGGAAGCCTTCGCCGCCAAGGCAATGGACACATCGAAATCGCTTACGGCTTCCGGTCCCAGCACACAGGCCCAGGCGGCCCAGTACGCTTCGTTGGGCACATCGGTGCCGCCGAAGCGCTCGATGACGCTCGCGCAGGCGGCGCGATAGGAGTCGATATTGCCTCTAGCCAGCTCGACGATGGCCGCTAGATAGTGATCGTAGGCGTTGTGAGGTTCGAGTTCGGCGACTTTGCCGAAGTCCCTGGCCGCTTCTGCCCAGCCCCCCAGTTCCGCACGCACGAGACCCCGTCTGGCCCAAGCGTCCTTGTTGTCCGGCTGTAACACGATGGCCGTCGAGAAGTCTGCGACGGCGTTCTCATAGTCCTTTGCAGAATTCAGGTACAGAGCGCCGCGCGCCAGGTACGCAGCGGCGTCCTCCGGATCCTTCTGAATCCTGCGCATCAGCCGCTCGAACTCTTGCTCGAGAGTCCGCGAACTGTCCGGCAGCACTTGCAGGTAGCCGGTTCCCCGGAAATTGTGGTGAGCAACGTCCCCCGGGTCCTCATCGGGCACTACCAGCCAGTCGCCGCCGTCAAAAGACACGCGAGCGGCATAATGTTCCGCCTCCACCGTGACGCGTCCATTCTCCTCAAGGAACACGCCGCTGGACGTTGTCCGGGACTCCTCCGGTCCGTCGCCCACGGGGGCAGGCAAATCGGCGCGCTGAAAAACGAAGGCATCCAGCGCCGTGCCGTCCCAAGGGCCGCCGAATCGGAGTGTGTACTCCCCCGACGCCGAAATCGGCCACACGATGGGGACCTCGAGGCGCTCGCGTTCGTCGCTCACACGGCCGCCAATCCATTCAGCCTCCGCACTTCCGTCCCATCCGTTGGTTCGGAAGTCATAATCGGCATCGGCCTCCAACAGGTACGTATCGGCTATGGTTCCGCCGGGGCCATCACCGAGTTCTTCAATCCAAACATGAAAACGACGGCTGTCCAGATCGTGGCCGTCGAATCGCGCATAGAGTCGATAATCGCCCGATGTGGAGATGCGCACTACGTAGTCAACAATAGGGCCCGCGACTTGAACGGAGCGGCGTTCCTGGATTGCGCGGGGAAATTCGGTAACCAGCTCTTTTCGAAATGCCTCGCGCTTTGAGCGGATCTCTTCGGCCTTCTCCTGGCGACCAATACGCTCCAGCAAGACTGCGTATTCAGACAGAACGGTGGGCATATGATAGTGGCATCTCGAATCTTCGACCGCGAGTTCCTCTACACACTCGACTACTTCCTCGTACAGTTGCGCCGCTTCTTCCTGCCGTCCCTGCTCAATCAGTTTCTCCGACGGCACGTCAAGATCGGCCGTCGTCAGGCCTATCCCCACGTGATAGATACGGTTTGCAAGAACTATGTGACGCTGAGGGACTTCCCTGTCCTCGGGTTTCGGCAACCGTATTGCGATCCGCAAATGGCGCCAAACATCAGTCATCGTGTCCGCATGCGGCAAACGAAGATCAATCAACTGGAGGCTCAGGCGTTTTAGAATATGCGCCAGATACCAGTGCCACACCGCGTTATCGGGTTCGATGGCGGCCACTTCCTCTGACAACGCCACCGCTCGGCGCGCAGCCTCGAGCCCCTCCTGCGGCCGACCCGCCTCCGCCAGCAACCAGCCGCCAAGCGAGTAACACTCTGCGAGATGATGCTTGTATCGCACGTTCCAGGGATAGGCTTGCGTCAACGGCTCGAGTATGACCGTGGCAGAGATGAAAGCATCTTCCGAAGACACCGAATCGTCGTCTTCTTCATGCGCCGCTGCGCCAAGCAAACACTGTGTAATGCCCAGTTCGCCGCGGTACTCGTCAACGTCCGGGTACGTCGCCGACAGCTCCTCGAGGATGTCGAGTACGACGCGCAGATCGTCCACTTTGTTTCCACGCCCTTTCTCGAACGTTTCCGTTCGAAGCGCGATGGCGTCCTTGAGTCGCGCGGCTGCGTCTGCTCCTGACTTCTCGCCGGCACCGATCAGACTGGCGGTGACCGTGGCCGATAGCGCCAGAACGATTGCCGTGGCGGTCGCCCGCGCGCTGACGCGGATCGATAGGGTCCGCTTCGTGTCAAGAATGCGCTGCACGCGGAGGTCAAGTGACGACCTGAAGCCGACGACGCCCACGCCGGCAAGGCTTTCAGTTGGGGCCGGCTGGAAGCTCTCGGCAATGTCGGCCAACACGTTCGCGTACCGCTTTCGATCCGTTCCCTTCTGAACCACGTAGTCGTCAGCCACCTCGTCGCTGGTATCCTCTATGCGACGCCCAAGCAGCCAGACCAGAGGCTGGAAGAACAGGACGGCGCGTACGACGTTGCCCAAGAGGTTCCACACGCAGTCGCGCCGGGCCATGTGGGCCAACTCGTGCACGATCACTTCCCGTGATGAGAGCGGGTCCGCCGCAGCATAGGATTCCGGCAGAAGGATCGCCGGGCGGAAGAATCCTACAAGGCAGGGGCTTTTTATCCGCGGGTGCACCAGTAGGGAGGGAGGCCTTACGCGCATGTCCCGGGCCGACGCCTTCCAAGCGGCACAGAGGGTGGACGGCGCCTCTTTCGCAAGGCTCCGGACGCGCAACATCCGTGCATAAGCGATCAGCAGCCGGAGCAACAGCAAGCTCGATGCCACGATCCAGAAACCTGTCAGTCCGATGTACAGAAGGCCGAGCCTGGTCGCTTGAGGTGCGGCCGATGTACGCGATGCGGATGCCGGCGTTTGGTCGGAGGAGATGCCAGGAGCCGTCGCAGTATCGGATTGTAGATTTCGGGTCGCGGAATGATCTCGACGGGGCTGCTGGAATGGCCGTATGTCCAGCTCGCCCTGCTTTGGCAGCCCAACCGACTCGGAGCGGACAAGCGCCGGTGCTCCTAAAGGCGCGGGAACGTCGACGAACTGCGTTGTGGCAAGGGGCAGGCTGAAGGTGAGTCCGTGGACTCCCGCTGCTTTCAGGCTGAGTGAGGCCAGTGGACACAACAGTATCGCCAGGAGCGTCACCCGCAGAATCGCGGATCGGAAAGCTGCTCCTTTGCGTCGAAGAATCCATGCGGCCAGCAAACCCGTGCTCGCCAGCAACGCGGACTGCACCAGCAGGTTCGCTCCCAACGTAACGACAACGTTGGCAAGACCAATGACTGAATCAATATGGGACACCCCCGTGCCCATTTGCTATTTCCCCTTGCGCCCCCGGTCCTCGGTGGTGGTTCCGTCCGCAGGCTCATTGATCTGGCGCCTGATTCGTTTAATGTCATGCGGCGAGAGGCGTTCGTTTCGCAGAACGTATGAAATAAGCCCTGAGGCCGAGCCATCGAACATACGGTCGATGAAGGTGCGCGTAGCGCTTTCCCGAACACTTTCCGGCTGTACAAGTGGCCGGTAGATAAACGTCCGATCATCCACCGTGTGCGCCACGGCGCCTTTCTTCTCAAGCCGGCTTAGAATCGTGCGCACCGTGCTTTCAGCGACGGGCGCGTTCTGGCTGAGGACATTCATGACCTCGCGAGCCGTGGCCTGCCCCTTCTCCCACAGGATTCTCATGATTTGCAGCTGCGTTTCACCGAGCCTTGCGATGTCCATCCACTCGACCTCCGGAATCAGGATTGATGTCGCTACGCGCGTAATGCTACACCCGTAGCGCACGGTTTGTCAAGCACTCTTTTGGACCTTTTTTTTGCAGGGACACATTGGAATCTCACGTGAAGTACGCGCCGAAATGATCCCGCGCGCAAAACGGACCCCTGTACGCTGTTGATAGCAAATGATTTATGGTGGAGGCGGCGGGAATCGAACCCGGAGAAAGGGGATTCTTCTAAGTCGTTGTCACTCTAGCAGATAGAACTCAATGCGTTGTCGACGAAAAACTTGGGCAAGTTTCATCCCTTACCAGAAGTTGCCAGGATTTGCCAGAGTTTTCTCCTCAAATGATCCCGCATTGATCCCGCGAGAATGCCCGCTCGACGCATTGAGCGGCCTCGCATCCATCTATGTATCAACTCTCAAACCGCGGCCTCAGCCAGCCTTGCGAAACCGCTGTCCGGCACTCGACAGTGTCTTCACAATCCGAGTCCGGAGAAAACGCTCCACATAGCTGTTGACAGTTCCGTCGGGGTACAGCACTCTGTTCGCAATCAACGCCTGCACTTTCTGCTCGAGTTCCTTGTCTGAAGACGGCATGTACTTCGCCAACCTCTCCGTCGAGTAAGTAGCGTTTCGCCAAAGCCATTCCCACTGCTGCTCCGCATCCTGAGGAAACGGAGTCAGGCGCCTGCGCCTCTCGATAGGCATATTCATCCAGGCCACGACAATCCGGATGAGCGACGGGCTTCCGGAAACGAGCAAGACGCATTCCGGCCGCTCATCGTCCTTGAACCGCTCAAGTGTCTGCAGCCATCTGTTCTTCTTCATGTCAATTCCCCCTATTCTCTGAACGGCATCTTTTGAGTTGCTTCTTCGGCACGTGCATGACGTTCGCCCGCCAAGAAACAGCGCTCCTTACTGATGTCGGGATTCACACATCCGCAGAGATGTGCCCGAAGGCCATGTCCTTCAGCGAGTTGCCCGGCCCGCCAAACGGTTCGCTCCCTTCCCTCCGCCTTCGGGGCCTGCAAACGGCTCATGGGATAACAACCTCAACCTGAAGGTTCGGTTGTATCCTCTTGGCCAGCCTTCTGATCTGTTGGAACAAGCCCCGGCAGAGCGCTTTCGGGTAGTACCATTTCCCGTCGCCACGCTCCTCAAGACGGTTGGAGATCACGTTTCTGGTTCCCAGCCATGATTCCATCAGCAGGCGCGTGTGCCTGTCTATTGTGATGCCGCCCAGAGTCAAACGTTCGAGCGGAACTTGCTCCAGCACGCGGGCGACAAAGTCCAGATACAACCGCCTCCAGTCGCCAAGGGGTACAATGGGCATGATGCAGACCCGCAGAAGATAGCCTGCTTCCGCGCACCGTCGCATGGCCACAATGCGATCTTCGACAGGAGGCGCGCCCACCTCAAGAACCCGCGCGACCTCCGGTAGGTTCAGTGTCCACGACAACAAGGTCCGCCGGGCATGGTTCAGTGAGATCAGTCGCTCCACATCCGTGGACTTGGTGCGGACCTCGAGACAAGCATAGCGCTGTTGTGCAAAGTAGGGCACCACCACGGTACTGTAGGCCGTCAAGGGGTCCAATGAAAGGCCATCTTGCAGTTCGCCCATACAGAACTCAATAGGCTGCTTTGCGCGCCGTATATGCCGCTCAGCCTCTTCCATGATCTCCCTCAGATTCACGAATATCTTCACCGTCGGCGAATGCCACACGGCATCGCGGCCCGCCAGATAGCAGAATCGACACGCGTAGAAGCAGAAGCCACACAATGACAACCGCCTGCGATGAAGATACGGGGCCTCTCGGCCCCCGCCATCCCACACGGCGTGTTTCGGTGAAAGTTCCCCGAAAACAAGCGTCTGTTTGCCACGCGCCACACGGTGCGCGGGCTCTGGCTCGTGGAGTTCAACGCGATTATGCGCTGTATCCAGCAGTTCAACGACCGTCGCCGTTGGGAATGCGCGGCAGATGCGCCGGACGAAGTTCTCACGTCGCGCTGTGCTCAAGCTACCCCGGCACAGAAAGATCTGACCTACATGAAGTTCGGACGGTACCGAAGGCACGTAATCCTGAGGTAACTCCCAGGCGCTCTCCGGCCGGATTAGGTCAAGTTGCTCGCTCATGATCTCCAAAGCCTCCCATGCCAGGTTCGACCAACGTCAGAGAGCATAGCAAAATACTGAAGAAAATTCCAGTACTCCTTCTTCCTCCCGTCGCTGTTTCTGTCCGCCTGCCTGAAGGCCGCGACCCTCCGCTATAGCATGTGGCAGGGGCCGATGGCGATTCCCGGACGCACGCTGACCGCCGCGTCTACCAAGTCTCCGTAGTGTCTTTCACACCACGCTCTCGAATACAGATCTTCGTCCAAGTTGCTCGTGCATGGCCCTTTGAACGCGCCATACAGCTCCGGCAGTTGTCGCTTCATAAGGTACTTCACCCTTCCGTTGGTGTAAGATCCGCCGAAGCCGAGACGATCTAGTGGTAGTTCTGACACGAGGTCCTTCACAAACGCAGCATACGCTCCCCGCCACTCCATTTCTGGAAAGACTGGCTGTATCCGGGCGCGAATAGGGTATCCCCTTTCGGCGCAGCGTTTCATAGCTTCAATCCGAGATTCTACTGAAGGAACGTGGACTTCCAAAGAGTCCGCTATTTCAGGCGGGATGAGGCTCCAACAGAGCACCGTCCTTCCTCCATGGTCCAGGTCGAGCAAGTGGTCCACGGAATCTGCCTTGGTTGCCAGAATCTGGCGAGCGAACCGATGCTCTGAGAAGAAGCCTACGAGAACCTTGGAGTATCCCGTCAGAGGATCCAGGGCCAGCGCGTCTTGTAGCCTTCCCAAACAAAAGGCGGTGATGGTGCCCTGCGAAAACGCAACATGGTCGATTCTCCGGATGATCTCTTCAAGATTGACGTGTATGCGTATGGCGGGTGAGAACCAGACAGTTCTTGCGGCATCTAGGTAACAATATCGGCAACCATAGTGGCAGTTCGTGTGCGTGGAAAAGGACCAGTAGTCCTGCGAACTTGGTTCTTCGGCTGTGGATCGAACCGGATCCTTCAGTTCGCCGAGGACGAGCATTCGCTTTCCCCGCTCTAGCCGGGCAACCACGCTCCGCCCGGGAACCCGCACCTGGTTGCCCGGCGTATCCGGCTCTGTCCCGACCTTTGCACTTTGGAAAAGGCCGCAGATGCGTTGCGCGAAGACTTTCCGTTCAGGCGTAGTAAGACTTCCTTTAGCCAGCACGATCTGCTCGACCTCAAGGTGATCCGGCGGTTGCGGTTCATGATTCCTCAGGAGTTCTGAGACAGCATCAACGGTCTCTTGGAGTAAAGCTCTCCTTTCCATGTCCTCATCCGCCCCTTCTGGCCATCGCCTTGGGGGTCTCTCGCCTTGCTCGCTTGCCGGTGAATTCCTCCCACCGATTCACTATCCGATCACAGTACTCAGGGCGTTGTTCAACGAGAAACGCCCTCCGCGCCGCGCGCTCGGCAGCAATGAGGGTTGTCCCCGAGCCGCCGAAGGGATCCAACACGGTCCCCTCTTCCTCGGTGTAGGCTTGGAGACTCCGAAACGGGATTTCCACAGGGCAAACCGCGCTGTGGCCGAGATCGCGCTGTTGATGCGTGACTACAGAAATCTCCCAGACGTCCGTGGCGTGCTCCCACATGTACCGGGCCCCCTCAGGGCTCATCGCCGGCATGTTGCCGCCTTTTCTATAAACATGAAGCGCCTCCCACTGATGCGCCGGGTAGTAGTGCTTGTTCCCTTTGATATTTGCGTGCCTAGGAATTGCGTAGTTCGGCACATTCTTCTTCCAGACAATCATGTCCACAAACCGAAAACCGTTTTCCTCGAGCAAGCCGGCGTGATGGGCCACATGCGCGTAGGTAGCGGCGGAACCATTGCCCACGTTCCATAGCACGATGCCCCCGCTCCTCAGGGCGGTGTGACACCGCTTGATGACGACATCCATGTCTTCCAGGTACCGCGCATAGTCGTCCCAGTGGGAGTAGGCGCGCTGATTGAAGTAGGGCGGCCCAGCGAAGACATGGTCTGCTTTCGTCTTCCCAAGCAGCCGCCTGAAGGTCTTCTTGTGGCGTGAGTCGCCGCACAGCAAACGATGCCTGCCCAGTCGCCACAATGTGCCCGATTCCGTGCGTGCCTTTGAAGGCAGCTTCGGAACTGCGTTCTCCCTATCCTCTTCCTCGCGCAGCAATCTGCGTAACTCATGGGACGAGAAGCCTAAGGCTTCCAACGCACACTTCTCAGAACGCAAGTCACCCAAGATCTCCTTGAGCTTCGGCGTGTCCCAATCCGCCAATTCCCCCGTCTTGTTCTCCGCGATAGCAAAGAGTTCACTGTCATTGCCCTCCAAGGGCAGAACGGCAACCGGCACCTTCTCCATACCCAGACGCTTCGCCGCCTCCAAGCGTGCGTGTCCCGCGATAACACGCAGGTCGGAGTTGCATAGAATGGGTACATTGAAGCCAAACTGCTTGATACTCTTGGCCACCGCCCCAACCGCGTACTTCAGTTTCCTGGGATTCTTCTCCCACGGCTTGAGTTTGCCTGGATCCACGTGCCGAATCCGCAGACGACTACCGGTTGTCTCTTTCACAGATCTCCTCCCTGCTGCGCGAAGCTGGCGCTCCCCATGACCGCCATGTGCCTTCACTATGTAGTTCCGCGCGTTTCATCGAAACGCCGTAAATCTTTCGTGGGCAAAGCGTTAGCGGCGATAACCTGCTTCTACATATTCATGATGCAAAATTATATAGTGGACATGGCTGTCTTCACTGCGTTATCCTTCGCCAATGGGGAAAGTCGATGGACGAAATCTCGCCGCGCGTGAGCAACAGGCGCTCCGCGAGAAGGCCCTGCGGTGCGTCCGACAAGGCATGACGCAAACGGACGTTTGCAGGAAACTGGGCGTCTCCCGATCAGCCGTCGCCAAGTGGATGCGTGCGTACCGCGAAGGCGGTGAAGGGGTGCTTGCTTCACGAGCGCGCGGGCGGCCGAGGGGAACAGGGGTGCTTACGGACGGTGAGAGACGGCGTATCTTCGAGACTGTGTGCAGTCACTTACCAAAGCAGGTAGGGCTTGCCAGCGAACTCTGGACGAATCAAGAGATCCGGCATCTGCTACTTCGGGATTTCCAGGTTTCGGTGACAGCCATGACGGTCTCCTTGTGGATGCGGCAATGGGGATTCGTTGGGCCGCAACCGGCAGCACATTCAAACACTCAATACGACGAGGAGACATCGCAGATGGCCCTTTGGCATCTGCAGGAATATCCAAAGGTCAAGCTACGCGCGCGGAAGAACAGAGCCCGGATTGTGTTGCTTGACGAGAAACTCCTGCCTGAACAAGTAGATTCGGGACAGTCGATACTACCGATGATATGCGCTGTCGATGGCCCCGGCACGCTGCGCTTTCGCGTCGTCACGCATCCAGTCACAACCGAAAGGCGCATCGATTTCCTGCGCCGACTCAGGTTGGACATCGGACGCCCCCTGCTCGTCCTGCTCGATAGCCGCCGCGGTAATCCCCGCCCATCCACACGCACATGGCGACAGCAGGATATCGGTGACATCACGCTCGCTCCGCTCCCCGTGCGCGATCTTCAACGCATTCCCCGCGAATGCTGGCCCTTTGCGAAAGTGCGCTGAACGGATACCCAGCCGTGACGGATGAAAGGGCGCACACGCCATGAGGACAATCTCATAGAGCACTCAGTCGCAGCAACAAACACAGCGTCCATCCGCATCGCCGTGCTCCACAGCAGTATGGACAACTATGAAGACACTGTTCAGGGATGCTCAGCCCATACTCAACCCGAGAAGCGGGCTGAACTTGAAACGGACCCAGCATGAAAATTCGGTGAGAAGAGCCCGCATTGTCCAAGAGAATCGGGGCGAAAAACTGCCGATTTCCAAGTGTTTTCGCCGCAAATGCTCCCGCGCCCAAAATTGTCACTCGTAACCAATTGATATGAAAAGAGTTATTGGTGGGGGCGGCGGGAATCGAACCCGCCCTGGAAACCGACACTTCCACTACACTTCCCGAACAGAAACCATACACAAATGACACGCCAGCAAAGGTTTGCGAGGAACTTCTCTACACTTTCCACACACTTTCTGGACAGAAACGCGACACTTTCTTGCGCGCCATCTGTGAAATATATGTGAAATGGTGCGAGCTTCCGTCCACTGTCCGCGCCATGGTTGAGCGATGGGAATCCTTGCCTGATGAGGTCAAGGAGCGCATCCAACGGCTGGTTCAGCAGGTGCTGATCGAAGGGGGCGACTGAAAGTCCGGATCCGGGATGTACGCTGCATCGAGCACTTGGCGCTGGGCCTCGACCATCGCCCTCGATATAGAGACCGGCAAGTCCGGTGCCACAGCGAGCATCAAGAAGTGCTTGGATGCTGGCTGCGATGCAATGACCAGCGCCGCCACCTCCGGTCAGGTCAGCGACGCGATCCAGAAGGAGGTGCGGCAAACGGGGAGTATTGATCGTCGTGATGCCATAGCCCGGAAGAATCACATTAGGTATTGACAAAGGCCGCTTTATTTCGCATAACCACTGTCGTCAAAAGCAGTTGGTAACGCGAGGAGAAGCGGCCTTATGAAAACACAGTGTACACCGGTTCAGATGGAATTCCAAGGGCTTGGTCGGCGTCGGGTCCAAGCGGCTTTCGATGGGGGGCATGTGAGTTCGGACGGGGGCGCGTTGCTGCTCCGTGAGGTGGACGCGCGCCTGGATATTTGTCGGCGTTTCGCTCAGTGTTTTACCGACCACCGCCATCCGGCCTTTGTCGAGCACTCGGTAACGTCGCTTGTGCGCAAGCGGGTGATGGGGTTGTGTCTGGGCTATGAGGATCTCAATGACCACGACACCCTGTCTTTGGACCCGTTGCTTGCTGCCGCCTGTGGCAAAACCGATCCCGAAGGCCGGCGCCGGACCAACAAACACGCAGGGGCCAAAGGCCAGGCGTTGGCGGCGCACAGCACGTTGCACCGTCTGGAACTGACGCCGGAAACGGTCGATTGGGCCGACCCCAATCGGCGCTATTACAAACTCGTGCATCACGCGGGCCAGATCGAGGCGTTCTTTCTTGAGCTGTTCCTGGAGCGCTTTGCCCAAGCGCCCGAGGAAATCGTGCTCGATTTCGACCCCACGGACATCGTGTTGCACGGCGAACAGGAGGGCCGCTTCTTTCATGGGTACTACGGCGATTACTGTTATTTGCCGCTCTACGTGTTTTGCGGGGACCAGTTTGTGGCGGCACGCTTGCGCACCTCGGACCGCGACGCCAGTGACGGCGCCCTCGAGCTGTTCATACAGATCGTCACGGCCATTCGCGCCACATTCCCGAACGTGCGCATCATCATTCGCGGCGACAGCGCTTTCGCCCGCGACCCGCTCATGACCTACTGCGAACAGGGCGAGGAGCTTTACTACCTCTTCGGGTTGGCCAAGAATGAGCGGCTCAAACGCCTGGTGCGCACCCAGCAATACGAAGCCCAACAACAGCATGCGCTGACCGGCGCGCCCGCTCGGGTCTACACCGAATTCCGGTATCGCACCCGGAAAAGCTGGCGTCGTGCCCGCCGCGTAATCGCCAAAGCCGAACACCTGGACAAAGGCCCCAATCCCCGTTTTGTGGTGACCAACCTCCCCGGTCACGAAATCCAATCCCGAGCGCTTTACGAAGGCCGCTACTGTCCACGCGGCGACATGGAAAACCGCATTAAAGAACACCAACTCGACCTGTACGCCGACCGCGCCTCGAGCCACTTCATGCGGACCAACCAACTGCGACTATGGTTGTCGGCCTTGGCCTATGTCCTCATGAACGCCCTGCGCAAAGAGGGCCTCAAGGAGACCCGGCTGGCCAAAGCCACCAGCGCGACGATACGCGCCCTGTTGCTCAAGATCGGCGCCCGCGTGATGGTGAGTGTGCGACGCGTCCGGGCCCATCTGTCCAGCGCGGCACCCTACCAAGACGTGTACCTACACCCCTGGCGCCACCTCTCCGCACTCCCCATGCGCTGCTGAGC
>Ga0180437_10006199_pt1 | contig 16044 bp, 8 predicted proteins | sample SS_ome_4_FD_132410 | JGI IMG/M metagenome (GOLD analysis project Ga0180437, IMG submission 132410) | Hypersaline lake sediment archaeal communities from the Salton Sea, California, USA - SS_3_D_1 metaG | ecosystem: Environmental > Aquatic > Non-marine Saline and Alkaline > Hypersaline > Sediment...
ACATAAACAAGAACGCCGTCACGGCTACCAGAATATACAGCCCCCGCGCACGGCCGGCGGCACGCGCCAAGGCCAAGGCCGCTATGACCGTCATACCGCAGTGCGCTCCCGTGAATATGGGGTTCATCAGCCCTGCGAACCGGTACTCGGGATCGAACGGCCTGAGCGTACCCAACCCTATCTCGCACAAAAGGCCCCCTAGAAGCGCCGTTCCCCCGGCCAGAAACGCAAAGTAGACAATTTCACGGAAAGAGAAACGCTCCGCCGCGGCCAACGCGCCCAAACACAGCATCCCAAGAAGCACTACCCGTCGAACGGTTAAAGCTTGATCATGCGACCATAGTATGCTTAGCGCAGTCCACGCGAGAAAAAACAAAATAAGGGCGCCTAGGGCGCCGTTCGCACTCAGGCGATTCCGGTTCCGACGCAATAGACTGACCAGCGCAACGCCGCCCAGAGTGCTCAATGCTACCCGGCGCGCCATATTGCCGGCCTCGGTTCTTTCAATAGACGCTTCGAGCCTCTCCTCGACCGTCTTGTCGCGCCTCGTTACATAGTCCACCGACAAAAGCGGATCGAACGAGGCCACGGCAAACACCGCCAAGAGGAACACGAAAACGCCCCACGGAAGCCGCTCCCGAGCTACGTCAGACAGCGCCGCACCCGTGTTATCGTTCATAGCCCTTCATCCATCGACCTGCTAGTGTATTCGCGAAGGCGTTGGTTTCAGCCAGGCTTTCTTGACGGTGACCCAGTGCCGCAGGCAGTCATACCATTCGCTAAGCGTTCGGCTGTTGCGAATGAGACACGCCGCGCACCGTCGTGTGAGCGGTATGGTCTTTCTGTAGCGATCGCTGAGTTCCTTGACGCGCGCGAGATCGTCCGCGAGCCGCCCGCATTGGACCTCGCCGGAAGACATCCTCAGACGCACAGGGCGCCTCCCCGAGGTATCGCCCCGCGACCATATTACGTCACAGACCTCATCAAAAAAAACTCCCAACTCGACCCGGGCGCGCGCGAGTGCCGCGGCATACGGCGCGCCCGGCGCACTCAGCGTCTCGCCGATCGCATCCGACAGCCCCACCGGATCATGCACTACGCTTGCCTCGCATCCGAGAACCGCCAATGCCGCACGGTTCTTACTCATGGTGGCAAGACTGAAGCTCACGACGCGTCTCCCGAAAGACAACGTTACCAGCGCGCCGTGCAGGCTGGTGCCCACAAACAGGGCCGCCCGCGACAGAACCGCCGATGTCTCGATCGTGGTCAAGACCCTGTTTATCAGAACCGTCTTGACCCCCTTGCGGTTGAACCCCCGCCGCATGAGCCTTAAGGAGACGAGATCGTTGAGATGATGGCAGAGAGGTACAAGCACTACAGGCAACCCCGCCTCACGCGCCGCCTCGGCCACCGACGCCGCAAAAGCCTCGAGTTGCGACCCAAGGTACAGCGACGCCTGCACCGCCAGGTACCGCTCCGGCAACCGAAACTGCTCCGCCAAGACCGAGTAGCGCGCCTCCCATTCTGAGTGCGTCTGCAGTTCCGGGACCAGCAACCCGGAATCAGGGACGATTCTGGATTGCACGCCCAAATCGTTCAGAAACGCCTGAGTAATCCCGTCGCGAACGCCGCAAACCGCCGCTGGTTCAAGGTATTTGGCCGCTAATGCGGCATACGCCGTGTCGAAAGGCCCGAGACCGACGCCGTTCACGATCAAAGGACATTCCCACGCACACGCGATCATCGACGGCAACAACCAGCATTTCAGCGAGTAGGGGTACAGCATCCGGACCTCGGGATAAGAAAACAGCACATGTTCGGTTGACAGCAAGGCCCCGCCCCCAATCATGAAGGCCGACACCTGGCCGTCGAGGCGCTCGCCCAATTCATCCAACGCGTGGACCGTCGCATAATTGGCCGTCTTCACGAGCCGGTTGGTCGGACTGAACAGAATAACCTCGACGTCTTCGAGCCTCTTGGCCAGTTGTTGCCGTACGATCAACGGAAAGAGACAGTCCCCGAAGTTGGCCGTATCGAACGTGCCGAAAAGTGCGACGCGCCGTTTGCCGGTTCGCTGGTTTTGCTCGGACGGCATCATTGTCGATCTGCCTTCGGCTCGGCAGCCATCCCCTCCGAATCGGTATCGCCCCCGAGCCACAACACCGCGCTCGTCAACGTGAACCGGCCCCGAGAACTCGAAAACGTGACGACCCCCAAAACGAAAACGCCCGCCAACAACAGCAACGCCGCTACGGATACAATAACGATAGTTGTGTCTCTTGCGGCGACGGCCACGAGCAGCCCGGAAAGCCCTACGCCCGCCAAAGCGGCCGACGCAGGGCGCAAGCATGCCGCCACGGGCAGGTTGTGGCGCCGCGATAGCCTCAAGAGCGGTATCGGGAAGGCGATCGCCTCGCCGGCCACGGCGGCTGCGGCAACGTAGTAGAGGTCCGCGCCCGTGAACGCGGCAGTGGCAGCTGCCACGACACCGGATATCCGAAAAACATTCGCATACATCAGGCACTTTGTGTCGGCCCTTGCGGCAGCGGCCAGCGAAGGGCCGAGCCGGAGAAGACGAATGGACTGCGCCGCCGCCAGCCACGCCACGAGAACTCCTGCGGCGCGGTATTGCTCGCCGTAGAAAAACACGATCAGCGGCTCCCCCGCCACGATCAACAGCGGGCCGTAAAGGCCTGCAACAAGTGCAAAGGCCCGCGCACAACCCCTGTAGCGGCTCAGAAACGCTTCCGCGTCCTCTTGTGCCCGGGACAATGGCGGGAGCATTACGGTATTCATCACTTTAGACAACGCCGCGCCGAGCGTCACTACGAGCCCGGCCGATACGTAGTAAACGCCTAAGTCGGCCATGCCGTACAGAGCGCCGACGATGAAACGGTCCCCTTGCGATATGCCGAAAAAGAGCATCCCATTGAGCAGCAGCGGCCAGCCGAATTGGAGAATCTCGGCAATATAACGTTTCTCCCGGCCCAAATGGTAAGGCCGTTTCGCCAAGAGGTGCGAGACCACTAGGGCCGCGGTGCTTTGCGCGATAAGCAGCCAAAGCATGGCCGAGTAGTCCTTGAACCAGGCCGCTAGGGGCCAGGCCGCCACCGCGGCAACGCCTTTCGGAATGGCCGCCACGGCGATCCCCGGCCAAAACTGCATCCGGCGTTCCATTCGGTACGTGTCAAGATGGATAAAGCCGTCCAGAAGGGGGACGAGTGCGAGCCACTGATAGGCCCAGCGGGCCTCCGGAACGCCGAACAGCGCCGAGATCGGCCATGCCAGCGCAAGAATCAACCCAGCATTGACCAGTCCCCGGAGGATCTGAAACGAGTGCGCTGTCGCTTGCAGCGAACGGCTGTCCCCGGCCTTTGACTGGACAATGAGCATGTTGAGAGCCATATTACTGACCGTTTGGAGGATCTGAACGGTGAGCGCAAGCGTGGCGGCGGTGCCGAACGCCGTCTTCCCGAGCAGCCGCGCAAGAATCAGATAGCGGATGAAGTTGGCCCCGAAACCCAGGGCCTCCCCCACACTGAGTTCCACCATTCCTTTGACGGTCCGGGCACGATCGGTCATCCCAGTCACTCCGAGGCGGCGACCTGTTGTACAAGCGGCTTACGCAGTATAGTCGCGCCCCGCCGGGCTGTCCACCACATACGACGACCCGCTCGCGCCCGCGCCAGAGCGCGCCAGTGGCTTCCTTTGGGAAAGAACATGGCCCGAACGCACGGGGCCTTTGGCCACGCCCGAGGCCCGCGCAACCCGGCTGAAAGCAACGCGGTAGTTGCAGGTAGACGCCCGCCTAGATTGCGCGTGATTTACCCCGGCTACGGCACATACGGGCCGGCAAGGGTGCCCTCGGGCACTTGCCGAACGATGTCGCGCCCGTCTGTGCCCCAGGTGTCGAAGACCACAAGATACGAGCCCCTGTCCCGCACGTCATAGCGCGGCGCAACAGGCGCATCGCTGTAATGGGCGAAATCGTCGTCGGCGTCCGCGCCGCCGTAGAGTCTGTCATCCCCGCCGCCCCCGATCAAGTGATCTTCCCCGGCGTCGCCGTAAAGCCTATCATGGCCTTGCCCGCCGTATAGCGCATCGCTTCCGGGACCGCCGGTGAGGAGGTCGTTGCCTGAGCCGGCCCGCAACGTGTCGTTGCCGCCGTTGCCGCGCATGACGACCCGGGCCGTCGCGCCCGACCAGTCGATGGCGTCGTTGCCGTCGCCGCCCGTGAAACGCTCGAACCCGTGGAGGCCGCTCATCGCGAAACTCCCGTACCCGTTGGCAAGCAGCAATGTGTCGTCGTTCCCTACGCCGCCCTCGACACTGTCATTGACGTCGTTTGCGTCGGCGAGCACCACCAGGTCGTCCCCGTCGCCGCCGTCCGCCGTATCGTCCCCGCTGCCGGTGTACAAGGTATCGTCGCCGTCGCCGCCGCTTAGCACATCGTCGTCGTTATCGCCGTAAAGTCGGTCGTTTCCGCCACCGCCGCTCAGGGTGTCGCTGCCAGTGTTGCCGTAGAGCGTATCGGCCTCGCCGCCACCGGTGAGCGTGTCGTTCCCGGCCCCGCCCGTAAGAAGATCGGCTCCGGCCCCGCCGGTCAACGTGTCATTGCCGGCGTTGCCCCGTAACACCACCGGAACAGTCGCGGCCGACCAATCAACGACGTCGTCGCCGTCGCCGCCGGTAAAGCTCTCGAATCCGTAGAGCCCGGTCATCCCGAAGCTGCCGTAGCCGTTGGCGAGTATCAACCGGTCGTTGGCGCCCGAACCGCCCTCGAAACTGTCGTTGGCGTCGTCTGCGTCGTCGAGCACCACCAGGTCGTCGCCGCCCCCGCCGTCCGCCGTATCATCGCCCGCGCCGGTGTACAGCGTATCGTTGCCGTCGCCGCCCACAAGGATGTCGTCATCATTGTCCCCGTACAGTCTGTCGTGGCCGTCCCCGCCGAAAAGGACGTCGTCCCCGTTAACGCCGCGCAGCGTATCGTTTCCCCCAAACCCGAGGATCACGTCATTGCCGTTAAGGCCCAGGGCGTCATCCTCAACGGTGCCGACGCCGGTGAGCACGTCGTCGCCGTTCGTGCCCACGACGAGGTTGTACGCGACCCCGGCAAACGTCGCGACGGGCGTGTCGCCGGGCACGGTGGTCGCCCCATCTCTGTCCGGGACGGTGTCGGTAATCGTGACAGTCGTGTCCCCGTTGAGCGTATACGTATACTCATTCGGGGCGCCCGTGAAGCCCGGGCAGGCGACGATCGTAATCGTGCTGGAAGCGGTTTCGGCAGCCGCGACCACGGCATAGTTCGACGTGTACCGCGCATGCAGCGGCCAACTCGAATCAAGGGCGCCCGTTGCCTTGACCAACCACGCCTGTTCCCACGTATCGTTCTGAGCCATCGCGACGGTCCCCGTCGGATTCCCGTGCATGGTGTAGAACGGTTCTCCCGTTATCTGCCCCGGGAAGCATATGTCGTCCAAGGCCGCATCGCTCAGCGAACTCGAGCCCGTGACCATGCGGAACCGGACCGCCCGCGACCCCGAGTAACCGGTAAGGTCTACAGCGGCATCATGCCATTCATTCCCTTGATCGCCCGTCTTGCTCCACAACGAGGTCCACCCGCCCACGCCATCCTCAATCTCGAAATAAAGACTCCCCATGGTCGACCCATACATGTGATACGCAAAAGTCACCTCCCCACTTCCATGGTCGAGGTCCAACGTAGGACCTTCCAGGATGGCCGTCTTGCTGGGGGAGTTCGGAGCGTTCGATTCCGTATACACATAGTACCTGCCGCCGTGCGCCGCAGCAGGCCCCGTGTTGGCCGAAGGCGTCGCGCCGGTGTGGCGCGTCCAATCGAAGTCATCCCCGGTCACATTCGTCCACGCCCCAAAACCAACCTCGAAATCCTCGCGCTCCTGCCCAAAGAAATACGGTACGGCCCCCTTGCCGCTCGAGTGGTCGTACACGTAGAAGTTCACATCGTCGTTGTCGAAATAACTGCCGCTTGCGCACGACCCTTCGGCGATGTTCCACCCCACGATACACCGCACCTGGTGCTCCCCTTCGACATTGTCCGGAACAAACCGTACCGAATAGTCGTAGCACGAGTAGACTTGCGGCACGTAAAGCTTCTTCTGCCAGACCCCGCTCGGGCAGTTGCGGTAGTAAATGTACAACCTGTCTCCAGTGTAGGCGTAGCCGCAAGGGACCGATTTGATCTCGACCGTGCACGTAACTTCGATCGTCTCCCCAAAATTCAATTCATACTTGTCCAGGTAAATATCGTATATGCTCTCGTCCCCGCCCGCCCCCGGACTGCACGTGTCAAACGTGTTGTCGAAAGACTCCGGCGGCCCTTCCGAACAATCGCCGCCCCAGATTGCGGACCCACTCGTCGGAGCAGACAGCGGCAGACTCAGCGCCGCCGTGACATCGCCGCACGAGCCGTCCACGCACGTGACCCCGGTCCGCACCTCGAAATAGTGTTCCGAGCCGACCTTCGTGGGTATCGTTACGGTATAAGGGTCTAAGGCGCCTATGATTATGGGTTCGAGCGCCTGGTCGACGGCGAACACCGAGTCGAAGGTGGTGATTGGATTGTTGGTATACGATAACCGGATATAGCCGCTTTCGCCCCAACTCGAGCCCCAACTGTTCTTGACAATCCAATAATCGTCGGTGTCGTTATACCCGACCAAGACCACCGCGTGGTTGGCCACAGCCGGAGAACTGACGAATATGCCGCCGCTGTAAGACGACCACCCCGTTGCGTCCAGCGCTATGGCCAACGGACCATACGCCACCAAGGCCTGCTTATACGCCGCCTGCGTGTTGGCCACGTGCTCGTAACCCGTTATGTACGCCGCCGTGTCCTGCCAGTCCGTGCACAAATTGCACGGCCACTCTTGGATACACGTGCCCGTTCCCGAGTTCCAGTTCTTGCAGCCCAGGTAAGGGAAGCAGGTCTCGTCCGCCACACCCGGATCGATGATGTACTCGAGGGCCTCCTCCTGGAAGCCGCCATTGCACGATCCCGGACATTCGCAGGACACCAGGTGCTGTTCCGACAAGTCATAGTCCAGAGCGGGATCGTTGTTGTCTATATTGAGTTTGGCCTCGACGGCGCCAACTGCCGAAAAGGCCCAGCAGCTCCCGCATGCCGCTTGATCCTTGACCGGCGTGATCCAGTCCTGTCCGTCGTAGCTCCGCCAGTCAAATGAAGACGGCAGGCTCCCCAAACTCCCGGCGACCGACTCCGAACGCGGGGACGCGGCCCCGCCCTGCGGCCGGGCCAAAACGTCCCTGTGCTTGCTTCTGCCGCTCGGGTTCGGTTCGGTGCCGCACGACTCGCAATCCGTCAACGGCTCGCCGTTGCGTTCCATAAGTTCGAGCAACGGGATCTCTTTTCTGTCCGGCCCCCGGGAAATGCAAACCGCGTATTCCTCGACACACTCCCCCCGTTTGACGCGCTTCGTCTTCATGTCATAGCCGTGTCGGGCCGCGTACGAGTATTCCTGCCCGACCTTGCCCTTGAAAAATTCCCAGGCATCAAATTCAACACCCGGGCTTACAATACAAACACCCTTTTCCCCGTCAGGCGTCCGGACAATTTCGTACCCATACCCCAGGTGCCGGCAGTAAAGGGCCGCCGGATTCGACGCATTCGGGTGAACCGGCGCGGCAACGGCGTTCGCGCCGGCCCCCGAATCGCTCCATCCCGGCCCGGGCCAACCCGCGGCCGCCGCAACCAGTACCATAAGGGCCGCGCGTAAAGCGATTCTAGACGCCTGTGAAAAACGCGCCGGTTTCGTCGGTCTCAATCCATCACACCGCATAGCCATTGCCCTCCGCGCGCGGACCCCGCATGTGCCACGGGGCCTCCACGCACCGCCCAACGCCCGCCAGGAACGGCCTCCTCACGAAAACACGAATGATTGCTCAGTATCGCTGCCGTCATGACTAATGGGCGCCTCTCCTGGAAAGCACCGCAGGAATCGTCAGAAACAAAAGTTTCACATCAAACAGGAACGAGCGTTTCCGGGCGTACTCGATGTCCAGCCGAGCCCAGCGATCGAAACATCGGCTGTGACGGGCATATATCTGCCATAGGCACGTGATTCCCGGCACGATCTCGAGGCGCATATTATGCCACGCGTCTTGCTGCAACGCCTCTTCAACGGGAAGCGGCCGCGGGCCTACCAGACTCATCTCCCCTCTCAATACGTTGAACAACTGCGGGAGTTCGTCCAGGCTGGTCTCCCGGAGAAACTTCCCGACCGGCGTGACGCGCGGGTCGTTGCGCATCTTGAACGCCACGCCGAGTCGCTCGTTGTGCGGCAACAGTTGCTGCTTCTGCCTTTCGGCGTCGACGACCATCGAGCGGAATTTGTAGCACGTGAACGGTTTCCCTCTATAACCGGCCCGTTCTTGCTTGAAAAGAACCGGGCCTCGCGAGGTCAGCTTTATCGCAATGGCTACCCCGATCATGACCGGCAAAAACAACACGAGCGCTGCGGTCGCGCCAAGGATGTCCACGGCGCGTTTGTACAGCGGCATCGGATCGAGCAGAAACGGCAATAGGTCCCGCACGGGCTTCGTACGGCGCTCTGGGCGCAAACGGGGAGGGCTTAGGGCTAGAACATTCGTGCCAATGACCTCAGGCTCACGCGCACCCCACAAACTCCGCCCCGCCTCCGCTCCAGGCAGCCGCCGCAATGAGACCGCAAGCCCACGACCGCCGTCACGACGCGCCACGCCGGGGCCGCAGCGCCCGCACCCGTTTCCAGCCCCGGGACACCCCTCCCAAGCCATCGGGTACGTGTACACATTACACTCGGGGGCCGTTCGCCCTACGCTAAGCGCCCCCCGCACGCACTTGACATAGTCCCACGCGCCTTCGGTAGGCGTATTGTAAAGCAAGACGCAGAGGTGCTTCCTATCCAGCCATCCGATCTCATCGGACGCGCGCGCACGCGTCGAAATGACCTGCTGCAGGCGCCGCACCAGGTCCGTCCCGCTCCGCTTGCCTATCTCGAAGGACACCAGTGAAAAACCATGGCCGTTCCGATCGGCCCGGGCGCGCTCTCGCTCGAGGACCCGCCGAAATGCGCTAATTTCCTCTTCAACCGGCGACCGCCCAGCTTTCGCACGCTCCCGAACGTGGGTACCGCACGGCACCGTCGCGCCATAGCGCCCCGGCAGACGCACGGAAACGCTGCACACCGAACCCGGCCTAACCGAGACACTATCCCGTGAGACGTGGTCAACGAAACGCCAAGCGCCCTGTTCGGGCGTATTGAACAACAACACGCCCAAGTGCCTCTCGTCAATCCACCCGACCTCGTCCGTCACGCGCAGACGCCGCGAGATGGCTGCGGACAAGCACTTAGCGTGCCCAGACCGCACACCACCGGCGCTCCCAAGATCGAACGACGCCACCAGAAAACCGTGGGCGTTTCGCTCGACTCGGGCACGTTCCCGCTCGACGATCTGACGGAATTCACCAACGGGATGGACAGTCACGGGACCCACCATCGGGCCCTTCAACGAGAAAGGGGTCAGGCAGTTCGGCACTCGTCTGCTCCAGGGAAAAGCACTTCCGTCTTGATTGGACCCCACGTAAGCCATATCCTTCTTGCGGCGCGGCACAGGGGTGCTCCCCACTCCCAAGACTCGGGGGGCCAGAAGGGGAAAGCCTGCGGACCTCCCAATATGCACACGTGTCTTGCCGGATTGAGTCGGAGCAATTCGCGTGCCAAACTCGATCCGACGCAATCAAAGGACTAAAAAATCCGTAACATCCTCCTAAACAATAAGTTAACCAACCACTACCAGCCCTACCCCGCGTTGATATTTCCTGGAAGTGCTCAGAGACGCAACCCAAAAGTAGTCAAAAAGGACTAACTGTTGTTCTCCGGAGACCCATTGTTTACTCTTCGCGGGCAATCTAAAGTCGCCGATAGACGCAACGGGGGATATGGAACCGCCGCTTGTTAAGTATCACACCCAAGACGTTCCCACCCTGCATCACAATCCGTTCCCGCGCGCTCTCGGCGGCCTGCCAACGAGTCTTTTCCGCCTCGACGACCATGATCACGCCGTCCGATTGAGGGACCAGGAGCAACGCACTTGAGGAGTCCGTAACGGCCGGCGCATCGAACAGGACAAGCCTGAACGCCTCCCTCAGCCCCTTGACAATCCCTTGAAACTCCGGACTTGACATGACCCTGACCGCCGAGGCCTCATCCGTTCCCAGATACCCGAGGTGCAGCCCGCCCTCGACCGGCTGGATCACGTCTTCAGGAGGTCGCCGCTCGGCAATCACCGCCTCGAAACCCGCTTCCGGCCGAACGCCGAAATGCTCATGATGCCCCCCACTACCGCACGCCGCATCAAGCAGCAGGACCCGCTGCGCAAGCTCGCCGCTCACCAACTTGGCCAACTCGCGCACCAACGTGGACGTGCCTTCACCGGGGCGCACCGCCACGAAGGTGATCACCCTGCACGGTGTATCCGGCAGCCCGGACTCGATGCTGCGGTACACGGCTATCAGCTTTTGTCGAAGCGACGGGCCTTGGTGCCGGACGCGCGGTAAGGCCGGGGTTTCGTCGGGTCGATCGCCCGCGCGCTCCTCCTCGGCCCGTTTCAGCGCATCGTAAATCTTGGCCATAAAACCTTCCCGCACGTCGTAGGCTCGGTCAAGGACCTCCCCTCGTGCTCATTCGTTCAGGCAGGTCGTGCCGTCCGCCTCCGGAAACACTATGATATCACCTACGAAGATCGTGTTTGCGTCTCGGATATGAGGATTGTGCTGCAAGATCCGCTCGATGAGGTCTCTGTCCGTGCTGCCATACATCTCCATCGAGAGTCGCCCGAGGTTGTCCCCTGGTTTGACCGTCCGCGTTATGGGCAGCCCGGTGCGCTCCACGTCCGTTGTTCCCGCTTTATTCGAGAGGGCGCCCACGGTTTCCGCAGCCGGTGCTCGCTCCGGCGCGTGGGACGTATCCTCGCGCTGAAGAGACGATATGGACGGATTTGCCGGCGCATTCTCACCCAGCCGAACGCCGGTTGGCGTAACCGAGGGGAGGTCCCAAATCCGCTCGAGCGCGTCAGTTGCGCCGCCAAACGGGTATGACGCAAGAGGCAAGAGGGCCATTAGCTTGGCCTCGGCTGCATCTGCCACGTCATAAGGCGGTTCGGGTTCGATCGCTTGCGGCCGTTCGGGCGGCGGTTCCTCCACCGGTGTTGTGGGCGTGAGCGTTGCCGCGCGTTGCGGCGCCGCGATCGTGGACTCGGCCGTGGCTTCCGAGACGTTCTCGTCATCCCGGCCGAAAACGGCGCGCGCACCCGCTGCGACCAGGACCACCGCTGCGGCGACCGCGCCCCATTTGACGAACGCCCTGTTCCCGCCCCAACCCAGACCAGCGGCGGCGCGTCGAACGGTCTTGACCGTAACGGGTCGTTCCTGGTCGGCGTAGCCCGCAATCAATGCGTTATCGCAGACAATATTGATCGCGCGTGGGTTGCCGCGGGTGCACCGCGCGATCCGGCGCAACGCGCGCGACGTGAACACCGGCGTCTTGCCGTAACTGACCCGCCCGAGTCGATGCTCAACGTAGGCCACGCTTTGGCCTGGGGTCAAAAGCTGGATTCGTGCGCGAACGGCAATCCGCTGGCGCAGTTGCCGTAAGGCGTGTTGGGTCAGCAACGCCGTCTCGAACTCCGGTTGTCCGCTTAAGACAATCTGGATCAGCTTGTCTTTCGTCGTCTCCAGGTTCGACAGCATTCTGAGTTGTTCCAACGTATCAACCGGCATCCGCTGCACTTCATCGATGATGAGAACCACGTGCTTATTCTGCCGATAGATGTCGATGAGATAGCGGTGCAACTGGCGCACGGCGTGCGGGACATCGCAGGCCGGGAGGTCAAGCCCCAACTCTTCCATGATGGCACGCACTAACTCCGCAAACGACAAATCGGGGTTGAACAGGTAAACCACCTTGACCCGGTCGGGGTCGATCCGGGCCAGCACGGCCTTCAGAATGGTCGTCTTGCCGCTCCCCACTTCACCCGTGATGCTGACGAACCCCTTGCGTTTCTCGATCCCGTATAGAACCGACGCAAGAGCCTCTTTATGACTCGGACTCAAATACAAAAACGCGGGGTCCGGCGTGATGCCGAACGGCGCCTCTCTCAAGTGATAGTACCTTAGATACATGACCTGAACTCGTCCTCCGAGATGCTCGCTAGAACGGGCAGTCCGAGCCGCCTGACAACATCCGAATCCTTCTTGAACGAATCGTCCAGGTAGTCCACGACAAAGGCCAACCCTATCCCGCCAAACAGACCAAGCACTATCCCGAGCACGATGTTGCGAAGCTTCTTCGGACGAATCGGGTCGAACGGCCTCGTGGCCGGCTGAATAATGCTGACGTTGGACACGGCCTGCTCGTCCAACGCGGCCGATATCCTCGATTCGCCCAGGCTCTCTCGGTACCGCCGGTAGTCGTCCGCCGCCAGAGAAACTTCGCGGGTTAGTCGGTCGAACTCGACTTGTCTCGCCGACAACACGGCATACCGCTCCTTGTAGTTGACCAGGCTCGCCTTCAGCACTTCCAGCCGCGCCGCCTGCGCACTGAACTCGGTCCGCTCCTTCGCCAGATCCAATTCAAGTTGCCTGCGAACGTCATCGATTCCCGTGGTGACTTCCGTGTGCGTGTCGCCCTCTTGGGCAAGCGTCGCCTCCAGTTGCCCGATTTGCTCGCGCAATTCAACCAGCGGTCGGTAGTCGGCCGAGTACCGGGCCGCCAGATCCGCTTCACGAAGACGCAGGTCGGTCAAACGCCTCTTGTATTCGTCCGCTGCCCAATTCGTTACGCCGGTGGTGCGCGACAATTCCATCGTTTCGGTTCGACGCTGCACCGCCTCTTCCAGGAGTGCCACTTGCGCCTGGCTGGCCTTCATCCGGCCCGATACATCGTCCATCATGTCCTCGATACCCCTAATCTGGGCCAGCAAGGCTTCCGTCTGCAGTTCGGGTGATGAAATATCGTATTGTCTGCGGAAAGCGTCGAGGCGCTCCTCTGCCGCCGTGAGTTTGGCCTGCAGGTCGGCCACCTGCCCCTCGAAAAAAAGCGGATCCGCCTTCGCGGCATGGACCTCGACATGCCGTTCCAAGTACAACCGGACCAACGCGTCCAAGGCCGCATAGGCCAGCCCAGGACCCTCCGCCTCGAAACTCGCCGTGATCGTGTTGGATTTCCGTTCCACGGCAAGCGTCAGGCCATCCATAAACCTCGTCACGGCCTTCCCGTAACCTGCGGGCAACGGAACAAGGGCCGGACCCGTCGGCCCTTGACCTTGCGCGGTCGTGGGGTCAGGGCCGGGGCGGGGCTCGGCCTCTTGTGCCCGGGGGCTCAAAGGGCCCGGTTCGCCGTCCGGGCGCGCCAGAAAAGCGTCGGCGCCGATTTTGGCGACCACCAACTCGGCGAGTTGCCGGCTACCGAGAATCGCTAGTTCCGAGTACACCTCGTTTTCAGTGTCCCGGACAAGCGAGATCGAGGGGCGTTCCACCGACGGGTCCACCGAAACGTTGCCGCGTCCCTGTCGAATAAGTAACCGCGCTTCCGACCGATAGGTCTCCGGCGCAAGAACGTTATACAACGCGGCCCCTGCCACAAACACAGCGAAAAAAGCCGCCACCTTTAGTTTGTGCCGGAACACCACGTCGAGAACATCTCGGATCGAGTTCTGAACCACGTGAGCGGCGATATCAATCCCCTCCTTCTCCATCCACGCTGGACCCGCGCCTCACTCCGCACTTATTCCGTCCGGCTTACGCTCACCCCGCTAGGCGAGGCGGTGATGGTCGAGCGTCGGCCGACGGTCTCGGTTTGCGTGTACGTGTACCCAAGGTTCACGGCGATCCAATCCGGCACGAGTCTGTTCATATACTGGTCTACCCATTGATCCGCACGATCGATCCGGGTTCGCGGAACAAAGACGACGTCGTTGGGTTCGAGAAAGAACGGAACAGTTTCGGCGCCCTCGAGCGCGTTCCTTAGATCAAGGGTACGGGCATACTGCTCCCCCTCGAACCGGCGTATTATCAGCACGTTGGAGACCTTGGCGCTCCTGTTCTTGAGGCCGCCTGCCTGCATGATGGCCTCCAAAGGCGTCAGGCTGCCTACAAGGGGCACTCTGATGGGAAACTGGCCGCTGGGTATGTTGACCTCGCCCCCGACGTATACGTACCGCTCCTCCGCCCGAACCACTACCGTGATCTCCGGATCGCGGAGTTTGACGCGGTACAGCGCCAGGAGCTGTTGGCGGACCTCCTCCGGGCTCAACCCGGCCACCTCCACTTCGTCCACCAATTGCAGCGAAATCCTGCCGTCCGGCCGCACGGGCTGCGCGGCGTTCAACTCCGGGTGGTACAGGAACTTGACCTCCACCGAATCGCCCGCCCGCAACGCGAACGGCGTATCGGGCACGGGCATCGCATTCTCTTCAATCGACGGCGCCGTTGGCGAAGTGGCGCAAGAGGGGATCCCCACCATAAGCAGCACCAACACGCCCAGCAAAACGGCGCACTTCCGATCACTCAAACACGCCACGGCCGCACCACGCCTCCCTCCAAGCCCCGAGACTATCTCCGGACAGAGCGATTCTTCAGCTCGCATTATCGCCAAAATAGCCGAAATACGCAAGTGCGTCCGAAACATCGCACGGCGAGAAGTCTCCCAAATCGCGCTGTCGCGGCCTCCCCTCTCGCTCGTGTACAACATCCGCAGGCAGGCCGCAGACTACGCTTCGCCCACGTACCGCAATTTTGAAAGATCCGAGCATACAACCTTGCCGCCGCACCACCCTTGTGACAGAGAATCCCCGAGCGCGGCAAATAGAAAAGGTGAGGGAATAGCCTGTATCTACATGACAAATCAGCAAGCGTAAATGGTGGAGATGAGGGGGATCGAACCCCTGACCTCATGTCTGCCAGACATGCGCTCTCCCAACTGAGCTACATCCCCACGGCAAACGCGTCGGGCGGGACAATGACTCGCGATGTTTATCCAAATTATACGAGACCCCGCGAGACTAGTCAAGAAAACAGGCGGCCCGGCGAAAATTGACCCGCGAAAATTGGCCCAGGCGTATTCTGAATGGAAGAGCAACGCCTCAAGTCGGCCGGAGAAGACCGATTTCGTTTTACGTATGGTGCGAGGCCGATCGTTCCCGCGACTTTGAAACCCGCCATACCACCCCCGCCGCCACTATCCCGGCAAGAACAACCATTGCGCCCGCAACAGTTGGCATGGAGCGAGGGCTCGAGCGGACCCCATTTTCCTCAATATCCGCGGCGGCTTCGTCCGGGGATAGGACTAATCCTCCTTGACCACTCCCCGTCTGGGTCCCTGTGATCGCACTGAGCGGTTTCGTCTCGCTCGTCAGCACTTTCAGCTCACGCGATTCATGCGTTTTGTGCTGTTCAATCAGTTTTGTGAGTAGCTGATACCGCGGGTCATCTGGGAAATACGTCCCAAACTCGACCAGGTATCCTTCAGCCGCCTGCAGTGCGCTGAATTTCAGTGAGAGCCTGATCAGGGCGTCCAGAATGGTCGGAGAGTAACCCATCGCAGCACCGGCGGGGTAGTTCGCCAACTTGATTAGATCCTGTTCGATGAGGGACTGACGGTACTTAGCCCAGGTATCTGAAAAAAGAGCGTACGCTTCGTATTCCTTTCCTGTGCGCATATAGTCTAGCGCAAGTTCAACCAAGAGATATGGCGTTCCTTCGTCAACCCTGTGGGAACCGATCCATTTTTCAACATAGGCCTGGTACTCTTCTCCTCCTGTCGGGAACGCAATCCGGGCTCCACGTCCGAAGTGATGAGAAACTGGCCACCGCAAGATCTCCACTCTTGTTAGCGCCTCCAAAGCCAGCTCCGCATTCGCCAAATCTCCAAGTGCGTAGTAGGATTTCATCTCTTCGGTTGCGAATGTCTCGACATCGTAAGCAAGCCCCGAAAGCTGGGCGTAGGA
>Ga0180437_10006200_pt1 | contig 16043 bp, 14 predicted proteins | sample SS_ome_4_FD_132410 | JGI IMG/M metagenome (GOLD analysis project Ga0180437, IMG submission 132410) | Hypersaline lake sediment archaeal communities from the Salton Sea, California, USA - SS_3_D_1 metaG | ecosystem: Environmental > Aquatic > Non-marine Saline and Alkaline > Hypersaline >...
GAGCGCAGGTCACCTTCTCAGGGACACTTGCACGTCCTCCGGTGCTCAGGCATGCTGCTGTGATCCAGACCGTGATCGGAGGAACGACGGAGATCGTTCACGACAATGGAGCTGGAGGCTGGGTAGGTACAAGAGTCTCAGGCGGTTCGATCGACTACTCTACTGGAGTCTGGTCGATCACGTTCACCGCTGCTCCTGACGCAGGCGAGGATGTTACGATAACCTACTTCACAGACCAAGAAGCTCTCTAAGGAATCATAATGAAAGAGATCACGCACACTGGCAGATGGCCTGAGCCGATAGTTCTCGCGCTCAAGGTCGGTCGAGGTACGGCGCATCGTAACATCCTCGTCGGAGAGACGCAGGACCTCGAGGACTCGCAGATCTCTCCGGAGATCAAGCAGCTCGAGAAGCGCGGTCACGTCGTGCTCAAAGACAAACCAACAACGAAGGAATCCAAAAGTCCTCCGCCTCCCGTAGAGACTTCGGAGCCAGAACCTGAAGAGGAGATGACTCCCGAGGAGATCGCGCAGATGGAAGCGGAGCTTCTAGCCGAAGACGGTGCTGACGCCGTTTCGAACGAGGAGGCATAACGATGGCTTTCGTGTCAGCAGGCGCTTACGCAAGAGAGATCGACCTCTCTTTGTTCGTGGAGACGGCGACGAACACCACCTTCGCGTTTCCACATGTGTTCAACAAGGGTCCCATCGGGACTCCAACTCTGGTCACCAACCTCAGTCGACTGATCGAGCTCTTCGGAGAGCCCATCGATCCGTCGGTGAGTGCGTCGGCTTGTCAGGGATGGTTCGCAGCGCGCGAGTACCTCCGTCACGGCAACAAGCTGTACATCACTCGTGTGGAGTCGGCTGCTCAGCCTGCGGAGTACGCAGCGCAGTCTCTCCCAGGAGGTTCGGACCAGGAGATCGCGACTGGCACCGACGGAGCAACGTCTGTTCCAGCAACTCGCGAGCTGTCGTCTGCCACAGGCGACTTCGTCAACGATGGTGTCGTGGCAGGAGACGTCGTCGAGATCCACGAGGGTGGTGCGGACGACGGTTTCTACTTGATCACCATCGTTGCGGCGACTGTCCTGACTGTCGATCGTGACTGGCCGACAGGCTCTCTGTCTGCTCAGGACTTCACGGTCTACTCGTCGAAGGTCTACGCTGGTTCGGCTGGTGTGACGGGTACGAGCTCTGGTCGTGGATTCTCCCATGCGGGACAGAACTTCACTGCCACTGTGTCGGCTGGCGATATCCTGCGCATCCATGACACAGGAGACACCGGAGACAATGGTCTCTATGTGATCGACTCTGTCGACAGCGACACTGCGTTGACTGTCGATCGTGACTGGCCTGTGGGCTCGCTCACTGGTCTGGACTACACGATCTACACTGCGCTGTTCAAGGGTACGGCAGGATCGACCGCGACCGACGGCGAGTTCACCGATGCGTCCGGCAAGTTCCAGGACCATCACGTGCAGGAAGGCGACCTCCTCTGGATCAAGGATCTGGTGGATACGACCAACAACGGATGGTACTACATCACTGGCCTGAAGACGGGCTCGGAGGATACCACCGTCGAGGTCAACGAGGTCTCCTGGCCTGGCGGTGCTCTAAGCAATCTGGACTACGAGATCTGGCCGGGATCGATCTCGTTCCAAGGATTGACCAAGGGTACCTGGATCAAGGACTCCCTGATCCAAGGTCTCCGGAACGCAGGGCAGCCGACCAACTTCAACCTGGAGACGAGAGACGCGACTGGCACCATCGTCCTCGAGGTCGTGTACAACCTCAACCGTTCCACGGTCGTCTCGGAGATGACGGATAGCAGCAACTACTTCTCAGCTACTGTCCGGACCAACAGGACCGAGCCGGTGATCGGCAAGCAGGTCACTGTCTCTGGTGGTGACGACGGCTACACCGGTGTCGTCGACTCCGACTTCATCGGCAACCCTGCGACGAAGACTGGTCTGAAGTCTCTCCGCAACAAGGAGCAGTACGAGGTCAACATCGTCGCGTGTCCGGGTCAGACTTCCCAGAACGTCCAGGACGAGATCATCGATCTCTGCGAGTCTCGCGGCGATTGTATCGGTCTGGTTGATCCTCCGGATCAACCGACGGTGGATTCGGTGCAGGATGTCCTGGACTTCCACAACGGGACTCTCATCAGGACCACTGCTCTGAACACGAGCTATGCTGCTCTGTACTGGTCGTGGATCCAGGTGTTCGATGAGTTCCACAACCTCGATGTGTGGACGGCTCCGTCGGGTCACGTCGCTGGTGTCTACACCAACAACGACAACCTGCAGTATCCGTGGTACGCTCCGGCTGGCTTCAAGCGTGGTAAGGTCTCTGGTGCGAAGGACCTACGCTACTCGCCGGATCAGGATGATCGTGACTCTCTCAACGGACCGGGAGCGAACGTCAATCCGATCTCCAACTTCATCGGGTACGGGATCCATGTCTACGGACAGAAGACTCTGCAACGTGCGACCACTGCACTCAACCGAGTCAACGTCCGGCGCATGCTGCTGTTCGCCAAGTCGGCGATCGAGAAGGCTGCGCGACAACTCGTCTTCGATCCGAACGACGAGATCTTGTGGCGCGAGTTCAAGCAGCTCGTCAACCCGACTCTGAAGCACATCCTCTCGAACCGTGGTATCCGGGAGTACCTGGTCATCGCGGACGAGACGACCACCACACCACAGGTGGCCGAGCAGAACAAGATGATCGGCAAGATCTTCATCAAGCCGACGAAGGCAGCCGAGATCATCGAGATCCAGTTCGTTCTCACCTCGCAGTCCGCAGACTTCCAGGAGTTGGCTGCGTAGTTTCACTGCGTAACCTGCACAAGGTCGCATAACACGAGGAGGAAATAATGGGCCTTACCAACCCGCAAGCTGCGGACCACATTGCGGCCGAAGCAGGCAGCCTGGAGCCGCAGCGACAGAACAACTTCTCAGTCGAGATCCCTCTGGACAACGCCGACAAGGACCTCGTTCTCATGGGACTCCATGGGTTCACGCTGCCTCAGCAGTCCAACGAGGTCGTGGAAGCAGAGTACCAGAACGAGAAGCGCAAGGTGGCTGGTCAGGTCACCGTCGAAGAGGGCTCTCTCATGCTGAAGGACTTCGTGGACACCGATACCCGAGGAGCGATTCTCCGGTGGCGGAAGCAAGTCTACAATCCTCAGACCGGACAGATCGGCATGGCGTCCGACTACAAGAAGGAGTTGGACGTCGTGCTGCAAGGTCCGGACGGGGAGAACACTCGCGTGGCGAAGCTGATCGGCTGCTGGCCGTCGGCGGATCCATCGATCGAGCTCACCATGGAGGGCTCTGACAAGGTCCTCATGGAAGTTCCGATCCAGATCGACAAGATCGACTGGTCCGACTCCATCACGGGTGCGTAGCGTCTGGCCTAGCTCGTTGTCGGGGTTCTCGCCATCAGTAGGTGGGCGAGAGTAGTTCGGAGAGGGAAGGTGCTCCGAGCGATCTGTCAATCCATCGGTCTAACCAGGTCCGTCAAGCCAACGTAAAGGAGACCTAACGTGGGCAAGGAATACCATGGCGAGTTGGTTCTCGCATCAAAGGGATTCTTCTACGACGAGAAGCTCAAGGACGGTACCGTCCATGTCACCCCATGGGGTACTCAGGACGAGCGTCTGCTGATCTCGCCGTCGATCAACTTCACTGACACAGTCACCCGCCTCATCAAGAGGTGCACGGATCTGGAGATGGATCCCGTCGACCTTCTACTGGTCGATCGCTGGCACCTCTTCCTCTACATGCGCTGCCTGTCCTACGGCGGCGACTACTCCTTCAACTACAGGTGCGAGGAGTGTGGCGAGAAGATGCGCCACACGATGGACCTCGAGAAGGATCTCGAAGTCACGTACGCTGACGACGAGCATCTCCTCGAAGCCCTCGAGACACCACTGTTGGAGGAGCCCTTCTCCCTCCACTTCCCAGTCAACGACAAGACGATCCGCTGGCGTATGCTGCGCGGTCGCGATGAGATCGCGGTCGACAAGTACGTCAAGCGTATGAGGCAGTCTTCTCGGAAGTCTTTGCCTAAGGGCGAAGATCCGGGCTACGCCTACCGTCTCGCCAGACGTATCGTCGAGATCGACGGAGAAGAGCCCAGCATCTCGGATGCTCTCGGACTGATCGAGTCTCTCCGTGGGAAAGATGCTCTCGCAATCCGGCAGGCGATTCGATCTGTCGACTTCGGAGTGGAGCAAGACCTGCATCCTATCTGCGATAACTGCGGATGGGAGAACGAGGTCTCGCTACCACTCGACAAGACTTTCTTTCTCCCTGAGCGGCGAGTTGCCTAGTGTACGGGATCTCGCCACTGTGGTCTTTGACCTAGTACACTATGGCGGCTTTTCGTACGAAGCCGTCATGCTGATGCCTCCGTTCGAACGACGCTTCATGCATGACAAGATGTGTGATGCTGTCGAGAACGATGTGAACTTCCAACTGAGTCTGCACGACAAGAAGCGTGGGTAACTGAATGTCTCCAGTCGATCCCAACAATCCTTTCGCATTCGAACTCGAAGTCGAGGGAGAAGATAACCTGCGCAAGGCACTTGCTAAGGGTGAGAGAGCATATCTCAACTTCGGCAAGTCGATCGACAAGGTCACCGACGGTCTGCAGGACGAGAGTGAAGCACATGCCAAGGCTGGACAGGCTGCGAAGAAAGCAGCCCAGGCAGCTGAGGAGGCAACAGAGGCGAAGGAGCAGGAAGCCAAGAAGCTCGGCTTCTTCGCCAAGCTGAAAGAGAAGTTCCTCCGTAGAGGAGAGAAGGCAGACGAGAACGCAGCGAAACGTCGTGGTGGCGTCTCGAAGAGAATCCGTGGATTCTTCAAGCGCGAGAAGGATGCGGCAGATGATGCAGGAATCAGCTTCGGGAAGCTTGCAGGCCTGATCGGTGGTGCAACGATCATCGGAGGTCTGGTCGCTGCAGCTCGAGCGTACTTGGAGTTCGACAACCAGATCCGACAGCTTCAATCGACTCTCGCAGGACAACCCAGAGTCATGAACGCAGCAGCGAGTGCTGTGCAAGGACTCACTGGATACCTGGAGTTCAGTCGCGAGGAGTTGATCGCTGTCACGAAGCAGATGGGAGACCTACACCTCGTCGCGGGGAACACTCCCAAAGCAGCACAGCAGTTCAGAGAACTGACGATGGACGTCCTGCATCTGAGCCGTGCGATGGACGTAGGTACATCCTCCGTCGTGGACATGTTCGACTCGTTCAAACGTGTGTACGGACTCCCTCACCACCGTCTCCGTGGCATTGCTTCTTCGATGAAGTTCATCCAGGAGCAGACAGGGATCACAGGCGAGGAACTCCTCACCTTTGGCAAGTCTCTCGAGGACGTGCTCGCTCGCATGCGTGGGACCACCAAGAACACCAAGGCAGACGTCACCAGAGACATGATGGCGATGGCTGGTGTGATGAAGAAGTTCGGCATCGATGCAGGAGACGCTATCCCGAGCCTGTTCTCCGAGGCGATGAAGATTGACTCGGATAAGGGTAACGAGTGGCTGGCGTTCCTGCAGAGCCAGACTGGTGTCGCCATGGAGGACATCCGCTCCATGATCGAGAAGGGCGATACTGTCACTCCGATGACTCTGTTCATCAAGTCGTTGAAGCAGCAGGGTCCGGAGATGCTTCGACTGAACGAGTCGTACTTCACCGACATGACTGGCATGTCCTTCGCGCACCTGCGTAAGCTCATGGACGTCAACGAGAAGGGTCTCCGAGGATTCGTCGAGCAGACCAAGAAGGCCGAGAAGGTCCGCAATCTGCACGAGAAGCGAGCGCAGGCGAGACAGAACCAACTCTCCCAGATGTGGAACAACTTGAAGCGTGCCTTCGAGAGGATCTGGCTCGCCATCGGTAAGATCGTGGTCAAGGTCACAACCAAACTGGCAGACTTCTTGATCCCTAAGATCATGCAAGGGATCAGTTGGCTCGAACAGAAGTTCGCTTGGTTCAACTCTCCTGAAGGAGGGAAGGCGATCCACGAATGGTGGGATAAGACCATCAAGTTCTTCTCCAAGGCAGGTGGTGTCATCGAGTGGGTCGTTGACAAGATCTCCAAGGCGATCAAATGGTGGCAAGGTCTCTCCACTGAGACCAAGACTCTGATCGGTGTCGGCGGAGGTCTCGTCCTCGTCTTCGGTAAGCTGCTGCCGATCATGGGAGCTCTCGGTGGTAAGGTTGCTGCTGTCGCTGCTGGTTTGACTGCAGTCTACGTCGGTGCGAAGAAGGTTGCTGACTGGGTAGACAAGGAGCAGACCAAGGGTATCAAGGCACTGTCCAAGGCCAAAGCTACCTCACATGCGATTACCGAGTTCGGACTGAAGGGTACCGAACAAGAGCGCATGGGATTTATCAAGGGCGAGATGTTCGGCAAGGAGGCTCAAGCTGGACGTACCTTGATTACTGGGTCGGGCAAGATCAACATGGATGAGTTGAATCGGAGAGCTACTGCTCTGATTCCGACTCCTGCTGGTTGGGACTTCATGCCTGACTTCATGAAGAGGAAGACAGTCCTCGAACCTCGACAGCGTCTCGTCAAGATGTGGGCTGCTGCGCTCGGAGTCGTCCTCAAGAAGACGGACATGTCCAAGGTCCGTGCGTCTCGCGAACGAGACCTCGCTCGACTGAAGCAGACTCAGAAGCCACCACCTGTCCCTGTCGCGAAGGTCGCGCCAGCTCCTACCACGACTCCTCAAGTACGAGCTGCTCCGACACCGACTCCGGTTACTCCTACTCCTCCTGTGACTCCTGCGAAGCCACCGAGTGGTCCTCAGATCGTCGCAGTCCAAAGTCAGACCACGGATGCTCTGCTCGGAGAGATTCGAGACATCCTCAAGAAGGGATCCGCAGGCACCGCAGCTGGAGCTCAGCCTCACCCTTCCAGAGCGCAGTTCCATCGTAGCCTAGGAGGGTAACCATGCCAGTCGTCACAGGATACATCATCTCTCGGCTCGATGGAGAACGGATGTCGTTCAAGTACTTCCGTCCCTTGAGTGAGGATGTGGCTGCTGAGTACGAAGACGTAGGTATTCGTGGGAGGTCCGAACCCTTCTCGTTCTACGCACAGACTGGTCCTGACATGTGGGCCTTCGAACTGAAGCTCATGGCTTCTGTTGATCAGAACGATGGAGGAAACCCTCGTAGAGCCTACGATGACTATCTCTTCCTGAAGAGCTTCCAGTTCCCTGACTACGGTCCTGGATTCGCTGGTCCTGTGAAGCCTCCTCCTCAGGCGATCATCACAGTAGGTAGCTTCTTCCGCAAGAAGGGAGAGATCCGACAACCGAGGTTCACGTTCAACTTCCCTCTGGACGAGAACGGGTTCCCTCACTCGATCGACGCGAGCTTCACGTTCAGAGTCATCAACGACCTGCCTCTGGACTTCAGAGACGTACGCAGAGGCTTGAGCAACCTGCCTCCAGGTTATTTCTAGTCGTCTCTGCGTGGCAACGAAGCCACGAAAGGAGGCAGCATGGAACGCAAGTACGAAGTCGGAGCACACATCAAGTACATCGATCCTCACCGCAAGGCCCACGACGCCTTGGTGCTCGTCTGGTGGATGCCAGACCACGTGCCGAGCTACGCTGGTCCCAACGGCGAGCCTGGTTGCAACTTGGTGTTGGTGGACCCCGATCCCGAGAAGGAAGACAGCTACGGTCGTCAGATCCGTCGGGAGACATCGATGGTCCATCTCAACAACAACCCTGGAAGGGGTAACTGTTGGTGCTGGCCTGACGAAGTACCTCAGTAGTTCCTAGAAGCCGGAGTGGGCACCTGGGTATCCGGGCACCTGCATGGGTTTCGCTGCCACGCAGAGAGGATTAGATGGCAGACAACACGAACGTAGTCGTCAAAACGACAGCTGATTCCGCAGTCTTGGAGGAGACTGAGGTACGGTACATCGAGAACAAGGACCCGAACCGACCCTTGTCTCGGTACAACAAGATCCGCTTCTTGCTGTCAGCAGAGGACGAGTACAACGACATTCCTGCCTATCCGATCCAGGAGACATGGGACCCTCCGACCATCCCGATCCTGCCTCAGGACCGCTACGTCGAAGTACTCCCAGAGTGGGAACATCGCCCGGATCTGATCGCTTACACCTACTACGGCAACGAACAGTTGTACTGGGTGATCGCGTATGCGAATGGTCTGGTCGACCCGTTCGCTGAGACCTACATCGGTCGGAGACTGCGTATCCCTGATCGAGAGAACTTGTTCCACGACACGTTGGTGCGCTAGTGGCTGGTGAGACTCTACATCCCGTAGTCCAACTACGGTTCGGCTCGACGAAGTCGGGTACTCGCTCAGGGATCTACTTCGAGAGGACGAGCAATGCTCCTCTCGAGGCGTTCATCGTGACGATACCTCCGGAGCACCTGGTCGAGTTCACGAACGTCAGTCGCAAGGGAGCAGACCAAGTTTCGATCACGTTCTTCGATGCTACGTTCGGTAGTCTCGAAGACCAGCTCTTCCGTGCCGATCGAGACCATGGAGGTCGAGTACTCTACCGATGGGGCTATCCTGGTCTTGGGCTCGAAGAAGGGTATTGGAACGTGATGATCATCCAAGACTACGTTCCTACTTTGTCGACCTCTGGTCTGAGGATCACTATCAACGGTCTAGCTGTCGGCTCCGAGTTCGCGAACATCGCAGAGCCGACAGTCTACAAAGGCAAGATCAGTACGGTCGTCCGACAGATTGCGGAGGAGATGGGTTTCACAGACGAGACGAAGGTCTTCATCGAAGAGACCGAGGACAATGCGAGAGACGAAGAGCCTCGAGCGGAGTGGCCTTCTGGTAATCTAACTCGCATCGACTTGATCAACCAGAAGCTACTACCCGAGGCCAAGTCCAAGCAGAACCCGAACGGTACCTACTACTTCCAGTTGAGTTCTCAAGGAACGTTCCACTTCCACACCGAACACTTCAAGAAGCTCAAGGAAGCAGTCCATGGGACTCCGAAGCCGAATGTGGATCACAAGTATCGTAGGTTCAACGTCCTCTTTGGAACTCCTGTCAATCCAGATGGAACAGAGCATGGCGTCATCTCCTTCACTCCTCGGTACGGCTCTAAGAGTATGGGCTTCATGGCGGCAGGTTGCATTGCTGGATCGTACGATCCGAGAACAAAGCAGTTCCAGCAGCGAGTCGTCGACAGACGAACGCAAGGTATGTCCTCTGACCACGATCCCAAAGGAGGAGGACGTACCTCAGCACCTCCGATCGCGAAGAAGAACGACAGCAACATCGACCAACGTCGCAAGTCCGAGACCTACTCCTACCATCCTGTTCGACAGGTGGCACTGGGAGGCCATTGCTCAGGCAAACAAATCCACCAACACCACGGACCGGATGCTTCACTGAACACTATCGCGAGTGCGTGGAAGCGAATGCACTCGCTAGTCCAAGGAGGTACCCTCGAACTGGTTGGGATTCCACGACACGTAGACTTCAATGCTCTCGAGATGTGGTGCGAGATCGCAGTCTACATGCCTAGCGGAGTCGACTCTCTCCCAGGATCTCCAACGTTCAAGAGCGTGGACAGCGCGTTGCATTGGAGTAGCGGCCGCTACAGGATCGAGAAGATCACTCACTTCATCGGCACAGACTACCGGATCACTGCGGAGCTAGGCAGGATCGCGATGCTCGAAGGACCAGATCCTGCGAAGACTGGTCTGCCTCAACCGACGACCGAGACGACGACAGGGACTTCGCGATAGATGTCTGATCGAGCGAACAACGACGCTGTTGAGATGCTCCGTAAGGACGCGAGCACCAACAAGCCTGGATTGTACCGTGGTAAGGTCGAAGACATCGACGACCCGGATCGTCTAGGACGAGTCAAAGTCCGTGTCTGGGCGATACACGGTGATGAGCACAGGACTCCTACGACTGCTCTGTCGTGGGCTGAGATCGCAGAACCTGGAGGTGGTGGGTACGATTACGGTACGTTCGATCCTCCTCCTGTCGGGTCTGCTGTCTGGGTAGGCTTTGAGGGAGGACTTCAGGACTTCCCGGTCGTGCTCGGTACGTTCCGTGGTGTCCCGAAGCGTGACTCAGAGAACTCGAACGTCTTCCTGACGAACAATGGTAAGCCAGCAGTCGAACGAGCCTGGCTCCCACCCGACGACGAGTCGGAGACACCGAAGGACATCTTCGAAGGAGTGCACGACGGAGACCCTCACCCAACCAGACGCCTCTGGCACAAGTCCTACAAAGGACACACGTTCATCGTCGAGGACGGAGATGGTAAGGAGTTCCTGAAGATCATCGATCGCGCAGGTCAGGTGATCGAGATGTACTGTCCTGTCGCTGTCGAGAACTCCGAAGGGAACAAGGCTCAACGTGGTGTCCGCGATGCTATGCGTGGAGACCAGCTGCCTCATTCTGCGATGCGCGACCGTCGTGCGTCCATACGTATGAGAGACCTCTCCGGTCAGGAGATCGTGCTCGACTCTCGCGACCAAGACGAGAGGATCCTGATCCGCGGCAAGAACAGGCAGGGTGGTTCGGAGAACATCTTCGAGATCCGATCTGGTCGTGGACGAGAGTTGATCGAACTGCGAGATGCTCGTGGAGACAGGATCACGCTGAACCCGAACTCGTCCACCCCTATCCAACTGGTCGACAGCGTCGGTAATGCGATCGACTTCGACAAGGAAGCAGGTAGAGTCCGCATCCGATCAGCCAAGATCTCCGAGGAGGAGACTCCCCAGAAGAGGGAAACTGTCAGCGGCAAGAAGGAGTCCGAAGTCCGTGGCGATCTGGAAGAGAAGGTCCACGGCAACAAGAAGGTGACTGTCGTCAACGACTTGACATCAGGAGTGCTAGGCAACACGAGTGCCTCGTTCGGTGGTAGTCTTGATGTCGTCATTGCGAACCAAGGATTGACTGGTGCTCCTGGCGAAGGAGTGAAGATCAACCTCGCTCAGCTACTCGGGTGTGACTTTGAACTCTCCAACTTGAACGGAGACCTCAACTTCAACACCAAGTTGGGCGACATCCTGATGGACACCTTGAAGGGTAACGTCGAGTTCACGACCACACTCGGCAATGCTCTCCTCGAGACTCTCGCTGGTAACGTCTCCGCGAAGACGACAGCAGGCAAGGCGGAGCTGATCACGTCTCTCGGGACTGCGAACGTCGATGGGACGACAGTCCATCTCGGTCCTCTAGCAGCAGCGATCCAACCTATCATCCGCGGCTCTCTAGGAGTGGCTGCTGTCACTGCGAAGAACACCGCGATCTCCGCGACTCTTCCGACGCTACTCTCCACTTCCCAGACTCTGTTGAACACGTGCATAGGACCACCCCCAGCGACGATATTCGTGCAAGTCGTTGGACCGTTCATTGCGTGGCTGACGGCGTTGATCGCATTCGTTACGGCAGTCCAGGCTGCCTTGCCTGCGGAGAGTGCTGCTCTACTGGCGTCTCTGTCGACGAAGAGCTTCACGGCATGAGCGACCTCACCGACAAGATCGAAGAGGCTCTCGAACAGATCGAGAACACGACCCCTGTGGAACTCACTCCCGAGGTTGAACAAGAACTGGTCGCTGCGAACCAGCGACTGAAGGACTACAAGGAGAGCGGAGACAGACGAGGCTACTTGCGTGCGTTGACGGATGCCTTGAAACTCTATCGCACGTTGGTTCTCCCTGCTCTGCAGAAACAGGAGCTACGACGTCTGAGGAATGTGTTGTCTCTCGCGAAGGCTGCTGACCTTAAAGAACAGAATGGCACTAAACTTCAGACCTCTTAACGGCCTCAACTTCAGTCGGGCCTCAGCCCCGAGGCCCTGGCCCGGTCCCGTCCGTTGGGGCGGTCTCAGGCCGTCTCAGGCCTTCTCAGGCCGGTTCAGGAGGCTTCCCGCGCCTTCCCGACGGTTGGCCAAGGCTTTCAAGATCTAGGATTCTTGACGAACTATGGCTGAATGGAAATCCGCTAATCTCGCTGCTTTACTCCCTCCTGGGACGGAGACGATCATCGATACGATCGAAGGTCTGGTGACCGTCGTGAAGACGCCATTGGACATCGTGTCTGCGATTTTGAACACAGCGAAGTCTCTTGTGCTTTCATTCAGTCTGTTCGACTTCCTCGGGACTCTGGGAGATCTGATCGAAGACTGGAAGGACGACTTCCTCGGCTCTGGGTTCTTCGTCTGTGCGATGTGGGACTATCCTGTTCGACAGTTGCTTGGAGGAGTAGGGACCAGTCGAGACTACGGACCCGACAGTACCTTCGAGAAGATCAACCTTGATGGCCACGAGTTCGAGACGTCGTTCCTCGCAGATCTTGACTCGAGTTTCGACGACACCAAGGATCCATACCGTCCTCAGTTTCAGTCGTCTTGCTCGATCCTAGTCCTCGTGCGCGCAGGCTCTTCTCCAGAGGACATCGGGATCACTCCCGAAGAAGACAATGCAGGAGATGTCTGGGGTGGTCAGGACTCGACGATAGGGAATTCTGGCAAGCAGGTCCGTCGTGTCCGTATGCTCGCAATGCTCGCGAAGCTGAAAGAAGCAGCGCAAGGCAGTCCGGTGGACCGAGTCCAAGTTCGGGTAGACCGAGTTGAACAAGCGATCCAGATGTTTGGTCAGATGACAGAAGACGAGATCGATGCTCTGGCCTATCCGGAGGACGAAGACGACGGATCGTTGTACTTCGAGAACAAGTTGTCTACGGAACTGGACTGGCGTGACGATGTCACTCCCTTCCTCGAGTCGATGGAAGGACAGTACTACCCTTCGACGTATCCTGACTGGTCTCGTGTAGCACTCGCGGACTTGCATCCAGATCTGGTGCGTCTCGCGAACGAGCTGTTCGATCCGATCGTCGAGCTCCTCCAGGGTGGCTCGACTCTCAAGCAACAGCTCATCGACATGATCGATGCGATCCAAGCCAAGGTAGACTACTTGCAGGATATCATCGACAAGATCGATGGGCTCATCGAAGATCTAGAACGTCTACTCAACGCGACTGGGTACCACGCGTTGTACATATCAACTTCAAAAGGGATCAGCGACCTCAGAGCGAAGCTGCGGACAGCGACGAACGTACCATTCGAAGGTAAGTTCTTCTACTCTGGGATGGCTATCCTCGCAGGCTCGGATGCAAAGACAGCATTCGATGCGCTGTTCGCAGCAGTGGCTAGCTAAGGAGCAATCTCATGAACTCCCACATCGTCGGTCTTGGGTCTGCTGGTGTCAAAGGAAAGTATCGTGGTGTCGTCCATGGTACTCGTCCTGTCCCTAGCGAGATCCTACAACTGGTGGATCAAGGTCTCTCGCCTACACAGGCCTTGAAGAAGCTGCAGAAGACTCCTGGTAGCTTCGAGGATCTGTGGGACACCATCGGAGATGGCTCGTTCCTCAACCCTCATCGGTACCAGTTGAAGCATCCAGAACTGGTTGCTCAGGACGTGGAGTCGGCGAACAAGTACACGAAGCGTGGTATCAACTACATCATGTACTTCTCGTCAATCAAGACTGTGTCTCCTGATACAGTCCACTCGGACATCACATACAACAACAAGACGAATCCGTTCGCCGCGTTCTTCTGCGGAGGTCCGATCGATCCGACGTACGATGGAGATGAGCGCCCGAACTGGGACGCATCTGACGGTCAGTACTACCTCCCTCTCGCTCCAGGCAACACCACTCCCGGCGAGGGTCGTCGGTCGACTCTGTCTACTGATACGACAGGTCCTGATTTGCATCGGGTAGAGACGAGATACCCGACGACGGATCCGTACCGAGAGCTCGAATTCACGTTCTTCGCCGAGGCTACGGTGCCTACGTATGCCTCGGGAGACATCACTGTCGATTCGACGACTCCTCCTGCGGATGGCGTCTACCTGACTCTCGATGATGGTATCAATCCTCCTGTCGAACTCGAGTTCGACACAGGTGGGACAACGTACTACAACGAGTCAACCGGTCGTTATCTGATCGACATCTCAGGTTCTCCAACCGACGCAGACGTCCGCGACGCGATCATTGCTGCTGCGAATCGAGCAGCATACAACCAGCCGTTCTACATGGTCGCGACGAACGGTGGTGCTGCGATCGTTACTCTGACTCACACGACAGGAGGAGCAATCGGTCACACGACTGTGACTTCGAGTGTCGCTCTCGGAGGATCGTGGTCTCTACCGACGTTGTCTGGAGGTACTGCGAACGAGGCTGGTGACAATGGCTACATGGATAACTTCCCTATCTGTCGTGTCGGCATGGCAGAGGGAGTCGACTGCGGGTACAGCGAGACTGAGAACCGAGTCGGTATCGACTCAGTCCTAGGTCTCGCTCCTACCTTCCAGGGTATCGGCAGCAAGCAGTACGAACACGAGTTCTTGGATCCTCAGCAAGGTGCTGTCGGTAGCATCACTGCGTTGCACCATTACACTGGGACGGAGACGATCACGTCGGTTGCTCAGGACGGGTACGTTGCTCGCTCTGGTGCTACGGATCCTTCCGGTGAACAGACTGCTGTTCAAATCGATACGACGATCGGTGCTGACGGAGCTAACCAGATCGTTGCTGCGACACGGCAGATCACTCTGCCTTTGGCAGTGACTGCTCTCGGTTCGACTGGCGGGTTCAAGAACGACGTACACAAGCGAAAGATCCTCGAGATCCAGAACTCTACTCTAGGGAACGATGGAGAGTACACGATCAAGCGTGTTGTCTCGCCGGTGACTGTGGAGGTCTACGAAGCACCGAACTCGGACGAGACTGGTACTGTCACAGGACTCCTCTGGGAGACGTATTACGGCAAGAACGCATTCGACGGACGTGTGCTGAACCAAGGTCGCGTCGAACAGGTAGCTACCGACCCAGACGATCCTGGCGAGATCATCCTCGGAGAGAAGTGGGTCTCTGACGACAGTGCTGGTCCTCATGTCATCGGACGCGTCTGGCAGACTGCGAAGCAAGTAACCGGGATCAGGATCATCGGACCCGCTGGTACGAACAAGTACTTCTACCCAGATGACTTTGTGATCCAGTATTTGGATCCGACAGCCAACGGTGGAGACCCTCGACCGGGTACCGATGCAGACTGGTTGAATGCTTCGACTCTTGCCGACCAAGCCACCAACATCTACAACGGTGGTGCGTACGGCTACGAGTTCACCTTCACGGTGCCAGTGGCAACCAAGGGCATTCGGCTGGCGTCTCTTCTAGCTTATGACTCGACGCGACGTGTCGAGATCGGTCAGCTCATGATCTACACGGATGATACGACCAGCGTGACGCTCGTCGACGGAGTCAACGATCGTCTCAGGTTGGCTACGGATGGTGTCCCGAACTATCGCAACTTCGATCTAGGAGATTTCACGGGGACTGTCGCTGCTCTCGTTGACCGGATCAACGCAGTCGTCCGTGGGTACGAGCTCGAGGCAGTACAAAGCACGTTCGGATTTCTGTGGCTCCGAGGTACGGTTGCAGGAGGGAAGTCATTCGTTGACGTGGCTGCCATTGGAGATAGCACCGCCAACGCAGATCTAGGACTACCGTCGACTGCGACACAGGTGCAAGGAATTCTGCAGCAGATCCGCAAGTTGCCGAACGATGCTCTCACGCTCATGTACCGTGCGAACATCTCCGGCGACCTTCCGCAGCTCTAGGAGGAGCACAATGCAAGGCTATGTTGACGCACAACTCTACGATGCTCGTGGGCTGCGAGACGAAGACTTCCTAGCCCTCAAGCAGGAGCAAGGAGGTCAAGCAGTCCTCGACCTCCTCCAGAATGAGCTCAAGCTCGAGCAGCACGTTCATGGGAAGAACCTGGTCCACGATAACTTCGCTGGATGGATCTTTCATGAAGTTCTTGGAGGCCCGAACCCTGCATCGCCCTTCGAGGAGGGTGGTTCGAACAGTGCTTACTTGAGTTTCATCAATCTCTCGGTGAGGGACAACGAGCCGTACTACACCGAGCAGTTCGGGAATGGTGACTACACCAACAATAACTACCACCAGTTCAAC
>Ga0180437_10006201_pt1 | contig 16042 bp, 15 predicted proteins | sample SS_ome_4_FD_132410 | JGI IMG/M metagenome (GOLD analysis project Ga0180437, IMG submission 132410) | Hypersaline lake sediment archaeal communities from the Salton Sea, California, USA - SS_3_D_1 metaG | ecosystem: Environmental > Aquatic > Non-marine Saline and Alkaline > Hypersaline >...
CGGTGACTGCCTGCAAGTGATGGCGTCCTTGGCGGAGAGGGAGGGGCTGGGGGGCAAGGTGCAGTGCGTCTACTTCGATCCCCCCTACGGCATTAAGTTCAACTCCAATTTCCAGTGGTCAACCACAACACGTACCGTAACCGATGGGAAGGCAGATCACATAACGCGTGAGCCAGAACAGGTGAAGGCATTCCGGGACACTTGGCGTGATGGGATTCACTCCTATTTGACACATCTTCGTGATCGGTTGGCTGTTGCGCGTGATCTCTTATCCGATTCAGGCTCGGTGTTCGTTCAAATAGGGGATGAAAATGTCCATCGTGTTAGGTCTTTGCTCGATGAAGTTTTTGGCGAAGGCAACTTCATTCAGACAATCATTATCAAGAAGAAGTCGGCATCGGTGATTACGGAGCCAGTAAACGACTTTATTCTCTGGGCCTGTAAAAAGAAAGAAGCCCTGAAGGTTCATGTGCTGACTGTTTCCAAGGACCCCTCTTCACTGAAGAGTCGTTTTAACAAGATTGAGATCCCGGACTTGCGCCGAATTTCCGTGAGCGATGCAACCCAGGAACAAATTAGGTCTGCTGAAAACCGCCTGCTCAACGACGACTATCCGATGGTGAGCCAAGATCCACAGGAAGGAAGGATCGGCCCGTACAACCTTAACGGTGCGGACAAATATCCCGGCAGGAATCGTCATTGGACCTATGATCCTGAGTTTGGAATGCGTCGGATAGAACGGGCAAATCGTCTCCGTCCAACAACCAACACAATCCGCGGCGTTGTTTACTTGGATGATTTTGGCCAGGAGCCCCAGAATAACATTTGGGAGTTTCATGGAGAAAGAGACCCAATATACGTGGTCCAAACAAACAAGGGAATCGTCCAACGATGCATCTTGATGACAACCGATCCCGGCGACTTGGTTCTAGATCCAAGCTGTGGTTCTGGAACAACCACCTTCGTTGCGGAGCAATGGGGACGTCGGTGGATAACGATAGATACTTCCCGCGTAGCTCTCGCATTGAGCCGCTCTCGCATTATGGGAGCTCGTTTTCCCTATTATCTGTTGGCGGATAGTCGCGCCGGGCAACTCAAGAAGCTGAGGTCACTCGCGTCGAGCCATCGGAAGTACCAACATACGACAGCATCCGGCAGGGATTTGTCTACGAGCGTGTGCCCCACATCACACTCAAGTCCATCGCCAATAACGCCGAGGTCGACGTAATATGGGAAAGATTCCAGGAGACTCTTGAACCGTTGAGAGAAAAGCTCAACAGAGCGCTGGGGCGAGACTGGGCAGAATGGGAAATCCCACTTGATGCCGCGGACACCTGGTCGAAAGCAGCCAAAAGACTTCATGCTGAATGGTGGAAGACTCTCATAGCAAGGCAGAAGGAGATCGATGCCTCTATCGCGGCCAAAGCCGATTTTGAGTATCTGTATGACAAGCCTTACGAGGACAATAAGAAGGTGCGCGTCGCCGGTCCCTTCACGGTGGAAAGCCTTTCGCCGCACCGCGTGTTGGCCGTAGATGAGGACGATGAGCTGATTGATTCACCCAAGGCTGCTGGCAGGCAGATTGGCGACGAAGCGGATTTCGCCCAGATGATTTTAGAAAACCTTAAGAGCGCTGGCGTGCAGCAGGCCCATAAAGAAGACAAGGTTAAATTTTCCTCAATCACACCCTGGCCGGGTCATTTCATCTGTGCAGAGGGCAGGTACATTGAAGGACCAGACGGAGATGGCACCGAGAAGCGAGCGGGGATCTTCATTGGCCCAGAGTTCGGCACCGTATCCCGTCCGGATCTTGTGGCGGCTGCCCGTGAGGCTGGAGACGCAGGCTTCGACGCACTCATTGCATGTGCCTTCAACTATGATGCTCACTCATCGGAATTTGATAAGCTCGGCCGTATCCCTGTGCTCAAGGCACGGATGAACGCGGACCTACACATGGCTGATGACCTTAAGAACACTGGCAGGGGAAACCTGTTTGTCATCTTCGGAGAACCGGACATTGACATTCTCGATGCAGAAGATGATCAGATCCAGGCGAAAATCAACGGTGTGGACGTATTTCACCCAAATACTGGCGAGATCCGTAGTGACAGCACGGAAGGGATCGCCTGCTGGTTCATAGATACGGACTACAACGAGGAGAGCTTTTTTGTCCGCCATGCCTATTTCCTCGGCGCAAATGATCCGTACAAGTCTCTCAAGACCACCCTCAAAGCCGAAATCAGCAAGGAAGCCTGGGACACGCTCAACAGCGACACGTCGCGTCCCTTTGATAAGCCGAAATCAGGCCGTATTGCAGTAAAGGTGATCAATCATCTTGGTGATGAAGTGATGAAGGTATTCCGCGTGGAGTGATGGAATTTCGCATTGCCGATACTTTTACTGATAGCCTCGCAAAACTGAACAACGAGGAACAGAAGGCCGTCAAGACCACCGCTTTCGATCTTCAGTTGAACCCCGGAAATCCTGCAATGCAGTTTCACAAGCTCGAAAAGGCAAAGGACCCCAATTTCTGGTCCATCCGCGTCAGTCGTGACATTCGGCTGATCGTCCACAGAACCGTTAAGAGCATCTTGTTGTGCTACGCCGATCATCACGACGAAGCCTACCGCTGGGCTGAACGTCGTAAACTCGAAACACACCCAAAGACCGGTGCTGCGCAGCTCGTTGAGATGCGTGAAACGGTCAGGGAAGTCACCGTTCCGAAGTACATAGACGAACAACCCTATCCACCCAAACCGCCCCTATTCTCTGGCGTTGCTGAGGATGTTCTGCTGAGCTATGGCGTGCCAGCCGAGTGGTTGGACGACGTACGCAAAGCCAACGAGGATACGGTGCTGGATTTGGCCGACCATCTACCGAGTGAAGCCGCAGAGGCGCTACTGGATCTGGCCACCGGCGTTACACCACAGGTGGTCCCGTCGGTTCCCTCGGGCACAAGCCCATTCGACCATCCCCATGCCCAGCGTCGTTTCAGAATCATGGACAATATCGAAGAACTTGAACAAGCCCTCGAATATCCCTGGGAGAAATGGATCGTTTTTCTCCATCCAGACCAACGGTATCTGGTGGAACGGGACTTCAATGGCCCTGCACGCATTTCGGGGTCAGCAGGCACGGGAAAGACAATCGTGGCACTTCACCGGGCGGTATCTCTTGCCCGTAACAATCCGGATGCCAGGGTGTTACTCACCACCTTTTCCGACACCTTGGCGAACGCGTTGACAACGAAGATCAGACGATTGATCAGCAGTGAGCCGCGCATTGGCGAACGTCTGGAAGTGTATGCCATGAATGCTATTGGACGCCGCCTCTATGAATTGAACTTGGGCCGTCCGCAGATCCCGTCCCGAGAAGTGATACAGGATATCATTGAAGAAGCAGCCACAGAAGTCGACGAACACAAGTTCTCCCCGCATTTCTTGATTACGGAGTGGGAGCAGGTCGTGGATGCCTGGCAGTTGGAAACCTGGGAGGCCTATCGTGATGTCATGCGGTTGGGCCGCAAGACCCGTCTGCCTGAAAAGCGGCGTGAGGTGCTCTGGTCGATCTTCGATCGTGTCCGATCCATCCTGAAAGCCCGGAATTTGGTTACGTACTCCGCATTGTTCAGCCGCCTGGCCGGCTGGCTTGAGGAAAAGAATCAGCCGCCATTCGACTTTGCTGTCGTAGACGAATCACAGGACGTCAGCGTCGCTCAGTTGCGATTTCTGGGGGCGCTTGGAGCTGGGCGACCGAACAACCTTTTCTTTGCCGGTGATCTTGGTCAGCGGATCTTCCAGCAACCCTTTTCTTGGAAAGCACTTGGCGTCGACATTCGTGGCCGTTCGAGCACACTACGGGTCAACTACCGGACATCTCACCAAATCCGAATGCAGGCAGACCGCCTTTTGGCGCCCAAATTGTCAGACGTTGACGGGAATATGGAAGAGCGACGCGGAACGATTTCCGTATTCAATGGGCCGAAGCCGGTCATCACGGTTTATGCGAGTCAGAAGGAAGAGACACGAGACATAAGCAAATGGCTTTCTGATCGAATAGGCGAGAGGGTGATGCCACACGAAATGGGTGTCTTTGTCCGCTCTGCGTCTGAGATAGGCAGAGGCCGTGCGGCAGTTGAAGGTGCCGGACTCTCCTTCAAGGTGCTCGACGACAACGTTGAAACGACGAGTGGTAACGTTTCGATCAGCACCATGCATCTTGCAAAGGGCCTAGAGTTTCGTGCCGTCGTTGTGATGGCCTGCGATGATGAGATCATCCCCTCTCAGGAAAGAATCGAAACAGTTGCGGACGACACCGATCTGGAAGAAGTGTATAACACGGAACGTCACTTGCTCTACGTCGCCTGCACCCGTGCACGTGATCACCTTCTTGTGACGGGCGTCGATCCAGCATCGGAGTTCCTGGATGATCTGCGAATGTGAGCCTTCGGAATGCTGTAGGACAGAAGCGACCGCCGGATAGTCTGACCAAGAATCGGACAAAAGTAGGAGGGACACATGGCAAATTTGTTCTGGAAAACACCACAGGGCGTCAAGGCCTTGCTGGCTACCCCATTCAAGACGGAAGACGAATTCGAGCGCACCGTCTTCGGGACATCCGAACTACTTGAAGACATCTTTCTCCTGAAACGCCAGATTCGAGGTGGTAACAAGTCAGGTATTCCGGACATCGTTGGAATAGACAGCGACGGCAACGTCTGCATCGTCGAGATGAAGAACCGTCCGGTTGACTCTTCCATCATCCCGCAGGTTCTTCAATACGCGTTCTGGGCGGAAACAAATCCCGATTCAATTAAGTCTCTCTGGCTTGAGTGCGACAACCGACCGGACGACATAACGGTGACATGGGAGGGCTTGCAGGTTCGCATCCTGGTCATTGCGCCTTCCATTCTTCGTTCCACACTGGACCTCGTTGACAAAATCAACTATCCGGTCGATCTTATTGAGGTGAAACGGTGGGTTGAAGGGCATAACGAGATCCTTCTGGTGAACAAGTTGGAACCTGAACCCAAGAAGCCAACCCGGCCTGTAACCGGCCGATCAACATACGATGAGGCCTTCTACAAAACGATGTACAACAACAAAAGCGTTGATCGATTCCTCCGATACTCCCGGGACCTTGAACAGTTTGTAAAGAAACAGGGGTGGGGCTTGGAAATCAAATTCAACAAGCATTACTGTGCCTTCAAAGCAGGTTTTTTCAATGCGTTCGGCATCAAGTGGATTGGTTCGAAAACCTTCGCCTTCTTCTTCAAACTCCCGAAGCAAGAGGCCGAGACCATCGGAATACCCATGACTCGCTACGAAACGCAATGGAAAGAAGCCGTTTACTTCATTGACCCAGAGCAGACAAAGATCCCTCGTTTCAAGGATTTGTTTGAGCTTGCATACAAGAAGTTAAGCGGAGACTGAAAGGCACCCAATAATCCGCATGCAGGCGCGGCCAAATGGTCCAAGCTCCTGCACAGCTTTGGCGGGGGCTCCAGAGACATGGTGAAGGTTCACAATGGCGAGAAGAAACGGGAGGCTGGTCTCAGGCAGAGTATCATTCATTGGGGCAAATGGATGCAGCTAAAATAACGCCAATAAAGCTCCGGGTGAAGTGCTATTCGCTGCATGTAATGAAAGCCTTATGGACTTTTGTAACTTTCTGAAGATTACTGAGTGAGGGGAGATCTGGTAATTGCCTATCCATGATCGAATTAGGCAAATTTCTGAAAGGTCAGTTTGGGTAACCCAACTCGTCTTCGGCTTGGTGCTCGCCAAAGGTCTGGTGTTATATAAGGAGCTTGTTTTACACCCAATAGGTCCAAATAGAGGTAACTTGTTGGCAACCTTAGGACTTTTCACCGTTTATTACACTACACTGTTAAGTTGGCTGGATTTTAGTCGCACAATAGCCAGGAAGCCTTATGACTATGCCACGCCGCTTGAAAAGTGTCGGTTCTTGTCTGATGTTGCCATAGTCATCCTCTATGCCTATCTCCTGTTTTCTGTTGAGTACCTTCTCATTCCCAGAGGAGATATTACGCGTTTCCTCGTGGGTTTTGTGTTTATCTATGTCGGCTATCTTCTGTCCGGGTTACTGAGGATAAGAACGTACGGAAGAATTGCCAGTCGGTGGAAGGCAATTGTTCTATTTGGGCTTCTTTTTCTATTGGTTCTGCTTGCATATCAGACCAATCTCCTTCTCATGGGACCAAGCACCCTTCTGAATTATCTTGCAGTTTTGGGGTGCTTTATACTTGTGCTTCTCTATAGAGCGCTAATCTCTCTCCTCAGTCAAAGGAGAAAGAAAGCAAAGGAAAGCGGATTCAGGATCGGCGTAGACGTGGACGGAGTTCTGGCCAATCAGATACAAGGACTTCTACCCATGATCAAAGAGAAATACAACAAAGATCTAACCTACGATGAAATCATTGACTGGAGGCTGCCAATTGGGGATTCATCCATAGACAAAGAGATTGTGGCAGAGCAAGAAAAAAAGGATTTCGTCCTAGGCATGGCGTTACATAAGGGGGCCAGAGGTGTCCTCAGTCGTTTGCAGCTCGAGAACATTATCATCATCGTCACTGCACGAAAAGGTGAAAGCGACGTTTGGACTCAAGAGTGGCTCCGGCTCAAGCGTGTACCTTTTGACAATTATGTAAATGCCTGTAGTTCTTGTAAGAGTGAACACAATTTTGATATTCTAATTGATGATTACCTTATGAACATCGAGCGGCACCTTTCGAACACGGGGCAAAAAGCGATCCTTTTTGACCAGCCGTGGAACCGAAATAGGTCGAGATTTCAATCGTGGATTGACGACAAAAGGCTCTTGGTAGCAATCAACTGGACGCAAGTTGAAAAGGCTGTCAAGCAGTGGTCAAAGCAGAGGACCGAGAAACAGGCGTAGACATATGACTGACTGGACATGATTCGGAGTCAAGTGCCAATCGAAGAAGGAGTCTCCAAGACTAGGCAGCTTCACTACCCTAGGCTGAAGAGAGGTGGGCACGCTGCCGAAGTATTAACGTGCTTGGTGGCTTTCTTGATGAACGTCTTACTGTGTAACAGAATGACTGGATAGGGGGCATGTATGTCTGATCGTCGAAACACGCTTGATCTTCTAGGCGTCCCCAAAGAGATCGGCATTATATTGGTGACTCTTTGCATAATCCTTGCGATAAGCCCCTACCTCGGAGGGAGTGACTTGGGCATATTCAAGGTCCCGAAACTCCCCATAAGGTCCAGCCAGGTACTTCGCTATCTTGGACCGCTGCTGTTCCTTCTCGGTTTGTTATTGTTTCTACCATGCTGGAGACGAAGTAGTGCCCCGCCGCTTTTTGCAGTGCGTGCCGTTGATACCAACTCCAAGTACCGATTACAGAGCATCGAAGACATTGTGAAGGCGGAGGCTCAAGTCCACGGTATCAACATCGACGGGCTTCAGATCGGCGACCGCCTCAACATCAGTGATCTGGAGCGTATGTGCACAAAAGTCTGGTTTGCGGAGAGGGCACCAGCCGACACTTGCGAGATTCTCCAGGCTGCAAGAGCTAAGGCCTTCAGCCGCAAGTACGCTGAGCCTAAAGAAGACGAAAAGCTGGAGGAGGTATCCAAAATCAGAATGGATGAGCTCAGTCCGTGGCACTTCTACTTCAAAGCTATTTTGGGTGACTTGGGCATCGAGGACCCAAATGAACTTGATGTCCTTAACGTAGGCATTGGTAATGGCTACGCTGAGAAGCCATTCTTCAGCCAGGTCCACTCATTTCGAGCCATAGATATCTCTGAAGAGGCACTTCAATGTGCCCAAAAGGTGTATCCTCAGATGACTTGCTTCGTCTGTCCGGCAGAGAATTTAAAACCGATAGGCAATGCGTCTGTAGACCTTTACTTGTCCCTCCGAACGTACCAGTCTACCCTTTTCGACCGGAGGGCGGCTCTTCATGAAGCTTACAGAGTTCTAAGGAACGGCGGGATCGTTCTACTCTCGGTTCCGATCATGTTCTTACGAGGGCAAGGAGAAGTGCTCGCTGGCCTCATTCCGCCCGATTCGTTGGAACCGAGTATGGAATATGCAAATCATTTGGTGGCCAGGACACGCGACTATCTGAAAATCTTGAATTTCCGAGACATCAGAATAGATCAGAGGTCCCCATTCGAGATTTTCCTATCCGCGCGGAGATAGGTCGAATGGGGAGTCTTCGCATCCTAACTCAAGAATGGAAAATGAAGATAACAGCGGAGAATATTGGAGCCAATGGGGAGCCAATGGGGACGTCCGTAAATAAGTAAATAACTCGTCAAATGAGAATTTTGGGGAGACGATGGGGAAAGGTTGACGTTTCAAACGGCTTTTCAGATGAACATGATTTGGTCCAAGAAGAAACTGAGGAAGTGCCCCGAGTGCGGCTCATGGCCCGTTGCCGGACTCCTCTTCGGCATGCCGTCCATGAACGCACTTTTTAAACGGGACCTTGAGGCGGGAAGAATCGTTCTCGGCGGCTGCGTTCGAACTGACAATCACCCCAGGTGGCAGTGTGCGGACTGTGGGACTCAGATGGGAAAGATGGTGGTATCAGACCTGCAGATTATGTAGAAGAGGAGGAGAGAAATGGCCAAGCCTCACGGCGTTAATACGAAAGCTACAGGGGAACAACTCAAGTATAGATTGGACGCCGATCCGAAAAGATTCAGAGGGGTCAGGGTTTTTTATGATCACGGAGAGTCTTCAAGACCTGAAGTTTGTCAGCCGACTACTTACATGGGAAAACGCTACGGCAACGATGCTACGCTGTCCGCTGTGGATATAGTCGTCACAAAAGGCAGAAGCGTTATGCTAGCTGTTGAAATAGAGGAAAGCTCAGTTCGGCCTAAAACCGTCCTTGGAGACGTGTTTGGGGTCGTATTGGCTGAAAGAATGCGAATTCTCGGAAAATCTTACTCACTCGACAACGCCACTATTATCGTCGCCATTGCTCATGATGGCAAAGGAAAGCAGTCGACGAAATATCTAAGACTGGAACGCCACCTTGGTCGTTACTTCGAGGCAAATCCTTCACACAGCATAAAGAAGGTCAGGATTATTCCGTGTTCTACCAGTGATCTTGTAAGGCGTATTGAAAGACTGATACGCCTGGAAACCGGAAAGGCCGTTCGTTAACAGACAGGTAACACTGGGACTGGGGTCAGACAATAGACTACAGGCGAGGGGGCGGGGTCCTTGAGTGTTCCAGTTCCTTCTTTCTCAGAGGTCAGAAAGGTAAAAGATGGACATTGTCGAGCGTGCAAAGCGAGCTGTATGGCAGCAGTTTGTATCCCAAAGTGAGTTTAAGATAGATGATAAGGGCTACGTTGCCGAGCCGTGGATGAATCTGTTACCTGGCATTACGATGGATTCCTTTGAGAGTGAGTTAGATGACGGCAGTGGGAGTGAACTGGAAGGCAAGTTTCTAGCAGTACATTCCTCTTCTGCTCTTGCCGTAAACGCCTTCGCCATTTGGAAGAAAGATTTCTCTAATTTGTCTTTGTGCGGAAAGACGGAATTTACTGAATTAGAATTTGAGAAGAAGTGCAGCACAGGGCTTGGGGGCACTCCTCCCCACCTTGACGTCTTTCTAGAAAACAGATCCACAGTTGTGGGAATAGAGTCCAAATTTTTGGAGACGCTGAAGCCGAAGAAACCCCACTTCGCATCAAGCTACAACAGGGACAACCTCCCCCAGATTGAGAATGAATGGTGGGAACTTCTCCTGGAAGTATCCGAGGGAGAACCCCAGTACCTTGACGTAGCCCAACTCATCAAACACTATCTGGGATTAAGAAATGGATGGCGGGGGGAGAAAGAGATCATACTTCTTTATCTGTTCTGGGAACCTGAGAACGCAGCTCACTTTGTGGAGTTTCGGAGACATAGAGAGGAATTAGCCTATTTTGAATCGCGAGTCCGTGACAGCTCCGTGGCATTCGTTGGAAAGAGCTACCCAGAATTGTGGCGAGAATGGAAAGCAATACAAGGCACGAAAGATCATGTCAGGAATCTCAGAAGGCGTTACTCACTCAAAATTTTACCTAAGAAAGAAGAAGCTTAGAGGCGACTGTACCCTCTCTATAATGATGACTCATGCGGAGGTGACGGGATGGCTGATCGTCAAGATACTACACCCCTAGTGATTCGCGGAGGTGAGGTCACACGATTACATCGAATACCCTTTTCAGAAAGGACATACGACGAATCGTGGGGAGAGATAGAGACGTCCGTAAATGAGTAATCAATATCGGCAACCTGTTGATTAACATGCTGATTTACTGACGTATTTTGGTCTTCAGGTTCGTCTCAGAGACAATTCGCTGGTGAAATCCTAAAGTGCGATGCCGCTTTCAGACTGATATGATTAAAGGAAAGAAGAAGCCGAACCGATATCCCCGGTGCGGATCATGGCGCACGGCTGACATCGTCTATGGCGAGGCTGCCTACAACGTAAGACTTGGTCAAAAGCGAAGGGCAAAAAAGGAATGGGATATAGCATGGTTCGGTATGTTCTAAGTCTGTGTGTCTTGTTCGTTGTCGGATGCCCCAGTCTCCAGGGAAAGTGGCGACTGACGCAGTTTGAAGATGTCTCGTCTGCATATGAACACGCCATACGGTGGGGCGATTATGACATGGCAAAGGGTTTCAGAAAGAAACAGGACACAGACCACCAGGCATGTCATGCTGACAAGCTCGACAAAATAAGGGTCACCTCTTATGAATTGCTTAGCAGCAGGCCTTCGGTAGACATGGTCCGAGTGCGTCAAGCCATGAAGATCAGATATTACAACGCAGATCAGATCATAGAGAAAACGCTTATTGACGACCAAATGTGGGAATATGACGAAACAGAAAAAACCTGGTACTTGCGAAGTGGCCTGCCTGATTTCAGATAGGTTCGATGCAAAAGCTCCAGGAACCGACGGGGAACCGACCGCGGGCTAAGGGGAACCAATGGGGACGTCCGTCAATAAGTAAATAACTGAGGAAAAGCGTGGGAAGTGGGCTGCACACTGAGTTGGGAATTGCTGTCCGTGAAGTGCTTGCTAGATAAACATTTTTGGGGACATCCTTGCCTGGCCGGATTTGCTTTTCGCCCATCCAACATGGGCATTGTGATTATATAACGCTGGTGAAAGGTTGAAATGTTTGTGAGGCAAGGGGGCCGTCAATGGTTCTATGCTTTGCGTTGAAGGCAACCCAGGCTGACAGATGGTGTGCATCGCAAAGGCTTAGAATCGCCCTTTGGGGCCAAGCTCCTCATGTTTAATTATGTTGACTTGGGTTAACGTGCATGTTAACTTGGTAACATGGGCCGAGACGTCATCTTCTATAGAACAGAGACCGGTAAGTGTCCTGTAGAGGAATTCCTTGAATCACTCAAACCCAAAGAGGCTCAAAAAGTATTGTGGGTCTTGAAACTGATCGAGGAACTCAACAAGATCCCTTCTCAATATTTCAAGAAGCTGGCCGGAACCGAGGAAATATGGGAGTGCAGAGTCCGGACGCATTCGAAGGCCTACCGTGTTTTTTCCTTTTTTCTTGATGGTGACACCCTTGTGCTGACCAACGGCTATTCGAAGAAGTCGCAGAAGACGGACCACAGACAGATAAGGCGAACTGAAAGCTATCGTCGAGACTATCTCGCCAGAAAAGGAGGCCGACTATGAGCGACCTTGACAAATACATAAACAAGAGAAGGAAGACGGACCCTGAATTTGCCCACGGATTTGAGGCGGGTTACGAAGAGTTCAAGATCGGCGTTCTCCTCAAACAGGCCCGAGAGCAGGCGGGGTTAACTCAGGAGCAGCTTGCCAAGATGCTCAAGACCAAAAAGACCGCCATTTCCCGAATAGAGAATCATGCCCAGGACATCAAGCTCTCCACCATTCAAAAGGTGGCCAAGGCCCTGGGGAAAAGCCTGGAAATCACACTCAGCTAGATGAAAGTGCCCAGGGTTGCACCTTAGATATTTACTATTGGCTTTTTGGGCCTCAGTCACCGTCCGCAACAGGGAAATGTGAGAAACGCCCTTTGGTTTTACAGTTTCTTTCGGAGACAATTCGCTAGTTAAAGATTGAGGTGCGAGGCGGCTTTTTAACTGACATGGTTAAAGCAAATAGAAAACCGGACCAATGCCTAGAGTGCGGATCATGGCGTATTGCTGACATCCTCTATGGCGAGCCTTCCATTGTAATGACGATGAACGGCATAATATCATGGCCCTAATGAACTTGTTTATTGAAAACAGATAATGTGGACAAACTGCCATGGAGAGTCACGATACCATCAAATGTCGAAAGTTCCTTGAGCTTGTAAACGCCCCTTCACGCCTTTTGCCCGAACTCATCAAGGTCAATGAAGGACACCTCGTGTCTGGTTTCTCTGTGGAGGACTTGCTCCCGAGCGTGAAATTTGTGCGCGGCGCAATCCGTTATGTGCTTCACAGGATGCTCGATATGGGTGCCAAAGCCAAGTTGGATGAGAAGACATTACGCATGTACCGCGGCAGCTGTGAAATGCACTTGAGAAACCTTGAAGCTCTGGTAGATCCACATTGGCAGAAAAGGCTTCCCTATTTTATTCGTCGGGACTTTCCGGTGATTGCCAAAACAGCCAGAGATGCCGCCAACGCTTTTCTCCATGTGTACCGCAGTCCGGAACATAAGTGGCCACGCATAGCGACCTGTAAGTGGTGTCTAGGATACTTTGTTATGGAGCATGAGGGGGAAGAATTTTGCTCAGAGCTGTGCAAGGAAAAGCATACGTGAAGAGGAAACGGTTAAGAGGAGCTAATGGGCTAATGGGGATGTCCGTAAATAGGTAAATAACTGAGGAAAAGCGTGAAAAGTGGGCTGGTATTTGCGGGACGCTGGTGAGAGGTTGAAACGTTTGAGGCGGCTTTCTTGATGAACAGAGTCAGGTCCAGGAAAGAACCCCAAAACTGCCCCACTGCCGTTCGTGGTGCATAGCCGAAATCCTCCATGGCGCAACTTCCCATACTGCCAGGCTTTACAAAGACCTCGAGGCAGGAAGAATCGTGCTCGGGGGATGTGTTATCACAGATGATTTCCCTGCCTGGCAGTGTGTGGACTGTGGGGCTCAGATCAACGGGGAAACATGGACCTGGTAAAAAGTCGCGCTGATCTTGTCTGGAAAAGTTCATGAAGATGGAAAACTGGAACAATAAAGAGGTGGAAACGGCGAGGAGCAAGGGTGGCGTAATCGCTCTTGCCAATTGCTTTGATAACGTCGTAAGGACCTACCAGGATAAGAATGTCCCGTGTATTGGAACCAGCTGGGACAGGGTGTATGAAATAGGAAGGGACAGGCGTGTTCATTGCCTGATGGTTGAAACCGATCGCGGGCGTCACATGAACGAGGACACTGACGAAATCTGACTCTTTTCGCCTGGCTGCCTTTTTTCGGGTCCTCCATGGCGGCCTCTAGACCTTGCTCTTGACAACCCCCTGTTTCTAAAATAAGTTTATGGTTGTTTACCCTTGGTTTTGTTCCCTTAGCAGACAAGATACAACAAACTGAAGGAGGAGTTTCTGTCAGGCCTTGCGTCCCGTCGGAAAAGGATTGCTGAAGCAGTGCCAGGAACCAACGACTTCTAACTATTGCAGTGACTTCGTGCCCGTATCCACTACCCCATTTCACAGCGATCAAAGAGAAATATTGACGTTCTTCGTTCTGTCGCCACGCGAATGAATCTACCGCCCCGGCACCCTGGGTAGCATTTCGGTTTAGCTTACACACACGACAACGGCATGGAAAAACGCAGTCAACTTTCCACGGGAGGGCTTTTTTGGCCCTTTCATGGCTGAAGAGTCGCCTCGTACCTGATTGGATGCAGGGTGCAGAGGCGAACGTCCTGTTGTGTTTAACCAGCTAACCAATCGGGAGGTGCCCCATGCTTACGACAGCCTTTTTCTACGTTGGGGGGTTGCTGTTGTTGCTTCTATCTTTCAATGACTACAGAACAAAAGTGGTGAAACACCCCTCCAAGATTGCCTATCTTTTTGGGATTGTTCTGTTTTTGGCTATTAATCTCTTGGTATTCATCTCAATATGTGCCGTTGCCTTGAAGGCCGGTCCTCGAGATTTGGCCCTTGGGACCCATTCTATCCCGGAGGGTTCGAACACAGCCATGCCTTTGCTTATTGCCTTGGCATATTTCGGAATAGGCGTAGCAGGCATATCCGTAGGTGGTTCGGAACGTTCAATCTATGGACTCCTGCGCCGTGTTTTTCAGGGTATATTTGCGCCCAAGGACTCGGATGTGGAAGAAATCCAACAGGCCATCAGGGAACTGTCCACTGAGTCTTCTAAGCTTGAGACCAAAATCGCGGATCTTCGTACGGAAGGGGAGAAGAAGAATTGGAACATGCTGGAGTTCAAGCACAGTGAAATCGAGCGGGACCGGGATATGCTCAGGGAAGAGATTGGGGACATTTCTTCCTACCTTCAGGAGTTGGGGGGAGATGTCTTGTCCATTAAACAAGTCGAGCGAACAAGAAGGAATATGGGAAGAAGGGTGGAGAAGCTTGAGATGTTGATCAATGAGAAGTTGAAAGGCTACCTCGCCGAGTTGGTATATGCTAACAGGGAGAACCAGGAGGCCATCGAAAGAATACTCCCCAAACTTGACCTTTCGCCTTCAAAGTTTCTCTCCAAAAAGGAGACGTGCGTCCCATTCTGCCGGGCAATCGTCATTTCCTTGGTTATGGGGGTCTTTTTGGGCTTTTTTCACGGTCACTTCTTCTCAGAAGAACCGGGATCGTTCTTGGAACTATGGCGGTATACAGCCGCAATGGGTGTATTCGGAATTGTCGTGTCTTTCGTTGTGTTGCTAAGAAAGGGGGGGCACCAATTACCACAGGCGCTGGGGATAGGTCTTGTTGCAGGGGCCTCGGCCCATTTTGTATGGATCTGGATGGAGAAGGCTGGGGCGTTGCCAAAGCTTCATGAACTCGCCCCAATCCTCGAGGGGGCGACATTCGGTGCGTGTGTTGCTTTTCTATTACATTTTTTCAGAGTCTATGTGGCATCCAGATATAGCTCCAAGTTCTTTCTGTACGGTTTGATATCCATCCTCGGGGGAGGCAGCTTTGTTTTAGTGGCATACCTGGACCCAATATTAGACGTCCCAGACATCAAGAAAATCGCTGAATTCGCACTGATTGGCTCTTTCGCCATGCTCGCTGCCTCTTTAAGTGCCAACATATTCCACGTCACGGATACGGGAGTCCAACACGAGAGGCCCTAAGGAACTGTCCGGGGAAGAGATGGGTACGTCCGTAAATAAGTAGAAGGAGCTAATGGGGATGTCCGTAAATAGGTAAATAACTGAGGAAAAGCGTGAAAAGTGGGCTGGTATTTGCGGGACGCTGGTGAGAGGTTGAAACGTTTGAGGCGGCTTTCTTGACTAAGGTGATTAGGTCCAAGGAGAAAATGACCAAGGCGGCACAAGGGTTTGTGGCGAGGCATTCATGGGCTACGTCGCAGCCGTAATCTCCTAAAACTACAGGCGCAAGTCCGCGGACAACGGCGCTCATCGAAAAAAGAGCCATCTATGGTTGGACATGACCAGGAAGGGGAAGGCTCTTACCGGACCAGCGGATTCAATGATCGAACAGCGTTTTTTCCGAAGAAGGGTTTCCGGCAAAGAGGGGATGGGCATTGTTTTGCTCCTGGCACAATGGGGGTGACTTAAAAACATATGGATTTTATTGACAATAATCGAGACATATGTTATCAAAAAAATGTTTCAATTTTCACGGACGATATGGTTTCAGGTTGACAAGAGACTTCTTGGACTTCTTTAGACCGTAACCGGACAGGATCCGGAAGGGGGAGGGAGGGTAATCATGCATTCCAAAGCTGCAATTATTGCTGTGACCGTTGCCGCCCTAATGGGTTTTGCCGGACTTGCTTCTGCAAGCCCGCCCGTGCCGCCGCCCACAGAGGGCTTTGCTATTACGACCGCTGTGGACTGTGA
>Ga0180437_10006203_pt1 | contig 16038 bp, 10 predicted proteins | sample SS_ome_4_FD_132410 | JGI IMG/M metagenome (GOLD analysis project Ga0180437, IMG submission 132410) | Hypersaline lake sediment archaeal communities from the Salton Sea, California, USA - SS_3_D_1 metaG | ecosystem: Environmental > Aquatic > Non-marine Saline and Alkaline > Hypersaline >...
CGGAGGTTGTCGATTTCGACGCATTGGATATGGGAGACATTCCCCGAACCGATGTTGAAGTCGATGATATTCTCTTTGATAATTTAGAAGATGAAGTGACACCGGAGGGAGAGCCATTAGTGCCGGAGGACGAGTTGCCGGGTGAGAAGCCCGAAGACTTTCCCGAACCCTCAGATGAAGTGCCTGAATTTGCTACTCCTCAAGATGCCATGCGATGGGCTGTAGATAACAAAAGAGTAGTACAGATTAAGTACTCTCCTATGGGACGTAGAGGCAGAGGAGGAAAAAGACAATTAACAAGGGAGATTAGGCAGAGAAAAAAATTAAGGGAGCAAGGGCTTCCCGACACAATTGTGATCAGACGAGTGGTGGAACCTCATTACATTTTCACAGCAGGAAATGGAAATGAGTTGGTCGTGACTTATGACCGTTCGATCATAGGCATCAGGGCTTACATCATGAAGCAGATCAAAGAGTGTACTGTGATAGAGAAGAAAGTGAGAAATCCCTTTACTCCAAGACCATATATAGGGACAAATGCAATGAATAATACTCAAGAAAAACTCAAAAAGTTAGCGGCAAGCCTTGAAGACAAGAAGATGACTAAGGTTGCTTCTGTCGTTAAGGATGCTCTGCAAAGTTGGGAGAACTTGCGAATCGCCCAATATGTCGGAGTGCAAGGCTATTGGTTGCGTAACCGAAGATGTTGGGACAACTGTTATCGTCAGAAGAGAACGACAAGTCCCGGAACTCCGGCTCAAGAAGTGTGGATGCAGTGCTGGGACGAATACCAACAGTCCATCGGCAATAGCAAAAGTGGTTGGGAGAAATATGCTTCCGACGACGAGAAGACTAAGAGCCGTTTGACAGACGAGCAGGTTCAGAAATGGAACAAACTGTTTGCCGAGAAGGTAGAAAAAAGAGTCGAGGCCGGAACGGGAAGACCTGAGGCGATCTATCAGATCATCGAAGAAGAGTCTACCAAGTTTGCAGGCAAGATTATGGATTCTGCTGCTGATTTGATTATAGCAGGGGAAGATTTAGGAGATAAGGAAGTTGCCGATGCTCTGACTGCTGTAGCTCACGAAATGGTGAAGGAAGCAGGACTCGGCGATTTTTTTCGGGATAAATGGGAGGGCATAAAGGATTGGTGGAGAAACAGAGGAGGAGATCTTAAGGGGATTCAGCAAAGACTGAGAAACCTTAACTATCAAGCAATAGCATTGGAGAGGTATATCAATAAGATTACTCTCTCTCCCGCCCCTACCCAAGCCTCGAAAGATAGCATCATCATCGAGGCTAAAACAACGATCAAGGAAGCACAACCTGAAATGGCAGCGGTTGCAGATCCTCAGCTATACACATACTTCAGGCGTATGTACCAGCAAGCACAAATGGAACTTTCTCAGCTTGAACAGCTTGAGTCAAAGACACCTCAGGGTTCACAAGCAAGAGGATATCTTAATGCAGGCATAAACAATCTCAGATCATTTACAGAAACTGTCGGTCCTCAGTTAGGTCCTCAACAAACGATAGAAGCTATCCGTGGTTTTACGCAAGAGTTAGTTCGTGCCACAGGACAAGCTATGACAGGTTTGGACTATGTTACGGGTATGATGGATACTGGTCAGACTACCACCGACACGGCAGGTGATACTGTTGTTCCTCCTGAGGCAGCACCTGATACTGTTGTTCCTCCTGAGGCAGCACCTGATGCCAGTGGAGAAGTTCCTCCTGAAACAGGGGCAGCAAGTCCTAATACTGCGGCTCCACCACCTGAAGCAACTGCTCCCGCTGAAGAAAGCCCGGCACCTATCGATGCGAAAGGTTTAGCAGAAAAGGCTAAACAGGATACTCAGTTGATGACTTTATTACAGACTCTAAGAGGTAAATCAAGAATCAACGCTGAGGGTCTTGGGATCGTTGGTGATTTCTTCCAGTCTCAGGGAGTGCCTCTTACGAGTGCTAACTTCCTAAGCTTTATGGATACTTTGCTTCCTAAGAAACAACCATTTGGGGGAAAACCTAAGGCAGGAACTCCTGTAGCTCCGCCTGTGCCTCCACCACGGACTGGACCGAATAGACCTGTGCCTCCACCACGACCGGGAACACTGCAATAAATACAAAAAAAATAAAAGGGTTTTAGCAAAAACGGCTAAATACTAAGAACACAGTAAGAATTTGAGAATTTTTAACAAGGAGATAATACTATGCAGTTTATCACGAACCGTATTCATACTGGAAAGGGTAAGAGCTTCGCTGATCTGGTAGACGAATACCGAAAAGGTCAGGAAGAGGGTCAAGTTAAGACCGCCTCTGCCGAAGAAGTAGTTAAAACTGCTGAGCAGGAAGAAGCCGATTCTTCAGGTCAGCTTGATGTAGAGCCATTGCACCAAAAGGGTGAGTCAACAGAGATGCCCAAGAAGGGACCAAAGGCTAAGAAGGAAGGCGAAGACGATACTTCCGAAGAGAAAGAAGCTACTGTCACTGATAATGAAAACAGTGGAGATGCCGATTCTTCAGGTCAGCCCGAATGGGAAGGTAAGCAGGAGAATAACAACGATCCTGAAGAGCCTCCCAAGGAAGAAAAGGGTGGTTCTGCTGAAGAAGAGACCAAGGTAGCCGCTGCAACTTGTGAGAAGTGCGGAAAGACTTGTGGAGAATGTGATTGCCCTGATTGCGATTGCAAGCCATGCACTACAGCCAGAGCAGAAGCAGAGGTAAAAGAAGCCGCTATCGAAGATCTACCTGAAGAAGTTCAGGAGAAGATCAAGGGTAAGAAGCCTGAAGACGAGACAAAAGAATCTTCTAAGGAAGAAGACAAAGAAGAAGAGACCAAGGAAGCCTCAGCAGAAGAAGACAAGAAGGAAGAGGAAAAAGAGGCTGAATCCGAAGAGGATAAGAAGGAAGAAAAAGAAGCTTCTGCTCCAAGATTTGTCAAGATAGCAAGTTTGACTGATGATCAGAAGGCTATTACTGCTATCAGGATGGCTCAGAATCTTATCGGTAAGCTCGGCAAAGAAGCTACCAAGAGCTACATTCATGCAGTTCTCGGAGAGATTAAGCTCGCAAACCTTGACGGTAAGAATAAGTCTTTCCTTACCAAGTATTGGTCTCAATTATTCGGCGAAGACTACGTAAGTGCTCTTGTAGCCGATAAGTAATCAAAATTTTGACCTTTAACAAAGGGAGTTAGCTATGTCTCTTGTTCCGGCAGGAAAGACGCGAGTAATGGTCGCTCAGAATTTTTCTGATCCCTTGTCTGAGGGGGCATCATTAGATCCCATCTCAGAACAGGGTAGCGGTCCATTATCGCAAACATTAGAAGCACCTGAAGCCCCTCAGGAGCAATCTCCTCCTCCCGCTGAGACACCAACACCATCTCCTAAAAAGAAGAAAACTCTTACCAATTATGTGTTTGAGAAGTTGGAGAGCTATGGTTATCCCGGCAGAAGGCTGGAAGAGTTCAAAAAGAAGTTCGTAAGAGAATCTGTTTCTCCAGAGGGTATTAAAGATGTGCAGGTAGAAATACCTGACAAGAAATACCCCGGTCCTGACGGTTTTGCTGACACCATTGAGAATAGTGACCTTAAAGAAATTGCTAATGAGGTTGCTCAGCATTTTGGTTTGAATTTCAATGGTGCAGAAAGATCGGATGGGAAATGGACTATCAAGTTCACCTCAGAAAGGATCTCGAATCCCGAAGAGGAAGAAGCAGGTCTTATGCGTGACAACTTGGATGAGGTGTATGGCAAGCCCGCAGGTGGAACTAATGATCCTGCACAAAAGAGAGTTGCTAAGACTCATCGGGAACTGATTAAAGAAGCAAAAGAAGAATTCGTAAAACAATACCTACATAAGATTTACGGAGAAGAACATGATACAAAAAATGTCAGATCAACACAAGATTAAGTTCTTGGAAACTCCAGCAGAGGAGGCTCCAACGTCTTCTCCCGAAGTTTCTCCCAAGACACTGAAGAGTGTTGCCGAAGAGCAGAAAGCTAAGAAGCTTCAGCATCACGATACATCAGGGCTTATGACTTCTAAGCATATAGCAACCGCACGAACAGGAGTAATCACTGACAAGGGAGGTCCGAAGAAATACGTTGGTAGTGAAACCTCAAATTCTATATGGGATACTGATAAAACTGCAAGATTAGCAAAGGAAACTGACAGTAAAACAAGAGTCCAAGAAGAGAAAGCAGAGATTGCTACGAATCGTAGGACAGCCGAACAGCAACGACTGAATGATTTAGCAGAAGCTCTAAAGAAGACAGATCAGCGTAAGGCTAATTCGGTTACTCCAATGTCATCTCAACAGGGATCTAACTATAAGGTTCCTGTTGGTGGCTTAAGTATCTTCGATACGAAAGATTTTGATAGAGTAGCGGAGAAGACCGGCGGAGAAAAAGTTTCTGAAGAAGTAGCAAAAAGACAAGCTCAGAAAGATGACTCTTGGAAGCATGACGGTAGACCTGTCAGTACTAAAGATATTACCAACCGTCTATTTGATTCATTAACTAAGGGCGAATAATGATATGGCTTATAACCTGAAAAAAACTAAAGCTCAAGTAGTTGATCCTAACTTGGCTGTATGGCTCCAAACGTTTTTGGCAAGTATGGAGCAGGCAGAGACTATGCCCACTACTGATGCTATCGCAGCGTTTGAGGAGAAAGCCAGACAGACAACTATGGCTCAGCAATATATGCAGCAGCTTCAGGAGATTATAAGCCAAAAACAAGAGGCTTTAGAGAATACGGAAAGTCTTCAGAAACAAATGCCAGCACCCGAAATGGGAATGGATGATCAGGCGGTTCTTACTGTGACTGACCAAGACGCGGGGGAAAACAAACAAATGAAAACTGCAAGCCGAAAACCCTTTAATCTCAAAAAAGCTCAACGTAGTCTTACTACCCCATGGACACAACCCTCTCCTCCCGTAGCTCCTGCTCAGGGAATATCAGATACTCTCAGAGACGAAGGAGAACTTGGACAGCAACAATATGAAGAAGAACAAGCACTGTTACAACAGCCAACGGAAGTTCCTGAAGCTCTTCCCATAGAGGAAACTACAAGTCCATCTCAGAAAGTTATGGAATGGCTTAACGGAACTAATATGGCAAATGCTTTAACACAAGTAACAGACGCGGGGGTAGATGACCCCAATGTGGATGTGTGTAAGGATCTCATTCAAGATTATTACGATGCTTTAGATGATCCACTGATCGAAGATAGAGAAAAAGAGAGAAAGGCAGGAGAAGTGTACGATACTTTACCTCAACAAATGAAAGCACAATTTGGAGGAGAAGAGTCTGCTGGTATTCCCGCTCAATGGAAAGAAGTTTCCGGAGCGACCGAGGATATCAAAAAGTTGGCAGAGTCCACACAGGCTGCTTCTACTCCGAAGAAGCCCTTTAATCTCAAGAAGGAAGCACAACATAAAACTCAAGAGAATGTCATTATGTGGGGTCCCGGCGAGACACGTAAGGTGGATCCATTCTTGAGACAACCTGTTTCGGATTGGCACATCGTAGAAAGAAATAAGGGATTCGGTTTAGTAGTTGATGACGTATGGAATATAGATTGGGAAACTCTATGGCGTGAAAACATCATGGATAAGTATTCTCGTCCCTATAAAGATAAGGATGGGAACTGGGTCGGTGGATATATCCAAAAACGATTCGAAGTTGACAAGAATATTCCCGAAGCTACTAACATTCAACTGAAACCCGGAGAGAAAAGACGACCTGTGCTTCCCGAATACGGGAATACTGAAGCTCGACTCCAAGCAGCCAGAGCCGCAGGAGACATCGAAGGTGGACCTGTGGTTGATAGAAGCAAACCCTTCAACTGGAAGGAAGCTTCTAAAAAAAAAAGATAACGGCACAGCTTAGAGAACCGAGAGAGATTGGGCTAAAACCTCTAAAATATCCGGGAGATCCGGATCCTACACAGGCAATTTCTACCTGTCCCTACTGCAATTCTTCTATTGGGCAAGCAGATCAACAATGCCCAAACTGTAACAAACCAATTATCCCTCATCAGGGTAGACCCCATCCCCGCAAAGTTCCCGACAAGGGAGAAAGATATGTAGAGTATGGACCGGGGAATCTGTATGTCAATCCTGTTGTGGTGCAAGCGAATCTGAGAGAGCCTAAGGAGAAAGATCATGCTAAAGAAGATAAAGATACCGTGAAGGATGTATACCTTTCGGATGAATTTAGCCAATGCGAAAGAGCAGGCAAAAGAAAAAGAAGAAGATTTGTCGATGATAAAGCGGAAGCTGTGTGGAAGTCTTGCCGTGATTTAGCGATAGACGGTTAAAAAAGGAAATAAAGTATGGCGAAGATTACAATGCAATTGCCAGACAACTCTCCTCAAAACAAGAGGAGAATGGTTGCTGCCTCAGGAGCATATGTACAAGAACCGATGACAAAAGATGGAGCAACAGGTGCAGCATATGCAAAAACTCAGTTAGCAAGTGTACCTATTACGAAGAATGCACAATTCGCAGGTTCAGGTGCAAGTGTCCTTTGGACACAACCTATGTTCTTTAGTCCCCTTCATACTCCTCAGAACTGGCAGATCCCCAGTCGAAGACGGGAGATTATGCAGTGGGCAAGATTTTATTACATGAACGAACCAAAGGTCGCGGCTGGTGTAGATTTTTATTCTAACTTTAGTATGAATGGATTTAAGCTCGAATGTAAGAAGAAAAAAATACTAAAGTTCTATGAGAAGTTCTGTGAAGATATTGAGTTAGCTGAAAAACTCAACAGTGTCAGTCATGAGTACTTTCTCTTAGGTGATGTCTTCCCATTCCTTGAAATAGAGTGTCCTCACTGTCATGGTTCTGGAATATTGGACGGAGAGCCATGTCGTCACGAAGATGGAAGTTTCAAGAGCATAAAGCTGATGAACCCTGACTATATTGATGTTAGGGATAATCCTATAGCAAGCAAACCTGAGTATTATCTCATTCCCGATGACGAACTGAAGATGATTGTTCAGAGAAGGGAGCCGAGAAGTATCTATGAAAGACTTCCCAAGGGTCTTATTAACTTAGTATCTCAGGGACAACCTATTCCTCTGTCGGATAGGTGTATCAGTCATCTCAAACACAATGCAAGTGATTATGGAACCTACGGAACTTCTATGCTTCAGAGGTTGTTTACGGTTCTTGCATATAAAACAAAAATCATGACGGCAAACTGGATCGTTGCCGAACGTTTGATTCTTCCTGTTCGGGTTGTTAAGGTCGGAGATAAGGACCGTCCTGCAACGGATTCGGATTTGGCAGATGTTCAGCAGCAGTTAGGCGCAGTTGCCAACGATCCCAACCTTACAATAGTTACTCACCACGCATTTGAGTATGAGTGGTATGGTGCTACCGGCAAGATCCATAATATTACACAAGAGCTTGAGTTCATCAGCAAAGAAATCCTTGACGGTTTAATGTTGAACCAAGCTATTTTGAATGGAGAAATGGCTGGGTATACTTCTGCACAGGTCGGTATTGAAGTCCTGATTCGCAGATTGGATAACTGGAGAAATAAGCTTAAGGCATGGGTAGAGAAGAACATCTTTCTACCTATTGCCATGATGCAAGGTTTTATAGATGAGCAGGAATCAAAAGATGCGGGTGAAACCGTTTACTTGTATCCTACGCTGATATGGAACGATCTCCAACTTAGGGATAAGACAAATCGTATTCAAACCTTACTTCAGTGTTATGATAAGGGTCTTGTTTCTGCACAGACTATTCTTGAAGAATTGGATTTGGATTACGATGCAGAAGTAGAAAAGATACGGAACGAGCAGGTAATGGCGTCTGCACAAGGTCAAGTAGGTGGACCTCAGGCAGGCAATCTTGGAACGATGGGAATGGGAGCAGGTCTCCCCGGAGCAGGTGGCGGAATGCCCCCTGATATTGGTCAAGAAGGTATGTTAGGTGGAGGAGCAGGAGGAATGCCCGGCATGGGAGGTGACATGGGCGGTGGTATGGGAGGTATGGCCGGAGGTGCTGGAGCCGGAGGTATGGGTGCGGCAGCTTCAGGTGGAGAACTTCCGAAGATTGGTAAGAGGGGGTCCTCTACTGCTAAACAGCAGCAGGAAGAACAAGAAGTACCACCTCCTCAGTTTATCAAATTGACCAAACTTGAGCAAAAGATGTTTAAGCTATTAACATCTCTCAATGCTCCACATGAACTATATGCACAATACATGGTAAAAGTACCCGGTGAACAAAGACCGTTCGCCATTGATTTTGCCTATCCTAAAGTTGGGGTAGGTATTGAGGTTGATGGTGCGATTTGGCATCAGAGACCTGATTTCCAACAGAGAGATCTTAATAGAGACCAGAAATTGGCTAACGTGGGATGGAGAGTATTGCGATTCAGGGAAGACGCAATTGACGAGCATTTAGACACTATCAAAGAAGTGATAACAAAGCATTTGAGTGACGCTACGAAGAAACAAAAAGCCGCAGAAGAAGACGGCACTTTGCAGAAATTTGCAAGTGCTGATGGTTCCCTTAATTCTGCTTACGAGCAGATGATTGCTGAAGAATTAACGATAGGTTGCAGTAGAATAGATGTCCCACATGGCCAACTTTTGCTTATTGGTAATGTGGAGACAGAGAATGGATAAAACCGCTGGAAGGCAGAGAATAAAAGATAGGGGAATTAAGTGGGAGGAGAGTTACCACGAACGTTCTGCCCCTCTGAAAAAGCGTTTCGACAAAGTGATTGGTCCCATGTCATACATGAGATGGGAGGGTCATGATTACACGACGAATAGTGATTATTTCATTGTTGTTGGTCCTTCTCTGACAAAAGATGGTAAGAAACGATTCTTTTCTGGGATCAAGAAACTCCCTGACGATCCCAAGAAAAAAGTATATGCCCCAAGTGGAGAGTATTTTACTACGATAATGGGTGCTTTAAGTTATGCATCCGATAAGTGGGCATTACCATTTCCTAAGGGAGTCCCTCATTACACAGTAGCTCAGTTGGCTAATGTGGAAATTCCTCGCCACGTTAAAGGTTAAGAAACCCTCTGGTTCAGATAAATAGAGGATTTTTTCTCAAAGTGGCAAAATCTAAATATGAGAAACTCTATTCATTAGATTGAGGTGATAACTATGCTTAAGTGTGGGCAAACAGGAAATAAGAAATATACTTTCGGTTTAAGGAAGGAACAGAGAGAGGAAGCTGAAGAACTCAAGAAGACAGTAGCAGAGACTTTCCACTGTGCTTCTTGTGGTCTTAGCACCCCTTCAAAAGCAAACTTCTGTCCTCATTGCGGGGCAAAGATCTAAGCGGAGATAAAAATGAAAATCATAAGAACTGCTAATTACAAAAAGAAGGCAGAAGGACGCACATACTGTATTGAATGTGGAAATGATTTTTTCTCTCAGGACGATGCGGCTAATACTCTTAACACAACAGGTGAAGATTTCAGCGATATGGTTGAAAAATACAGGTGTCCAGTATGTAAATATGATTATTGTGGCTCTTGTGCAAGAGAAAAAAACTATTGGTGTGATTGCGAATACCCCGAAATGATGGCAACTGATTTTGATAACAAATTCAGAATGATAAACGTCTCAACGGGGCAACAAATGGGGAGTAAAGGTCCTCCTCAGGATTTGAGAAGAGGCCCGAAAAGGAAGTGGGGGCCTGATATAGATGATAATCAAATTATAGACTATTTTGAAGATCAATTCTAACAATAGGAATAACATAAGGATAAAACAATGGCTATATACAAGAAAGCGACATTCACTCACAAGTGTTCTATCAAAGCTCTGAACACGCCTACGGGTGAAGGTTGGGACAATTATCAGCTTCCCAATCAAATCAAAACAGCATCGAAGGAAGTGGAATCGGAGGATTTGGGAGGGTTTGACCTAAAGCAGGCAACCAAAGATCATCCCGATCATTTGTATGTAAAGATCTTTGCGATCAAGAAAGATGAGCCAAATGATAATGGCGATTCTTTCGATGAAAAGGAGCTAAAACTGGCGACTCCTACTTTTGTAGGAGTTCCTTTGTTTACGAACCACCAGAACGACGACGTGGAACGTGCGAGAGGTGAATGTGTTCACTCTTGGTACGATAAGGACGATGGTGGTATCTATATTATAGGTAGAGTAGATAAGATAGCGTACCCACGTTTGGCAAGGGGCATCGAAGAGGGTTATATCACAGGAACATCCATGGGGTGTTCCGTTGAGTATAGTATCTGCTCAGTTTGCCACAACAAAGCGAACACTTCAGACGACTATTGTTCTCACGTAGCCAACCGAAAGAATAGGAAATATACGGGAGATATGAAGTGTGCTTATCACGATAGTTCTACCGATACGGAAGAAAAGTGTCCTATCTGTGGTAGTGAGAAGGGCACAGAAAAGACTCTGAAGCATTCCGAACAGATGATTTTCGAGCATAACTACGGGCTTAAGTTCATCGAGAACAGTTTTGTAGTTAATCCGGCATGTCATGACTGCGGTGTTTGCAGTGTTCTCCACGTTCCTACCTTAGAGAAGAAAGTAGCTTCTCTTAGCAATGCAGTAGGAAAACTCATCAAGAATTCTACTACTGATTCTGATTTCCTCGAAGCTCATGCAGAGCAGATTGCCAAATTGGGTGGAATTACCGAACTTGAGAATCTCAAGAACAGCATGGAAGAGATGGAGAGAGTTGTTAAGAGTATGCTTCAGCAGAAAGAGAACGTTTCTATGGAATATGTCAGCGATCTGGTTAAGGCGATGGCAGACGTTCAAGGTATCTATGATGAGTTGGTGGAGATGGGTTATGCAGCACTACCATCACCCCCTGTTACAGCAGAGACAGAGGAAGCTCAAATCGAGACTTTCCCTGAGCCTGTAGCTATGCCTCCAACTGCCACTCAGGAAGCTCAAACGACTGCACCTGCCGGAGTGTCCACAAACGACATGGGAGGACTCGGAAACATCACTTTACCTAAAAATTCCTCAAAAAATAAAGAGGATTTTTTGAAAATCAGTCAAAACCTAATCAGTAAGGCTTCCTCTTTGGAACAGAGGTTACGCCAATTATTAGAAAAAGAGAATAATAGTTTACAATTAGATACAGGAGCTAAAATGACTACTCAAAATAAAACAGAAAAGACAGCGGCTGGTCCCGACAATCTTGAGGTCATTACAGAGAAGCAGCTAATGAAGCAAGAAGAGTCGCTGCATCCTCGAACCGAAGAGGTTTATGAGGGGATTACTGAGAGTAAAGAGCAGATCGGAGGCAAAGAACGATCTAACGATACTACCAGCGAAAGCCCTCAGGTTCGTAAGGGTACGTATGATACCATTACGGAAGACCAACTCAAGACCGAGAGTGCCTTAGGGGATGCAGTTATTCATTTCGTGGATTACCCTGATGTTATCACAGAAAAGCAGTGGAATGACTTCAGTAGGGATGTGGCAGGAGATTTGCCCGACGATTATACCGAGCAGATCACCCAAGCCCAGATACGTGAATTGCTGAGCAAGCATAAGTTCCTTGGTGATCGTGAGACAATCACAGAAGATCAGCTAAGGGATATCTCTATGACTGACGGTCTAAAGAGATGGGCAAACAAGGCGTATACAACCTCATTGGTCAAGACAGCTACGAACGTTGTTGTTGACACAATCACAAAATTCAGAAAGTCACCTACGGAGATCGCTAAGGTGGCTACTTCTATTAATGACGACAGCAAATTGAAAGACAAAGTAGCTTTCTTGGCTGTCGTTAATTCTATCCCACAGAGAAAAGATTCGAGAGATGATGTCGTAGCCAATGCATCGTACTTCAGCAAGCAGGCATCGGCAAACAACCTTTCAACAATGGATGCTTTGATCCTATCCGCATCAAACCACGGTCAGTTCAACATGAAGGCAGAAGATCTGTTTGATTCGGTTTATCACATCGTGAATAGCAAGACAGCCATGAAAAAGGTTGACGATCTCGTTAAGACAGCTTCCGAAGAGAAGGAAGTTAAGACAGTTTCCAAGGCGGCAGCTTTGGATTCTGCTTTGAAAGCCTTAGACAAGCCCGAAGACGGCAAGTATAGGATTCAGGCAACGGTAGCCGATGTCGGCGTACCCATTACTGAGAAAGAGGCTTTCGTAGCAGGCGTTAAGAAGCTTGCACAAGAAATGATCGATGATCCCGAAGTTACAGCGGCGGTTATTCGTGTAGAAGTTACTCCTGAAGGTGATCTGATTATTGACGTTCAGGATGGTGCTGAGAACGAAATTTGTGCCGACGACTTGGGTGATGCTATCGAGAACGAAGTAGAGGACATCGACGCTGACATCAACGGTGATGAAGGCTTGGAAGAAGAGAAAGAAATGGATATGGGCGGAGATATGAAGCCCGCCGAACCTGCTCCCGCACAGCCTCAAATGCCTTTGGCATCTGACAAGAAGGAAGTTAAGGAAGCTCAGATGATGGGTGGAGAGATGGGTGGTCAAGGTGGAGCATCACAGGCTCCCGGAGCCGGTGCTTCAATGCCCGCAGCACCTCCAATGCAAGCTCCTCCAATGGAAACTCTTACCGAAGAGCCGGGAATGGAAGAAGAGGGTGGACTCGATGAGTCACTCGAACCTACTCCTCCCGGAACTCACTGTGTTGTATGTGGCAGTGATGATGTTGACATTATGGACGGTAAGGGTCAGTGCAATAACTGCGGTTCCGAAATGTCCTTCAAGGTTCAGATCGAAGTTCCTAACTGGGCTGGTGTAACACCTGATAAGGGTGCAGAAGAGGGTGGAGAATTCGAAGGTGAAGGTTTTGAACTTCCTGAAGGAGATGAGTTCGGAGCAGATATGGGCGAAGAATTGCCTGCTATGGCAGCATCTACAAGGCTCAAACCTAAAGCCCTGACTAAGCTCGCAGAGAGTAAGATCGAACTTGGTTCAGTTAGTCCTGCAACGGGTACAACTAATACTGCAAAGCTCGCAGAAGGTCAGTACGTATGTTTGGATACAGGAACCAAGTACAAAGTATCGTTTGTAGTTGATAACAAGAATGGAGCAGCCCACGGTCAGTGGGAGTGGAAACCTGCTACGGCTCACAGCATTTGCCCATCTTGTAGCCGAGCAAAACATAGATTTATCAAGGCGTTGGCTTCCGTCAAAATGACCCCAGAGCAGTTCGATAAGATGGACCTCGAAGAAAAGGTCGCAACTATCGTTAAGCTCAAGAAAGCCGGAAAACTACAGCCTATTAAGACTGCTGATAAGGAGAGATCAGTAGCAGAAGATATGAAGCTTGCCTATGGTGGTTGGGGAGATAAGTTCCCACTGGAATCTTGCATAGAGAAGCTTTCACGTCGTTTCGGTGAGGATGCCGTTTGTCTCAGTGGTCCCGATGAGGGCAAGCCACTTGCAGCATCTATCTGCAATAGGCTCAAGAAGGCAGACGTTTATTCTGACCGCCTTGCTATTAAAGTAGCTGACAATTGGATCGATTGTGATGGTGACGAAGACTGCATTGCCTATCAGGTAAGAGCAGGTCATTCACTTCGTACAGCCGCAAGCATTTGTGAGCAGTTGAAGATCACAATGGCACAGGCAGAAGACTTCTTTGCTGATGAGTTGGCAAATGATGAGGTTGGTCCTGTGGAAGAGGCTCCTGTAGAAGATGCAGGGTTGGAAGAAGAGGTCGATCCGTTTGATGAGGGTGGAGATATAACTATTACTCTACCTCAAGATATCGCACTTCAGCTTGACGAGCAATTAGATGTTGCTCTTGGTGAAGATCCTGCAATGGAAGAGCATCACGAAGAAGCTCCTATAGCAGACGGTCTCGGAGAAGAGCCTCCTGTCGAAGAAGTGACTCCTGAAGAGTTGGCAGAAACGAAAGAAATGATGCCTGCTGGCGGAGAAATGTCTGCTGCCGAACCCGGTGGAGATATGAAGCCCGCAACTCCCGGAGTGGCAGAATTTGAAGAAGATGTACAAAAAAATAGAGGAAATCTCGGAGGAGGCTCGAAAGTAGAAGTTACCGTTAATGGTCAGCCTTTAAGCAATCCCGTAGCGGAAGGCGAAGAAGAGATCAAAGAGGCTGAAGAAACTGAAGGCTATGACATCAAGGAAGCTATGAATATGCATGGATCATTAGGTAAAGTTGGTAAAGCACAAATGGATCTTTCGGGTGTAGTTGCCGTTCTTAAGAAACAAGCCGGTGAGAAGGAAGTTTCTCAAGAGAAGGCACAGGACTCGAAGGATATTGGTTCATATACTGCCGGGGAAAACGGTAGTTTAATGGGACATGAGAATGAGACGATTCCTTCGGCTGGAAAGCCAAGTGTCCCAAGAGATAATGCCACCATGGGACAGGAACCTCCTGAGCTTAATCCTCAGGATAAGCCTCAACCATCTATTCCTGCTGGTGATGCCACTATGGGTCATGAGAAGGAAGTTGGTTTAGGAGATGTGGTTCCTGAGAGCAGATACACTGGTGGTGATAAGGGTCAGGGTAAGACCGAATTAGCATCGACCGATGACGATCTTTATCACATGAAGGGATTTGGATCTTCTAAGAAGGGACTTTCCGATCTGGCTGACAGAGTTGCTAAGAAGTTGGCCCCTAAAGCTCCTGTAGCCGACGACAAGGACATTCAGCCTATTTCGGGTGAAAGCACTATCGGTAAGGAAGAGGCATTTACTGCCGACACTCCTACGAATACCGAGGGAAGTGCTACTGAGTCTCTGATGGGAGAGGAAAAGTCAACATTGGATAAGGCCCCCAAGTCTCCAGCGGATCATCCTGAAGTCTTCACAGGCAATGCCCAAATGGGTAAGGAAGATCTCGATAGTGAGAAGACCGTTAAGGATAAAGGAACAGTAATCGCAAGTGATTCGGAGTCCGAGGCTTGTCGTGTGGCAGGCAGAATGCTTCAAGCTAAGATGATTGAGGCATCTGAACTGTCAGGCAAGATCAGTGAACTGAAAGCGTACAAGCCTGAGCAAATCGCAGATTTCGAGAAAGCTATTTTTGCCAAAAAAGGACTCGATACTGGTTCAGACGGTAAGTTGTCTCAAACCGTGCAAATAAATGAGGCAAGTTCTGTGAAGAATGCACATGATGAGTTGAGTAAGCAGCTTCAAGCCATGTTCACACTTGGCAAGCAGAACACAATTGCAGATGAAGATACAACAACTCAACTTAGAAGAGCTTACAGAAAGTAAATCGTTAATCAACGTGTAAAGGAGAAAATAAAATGGCTTTAATCGTAGAATATCATGTTGTTGCCGACATGTACCCCGTAGGCAGCACTGCAATCGTGGCTGGTATGAATGTCGCACTTTCGAATGGCGTTATCATTCCATCCGGCACAAGTCAGACAGCAGGTACTGTTCTCGGTATTGCTGGTGACTCCGCAAGAGCCGACGAAGGCCAGACCACTGCTTACTCAGCACAGGTAGTTCTTGGTGCTGATGGTGCAGGAACACGTTGGACCAGTAATCGTGTCTCCGACTTCTATGACGAGACACTCGCTTCCCAGAAGATCACCGTCTACAACGGCGGAGGTAAGTTCTGGATTTCATCTGATCTGTTTGACGGCTATGGAGCAACGATTGAGCAAAACAATCTGTTGACGAATAGCTCGACAACGGCAGGTGAGTGGGCATCTGGTGCAACGGCAGGTCAGGAATACGCTATTGCCGTAGGTGCAAGACAGGCTTACGGAAGTGGTGTCCCCGGTACGGATGTCGATGGTCATATCACTCTTGGTGATTATGTCCCAGTCGTCTTGAGACGATAAAACAGAGTAAAACAGTTAACGCTATATTTTAGACTCGATCTAAAAATAGATATTCATAAGGAGAAAATAAAATGGCTTTTGAGAAAAATGGTATCACAGACCAAGAGAGAGAAATGGTCATCGCTCAGGCTTTGGAGACCGACGAGGGTAGAACTGCTCTTGCACAGGCAATGGTAGAGCCTATTCGTAGGGCTTTGGAGTATCAGGCAGTTGGTCGTAAGCTACTCATGGTTGACGAACTTCCA
>Ga0180437_10006204_pt1 | contig 16038 bp, 21 predicted proteins | sample SS_ome_4_FD_132410 | JGI IMG/M metagenome (GOLD analysis project Ga0180437, IMG submission 132410) | Hypersaline lake sediment archaeal communities from the Salton Sea, California, USA - SS_3_D_1 metaG | ecosystem: Environmental > Aquatic > Non-marine Saline and Alkaline > Hypersaline >...
AAAACCCGGTTACAGGGCGTCTTAAAGCCCGGTTAAATCGACACTTCCTTGTGCACACCATTTTGACCATATTTTCAACCATATTCTGGTCTCAATATACCTTACATGATCCACCAGTTTTTGAAAATTTGATAAAATGCTGTAACTATATAATATCATTATTATTTAATGCCTCGTAGAATCGATCGTATCGGCTTCACACAGACCCCCCTTTATAATAATACTAGTATCTTTATGGCCTTTATGACTTCATGCGAAATATCCCTCCATCTGTGCCATCACCCCGGCCAATACATGAGGTGATATTTCATCTAGCGCCATACGGATTGTTGTTGTGCTGCAGCCTGTTTCTCATAGTATCAATCCGAGCGTTCTCAGGGCATCCGGAGCATATCTTCCCAGCAATTCCAGCACAACCGGTGTCAAAACAGTCATTTTCCAGACCGCCAGAAAACCGAGCTCCTCTTTTGTCAGATCCCCTTCTTTTTTCGCTATCGCCTTGGCTTTTTGCAGATTGACATAGGATTCGTAAGGCAAAAGCTTGATCTTTCCTCCAAGCAAGGCTTCTATCATGCCGACTTCAAACGCTACAATTTCCCTTGTGTCGTTTGTGACCTCCATCCAGGCGGTGACAGCATCCACGTATTCGATCGTGGCTCGGCGCATCTCCTGGCTCAGCTTCTGTCCGCAGCTCACCATAACAAAGGCAACGATAGTAATTGAAATTATTTTTACTTTCATGCTCTTTCCTTATTTCCTCGGTCGCCAAATAGCCCTTTTTGTCTCGTAAATCCCCACTGCGGCAGCACCGCTCATGAAACCGTAAAGTACATAGTCGATGACGTGCTGGATATCGAAAGGCAAACCTCCGCGCAGGAGTGCCACCATACCTAACATCATGCCGATAACCACCGAAATAATTGGTTTGATCCGGTTAGACAGCGTCTCACCGGAAACATTGTAGATGATTCCCAAAATCACCATCAAAATTATGGGAATCGAATATTGACCAATTTGAATTTCTTCCATTTTTTACCTCCCAAATATTCTCTGCCACCAGGTCAACCGCTCGGGGCAGTTCCGGCAGCGTTCATCCATGGCCTCCTCGGCCTTCCCCATTTTTTTATGAATAAGCTCAAGTTGCTTTTCAGTGATGATATACATTCTGCTGTCCGGATCCTTCCACCACGGATAAACCTGTATCAATCCCAGGATTATCGCATGATGCTTGACCATTACTTCTCTGCCAGGGGACCCGATCATTTCCAGATTCCTCGCAGGATATAGGGTTAAAAAATCTTCAGAATTCCCTTTTTGTTCTTTTCGACGGCTTTAAAATGGAAGACCATTCGTCCATTCTGTCCGATAATCTTCTTAATTCCTCTCTTTGAAAATTGGATTCCCGCTGCAAATCTTCCCGTACCATTGTTATTTTTTTTGATAATTCATTGAAAAGAAAATCCCAGGAGGTTTTGTCCGGCACCTTTCTTTCAAGCAATGTAATTCTGGCTTCCATTTTTTCCAGTACTTTGCTTTGCTCTTTCCAGATATATCCTAACAATGCCCCGAAAAGCAGTAAGACAAAAAGTAACGGAACGCTTGTTTTCAATAAATTAAAAGCATTGTTGTTTTTGCGTTTAATTTCATTAGATGCATTCATTATTATAATCCTTTCTAAATTTATTAAACTTCTGCGTAAGGATTCCATAAGGGCTCGATAAGAACATATAAAAAAGCCACTACGAAAAAGACGATAAATATGGCGATAATGACACACAATATGATTGCCAGCGTTTCTTTCCGGCTCATAGCGAATCTATTATCCTGGCTACTTCTGCTTTCATTGCTTCCAAATCCCGCACTCTTGTTTTGTGATAACCCAGTACTCTGGAGATATCGTGATAAGCTTGTTTCCAGCCCGCAATTGTCAGATGTCCTTCTTTATCCCTTCCCCATGACCAGTCCTGACAATGGGCACCGTCGACCATCAAAGGCAAAAGTCCCTCGATTCTTTCCCGTATTAGTCGGACAGCCGGTTTCTGATTTAGCCAGTAGTCCGGATAATCTCTGGGTTTCGAAACTCCTCCGGCTTGTACTTCATCGATTTGCATGTCTAACTCTCATGAAGCAATGATTTTTCTTCATAGTAATAATAAGAAAATGAATCTTCATGCTCTCCATTTTTGATTCTTTCCCTTATGTCCATAAGATATCGCTTGCGCTCCTCCGCCCGTTTCAAGACCAGCTTCAGCGCCTCTTTGCCTTCCCTCACCCGTCGGCCGCTTATGTTTCCCTGCTTGCATGCCTCGAAGCCGCCCTCGAACACCGGGCAGAACTTGCAATATCGCTGGCGTCCCATGGCGTTGACGGCCTTGTCCCTTTCGTCCATTGCCACCAGGCAGACCGGGCAACGATCGAGGACAAGCTTGATCAATGCTTCCCACTGTGCATAACCGGCGATACAATCATCGAGAAGCTTGCGGTCAATGTCTTTTCTCAGGGATTCCATTTCAAGCATCAATAGAATCTAACAATTTTTTCAGATAATTGACCTTGACTGCCCAGCCCAGATTTTCACCTTCGAATGTGGCGATGGCTATTCCCATGATGTAAAATTCGCCGTTTTTAATTGCCACGACCGGCATGCCCGAGTCGCCTTTTGCTATTCCGCAGGAAACCGAAAAATAAGCTTCGGGATCGGCCGCGAAATCCTTGAACACCGATTTGCTCTTATCGATCGGTTTTAATGAACTGACCATTCCTTCCCTGATATCAAAAAATGAAAGATAGGGATTGCCGACCATAAACATCCTTTGCCCAACCCTCAGTTCATCGCTGTTTCCGAGTTTCGCCGGAAAGGGTACAAGCTTCTTATCAGGCTTCAAAACAGCAAGATCCCACTCCCAGCTATAGCTAACCAGCGACAATTCCACGTCTTCCATGATATATTTTGCCTCTACGGGTTCGCTCGATTCCATTCCCATCATGCCTAAAGGCGTCATGAAAGGCGTGTAATATTTTTCCGGCCACGCGAGATGGGATGCGGTAATCAGCAAACCATTATTGAGGCAAAAAGCATTGCCTTCAAATGGTTCCGGATTTTCGAATCCTTTTGCGAATTTCACTTCGGATTTAAATGTGTATATTCCATCGAAAAGCTTGTCCATTTCGGGAAGCCGGGCGATTTTCATGTAACCCAGACAACCTGCCAGCACAACTATTGCCAGCATAAATACCAGCACAAACAGACAGATAGTCCTTTTGCTTCCCATTTTCGCTTTTTTTCTTACGCGTTTCATTTCATTCCTCCTCATAATTCTTCTCCACGAACCTTTCGTAGAGAGGTATGAGATCCTCCGTCAGGATCTCCGCTTTGTTGGCCTTTCTCAAGGCTTCGGTTACGATTGACCGTCTCGCGTCGTCGATTGCTATCTCCTTGTTTTTCGCCTTTTCGGGATTCCACCGGATGCTTTTCTGATTACCCTCCTTCTCTTCCCTTATCCCGAACGCCTTTATTTCTTTCCCGGACGGCGCAAGTTCTTCCCTCAGCTCCCTGACCACGCGCAGAGTCATTATGTTTCCCTGTCCCGGCAGAACGGCCAGAAGGGCGAAACGCTCTTTTATGCCGAGGCCTATCGTTTCGTTTTTTCTGCCCATCTCATACCCCCTTCTCGTTGAGATACGCCTTGACAGCGAGCGCCAGTGTCCTGAAAAAAAGTCTCTGGTTGTCAGTCGCCTGCAGGAAGTTGTTGTCCACCCAGGTTTCTATCTGTGCGGGCGTGGCATTGGCAAGCAAGGTTAATGCCTTTAACATTTGGGGGACATCAGCCTTTTTTTGTTCTTTCTCGTTCCAGGCGGCCAGAGCAGCATCGGCATCGTGGGCATCAATAATGGATTCCAACACTGCTGTCCTATCCGGGGATGATGGAATGACATTTACCTTTGAAGCCATACCATTATCTTCATCCTCTTCCGTGAAGAGGACGCATAATTCGTCGATCATCCTCAGATCGCAGCGAAGTTTATCCACATAAAATTTGCCTGTTCTTTTAATTACGATCATGATGCATCTTCCTGTGCGCAATAAATTGTCATCTGGGTTCCACCCTTGTAGCACGTGAGAGTTCCGGCTGTCCTGTAAAATTGTAGTTTCGCCGTCTCCCAGATGGGAGTTCCGCCATTTCTATGTGACAAATTCACGGTATTTCTATAATAATAATTTGCAGTATCAACATTTTCCAATGCGCCAACGCTCGATACCCCCGCTTGCGCCAGCCTGATTCTGAAGTATGCATTCCCGGGAACCGTATCATTTTTAAATGTCACATCTGCCGAAGCCTTGATTGTAGCATCCGGAGCCCAAAGAAACGGAATCTCTATGCCTGTGTCTTCCCAATCCCCTGCACCGCTGTGGTTAATACTTCCAGAACCAGTTATGTGTTCCTCGATGCACTGGCGATGAAATCTGCTGATCACGTAAAGAACGCTGGCAAACTGCGTGCTTGCATCCGTCCTGCACCAGCCGATGTGCCGCCAGTGCGCGCCGTTGCCTGACGCCGCCAGATAACCGTTCGTGGGTGCCGTGGTAGATGCCCTTATGTCGTTCGGCGCGAAACTGGCCGATCCGTTGGAACCGTAGAGATAATATGTGGTATCGGCCGCCATGGCCGATCCCGCGTCCGTGCCATCCGCGGCTATCAGGTTGTCCGTGGTGGGAAGGGCCTTGGTGGCAGAGAGGCTCACAAGCTTACCGTTTATCCACACCAGCTTGCTCGATCCTGCCAGTCCTTCCCAGTAGATAGTGGTAGCAGAAGCTCTTCTGACCCTGCAGTCGGCCAGTCCCTTGATAGCCGATGCCCATTTCAACCCGAGCGTTTCGCCGCTGTCTACCACCAGGATCTGACCATTGCTTCCCACAGTCAGTGCCTCAAGCACGTCATCGCTTTTACCCGCCAGCAGGTCACCTTTGGCATTGGCCAGATCCATCACGTCGCTGTGGATGCGGCCGGTGAACGTTCTCAGGTCGGCTATCCTGGCGTCCGCTATGCCTGTGTCGCCGTACTCCACGTAAACGCGCGCCAGTTCCAAACAATTATCCGGAATGGTCGGATCATAGGTGCTGGGATAGGCGGTCTCGTCCAGACCGTTGGCATCATAATCATTCTTGCAGGCCGTTGATGCCGTGCCTGTTTTTATTGCGATGCCCGGACCGGACCTGCCCATGTAGATATAGACTATATCGTACCTACCGTATCCCGATGATCCCGGCGCGTCGTCCAGCAGCAGGTTGTTCGTCTCCTCGGTGGTTTTATTCTTATTTTCCATGAGGAAATCGTCACCATCTACCATCGCGATGTTCGGATAATGTTTGGGCAGCGTCGCCGGGTCGTTTATATCCGGATTCAGATGCGCCCCGTCGCCGCTGGCTTCGCCGTCCAGTGCAAGGAGCATATCGGCAGCGGAAAAACCCTCGGTTATCTTGCATCCGTAGACACAGAAATCGCCCACCACAGCGTACAATTTTCCGGGCGGATATTTACCCAGCACGAACGCCCTGATAGAAGCCACGTCCGTTATGAGTTGATCGACCTTGCTTACTAAAGTCGGGAGTCCCATTTCATTTTTCCCTGATTAATTATCGTTGCAGAGCTGTCTTATGCGAGCGCCGTTGCGGTATACTTCGAAACAGCCGCCCGCCCAACGAAATTCAAGATAGCCTCCTGCCATTTCCCGGATGCGAGCCGCGCTGCTGGTTCCAGGCCCGAGATATTCAGTACCTGCATCAATGGTGCTGGAACAGGATATTGTCGTCCCGCCGGATATCGAACCGGTTAACTGTATGCTTCCGCAGGTCAAAGTGCCACCGAGCTGGCATGATCCACCATAAATTTTCCCTGAGGTCCAGATATATGCTGAGTCGTAAAGAGCACCGATCTGTATTTTAGTGACACCGGATTCCGCATAATAGATCCTGTGGTCACTGGCGTTCATCTCAATTCTTGTGGTAGCATCAACAGATTTTATTGTGCGGCCAATAAGAGTTCCCGTGGTTATCAGGTCAGCGTTAATAGCACCCGTCGTTATCAGGTCGGCATTGATGGCTCCCGCCGTTATATCATCCGCATTCAGGCTACCCCTTATGATCATCTCGCCTTCCGAGTTGTCCCACATCCAGTAATTGTTTGTGCTGGGATTGCCTACGCCGTGGTCGCCTGGACTCGCGGTCCAGTTTCCCTCTGTTATTGATTCCAGTGCCATGATCATTATCAGGTCGCCGTTGTAGTATCCCCTCAGCGCCTTATAATTCATCAGGAAGCCGGTGGTTTTCGGGGTATTTCCTATCACCAGGCCCTCAAGATCGTTATTCCCAACAAGATTCAAATAAAGCCGACCAGTATCTTTATCTAAGGTAAGATTCGATCCCGCCGTGAGACCAAACACGAAATCCCCATCCGCCTGGATCGAAACATAGTCTTTGCACTTGATGAAAGCCGTGTTTCCCGTGGCGTCCAGATCTATCCAGCTCTCCTTGTCATGGCTCATGACCTTGCCGGTTTGTATCACCCCGCCGCGGATGCGCGTATAGTCCTCAGGCAATACCCCGGCATTTTTCCCGGTCACGTCCTTCAGCCACTCGTAGAAGTTCCACTCCCCGAATGCATAGACCTTCCTGGCGTCAATGAGAATGCTTTCCTCGCTCTCGTGGATGTACTTGAGTATGCGGTGCTTCTCCACGAGGCCGTCCACCTGTTCCTCGAGGTTGCTGATACGCGAACAGAGCTTTTCCATAATCGTCAATGCGTCCAGCTTTCCTTCCGAAGTCTGGCCTACGGACTGGCTCCAGGTGCGTCCCTCCTCGGCCTGCACGTTGATCGCGAGTCTTCCTATGATCGCCTTGCCCATTATTGCACTGCTCCCTCGTAAATGACCGGCACTATATAGCTCCTCAAGTAACCCTCATCGGAATCCACGTAGGCCATGCAGGCGAAACTGGCCCATCCTTCACTGAACCACGGAAAATCGGCGTTCGCCCGCGCTTCGTAAATGCCGTTGGATATTTCCTCGAATGAATCGACCGGGAAGTCTATGATGAAAGTACCCGGGCCAATTGCCGGAAAGTAATGGCCTTTGAATCCGGTCAGCATCAATTGCGAAGTCCCCTCCTGTTCTCTGGTGCAATTTATAAGCCTGAAGGTGTCGCCTGACTGGTCGACCTTGCCCCACTTGATTATCTCGTAGTTGTCATCATCGTCCTTGCACAGCATCAACCGCGTGTCCCCTTCCCTGTTGTCGGCCCATGCCACGGCCACGTAATTGATAGTCGCACCCGTCTCCGGGCTTATGTCGAACTCCTCATCGAAATAAAGCGCTGTGTCGTCGTATCGACTCACCTTGCGCCATTCTGAGGTGGTGAACTGACACCAGTAATGACCGGCTAGGTTGATATTGGACGGCAGGGGATTGGTCGCATCCCTTATGATGAGCTTCGATTTGGTGGAGCCGGCCTTGATGGTGTCCGTGCCCAGGTTGCCGCTGTCTATGATGTCCTCTTCACCTCCCGAAAGGTTTATGGTCGTGCCTCCGTCCGTCCCCAGGGTGACCGCGTTTTCCCATTCGGATGTGGAGCATAAAAGTTTGATGCCGTTCAACAGTCCCCTGGCTCCGAGCTTATATCTGCACTGGAAGGTGACCCGGTTAACATGCCCGCTTTTATCCGCAGAGAAGAAAACCTTCGGACTCGTGGGAGCATTAACTCCTGTCGGATCGAGTATGGCTCTGGGCCCCTGCACTGTGATATCCGCGCTGGCCCATTCGCTCGGCACCTCATAGATGTTGACCGCCCTTATCCTGACCGTGTATTTGCCCCTGGGCACGTTGCTGACCACATACCAGTTCACCATTATCGGCGTCCCTATGCCATAATAATTTGAAGAACCATAGTGCGCTCCTTCAATTTCGTAATGCAGTATCGAATAGTCCCGCACCTCGTCCCAGGTTATCCTCACACGCGAAAGATAAGCCCCGTCCTGTCTGTAGACTTCCTCGGTCAACGTGAGTCCGGTGGGCGCCGCCACCTCCTCTGGCCGGTAAAGGTCGGTGTCCGGTGCCGGGTCCTTTATAGTGGCATTGCCGTAGTTCCAGTTGTAGGAGGCGGAAGCTTCTTCCTGCAGGTCGAGATCTATCCCGCCATCCCTGGTCAACGTCCAGCCCCGGATCTGAAACACTTTGCTGCTCCATCCCAGCCTGTCCACTGATATCTGCACGCTGTCCAGCACCGCCAGTTGCCACGCCGTGAGCTTGGCCGGGAAAATGCAGGTTATTCCCTGTCGCGCCCGCTCCAGGTGGATCTTCGCTATCCTCTGGGCCATTACCTGGTCTGTTGTGAAAGGCAGCTCAATATCCTTCCATATGTGCTTGAAAGTGTAGTTTTCCCAGTAGTCCCCGTCCGGTGGTTCCTGGTTGGTATTCTCCTGAATGCACAGATAATAACTCCCGCCGCTCAGCACTATGTCGCCCACCGAATATTCGTTCTCACTATCCCACGCGGCCTTATAAACCTTGCCGCCATCATCCTGCGCTGAATAGTAGAGGTTGGTCACCGGCGGAAAGTCCGTGGGCTGCCACATTTTGTCCGCATCCGAGAAAATACCCCGGACAGCGTTGAAAAGATCCTGTCTTTTGATCCGCGGCTGAATTTGCAGGGGACCTCTTAGATCATCCTCGTCAAGTGAGACTGTCGGCGTCTGGTATGCACCGGGTATTATCCGGTATGCCCCTTCGCTCCATACAGGCGGCGTCGCCGCGCCCGCAGTAGCGAGGGCCAGGATGATCTCTCTTGGAGTCATGTTCATCAAAAATGAACCATCGCACATATAACGTTTCTGTTGACCCGTACCTTCGCCGAGTCTCCAGTAAGTATCATTGGGCGGCTCTTGTCCTGTATGCCCGACTATGCACCTGTAGACTGCGCTCCCATGCTTGACCACGTCATTAACAACATATTCGGTCGTGTTCTCCCAGTCTTTGTAAAGGTCCACCATCTCATCGGATTCATTCGCCGCGCTTATCGTCAGAGTGTCGTTTATCTGGCTTTTCTTGCGTCTCAGACCATAATCAGATTCGAGATAATCCCGCATGCATAGTGCCCAGTTGTTACTGTAGGCTATCTTGGTCGCCGTCCCGCCCGTGCCCGCGTCGGTCACTTCGATCGGTATCGAAAAACTGTTTTCGTTGATGTAGGTTATGGTATAAGTCCCGTTTATGTCGGGCGTGGCGCTCGAATGGTCCTCTATCCTCACCGTATCCCCGTCGCTGAACCCATGGCCCGTGCAGGTTATAACCGTCGGGTTGGCCACGCTGGAAGAGGTTACATCCTTGGTGGTACGCGGGTCGTAAAGCTTCTTTCCCTGCACTATCGCGGTGACGTTTGGGATGCCGTTCGGGAAGGCCCAGATAGAGAACTTGCAAAGGATATAGACGTAAGCGCAGCCGCGTTGCCTGTGGCTGTCTGTCCATTCCGTCACCCGCGACACCAGGTTGGAATCGGCAACCTGATCTGAGGCGCCGAGGTGCCTGTGGATTTCAAAAAACGGACTGTCGTGGTTGCCGTCATGGTAAAAGCGCGTAATGAAACAACAGCCCCCGGAACCGGCCACAGTGACTTCAACGGGATCTCCCGTTTCGGCGTCTTCGATCGTAAAAGTATAGTCATCGACATAGGTTATTTTATATTTCGTCCCGTTTATGTCCGGCGTGCTTCCGGTATGTCCCTCTATCTTGATATTGTCGCCCGTGGTCAGATAATGCTTTCTGGAAGTTTTGATATAGGTCGGATCATTTACGCTTGAAGAGATGATGGAAATGTCCTCCGGGTTCTTATTGTTGAACAAAACTTCTTTTATGGCATTAAGTTCGTGTCCAGCGAGTGTGACTACCATGTGGAACCACTCGTGCCCCTTCCCGCTCTTGGCCGCTATCGTCTCCACAATGTTCAGTTCAGTATTTACCCCCGCTTCTACTGCCTGCTGCAGGCTAGGCGATATCGGGATGTCTATCCTGAGAAGATCCGTGGTTATTCCATTTTCGGGATCTTCGAAATGGTCTCTGAATATCACCCCCGTAGCATCAGCTCCCACAGTATATGTCTGCTCATCACCCGTGATTTTGAACTCGGTATCCTTTTCTATCGTCATGTCAATGGTATTGTGCGGATGCCACATGACTTCAGTGCGCAGCGTTATAATTTTGTCCCCGACCTCTCCGGCCTGGTCCAGTTCGAGCGCGTACTGGTTTTCGCCCGCATCCGATCCTTCACCCGAAGTGGAAGCCCTGAAGGTCAGCGCACCGGATATCATGCTTTCTCCGTAGCAGACGCGCCTCGGCTGCACGGACGACCGGATTACGTGCAACCGCTGTGTGGCTTCACTCGAAAAGCTCGGGGCCCTAGCCTCGAAAAGCTTGCCGAATCCGTAGGAAGCCGCGCTCATCGCTGTGGCGGTAATGGCATAGGCCGCTATGGTGGCAAACACATTCGGCCCTATCACCGCACCGAGTTCACCGATCGTGGCAAAGATCGACGGCCATGCGGAAGCTAATGCAGCAGCCACGGCCTGGGGCATCAGCCAATCCTCCATGCTGCTATCCACTGGTGCATGGGTATAAACTCCATCCCTCTCTCCCTCGAGCTGGCCACCATATGGCCAATGCATATGCCGAGGGCATTTCCAAAACCTGGACTGTCAAAAAACACTACGTCTCCCCGTTGAGCGAATTTTGGGCTTATCTCCGGATAAAGAAACCGGCCCACGAATTCCCTCAGGCCGTTGGGATAAAACTTTTCGGCTTCTTCCCGGTTTTCATACCTGCCCCGGAATTGCTCGGCGAAATCGATCCCCGTCATGGCCTGTATCACATCGGCGCAGAACAGCGCACAGTCATGAACTCCCCACCTGAACGGCTCGTGTCTGTATGCCTCCACTCTGGCGGCTAATATCTCGGGCCAGTCCTGCTTTCGTTTCAACTTCACATCGGCCCCCATATCACCTCGCCGGAGGTAGCTTTTTCGACGAACTCAAAACCCTTGTCGTCCGGATAGTCCTGTATCTGGTCCTGATGGTTAAAACGCTTCACGTTGGGCTTATCCCATGCCGCCATCGGCGATTCCGTGGTGATGGTGATAACTGCCTTCTCGCCCATTTCGGGTATATCCATCGTGTCCATAAGCCCCTCCCATATCAGTTTTGGATCGGCAATGACGGCATAAGTATCCGGATTTAATGGCGCGAACCACACCTTTACCGACCTGCCCTGATAATGCTCGCCGAGCGCTTTCTGGACATGATCCGACGGGACACCGGAGATCTGGAACGAAAGACCATGCGCTTCAGGCCCGGCCTCCTCCCGGATCTCCTCTATTGCTCCCAAATATCCCAGGCCCAGCCATGTATGACCGTTCCAGGTAAAATTGTATCCGGCATTGCATAATCGCAGGTAGCCGCTCACAAAGTCCATCTCTACGAACAGGAGACATGGCACATGTCCTGCCGATACCGCCGTTATGAAAGCTCCTGTTAGATCCCTTGCCATCAGACGTACATCTCCACGGCGTCGATAGTTATGGCCTCAGCATAAATGCCGGGGCGAAATAGCATTGTGTCTTGCTCATCGTTTATGAGCATCATGGTGCAACTGGCCTTGATAACGGTCAAAGCAGCCTCGTTCGCCGGGCTTGCCCTTAATGCGGGTATAAAAACCAGAGTCGCATCTCCGCTTACATCGCTGTCAACATCCGCTGTCATGATTTTCAGTTCACCGTTGACGGTGAAATAATCACCCGCCTTGAGAATGCCTGTCTGGCTTGGCGTCCATCCTTTGGTGTCAAGACTCTTGCCAGTCTGGCTGGCCCCGTCCACCAGGGGCGTTCCGGTGCCGATCCCGGCAGGATTCTCGTGGCCAAAATCCCAGCAATAAAAGCGGCCTGCCGATCCGGATAGTTTTGAGAGAAAAGCTTTCAGGATGCGGGCATTTGCATCGGAAAGGGCGTTATAGGTGATGATAGCTCTCCACCGGGCACCGGGCAGCTCGAGTGTCTGCACCGCGCCGGACAGGGGACTGCGAAATATCTGGGTACTGGGGGAAAGGTAGAATTGTAGCGCCTGCGGTTTCGGTATGGTTGGCCAGTTTTCGGTTGCCATAGTTGCCGTCCTTTTTGCGGGCTATGCGCCATACACTTTTGCGAATTCGCCTCCCCGCTTTCTGTTATTGAGTATTTCTGCCTTCGTCTCCTGCTTCATGCGTTCCATGGCCCGATAGATGCGCGGCAAGACTGAGGCATCCGCCCCCCTGGCATCAATTGTAATATTCTGGTTGATGGATACTCCTGTATTTCGCCTTCCCACTGCCCTCATTTGCGCGGGGGTTAATACCGATTCATCGTCCCTGATAATGGCAGGTATTTCACGGCCACCATGAAAGCGCGGCGCGCCGGCGAATATGGCGGCAGGCGCCACGGCATACTGCTGGGGGGCTTCTCCGGGACCGCGGCCTGCATGAAAAAGGCTGCTAAGCCAGGGCACCACCGTGCCGGTAATCCATTTATCAAGAGGCTTACTTATCCATTTCCGGGCAAGGATGCGCATTATGTCCTTTTCCAGGCCCTGGAGTACTCCGCGGAGATTTTCAAAATTAACAATTGCATCCTCGGCCGCGGACTGAAAGACATAGCCCAACTCTGAGGTGCTACTCTTCAATTCATCCGTCTTCTCCTTGATTTCGGGCAGATTCACCACCCAGTTGCCCATCCCATCCGCGAATCCTGCTATCACAATATTCGCGTCGCTGAAAGGCTGAACGACGCCTTTATAAACCACGTCTTTGAGTTTTAATGTTTCTTTTCCTACCAGCTCTATTTGCTCTCTGTTCTTTATCCACCCGCCAAGAAGCTCCTTTAATTTGTCGATCTGATCTTCAATCACGGGGGTGCCTGTTTGTTGCGCTTTAATCAGATTCATCTTGAGCTTTTCAAGCTCCAGGTTTATATTGCCCAATACTTTTGGAGTTTCTTTTGCCCCCGGTATTACTTGATCGGCCTCAGCCGGGGCAGGCACGGCCGGCGCAACCCGGGCCGCCTTTTCCCTCATTTCATTGAGCTGCTGCATAAGATTCAGGCGTTCAAGAATAAGACTCCGTTCTTTTTCTGCCACAATCAAGTCTATGCTTTCTGATCGCGGCCCGATACGGCTCTGCTCGCGCATCAAACTGAGCCTTTCGGTGATTAATCTAATCTGCTTTTCAAGCTGGCCCTCCGTCTTTTCGAGCTCAATGCCCCTCCACCTCAAAAGCGTCTCGAGAAACCTGTTCACGGCCCTGACAAGAGGACCGCCGATCGTTATCGCCGCCGCAGATGCAAGGCTTTTAAGCCGCGCCATGTTGTCGTTGAATTGCTCCGAATCACGCGCAAAATCTTTCGATATGACAATACCCAGCCTCTGGGCCTCGCCACGCATCTGTTCAAGCCCTTCACGTCCCTTGTTGAGCATCGGGATGATCGCTGTTCCGGCCCTTCCGAAAATGGTCATGGCCAGCGCGGTCTTCTCCGTTCCATCTTTCATCCGGGCGAACTTGTCTGCCACATCACCCATGACTTCATTGTTGTCACGCAGTCGGCCATGGGCATCCTTTATCTGGATCCCGAGCATCCGGAAAGCCCTGGTCGTCTCATTTGTGCCCTGCGTTGCTATAAGCATATTTTTGGATAATTGCTGGACGGCCTTGGCAACCCCCTCGAAAGATGTGCCGGATAATTCTGCCATGTATCGGTATTCGCTTAACCGCTCGACAGCTATGCCAAGCCGCTGCGACATTTTGGCCGTCTCGTCCGCCAAATCAATGGTCGCTTTCATAAAATTTGTGATGGCCCTGACCGTAAACGCCGCGCCCAAAGCCACGCCGACGCCCTTAAATAATCTGGTCATCTTCTGCGTAGTCGTCTCCACATGCCGGCTGATCCGGTTCATATCCCGCTGCATTCGGGCAACATTTGCGCCTACTTCGACTATCAAGCTTGTGGCCATTTATTTCCCCAGCGCTATTTTAATATTTTCACTCAAGGCATCCGATGAGTCCCTGTGCTCTTTTTCTTCGGCCTCTATCAGAAAAAATGCCTGCCATTCCAGAAGCTCCCCGGCGTCCATGTTCGCGAGCAACTGCTTTACTGTCATTCCGAGCTCCCGCGCCAGGGCAAAGCAAAATTTTCGTCTGGCGCGGATTCGGAGTTTTTTTCCGCCATCTCCACATCCTCTTTGCCGGTCATGCCGTTTAGCCGCAGGGCCGCGCGATAGCAGTCATCCCAGAATTTGCCTGTCCGCTTACTCACGGCGTCCACATCCTTCATTGTGAATACGGGATTCCCTTTGTCGTCGCATATGGCACGCACGAGGAGTCGCGCCCGGATGTTTCTTCGGTTGTAGGAGACTTTCCCGCTGTTCGAGTCCACGATGTAATTCTCCGCCTCGTACTCGTCAAGATCGGCCATCGGCAAGGCCCTGATGAAGATATGTCCGTCATCCGGGCAATCGATTCGCTCAATTTTTGGCGCCGGCATGTTCAAGAGTGCGTTTTTGTCTAAAAGCATATGGCCTCCTTATTATGAAGTAATGCTGACGGGTACTTGCAGAATCCCGCTGTCGAAGCTACCCACAAGTGCAAGCGCCTCGGCTTGCACGGTCATGGTGTACGTCCCTATAATTCCCCCGCCAGTCGTATAAGTGAGAGTCGCCTGCGTGTCACTGTCTCTCGATATTGTGCTGATCACCAGGCCGGAGCCGTCATAATCGAATGTCCAGTTGTCAGTGTCCTCACTGTTGAGTGCTGCGGCAAACACATCCTCGGCAAGATCCAACACAAGTATTCCCGTCCCCTCATTGTATGCCGTGTGGATTATGAGGCGAGGCGAGTGATTGACATTGCCGTCAACCTCAAGGGTGATCGTCCCTTTGAGCTGCTGATTAACCGCCGCATTGACGACCATGCCGGTGCAATATGCGTCACAGGTGAGGATGGTCCCCGATGTATCGGTGAGGTAGATTTTCGCAACACGCTGAGTCCGGGAAAGCCGGTCTGCTCTGAGCGCCACCTGTGCGGCATCGTCCGGGATCCAGTTGACCTCTAATGTCACCTGCCCCTCGTCAAGAAGCCCCATGAGCTTCTCGGCACCCGTGCTTCCCAAATGCGAGATATCGATGACCGGGGCCGATCCCGTGGGACCGCCAATCGATATAACCTGGGCGATTGCGACATTATTCCACTTGATCACAACCCCCTGGGATTCAATAGCCATAGTTATCTCCTCTAATTCGCGCTATAAGTGACTTGTCCGGTGACCTCCAGCGTGATCGTCACCTTCAATTGCTGGTTGACTGCGCCTGATACCGAATATCCTGTCACGAATGCGCTGAATGCCGCTGTGTTGGTATCCGAAAAGGTGATGGTCGCCGCATGTGAAGTGCGCGCAAGCCGGGCCGTCTTGCAAGCGACCTGACCAGCGTCTGCGGGTAGCAGGTTGCATTCAAGCACTACCTGCCCCTCGTCAAGAAGTCCCATCAATTTCTCGGCCCCTGTGCTGGCAAGATTCGACACATCAATAACCGGCGCGGCTCCCGAAGGGCCTCCGATGGAAATAACTCCCCCGATGGTCTGGGTATTGAAAACAATCGCTGTGGTCTGTGATTCTATGGCCATTGTTATGCCCTCCCGTTGTGTTTCCAGGGCAAAGAAAAAGGGGAATAGCGTAAACCGGAAATTCCGGCGCAGAGTCTGCGCTACTCCCCTTATGCTCTGTCCTAAAGTTGATCAGACTTTAGTTAGCCCATTAATTTTATTTTACTTATAAATTATTGCCTTTTCATAATCAAAATCGGGGGAAATTTATCCCTCTAGTACCTCTAGGACTTTATGGAATATAATATCCAATAATATCAACCACTTACAAACCCTGTTTTTTAAAAAACTCTCAAAATAAGAAACTCTAATGATAACAAT
>Ga0180437_10006206_pt1 | contig 16037 bp, 15 predicted proteins | sample SS_ome_4_FD_132410 | JGI IMG/M metagenome (GOLD analysis project Ga0180437, IMG submission 132410) | Hypersaline lake sediment archaeal communities from the Salton Sea, California, USA - SS_3_D_1 metaG | ecosystem: Environmental > Aquatic > Non-marine Saline and Alkaline > Hypersaline >...
CCGCGTTTCTCACCAAAACGTAACCAGGAAATCACCTGGTTACGCTCTGGGATGCCTTCGCGGAAGCTGGTTACGACCTGGTTACGAGGTGGTTACGTTCAGCGTAACCGCTGTCCGACCCTCGACAGGGGGATTGAAACCGCTCCTTCCCAGGCGGGCACAGGCGGCGGTGATGAGGTTTGACCACCAAGAATCCCGACAGGGGGATTGAAACGGATCAGTTCTCGAGCTTGCCATTCCGTATAGGCCAAGTTTGACCACCAAGAATCCCGACAGGGGGATTGAAACAGTACCCTAGCTTTCCTGCTCGCCGCAAGGCCAGCCAAGTTTGACCACCAAGAATCCCGACAGGGGGATTGAAACACCTTGACGCAATACCCACGCTCATAGAGCATCTTGGTTTGACCACCAAGAATCCCGACAGGGGGATTGAAACAATTCGTGTTGATCGGGGGCATCGGGCACTGTGGTAGTTTGACCACCAAGAATCCCGACAGGGGGATTGAAACACGTATGGAAAGGCGATGGAAATTTACAACATCGCTGGTTTGACCACCAAGAATCCCGACAGGGGGATTGAAACTTCTCCAGTCACTCTCATTAGCTCTTTCAGCATAGTTTGACCACCAAGAATCCCGACAGGGGGATTGAAACCAACGACGGGCACCCGGCCATTGCCGAGGTAGACAAAGTTTGACCACCAAGAATCCCGACAGGGGGATTGAAACGCGTGTCCATGATTATGGCCCTACATTGTGGCTACAGTTTGACCACCAAGAATCCCGACAGGGGGATTGAAACTCCCCACCGGTCCAGCAGGCGGCCAATAGAGATGAGGTTTGACCACCAAGAATCCCGACAGGGGGATTGAAACATGGCGGCAGCGGTTGATCTCGGCGTCGGTCATGCGGGTTTGACCACCAAGAATCCCGACAGGGGGATTGAAACGTAGCTCCCACGATCCCTATCAGCCCAGCCTGAACGTTTGACCACCAAGAATCCCGACAGGGGGATTGAAACCAGAGAATGGCGGCTATACTTGAGGCAGCTAAGGAAGTTTGACCACCAAGAATCCCGACAGGGGGATTGAAACAGAATTTGCCCTTGCCCACTGCCAGATTCTAAAGATGTTTGACCACCAAGAATCCCGACAGGGGGATTGAAACTACAGCAACAGCCTTGATTTTCTCGTACCAGTAGTAGGTTTGACCACCAAGAATCCCGACAGGGGGATTGAAACTGCGCGGTTTCCCCGCCGCGGTGGTCGCTTCGCGCGTTTGACCACCAAGAATCCCGACAGGGGGATTGAAACATTGTGCATGGGAAGGGGGAGGAGTGGAAGGCCCAAGTTTGACCACCAAGAATCCCGACAGGGGGATTGAAACTACCATATGGATGGCGGCGTTAGTCCTGGTGACTAGTTTGACCACCAAGAATCCCGACAGGGGGATTGAAACTATGCATCCGTCTGTCCCAGAGATCCATGTTCTCTGGTTTGACTACCTTGGCAATGTCACATTCGGTCTCTGATGGTTTCAACCTCTTAGCCAAGCTCGCGGTGGACGATAGTCCAGCGCCAAGAACGCGGACTGTCGTCCGCTTGGAGCTTGCAGGAAAGCGGCTTTATGTTGATGTGACATTTTCGAACTGCCAAGAATCCCCTTCGGGGGAGTCCATCATGTTTATAAGGGGGATTGCGACACGCGGAAACGAAAAAGCCGCCCTAAATCAGGGCGACTTTGCTTTTGGCCCACTGCCAACTGTCGTGAGTTGGGCTGGCCTGGCGAGCATGAAACCTGTGTGAGGACTACGGTTATCTTGATAACGCTGTTCCCTCTTTTTCCCAAGGCGATAGCAATGTGGTATAATTTGGGGAACTCTGAAATTCACTGGCCGATTGCGTGGCCAGGCAGCGCCGATCAGCGGGAGGGGATGAAATGCAGCAACCTGTGGGGGAGCAACTGGCGGGGATGACGGCCGAACTCTGCAAAACAGCAGACTCGACATTCCAACTGGAGGCCCTCCTGCGACCCGACCTGCAGGACCTGGAGGAGTATACCCCTATCGTGCCCACCGAGGTGCTGAGCCAGAAATTGGGCATCCCCGCCGGGTCTCTGATCAAGCTGGACGCCAACGAGAACCCCTACGGACCCTCGCCCCAAGTGCGCCAGGCTCTGGCCACCGGCGACCACTACCACATCTACCCCGACCCTGACCACACCCTGCTGCGGGAAGCCATCCAGTCCTACGTCGGCCTGGACAGGGCGCACATCCTGTGTGGCAACGGCTCCGATGAGCTGCTGGACCTGGTCATGCGCCTTTTCATCCGGCCGGGCGACGCCGTCATCAACTGCCCGCCCACCTTTGGGATGTATGCTTTCGACGCTGGGATCCATGGGGCGCGCGTGGTGGAGGTGCCCCGGCGGGGCGATTTCACGTTGGACGTGGCGGGCGTTGAAGCGCTGTTCGACGGCCAGCCCGGTGGTGAGAGGCCCAAATTGCTCTTTGTCGCCTCGCCCAACAACCCCGATGGTGGGATCATCTCTGGCCATGACCTCCAGCGCCTGCTGCGCCTGCCCCTGGTGGTGGTCGTGGACGAGGCTTACGCCGAGTTCAGCGGGGAGAGCGCCGCCCACCTGGTGCCGGAGCACCCCAATCTGATCGTGTTGCGCACCTTTAGCAAGTGGGCCGGGCTGGCTGGCCTGCGGGTCGGGTATGGCCTCTTCCCTTTGCAGGTCATCAAGCATCTGTGGAAGATCAAGCAGCCCTACAACGTCAACGTCGCGGCCCAGGTGGCGGTCCTGGCCTCATTGGCGGACGTTGGCTATCTGAGGGCCAACGTGGAGCGCATCGTCGCCGAGCGGGAGCGGCTCTATGCCAGCTTGCAGGCCGTCCAGTATCTGCGCCCCTATCCCAGCCGGTCGAACTTTGTCCTCTGCCGGGTGATGGGCCGCGAGGCCAGGGAACTGAAGCAGGCCCTGGAGCGGCAGGGCATCCTGGTACGTTACTACCGTCAGCCGGGCCTGCGCGACTGTATCCGCATCAGCGTGGGCAGGCCGGAGCAGAACCGGGCGCTGTTGGCGGCTTTGCGGGATTTCGCGTAGTAACAGAGAACTATCCTCTCACCTGCCGCGAGGAAAAACCTACCCTTGTGAGGGGGCCGGGAGGGGGGCAGGTTTTGCTCAGGAGGACCAGCCATGGAAGTTGAGCTGATCGCCGTCACCCAATATCTGCGGGGCAATGGGACGCCGGAGGAGCTTTTGGAGCATGCCGGAAGGGTGTGCTATCGCAGCGAGAAGCGGGGGGAGGCGGGCAATTTCTTGCAGGCCCGCATCCGAGAGGGCCACGAGTCTATCATAGAGCATGCCAGCCTGACTTTTGAGATCAGCGGCATTTCACGCGCGTGCAGCCACCAACTGGTGCGCCACCGCATCGCCAGTTACAGCCAGGAATCGCAAAGGTATGTTGAGCTATCTGAACCCGAACTCGTGGTGCCGCCTGGTGTGGCCCAGAGCCCGGAAGCGATGAGAATATGGGAGGATCTCACCGGGCGCATGAAGGAGGCCTATCGAGACTTACGGGAATTGGGGATCAAGAAGGAGGACGCCAGGTTCCTGCTGCCCAATGCTACCGCCACCCGCATCGTGGTCACTATGAATTGCCGTGAACTGCGACACTTTTTCAGGATCCGTTGCGACCGCGCGGCCCAATGGGAGATCCGAGCCCTGGCCAAAGAGATGCTGAAACGGGCCTATCGGGTCGCTCCGGCCGTTTTCCAGGACCTCTACACCGAATTCATTGAACAGGGCACGGCCGATGCCTGAGCGTCTCAGGCTTTATGATTACTTCATGGAGATAGCCCACGTGGTGGCCAGGCGCTCCACCTGCCTGCACCGCCAGGTGGGGGCGGTCCTCGTCCAGGGCAAGCAGATCGTGTCCACGGGTTACAACGGCGCCCCCAGCGGCCATCCCCACTGCCTGGACATTGGCTGCGCCCGCCAGGGGGTGCCCTCGGGCCAGCGCTCGGAACTGTGCCGGAGCGCTCACGCCGAACAGAACGCCATCAACTTTGCTGCTCGTTACGGCATCAGCATCGAGGCAGCCACCCTTTACACCACTCATTATCCCTGCTCCTGGTGTGCCAAATCCATCGTCAACGCCGGCATCGTCCAGGTGATCTATGACGAGGACTATCCCGATCCCCTGGCCAAGGAGATCCTGTCCGCTATCCAGGTTCAGTGTATAAGAGATGCGGAGGACTATGCGCCAAGCGAGAATTCAACGGCAGACAAGGGAAACGGAAATTGAATTGAGCCTTGACCTCGACGGGCAGGGCGAACATGAGGTGGATACCGGTATCCCCTTCCTCGACCACATGCTGAGCCACGTGGCCGTGCACGGCCTCTTTGACCTGAGCGTTAAGGCGCGGGGTGACACCGCGGTTGACGACCACCACACGGTGGAAGACGTGGGCATCGCCCTGGGACAGGCCCTGCGTGAGGCTCTGGGCGACAAAGGGGGTCTCACCCGCTACGGCAGCCAGGTGGTGCCTATGGACGAAGCCCTGGCCCTGGTGGCGGTGGACATCTCGGGCCGGGGGCTGCTGGTCTTTGAGGTGGCGTTACCCCAGGCCAGGGTGGGCCGCTTCGACACGGAGCTGGTGGCCGAGTTCCTGCGGGCGCTGGCCCACAACGCCGGTTTGACCCTCCACGTGCGGTTGCTGAACGGCGGCAACACCCATCACATCATCGAGGCCATCTTCAAGGGCCTGGGCCGGGCGCTGCGGCAGGCGGTGGAAGTGGATGATCGCCGGGCGGGAGGGCCGTCAACCAAGGGAGTCCTATAGAGCGTGATTGCTATCATAGACTATGGCATGGGCAATCTGCGCAGCGTGCAGAAAGCCTTCCAAAAAGTCGGCGCTGAGGCCGTGGTCACCGACCAGCGCGAGACCATCGAGTCGGCCAGGGCGGTGGTGCTGCCTGGTGTGGGAGCTTTCGGCGACGCCATGGCCAACCTCCGGTCACAGGGGTTGGTCCAAGTCATCGAGAGGACCGTCGAGCGAGGTACGCCCCTGTTTGGCATCTGCCTGGGCTTGCAGCTTTTCTTCGAGGAGAGTGATGAGATGGGGCTGCACCGGGGCCTGGGCTTTTTCCCCGGGCGGGTGCGGCGTTTCGACGTGGGGCTCAAGGTGCCCCACATTGGCTGGAACCAGGTGCACGTCCGCCGCCAGAGCCCGCTCCTGGACGGCCTGGCCGACGGAAGCTATGCCTACTTTGTCCATTCCTACTATGTGGAACCTGCCGAAAACGACAGCATCCTGGCCACCACCGATTATGGCCTCCATTTCGCCTCCATCGTGGGACGGGGCAACGTCTTTGGCATCCAGTTTCACCCGGAGAAGAGCCAGGACGTGGGATTGCGCATCCTGGGTAACTTTGTGACCATGATGGGAGAAAGGGGAGGGGGCAGTGATCGTTTTTCCGGCTATTGACCTGCGGGGGGGGCGTTGCGTGCGGCTCAGGCAGGGGCGCGCCGAGGAGGAAAGGGTCTTCTTTGACGATCCGGTGGTCGCCGCCCGGCAGTGGATCGAGGAAGGTGCAACCTGGCTGCACGTGGTCAACCTGGATGGAGCCTTCCAGCAAGACTCGCCCAATCTGAGGGTGCTGGGGAGGATCATCGGGGCGGTGGAAGTCCCGGTCCAGTTCGGCGGTGGCCTGCGCACTCTGGCCGACGTCGAACAGGTGCTGGCCATGGGGGTGAGCCGCGCCATATTGGGCACCGTGGCGGTCAAGGCCCCGGCTCTGATGGCCGAGGCCGTGGCCCGTTTCGGCGCGGAGTGCATCACCGTGAGTGTGGACGCCAGGAACGGACAGGTGCTCACCCACGGCTGGCGGCAGGCGTCAGCCATAAACGCTCTGGAGTTGGGTCTGCGCGCCCGCTGGCTGGGCCTGGAGCGCTTGATCTACACCGACGTCAGCCGCGATGGGATGCTGACGGGAGCCAACGTGCAGGCTACCGGAGACCTGGCCCGGCGCACCGGGCTGAAGGTCATCGCTGCCGGAGGGGTCGCTTCCCTGGACGACATCCGACGTCTCAGGGGGGAGCCAGGGATCGAGGGAGTGGTCATCGGTCAGGCGCTTTACAGCGGTGCTCTATCTCTCTCGGAGGCTATAGAGATGGGAAGGGGCAACGATGCTGGCTAAGCGCATCATCCCCTGCCTGGACATCCGAGACGGGCGGGTGGTCAAGGGCGTCCAGTACGTCAACCTGAGGGACGCCGGTGATCCCGTGGAGCAGGCGCAGGTCTATGACGCCGAGCGGGCCGACGAATTGGTCTTTCTGGACATTACCGCTTCCCACGAACGGCGAGACATTGTCATGGGCATGGTGCGCCGCGTGGCCGACGAGGTCTTTATCCCTTTCACCGTGGGTGGGGGCGTCCGCACTGCCGACGACATGCGCCAGATTCTGAAAGCCGGGGCCGACAAGATCAGCGTCAACAGCGCTGCCGTGCGCCGGCCGGAGGTGATCGCAGAGGGAGACAGGAGGTTTGGAACTCAGTGTATTGTGGTGGCCATTGACGCCAAGAGGGTTACACACCACGCATCACGCATCACGCATCACGCATGGGAAGTGTACATTGACGGGGGGCGGGTGGCGACGGGATTGGACGCTGTGGACTGGGCCAAACAGGTGGAGGAGTTGGGCGCGGGTGAGATTTTGCTGACCAGCATGGACTGCGATGGCACCCAGGACGGCTACGAGGTCGAGTTGACCCGCGCCGTGGCTGAGGCCGTCTCCATTCCGGTCATCGCTTCGGGCGGGGCGGGAAAGCCGGAGCACTTTTACCAGGTGTTGACCGAGGGCCGGGCCGACGCAGCCCTGGCCGCTTCGCTGTTCCACTACAGGCAGTTGAGCATCGGCCAGGTCAAGGACTACCTGGCCCGGCGCGGGGTACCGGTGAGGCGGTAGGGGGGTGAGGATGGACTGGGAGAAGGAGATCCAATGGGACGAGCGGGGGCTGGTGCCGGCCATCGTCCAGGATGCCGACACCGGCCAGGTGTTGATGCTGGCTTATATGAACCGCCAGTCGTTGCAGGCCAGCCTGGACACAGGCGAGACCCACTTCTGGAGCCGCAGCCGCAACGAGCTGTGGCACAAGGGGGCTACCTCTGGCCACACCCAGCGCATCATCGAACTGCGCTACGACTGCGACGGCGACACCCTGTTGGCCCTGGTCGAGCCGCGAGGGCCGGCCTGTCACACGGGCCATAGGAGTTGCTTCTACCGCCGCCTCAATGCCGTTCCGGAACGCTAACTGATTCTTGTCTGGGAGCACCGGGTTGTGGGGAGTCCCAAACTTGTTGGGGGTGATTTTGTCTGCCAGTTTCGTGCCCCCCGAACAAGTTCGGGACTCCGGCCTCCCCAACTGGGGCGGGAGAAGAAAAGATGAACGGACCTGGGGCAAGGTGGTGGTTGATAAGGAGGGCGCTATGGCCGAGAAAGCACTGACCAACAAGGAGGTCGCCCAGGTGCTGCGGACCATCGCCGATTACCTGGAGATCAAGGGCGAGGTCATCTACAAAGCCCTGGCCTACCGTCGGGCGGCGGAAAACATCCTCAGCCTGGGCCGGGACATCAACGAGGCCTGGCGCGAGGGCAAGCTGCGGGACATTCCCGGCGTGGGCGAGGCCCTGTCCAAAAAGCTGGACGAGCTGCTGGGCACGGGACGCCTGGGCTATTACGAGCAATTGCAGGAGGAAATTCCCTCGGGTGTGATCGAGTTGCTGGCCATCCCCGACGTCGGTCCCAAGACGGCCAAGCTCCTCTGGGAGCAGTTGGGCATCGCCAGTGTGGCCGAGGCGGAGCGGGCGGCCCACCAGGGCCAACTGAGGCAGCTCCCTGGCCTGGGCGTCAAGTCCGAGGCCAAGATCCTGGCCGGCATCCAGGCCCTGTATCGGCGCAGCGACCGCATCCCTCTGGGCACGGCCTGGCCAGTGGCCCAGGAGATCCTGGCGGCCCTGGAAAACGAGTGCCCCGCTGTGCAACGGGCCACGGCCGCGGGCAGCCTGCGGCGCATGAGGGCCACTATCGGTGACATTGACCTGCTGGTGGCTTCTTTGGAGCCGGAAGCCGTCATGGAGGCTTTCGTGCATCTGCCTCAGGTGGGGGAAGTCAGCCTGCGAGGTCCGACCAAGACCAGCGTGATTTTGTATAACGGTCTTCAGGTGGACCTGCGCGTCCTGCCACCGGAGCGTTATGGCTCGCTCTTCCAGTATTTCACCGGTAGCAAGGCGCACAATGTGGCCCTACGGGGCCTGGCCCAGAGCCAGGGCCTCAGCTTGAGCGAGTACGGCTTTAAGCGGGATGAAGAGGAAATCATCTGCGCTGAGGAAGAGGAGGTCTACGGAGCCCTGGGCTTGCCCTGGATCCCACCGGAGTTGCGCGAGGACCGGGGCGAGATCGAAGCGGCCCAAGGCGATACCTTGCCCGAACTGATCGAATTGGCCGACATCCGGGGCGACCTGCATATCCACACCGACTGGAGCGATGGGGTGTCCACCCTGGCTCAGATGGCCGAGGCCGCCCGGGCGCGGGGCTACCGCTACGCGGTCATCAGCGACCACAGTCAGGGCCTGGGCGTGGCCGGTGGGTTGACGGCCGAGCGATTGCAGGAGCAGCGGGCCGAGGTGGATCGCCTGAATGCAGGGTTCAGCGATTTCCGCCTGTTGCAGGGAGCCGAGGTGGAGATCAGGGCCGACGGCAGCCTGGATTTCCCTGAAGAGGTGCTGGCCGGATTGGACGTGGTGGTCGCTTCGCTCCATTCGGGTCTGCGCCAGGAGCGGGAGCGTATCACTGCCCGCCTGATCTCGGCCATGCGCAACCCGCACGTGGACATTATCGGCCATCCTCTGGGGCGCATCATCGGCCAGCGGGAGGAGAGCGCCGTGGACATGGATGCGGTGCTGGAAGTAGCGGCAGAGACGGGCACCATTATGGAAGTCAATGCCATCCCTGCCCGCTTGGACCTGGACGACGTGCACATCCGCCGTGCCGTCGAAATGGGGGTCAAGCTGGCCATCAACAGTGACGCCCACAACGTGGAGAGTCTGGCCGTCATGGCCTACGGTGTGGCCACGGCCCGGCGTGGCTGGGCCCGGGCCAGGGACGTGGTGAACACGCTGTCTCTGGACGAGTTGCTTAAGTTGGTAGCCAAGGGGTGACAGGAGGTCACCAGAGAGCCGGGTGCGACGCGCTCAAGTGCGTCGCACCTTGACTTTAAAGTTGGGGAGGTCATGCTGTGGCCGACGGCTTGGGCGACAATGAATTCTGGGACGGAGAGGAAGAGGGAGGGTACTTTGAAAGAGACCGTTTCCCCCGAGTGTGGCTGTTGACGATGGGGGTTTTGTCGGTGATTCTGGTTGTCGGCGTTGTGGCCCTGGCTTTCTTGGCTCTTTTTCGGCCCGCCCCGCCCCCTAGTCCTGTCCCGTTGCCGGGGGGAGAAACAGAGGCTGAGGCGGAGGTCACACCCACCCCAGTGGTGGTCCAGGACACACCTGTCCCACCCCTTTCCACCTCCATACCCGTTCCCGCCGTGCCGACAGAGATTGCCATCGGCGTCTACGTCCAAGTCGGCGACACCGGGGGCAGTGACCTCAGCTTCCGTGCTGGTCCCAGCACAAACCAAACCCGGCTCAAGATCGTGGCCGAGGGGGCCGTCCTCAAGGTGCTGGATGGTCCCGTGGAGGCCGATGGGTACGTCTGGTGGCAATTGCAGGACGTTTCCGACGGGATGGTCGGTTGGGCAGTGGCCGATTACCTGGCGCCGACGGTGCCATAGACAGTGATCGGGGAGCAGTAAGGAGAGGGATTTCAGGATCTGAACGCTGTGAGGATTTCCAGCAATTCCCGTGCTCTGATGATCCGCACATCACCAACCTGTTTCAATGTCAGCAGGTCCTGGTCGCCGCTGACCAAAAAATCGGCCTGCCCGGCTATGGCACAGGCAATGAACTTGTCATCATCTGGGTCGCGGCTAATGGCGGGAATCTCATCAGGTAGGTCCTGTATCTCTGACAGTTGAGCTATCAGGGCTACGAAACGACGACGGGTGTCTTGATCGTAGAACTGTTGCAGGCGCGGATAGGAAAGCGCCCGATCCAGCTCGGCCAATAGCTCCGTTGACGAGAGCACCACGAAATCCCCTTGCGCCAGGTGGTGATCCACGATGGTCGCCATCGGATCGCGATGGCTGATCAGGTAGGTGATCAGAAGATTGGTGTCAATGACCACACGCATCCAGGGAACCTAGCTCTCTCGTGCAGCGGCGATGGCTTTGTCCACCAAAGTCGGGACGTCCTCATCTGCCGCTTCTTGGGCGCGTTGACTGACTTGAGCGGCAATTTGCTGTAGTTCACCTACCAGGGCCCGCCGTCGGGCCTCTGCCCTTTCCAGTTCTTTGTAAGTGAGATAATCGGAATAGCTGATGATCACCGCCTGGGGCGTATTGTAGCTCTCAATGATGATCTTCTCGCCGTCCACCCGCACCCAGTCGAGTACCTGGCGGGTACGGCGACGTAGGTCTGTGGTCTTGATCGCTCGTGGCATGTTTCCACCTCCAGGAAATGGCACAAGTTTGCCCATATTCTGGCACAATTATAGCATATCCACAGGACAAAAACAAATTTGCCAAAACACCCCTACTATGCTAGAATCAATGCGGTTTAGCTTAGCGAGCCGGGCTCCCATGCCCGGCGGCGTGGGAGCCGCCTCCGCTATCAAGTAAACGGTATCGATGCTAGAATACGCCTCGGAGGCTTTGACAAGGGAGCGGAGCACGGGGCTCAGCCCGTGCTCCTTGCTTGTGCCAAGCTGACCACATTCTCGAAAAAGGAGCGATGATTGGTGGACAAGACGACTCTATCTCCCTTCGGTGGAGGAAAGAAAAGCAACGCAACCTGTACGATCCTGATTGGAGTGGCGATCGCCGTGTTGGTCTGCGGCGCGGTGGTCTTTGCCTTGGGGGCTCTGTTGTTTTACCGCCCACAGATCCTCTCTCTCGGCCCGACGGCTACGCCGACCAAGACCCCACAGGCCGGGGCTGTATCATCCCCGGCCACGGACGCGCCAACACCGAATCCTACGGATACGCCTCTTCCCCCTACTGGCCCTCCGCCCCCTGCGGACACCCCTGTGCCGGAGCCGCCTACCGCCGAACCGCCATCGGCTGACACGCCCGAACCGCCCACAGCCACGCCTCCCCCCCGTCCGTCCAAGCCTCTGCGCATGAGCTCCCCAGAGTACGGAATGCAGGCCTTTCTCTGGTGGCGGCCCGAGACGGCCCACCGTGACCTGGGACTGGTCCGGGACGCCGGTTTCACCTGGGTCAAGCAGACTTTTTCCTGGCGGGAGATCGAGGGGTCGGCCAAGGGGTCCTTCGGTTGGGAGCGCCCCGACCGCATCGTTGCCCAGGTGGAGGAATTCGGTCTGGACCTGGTGGCCCGCATTGACAGCCAACCCGCCTGGGCAGGCGGGAGTTTCCCAGAGAATGGCCCTCCCGACGACTTGCAAGACCTGGCCGATTTCCTCTACGCCATGGCCAGCCGCTACAAGGGACGCATCCGGGCCTATCAGGTTTACAACGAGCCCAATCTGAACGTCGCCGGTCGCAGCGAGTGGGGCGGACGCCCCCCCAACCCGGCCGAGTACACCGAGCTGCTGAGGGTGGCCTACCAGGCCATCAAGCAGGCCGACCCCAACGCCATGGTCATCAGCGCCGGCCTGGCGCCGACCAGCCGTTGGGATGACCAGGCCATGCCCGATGAAGAGTTCCTTAGGGGGATGTACGCTGCCGGAGCCAAGCCCTACTTTGACGTGCTGGGTGTCCACGGTGCTGGCTACAAGGTGCCGCCAGAGACCGATCCGGCGGTGGTGGCCAGGGATCCGGTCCTCAACAACAACGACCCCAGCCCGGAGGAGCGCAAGCGCATCTATTGCTTCCGCCACGTCGAGGATTTGCGGCAGATCATGGTGGAAAACGGCGACGGCGACAAGCAGATCGCCCTCCTGGAATTCGGCTGGGCCAGCGACCCCAGGCCCGATTCCCCCTATTATTGGCACTTTGTGACGGAGGAAGAAAAAGGGGACTATTTGGTGCGGGCTTACCAATATGCCAAGCAGAACTGGGCGCCGTGGATAGGGATGATGAGCCTGATCTATGTGGCTGACCCCGATTGGACGGAAAATTCTGAGCAGTATTGGTGGGCCATCACCTACCCCGACTATCCCGAAATGAAGTGGCGTCCGGCCTACGTAGCCGTCAAGAACATGCCCAAATAGGCTCAGTAGATCACAAATTCCCAGCAGAGGCGGCTCCCACGCCTGTCCTGAGCCGTAGCCGAAGGGCCGCCGGTTCGCGGGCATGGGAGCCCGCCCTGCTCCAAAATCGTGATCCACTGAGGCTGATAAAAAAGGCCGCTGGATCGAGTTCCAGCGGCCTTTTCGTTCAGTAGGTGCGCTGCCAGTCCAGTTGATACCAGCAGCTAGGGTCCCCTTGAGCAGGCTCGATGGTGACCACAGGGCTGAGGGGGTTACCGGCCCCATCAACGACCACCACCCACCAGGTGACCGCTTCCATACCTCTGACGATGTCATAGTAGCCTGTTTCGTTTCCGCCTTTGGATACGGCCTCGGCCACGTTTCCCCAGGGGTCGGAAACCCCGACCCTGACCCCTTCGAGATTCTCGTCCTGAGCGTCGCGTATCCAGCCGTAAATGAGGGCTGATGGCCTTCCACACTCGGAACGCACTGGCCCATCCGGCATGTACTGGTATTCTCCTGGCGGGATGGGGGTAGGCTCAGTGGGTGTCTCAGTTGGGGTCGGCGCGGCGGCCACTGGAGGGGTCGGCGTTGCTGGCAGGGGTGTCGGGGTGGGGAGAACTGGCGTGGCAGTAGGCACGGCCGGCGTCGGAGGGACGACCGGCGTGTTCGTGGGAATGGAGCCGGGCGCGACCGTCGTTTGATCGCCACTGGATGTGGTCAGGCGGGTGGGGGTAGATGTGGCCAGGCTGATGAGAGGGGTGCGACCTGCGGAGAGGATGGCGTTTACGGCTATGTAAGCGCCCAGACAGACGATGGCCAGAACGACCAGAAAAGCTATGGCGTGGTATTTGCTTTCCATAGCGCAATCATACCATTGATAGTCCCAAATTGCAAATTGAGCAAGCAGGAAGTTACCTTTCCCCTGCTGTCGCAAAGCGCACCAGGCGGAGAGCCGCCGCCAGATGGGGTTCCGTAATGCCTTCACCCACGTACACGACGGCCGGGCGCAGCCCATCGAGGCTCTCTATGGCTTGTCCAGGCTGAGCTCCCTTGACACCGATGGCGGCCTGTCCCCAGCGGAATTTGCCCCGCAGGTCGCCCTCAGCGCCGACGGTGCGCAGGGCCTGCACCGCCTCCTCGCTCAGCAAACGCGAGGCTTCGTCCCTCACCGCCACGGCCACGATGTGGCCCTCTGGGATGGAAGCTATCAAGTCGGCCATGGCCTGGCTGGCCCCCTGGTCGAGGTGGGTGTCAAAGCTGGCCGTGGTCTCCACAACTCCCGTCTGAGGGTGGATGACGGCCAGGTTGTAGCCCCGTCCCTCTGGCGAGACGTTACGCCCGTCCACGTAGATGTGACCAAAATCACCCACTTCCTGACCGGCGCTCTCCACTGTGATGCTCACCGGCGAGGTGGTCGCCGCCCCCCCGATAAAGTAGGAGGCCAGACGATAGTCCGCCATGGGGGCAAGGTGGGCAAAGCGGAAGCGCACCTCGTTCAACCCGGCCTTCACGTATCCGGCCGGCACTTCCAGTTCGTATTCCCCCCACCCCTGGTCCAGCTTTATGGGATCGAGCCGCCTCCCATTGAAAATCACTGTCAACACCTGGTCCCGGGCGGGACAAAAGGCCCGCAGTGACATCACCTGGGCCTCCCCGTTCAGGCGCACCAACAGGCGAGCCTCCCGTCTCTGCACCCAGCGATACCTGCTCAAGCCCTGGCCCAGATCCGTGGGCCACCCCCAGCCCTCGGCCAGGTTCAGCCGAGCCATCTCGCTGTTCAGGTCAATGGTTACCTCGTCAGTCGGTGGCGGAAGTGTCACCCGATAGGCCACAATGTCTCCCTGATGGTCGAGCTTTTCCACCGGCATGGTGGCCTCGACGTAGGGGATCACCCGGCCGGGGGTCACCTGAGGGTCATCCGTCTGAAGGGGATGCACTATGACGTAGCGTACCCCGAGAAAGCGCAGCACCTCCGGGGCCAGGGCCTGATCCCTTTTGAGGGTGGCCTCGTCAACCTCGTGACCTGTCTCCAGGGCGATGAGGCTGTTGATGACCGGCGCTTTGGTAAAGTATTGAAACTTGAACTCGGGGTTGCGCGAGGTATTGCCGCCCAGGATGCGCTTGTGGTGGACCGTCTGGTAGAACTGGGCGTACATGAAGGCGGGATGCAGCGTGCCGGTGATGCGGAAACCGTTGCGCCAGGCCAGGGGCACCTCCAGCACAGCAAAATCACCCGGTTCGGCGGTGATGGTGTGGTAGACCTCGGGCACTCGCAGGTCGGAGAGGGGGAGGGGGATGGAGAGGTGCTCGAAAGAGAGGAGGGCAAGAAGCAACACGTAAGACGTAAAACGTAAAACGTGATGCTTTGAGGGCACTCTGTTGAGAATCGAGAAGACCGCGTGGCCGACCAGGACGGCCAGGGAGAGCACCAGCAGCACGCTGTAGCGGCTGGGGTAGCGGTTGCCCTTGAAGAAAGGCAATTGTTGCAGCAACAGGAAGGGTAGTGGCAGGCCGGTGTCGGCCCCATTGACGCGCAGGGACGGCCCCAGGCAAAGAAGGAAGAAGAGGCCAGCAGAGACGGCCCAAAAGCGCACCGCCGCGTCCCGGCGGAGTCTAACGATAGCCCATAGGGCCAGAGCCAGGACCGTGTAGCCGAGGAAGAGGTGTTGGCCCTTGTCGTGGGGAAAGGCGAAACTTTCGACCAGGGAACCCAGCCAGGGGTGCCCCTGGGTGGGCACCAGGAATCCCACCAAATCGGCCGAGAAAACCTCGGCGAAACCCGAGCCCTGGACAAAGAAATCGCCTTCGGCCAGCAGGTCAGGGATCATCGCCGAGAGGATGGGCGCAAACCCGATGGCGAAGAGGAGCCCCACCAGGACCAGGTTGCGCAGAAAGAAAGCTCCCGTCTTTTGATTTTCCCCGACTGGAATCGGGCAGAAACCAGGTTTTTCCGTTTTGGGCAGGAAAATCGCCCCACAAACGTCCAGATTTTTGTTACCTTCTACCCGCTGGGAGTCCCAAAAACCTGGTTTCTTGAATTCTCTCTTCCACTTTTTGGGATTCGCCAATGTCCAGTTCCCGATGCTCCTGGCGAATTCATAGGCGACCCAGATGACGATGAACACCAACAGGAACGAGGCGTAGGTCATCTCGGCCCAGGCCTGGAAGAGGAGGAACAGGGCGGCCAACAGCGGGTAGCGTAATCGTCCTGGCCTCTTTTGCATCTTGAGCAAAAAGAGCACGCAGAAGGGAATCCACTGGGAACTGGCGATGTTGAACTGTCCCAGGGAGGCGTAGAAGAGTTTGCTGGAAGAGAAAGCGTAGACGAGTCCGGCTATAAATGAGGCGTATGAGAGAGGGGGTATGGGAGAGGGGGTGTGGGAGAGGAGGTGTTTTTGCGAAAGGAGGTGTCTGACCAGTAGAAAAGTGCCGTAGCCGCCCAGCACGAAGGAGGAAAGGAGGACGACGTTGCTGGCTGGCACCAGGCCCAGGGTCGCTTGCAGGGGGATGGAGATCAGCGAGTTGAGCACGGTGAGGGTGTAGAAAGCCAGGTTGATACCGATGGGATGGAACATATAATCACAGTGGAAGGGGTTGGTTCCCAGGTCGAGCAGGGCGTATTTCACCCACCACAGGTTCCAGGCCAGGGCCGGGTCGTCGCCCCCGTCGCCGGGCACGTGGGTGGTGAAATGCAGGGCCAGGGGGTAGGTGAGGAC
>Ga0180437_10006207_pt1 | contig 16037 bp, 18 predicted proteins | sample SS_ome_4_FD_132410 | JGI IMG/M metagenome (GOLD analysis project Ga0180437, IMG submission 132410) | Hypersaline lake sediment archaeal communities from the Salton Sea, California, USA - SS_3_D_1 metaG | ecosystem: Environmental > Aquatic > Non-marine Saline and Alkaline > Hypersaline >...
CCTCTCGACCTCGCTATTACCGTTCGGCAGGAGCCCCTAGCCTCGGCCGAGCCGGGGGGCGCGGCCCGAAGGGCCTAGCCACTTGCCTCCTGCCCCATCCCCTACCCCGCGTGGGAGCATTGGTAGCATCTCTTAGCCTTCCCCCTCGTCATTTCCTGTCCGCGCCCGCAGCGTGTTTGAGATGCGGGTGCAACCGAGGGATGGGCGATCGAGTGTTCGGATAGTTCGTAGGGCAGCAGGACGAGTCCGCTGGCGCGCGTGTAGAGCCTCCAACGCGCGGGACGTTAGCCAGGTTTTGGGGGGTTGGTTGTCGGGAAAACTGGGGGTGTCCGCGTGTTACGTGGACGGCGGCCCTGCTGAGGCATCTCGCACGGCGGGAGCAGGGCCGTCTTCTCGTGGTGACGCAGCCGCGGAGGTGCACAGCAGGACGAGTCCGTTGGTGTGCGCTTGATGCGGCGAGGCCAAGTGACAGCCGTGACCGTCACTCATCCCACAATGATTTCGGTGTCGTTTGCCTCCAAGGGTGGCATCCAGTATCCTGCCCTGACCCGCGACTGCTGGTACTCCAGGGCCTCGTCCAGCTGAGACGGCGTCACGAGGCCCATCTCTGACAGCACCTGACCCAGGAGCAGGTGCCGCCCCTTGCGTGTGTGCTTCCGCTGCAGTTCCATCGCCCGCTGTAACTGCCCCTCGCTGATGATTTGGTACTTGTACACTAGAAGGGCGCCCAACATCGGCATGGTTGGGTCCCTGGGCTCGCTGTCAGCCGACTCGGCGGCGCGCAGGAGGTTGAGACGTTCCCTTCGGCGTGCCGCGCCTGTGATGGCCGACACGACAGCGGCGCCGCCTATCAGCAAACAGACGGCCCCAGCCCACCAGAAGACGGAGTGACTTGTGACCATCGCCTTCTGGAAGGCCAAGCCTGCCAGCATCCCCAGCGCACTACCGACCAGGACCTGCCCAACGATGAGGGCCTCGCCGCCAGTGCTGTATTGACGCCAAGGAGTGATTTCGCCGGACTCGTCGGGCGTCCGCTGAGTTCCGCGCATCCGTGCCTCCTGCAGAGCGGACCCGGGCCTACCCAAGGCACAGGAGGGCACGCAGCACGGTGCGGGCAGACTCACTAGCTGATATGCCACATCACTGCGACCAAACAATATGGCTACTGGGCGGAGGGGGGAAGAACCGAGGACGGCCATGGCCCGCCACTCAGAGCCTGCTGAACGGCGCGCCGCTGCCGGCCGTCATGCGCCTGGGCGGGTGGCGGAAGCTCTCGACGGTCCAGCGCTACACCTACATCAACCACGCGGTCCCCCGCGCAGGTGCATAGCAGGACGAGTCCGTGGCGCGCGTGTGAAACGTTGGCCAAACCGGACAGGGATGCGCGGCTCGGTGCCGTAGCGCTTGGCGAGTCCGTGCAAACCACGGACTTGGGTCCGCCGCGGGCATCCCCCCTCAACTCGCGGCGGGCCCCCCTCGTTCGTGCACCTCTCAGGAAGCCGGCCGTGACCGGAGCCATGGCAGCCTGAAGGGCGGGGTCGTAGGAGCGACATTCTTGTCGCGACCGTCTCCTTCCCCCTCCCCACCGTACCACCCACATTCCTGTCGCGACCACCCTCGGCGGCCGTGCCTGCGCCCGCGCTACCTATCCTCCCGAAAGTGTCCGATCTCGCGATACTTCCGATACCGCGCAACGAGGAGTTCGTCCACCGGCATCTCGCGCAGCCGCGCCACGTTCCGCACCAGCGCCTCCTTCACGCTCTCCGCCGCGGCCGCGGGGTCTCGGTGTGCCCCTCCCAGGGGCTCGGGGATCACCTCGTCGACCGCCCCCAGCTCCAACGTCCGCGTCGCCGAAAGCCGCAGCGCGTCGGCGGCATCCGGCCCTCGCCTCGGGTCGCGGTCGAAGGCTTCCAGGATCACGGCGCACGACTCGGGCGGAATCACCGAGTAGATCGCGTGCTCCAGCATCATCACGTGGTCGCCGACCGCGATCCCGATTGCCCCTCCACTGCCTCCCTCCCCGATGATGATCGCCACGATCGGCGTCGCCAGCGTGCACATCAGCAGCATGTTCTCCGCGATCGCGTTGGCAATGCCCCGCTCCTCGGCCTCCAAACGTGACTCCGCAGCCGGAGTGTCCACAAAGGTGATCACCGGGAGGCCCAGCTTCTCGGCCAGCCTCATCACTCGCCCCGCCTTCCGGTACCCCTCCGGCCGGGCGCTGCCGAAGTTGCGGAACTGCCGTTCCTTCACATCCCGCCCCTTCTGATGGCCCACCACCACAACCCGTTCCCCCTCCAGAGAAGCGAGTCCGGCGACCACGGCCGGGTCGTCGCCGAATCGCCGGTCGCCGTGCAGCTCCACGAACTCCTCGAAGATCGCCTCCACGTAGTCCAGCGTGTACGGCCGGTCCACGTGCCTGGCCAGCACCACGTTATCCCAGGCCGTCAGGCGAGAGAAGACCTCCCGCGTGATCTGCTCCTGTCGCTCTCGCAAGGTCTTGATCTGCTCTCGCACCTGCGCCCGCCTCTCTTCGCTGATCCCCCGAGCGGCCAGCAGCCGCTCCAGCTTCTCGATGTCGGCGTCGACTTCCCTGAGCCGCCGGTCGAACTCAAGCCAGCGACTCACGACGCCCCCTCCTCTCTGCGGGGCGACACGAGCCGCAGCACGCGGCCGAGCAGCGGGCGCACTTCCCGGCGCGTCGCCACCATGTCAACCATCCCGTGCTGAAATTGGAACTCCGCGGTGTGACTCCCCGGCGGCAGCTTGATCTTGAACGCCTTCTCAATCACCCTCGGGCCTGCGAATCCCACCAGCGCGTTCCGTTCCGCCACGGCCACGTCGGCCAGCGATGCGAAGCTCGCAAATACTCCCGCAGTCAGCGGGTCCGTGTAGACCACGATGAACGGAATGCTATCACCGCCGAGGCGTGCAATCGCGGCCGTCGTCTTCGCCATCTGCAGCAGCGAGACAATCCCCTCCTGCATACGCGCGCCGCCCGAGCATGCGAACACCACGAGCGGGGTCCGCCGCTCGATCGCACGCTCCGCCGCGCGCGCGAGCTTCTCGCCCACCACCGCCCCCATGCTCCCCCCCCGGAAGCTGAAGTCCATCACCCCCAGCACCGTCGGCGTGCCGTGGATGACGCACTCACCCCAGACTATCGCGTCGCGGAGCCCCGTCCTCGCTTCGTCTTCTACGAGCTTCTCTCGGTAGCCGGGGAAGCCCAGCGGATCGCTCGTCCGCATCTCCGCGTCGCGCTCCTCGAATGATCCCTCGTCGACCGTGATTGCGATCCGTTCCCGCGCACGAAGGCGACGATGGTGCCCGCAGTGCCGGCAGACGTACAGCTCCTCGCGGAACTCCGGCTGGTACAGCATCTCGCCGCACTCCGAGCACTTCGTCCAGAGTCCGTCGGGAACGGCCTCCGCTCCCGGCCCGTCCTCGGCGCGTCGCTCTCTCACACTTCTCTCCCTGGCGCTGCCGGGCTGCGGAACCTGCTGCCGCCGAAGGCCCGCAGGCCCGCCTCCGTCCTCATTCTCCGCCTCCAGGTTCGCCTTCTTCCCCTCAACTCATGCAAAAGGTCGCGCGGCCGCCGACAAAGAAACTAACACCTGAGCACGCAGGGGGTGCCCAGGGGACTCCCATGGACATCGAAGACATCCGCCGACAGATAGACGAGCTCGACGCCGCCATCCTGGAGCTGCTGAACCGGCGCGCGGAGAAGGCCATCGAGATCGGCCGCCTCAAAGAGCAGGTCGAGGGACCCGTGTTCGACCCGGCGCGCGAGCGCCGCATCCTCGAACGCCTCGCCGAGGTGAACGACGGCCCCCTCCCGGCGCAGGCCCTGCGCGATGTCTATGGGGCCATCTTCGCGGCGAGCCGGCTCCTGGAAAAGCGCCTCGTCGTGGCCTACTACGGCCCCGCCGGCTCCTTCACCCACATCGCCGCACGCCGCAAGTTCGGCTCGGCCGACCTCCGTCCCTTCGACACCGTCGCCGACGTCTTCGGCGCGGTCGAGAAGAAGGAGGCCGATCTCGGCGTGGTCCCCATCGAGAACACCACGGCGGGGGTCGTCCCGCTTACGCTCGACGCCTTCGTCGAATCCAACCTGAAGATCTGCGCTGAGGTCCACGTGGACATCGAGCACTACTTGCTGTCCACCTCCTCCAGCCTCGACGATGTCGCCCGCGTCTACTCCCACCCTCAGGCCCTCGCCCAGTGCCGCCTCTGGCTGCGCGCCAACCTGCCCAAGGCGGAGCTCGTCCCCGTCGGCAGCACGGCGCGCGCGGCCGAGCTTGCGAGCAACGAGCCCCGGTCCGCCGCCATCGGCCCCGCCCTCGCCGGCCAACTCCACGACGTGCCCGCGCTCCGCGAGCGCATCCACGACCGCCCCGACAACCGCACGCGCTTCGTCGTGATCGCTCACCAGACCCCTCCGCCCAGTGGGGCCGACCGGACCTCCCTCCTCTTCTCGGTGCCCCACAAGGCCGGGGCCCTCCATCGCGCGCTCGGCGTGTTCAGCAGTCATCAGATCAATATGACCTTCATCCAATCACATCCCACGAAGCAGACACCGTGGGAGTACATGTTCTTCGTGGATGTCCAGGGTCATGCCGAGGACCCAGCAAACGCGCTTCATCGGGCCCTTGCGGAAATGGCGGACCGAACGCTCGTGCTCCGCGTCCTCGGATCCTATCCCGAGGCGCAATAGCCTCGGCCCCTCACACTTTCCGTCCGCCTTCCGCCTCCCCCCTCGGCCACGCGAATGCCTCGGGCAGAAGCTCGCCCAGCTCCATCTCCCGCCGCACGCCCCCGCGGCCCACCGATAGAACCGGCAGCCTCCGGCAGAACTCGGCCAGCACCTGCCGGCACGCGCCGCACGGCGACAGCGGCCCCGCGTCGGAGGTCGCGATGCACAGCCTGCGAAACGCCCTCTCGCCGGCGGCCACGGCCTGAAACACCGCAACCCGCTCCGCGCACACGGTGAGCCCCAACGAGGAGTTCTCCACATTGCAGCCCGTGTAGACACCTCCCCCGGCACCCTCCAAGGCCGCGCCCACCCGCAGTCGCGAGTGCGGCGCGTAGGCCCGTCGGCTCGCCGCACGGGCGGCCGCCACCAACTCGTCCCACTCACTCCGCCTCGATGTCTTGCCCACCTTCGACCTCTCTGGGGCTGCGCTCCACCCGCACCTGCTGGATACGGTTGTCGGCCACCACCTCCACCATGAACTGCAGATTTCCCCACTGCACGCGCTCGCCCGTGATCGGCAGGCGCCCGAGCTGGTCCAATATGAAGCCGCCGACGCTGTCGAATTCCCCCTCTGGCAGCGTCACCCCAAAGTGCTCGTTGATCGCGTCCACGCTCACCCGGCCGTCTACGACTACGGTGCCCTCGTCGATGGGCCGCACCGGCTCGGCCTCCACATCGTGCTCGTCGCGGATTTCGCCGAAGATCTCCTCCAGCAAATCCTCGATCGTAACCAGCCCCGCGGTGCCGCCGTACTCGTCTATCACGACGGCCATGTGCAGCCGCTTGCGCTGCATGAGGTGCAGCACCTCCCCGACTTTCTTGCTCTCCGGCACCACCGGCGCGGGCTTGCGCGCAATCTGCGCCGCGCTGAGGTCGCGCCCGCCGGTCGCCAGCGCCGACACCATGTCCTTCGCATACACGATGCCGATGATGTGATCGACATTGTCTTCGTAGACCGGCAGACGAGAGTATCCGCTCTCCTCCGACACCCGCGCCGCATCCACCAGGCTCGCATCGGCCGGCACGCACACCATATCGGTTCGCGGCGTCATCACTTCTCGCGCGACCTTGTCGGCGAACTCGATGACGCCCGCGATCATCTCCTTCTCCTCCTGCTCGATGTCGCCGTTCGCCTGGCCCTCGGACACCAGCTCGATCATCTCCTCATCGGAGTACATGCGATAGCCGGCGAGCACCTCGCCCCCGATCACCGGCACCAGGAGCCGCCGGATGATCCATATCGCCACCGCGTGCAGAATCCGCCCCACCGGGTTCATGATCCGGTGCAGCAGGCTCAGCACCGGGGCGATGAGCAGCGCGACCGCCTCCGACCGCCGCACTGAGTACGTCTTGGGGGTGACCTCACAGAACACGAGCAGGAAGGCGATCATCGCCGCCGACGTCACCGGGACCCATCGCTTGCTGCCCCCCGACAGACCGATGGTGATCTCCGTTGCATACGCGGAGGCAGCGATGATGGCCAGGTTAATGAGGAGGATGAGGGTGCTCAGCACCTCCTGCCGCCTCTCCACCAAGCCGACGAGCCGCCGCGCCGACCAACTTCCCTCAATCGCGAGCTGCCGCGCGCGGCCCAGGGTCGTTCGCAGCAAAGCCGCTTCCGACAGCGAGCTGAAGGCCAGCAGCACAAAGCAGAGAATGACGCCGACCACCTGCCCGCTGTACGCGGCCAGCCCGCCCATGTTCAACCCTAATGACGGATCGTTCATCTCTGGCCGTCCGCATCCCGCGGACGGCGGCCCACACCTCCTAGCCTTCCGCGTTCTCCGGCTCCGGCACTGTCAGCGCCCGCACCCGGGTGATCCGGTACCCATCCATCTCATCCACGATCAACCTCAACTGCGCCAGCTCCAGCAGGTCGCCGGGCCTCGGGACCGCTCCGAGCCGGCTGTACAGCAGCCCGGCCACGGAGTCGTAGTCCCCCTCCGGCAGCGCCACACCGATGGCCTGCGAAGCCTCGTCTATGGCCATCCGGCCGTCGAGCATCACCCCGCCCTCTCCGAGATGCTCGATCGTCGGCTCCACCACGTCATACTCATCGTAGATGTCGCCCACCACCTCCTCCAGGATGTCCTCGAGGGTCACCAAACCCGACGTCCCTCCGTATTCGTCCACCACTATCGCCATCGTCCGCCGCCGGCGCTGAAACTCGGCCAGCAGATCGCTCAGCTTCTTCGTCTCCGGCACCCGCAGGGGCTGCCGCATCGCAACCGTGACCGGCGTGTCGCCCTTGCCCGACGCCAGCAGCGGCAGCACGTCCTTCACGTAGATCATGCCGATGATGGTGTCCAGATCGCCCTGGTAGACGGGCAGTCGCGAGATGCGATGCTCCGTCGAGGCGGCGCTCGCTTCGCCCGCGGTCGCGGTCTCCGCGATCGCCACCATGTCGGTGCGCGGCACCATCACCTCCCGGGCCACCGTGTCCCCGAACTCAAAGATCTGGTGGATCATCACCTTCTCTTCTTCCTCCAGGCCGCCGGTCTCCGCCTGCAGGTCCACAATCGCCCGGATCTCGCCTTCTGTTACCGGGGGCTCCGGACGCGGCCGTCCGCCAAGGACCCCGGCCAGCCTATCGGCGATCAACTCGACCGCGCGCGCCGGCAGTAACAGCAGGCCCGACGCGGTCCAGACAGGCCACACGGCCACCCGGGCCACCCGCCGGGGATTCGCCGCGGCATAGCTGATCGGCACTGTTTCCGCGAAGATGAGCACCAGCACGGCCATGCCCACAATAGCCGTCCAGACCGGCAGTCCGAAACGCGTGATGACCCAGCTTGCGGCGACCGCCTCTGCGCTGTAGTTGAGAGCGGTGATTGTGACCAGAACCACGCCCAGCGTCCGCGCCGGCCGCGCCAGCAGCTTCTGCATCAACAGCGCCGCCCGGCCTGCGCCCAGCCGTTGGCCGGACCGCCGCCCCATTGCGTAGAAGCTGATCTCGGCCGCGGAGAACAGCGCCGAGGTCATCAGGAGCACAATCACAGTGCCGATGACGCGCAGGTCAGCGGCGATCATGTCAGCCCCCCGCCCGCATAGCCAGCACTCCATAGAGCCCAGCGCCCACCACCAGCGCCACCACCACCCCGATCAGCACCTCCCTCACCGAATGGATGCCCGCGTCCACGCGGCTCTGAGCCACCAGCGCCGCCAGCGCCAGTGCAAGCCCTCGGATGATGATGTCGGGCGTCAGGAACCACACGCTCACGAAGCAGAAGAAGGCCAGCGCGCTGTGCGCGCTCACCAGGCCGCCCCGAGTGAGCGTGCCGTGGCCCCCCCACACCTTCCCCAGGAGGATCGCTACCACCACCGTGACCACCCCGACGAGGGCCACGTGCAGGAAATGGGGCGCGGGGCGGTCTCCGATGCCCTGGAGCACCTTCAGCGTCTCCGCGTTGATGAACACCCCCGCCACAACGATGACCCCGAATATGATCGTGGCCAGCACCCCGGCGCCGCCCACGTCCTTCGCCACCTTCGCCAGCGGATGGTATTCCGGGGTCACCAGATCCACAGCAAGCTCGACGGCTCTGTTGACTATCTCGGCCAGCACCACCAGGCAGATGGCCACGGTGAGCAGCATCACCTCCACCCGGGATACGCGTGCCAGCGCGCTCAACAGCATCACCCCGGCGCCCACCAGGCAGATGACCCGTACGTGCCAGTCGCAGCGCAGGACGTGCAGGAGCCCGTCCACGGCATTCCGCGAGCTGGCCAGCAGAGTCCGCGACTTCACGCCTCCGGCCCCGCCGCAGCTTGCCGCAGCAGCTCCTTCGCTCGCCGCATCATCCGACGTCGCTTGCTCGGGGTCTCGTCGCCCCACCCCGTCAGATGCAGGATCCCGTGAATCAGCAACACGGCCAGCTCGTCCTGAAGCGAATGACCCACTTCCCCCGCCTGACGGGCCGCCGTCTCCGCCGAGATCGCCACATCCCCGAGCAGAAGAGGCCGATTCCCCTCCGGCTCCACCTCCTGGGGAAACGCCAGCACATCGGTCGGCGCGTCCTTCTTCCGATACTCCCGGTTCAGCTTCCGAATCCATTCGTCCTCACCGATCACCACGCTCAGCTCCGCCTCGCGCGGACACCCCTCCGCCATGAGGGCCGCCCGCGCGATGCGGGCCAGCTCCCTCCGGTTCACGCGGCGCCGCTGCTCGTTGGCCACCACCACCGGCACGGGAGATCACGCTCGCGTCGCCGCCGGCCGGCCCCACGCACTGCTCGCGCGCTGACAGGCGGCCCGGTCCTCGGATCGTGGCGCGCGCGAGCGTCTCCACGCGGAGAGCCCACCCAACCGCACGCGGGGAACCACCGCACAGGTGGGAATCGCGCCTCTGCCGCTCCGCCCCATCTCCGAACCCGCCTGGCAGCCGCCCTCGCAGCGGCCGGCAATCCACAGACGCCTCATTCCGCCCCACCCGCACCCGGCTTCTTCGTCTCGTGCTCCTCGTAGGCTTGGATGATCCGCTGAACAAGCTCGTGCCGCACCACGTCTTGGTCGGAGAAGTACACGAACGCCACGCCGGGAATACCCGGCAGCACCTCTCGCACCTGATTCAGCCCCGAGAGCTGTCCCCGCGGCAGGTCGGTCTGCGTGATGTCGCCGGTCACCACCACCTTCGAGCCGAAGCCCAGCCGCGTGAGAAACATCTTCATCTGCTCGGGGGTCGTGTTCTGGGCCTCGTCGAGGATGATGAAGGACTCGTTCAGCGTCCGCCCGCGCATGAAGGCCAGCGGCGCCACCTCGATCACGCCGCGCTCGACCATGCGCTGCGCCTTCTCCAGGTCCATCATATCGTAGAGAGCGTCGAAGAGAGGGCGCAGATAGGGGTCCACCTTCGCCTGAACGTCCCCCGGCAGGAATCCCAGGCGCTCCCCGGCCTCCAGCGCCGGCCGTGTCAGAATCAGCCGAGAGAAGTGTTCATCCCGCAGCCCGCTCACGGCGGCCGCCATCGCAAGATACGTCTTTCCCGTCCCCGCAGGCCCGATGGAAAAAGTCAAATCCGCGCGCGCGATGGCGCGGACATACTCCCGCTGCGTTGGGGTATGGGGCTTGACCGGCTTCCCCCGGTCGGTCACGAGCACTACGTCGGAGATGACCGCCTCGGCCACCTGTTCCGTGCCCGCGCCGACGAGCCGCGCGGCATACTCCACCTCACCGGCGGTAATCGGATGCCCCAGGCGCGCCAGCTTCATCAGCTCGCCCAGCAGCTCCGTCGCCCGCGCCACCTGCTCGCGGGTGCCGCGAACCCGGACTTCGTTCCCCCGCGCCGCGATGTGGGCGCCGACGGACCGCTCGATCAGCCGCAGGTTCTCGTCGCGCGCCCCTGCAAGAGCGGCCGCCTCCTCGTCATCGGCGAGGACAACTTTACTTTCTGAGCCGTCGTCCACGAAAGTGCCTGGGTCGCCCCCGGCGGCCGAAATGCCAGAGGGGCCGCCTGCCTCCTCGGCCGGGCGGCCCATCGAGGGCCTCTTTCAGGTCGCCGCAGGCGACCGAGCCACTCCTTTCGCCACGTCGCGTTACTCGCCCCTGCGCCTCGCCGCGCGGCGGGCACGCCGAATGGCCGCCGCCTGCATCCGGCGGCGCCTATCGCTGGGCTTCTCGTAGCGCTGCTTCCTCCGCGCCACTTCCAGCGTGCCGTGCTGATGGAGCTCGCGCTTGAATCGCTTCAGCGCGTTCTCCAGTGACTCGTTATCGCGAACCTCAATCGTCATGCTCTCCCCCCCTTCTTCTCACCTGACTGCTGGGGGCGTGGAGAGCCCCACAAACTCTGTACGAGGTCACAGCCGTGTTATTTGGATGCGCGGACGCCTGGGCGCGATCATTTGCCGAACCCGCGCCCCGCGGCCGCCGTTTGTGGATTATAGCAACCGCGCGGGGCCCTTGTCAAATCGCCTTTCAAGGGCCCTGTGTGCGCCCCTCGACCCCCCAAGGCCCGCGCGTTCAGCCCGGCGGCCACCCGAGAGCACGCCCTCCCAGCAGGTGGAAGTGCACGTGATCCACCGATTGTCCCGCCTCCCGGCCGCAGTTCGCCACCAGCCGGTAGCCGCGGTCGGCGATCTCCTCGCCGCCCGCCAGCTTGCCCGCAACACGCACCAGATGGCCGATGAGGGCATCATCCTCCTCCCGCAGCTCATTCAGAGAGGCGACATGCCTGCGCGGGATGAGGAGAATGTGCGTCGGCGCTCGCGGGTTGATGTCCCGAAAGGCCACCACGAGGTCGTCCTCGTGGACGACGGTCGCCGGTGTCTCGCCCTTGGCGATCTTGCAGAATATGCACTCCGCCATGCTGACTCATCTCCTTTGCCGCTTGACTCTCCCGCCGCACGGCCCCCGACGCGCTACGCCAGGTCGAGATCGACCAAATCGGAGGCGTTCTCCCAGGCGATCGCCTCCAGCTCCTCGCCCTCGAGGTCCAGCTCGCACAGCCGTGCAACATCTCTCGTCGGGTGGCCCCACGGGAAGTCCGTGCCGAACACCACCCTCTCGGCACCGTGCTCCCGGATCAGCCGCACTATCTCTTCGTCCCTCAGGTCGTTCTCTCGGCAGTACGAGGTATCGAAGTACAGGTCTCGCCCCACCAGATGCTGCCGCACTTCCTCCCACATCTGGTAGCCGCCCATGTGCGCCACCACCATGGTCAGCTCCGGGAATGCCTCGTTCACGCGCGCCAGCGCCGCCGGCTGTGCATACACGTGTTCCAGCGGGCGGATCTCCTGCCCGCTGTGGAAGAGCAACACGAGCCGCCCCTGCGCGGCCTCGTAGACCGGACAGAGGCTCGCGTCATCTGGGGAGAACTGCTGGAAGTTCGGCTGGAACTTCACTCCCTTCAGCCCCAGCTCGATTATCCTCTCCACCTCCGATACCGGGTCCGAGAGGTCCGGATGCAGCGCCCCGAAGCACACGATCCGGTCCGAGCGGATGCTCGCCGCCCACTCGTTGATCGACTCCACCTGCTCGGCACGCGTGGCCACCGGCACCACCACCGACACGTCCACCCCCGCCTCGTTCATGCGCTCGGTCAGCCCCCGTATCGTCGCCTCGCCGACGGCCTCCACCTCGTAGCTCTCCGCCAGGCTGGCAATCGCACGTCCCGCGATCTTCTCCGGAAAGGCATGGGTGTGGAAGTCCACCACATGCCGGGGCCTGCGCTCCGCCATCACGCGCCCTTCCGCCTCAGCCGGAAGACGCGCCGCGCGTTTTCTGCCGTCATCTGCTCCACCTGCGCTCTGCTCTCACCCCGCAGGGCGGCCAGGGACTCCGCGATCATCACCACATTGGCCGGTTCGTTGTCCCGGTTCCGCCGCCCCTCCGGCGCGAGGTAGGGGCAGTCGGTCTCCAGCAGGATCCTCTCCTCCGGGGCATCTGTCGCCACTCGGTGCAGGTCTTCGGCCTTCCGATAGGTGAGCGGTCCGCCGAACCCCAACACCAGCCCGAGCGCCAGCGCCCGCTTGGCCTGCTCCGCCGTCCCATCGAAGCAGTGCCAGACCACCCCCGGCCGGGCCCACGACCCGAGCGCCTCGAGCACGGAGTCCTGCGCGTCGCGACAGTGGACGATGACCGGCAGATCGAACTCCGCCGCCAGCGCCAGATGGCGCTCGAACGCCTCCTGCTGCGCCGTACGAGGCGACAAGTCCCGGTAGAAATCCAGGCCCGTCTCCCCGACGGCCACCACCTTGTCCGCCCGCGCCAGGGCCCGCAGCGCCGCGACCGACTCCTCGTCGAAGCCCGCCGCATCGTGGGGATGAACTCCCACCGCCGCCCAGAGCTGCCGGTGGCCCTCGGCCAGTTCCACCGCCCGCCGGCTGCTCGGCACGTCGTACCCCACGACGATCATCTCGGAGACGCCCGCCTCGCGGGCGCGCGCGAGCACCTCCGGGAGCCGGCGCATCAGCCTGGGATGATTCAGATGGACGTGCGTGTCGATGGCGCCCGCGACCGCCCGCCCCTCATCCATTGTGCGCTCGCTTCACCTGCGGCGCCTCGACGTGACCCGTCGACGAAGTACGCGTCAGGTCCAGCACCATCCTCAGTCCATCTCGGTCCGGGCCGTAGTAATGCGGCAGCACCTGCGCATGTCGGAAGCCGAATGCCCCATAGAGCGACTGCGCGGCGCGGTTGGCGATGTTCACTTCGAGATCGGCCCGCTCGACACCGCGCTCCCGTAGATGTTCCAGCGCCCTCGCCACCAGCCCTCGCCCAATCCCGCGCCGGCGCTGTGCGGGCTCCACCGCGATCGAGGTGATCCCCCCTCGACGCCTCCCCACCCACCCCAGCGTCATCCGCACCAGAACATATCCCGCGACCTGCCCTTCCTCATCCTCCGCTACGAAGATCCCCTTTCGATCCCGCAGAACGTGGGCGAGAAATGTCGTCAGGCTGTACGAGTCCGGCCCGAACGAGCTTCGTTCGATCTGCACGACGCGCGCCAGATCGCGCATCGCAAATCCGCGAACTTTCATCGCTGAGCGCCCCTCACGCTGCGCACCTCTCCCGCGGCCATCCGGTGGGCCGCTCCCCCAATCATCAGCACGAGAGCCCCCTCGCTGTCAATACCATTCGCCCGTCCCCGACGCGTCTCACCGCCCACATCCACCGACACTTCGCGGCCGTGCAGCACATCCCACGCCCGCCACCTCTCCGCCAGCGCCGTCCCGGCCCCAACGACGTCGGGCCACAAGCCCTCCAGCCCCTCGAGCACCCGGCCCGCAATGCGCTCCACGCGGTGCCGACGCCCGGTCGCCCCCAGCAGAGACACAGCCTCTCTCCTGACCTGCTCCGGCAGCATCCCAGCCTCCAAATTCACGTTCAGACCGAGGCTGAGCACCGCTGCGCCAACGCGGCCCCCGTCGCTCTCTGTCTCCACAAGCACGCCCCCGAGCTTTCTGCCGCCCAACACCACATCGTTGGGCCACTTCAGGCCGACATCGCAGCCTGCTTCCGCCCGCACCGCCTCCGCGGTCGCGATCGCGAGCCCGACACCCAATCGTCCGGCGCTCGCCATCTCCATTTCCGGCCGCACGGCGACCGACATCCACAGCCCGCCTCTCGGGGACGCCCACGCCCGACCATGCCGGCCCCGCCCCCGTGTCTGACGCTCGGCGATCACGACTCCGCCCTCGGGTCCACCGCTTCGCAGCCATTCCCAGGCGACGTCGCTGGTGGACGCCGTCTCGGCCAGCAAGCGCATCGCTCTCCCAAACCTATCCGTCCGCAGGTCCTGCAGCAGGGCCTCCGCGCTGAGCCCCGCCGTCCTCGCGCTAGCCACCATCGATCTCCAGAGAGAGGTCCAGCGCGGGGGCCGAGTGGGTCAGCGCACCAACCGAGATGAAGTCCACCCCACACTCCGCGAGCGCCCGCACGTTGTCGAGCGTCACGCTGCCAGAGGCCTCCATCCAGCACCGCCCCCCCGCCACTTTCACCGCCTCGGCCACCTGCTCCGCGCTCATGTTGTCGAGCAGCACTACGTCGGCGCCCGCGGCGACGGCATCCTCGACCTGCGCCAGGCCCTTCGCCTCCACCTCCACCTTTGCGAGGTGATGCGCGAAGGCGCGGGCTCGCTCGACCGCCTCCGCCACACCGCCCGCCGCGTGCAGATGGTTGTCCTTGATCAGCACCCCGTCGAACAGCCCCATGCGGTGGTTCGACCCACCCCCCGCGCGCACCGCGTACTTGTCCAGCACCCGCAGGCCCGGCGCCGTCTTTCTCGTGTCGATGATCCGGGCCGCCGTCCCCTCGACCGCGGCCACGTAGCGCGCGGTCAACGTCGCAATCCCCGACATGCGCTGCAAGAAGTTCAGCGCCGTCCGCTCGCCGGTCAGTATCGCCCTCGTGCCTCCGGACACTCGCGCCACCACATCTCCGGGGGCCGCGCGCGCGCCCTCCGACACCACGCTCTCGAACGACACCTCCGGATCGAGCATTTGAAAGGTGACGCGCGCCACGCCGAGGCCGGCGATCACGCCCTCTTCCCTGGCCGAGACGGCTCCGCGGCACCGAGACCCCTCGTCGACAGTCGCCGCAGTTGTCGCGTCCCCCGTGCCCACATCCTCCGCCAGCGCGCGGGCGACGATCTCCCTCACAGCATGTTCGGGAAGTTCCCCAAGCATCACACCACTTCCAGCATCCGCTCTATCGCTCGCCGCGCCTTCTCGGCGATGTCCGCAGCCACCTCCACCGGATACTGCCTGTCCTCCAGCGCCCACAGCACCTTCTCGAGCGTGATCCGCTTCATGTTCGGGCAGGTCGCCAGCCGACCCACGGGGATGAACGTCTTGTCCGGGTTCTCCGCCTTGAGCCGGTGGATCAGCCCCACCTCCGTGCCGACGATAACCTCCTTCGCCGCCGCCCCGCGCGCCCACCGGATCATCTGCCCCGTGCTCAACACCTCATCCGCAAGATCGATGACATCGGGCGTGCACTCCGGATGCACGATGAGCACCGCGCCGGGGTGCTGCTCTTTCAGCCGTCCCACATCCTGCGCCATGATCCTCTGGTGGGTCGGGCAGTACCCGTTCCACACCACCACATCCTTCTTCGTGTGTCGCTGCACCCAATACCCGAGGTTCTTGTCCGGCACGAACAGCACTCGCTCCTCCGGCACGCTCTCGACCACCGCCACCGCGTTGGCCGACGTGCAGCAGATGTCGGCCTCAGCCTTCACTGCGGCATCTGTGTTCACATAAGCCACCACCGGGACGCCCGGCAGCTCTGCCTTTCGCCTCCGCACCTCCTCCACCGGCGCCATCTCGCACATCGGGCATCCCGCGCGCGGATCGGGGATCAGCACCGTGCGCGCGGGGTTCAGGATCTTCGCCGTCTCCGCCATGAACATCACGCCGCAGAAGACGATCACATCGGCGTCGACTTCGGTGGCGCGCCGGCTCAGCTCCAGCGAGTCGCCGGTGAAGTCGGCGATATCCTGCACTTCGCCGAGCTGATAGTTGTGCGCGAGGATCACCGCCTTCCGCTCCTCTTTCAGCTCGGCGATTCGCTCCGCGAGCTCCGTCCTCGGATCGACCGTGACACTGCTCATCTGAGAATGAGGTCCTTCTCGTCCGCCGATATCGCAAAGGCCGCAGCCGCGTCGCCGCTGACGTGCACCGTTGCAGGAGTGGAGAAGTAGGGCTGCGACTGGGCCGACATTATGGCACCGACCGCGCGCCCCTGTCAAACCCCGCTCCAGCCATTGCTGTAGGGCGGGGTCTCTGTGCCCCGCCACATGTCATTCTGAGCGAAGTGGCTAGGTCGCCTCTGGCGACCGCCACCCCAG
>Ga0180437_10006208_pt1 | contig 16033 bp, 22 predicted proteins | sample SS_ome_4_FD_132410 | JGI IMG/M metagenome (GOLD analysis project Ga0180437, IMG submission 132410) | Hypersaline lake sediment archaeal communities from the Salton Sea, California, USA - SS_3_D_1 metaG | ecosystem: Environmental > Aquatic > Non-marine Saline and Alkaline > Hypersaline >...
CCACAAGAGCTATGGGGGGGGGGGGCTCTTAATTTTCTGGAATCGGGCCTGGGGGTACTTTCGATGGGGCCCACTGGAATATCTTATTGACCTTAATCTCCCCCAAAAATATATTTTCAAAAACCAAGCTACGCTAAAGGAGTCCCAAGTGTGGATTCCCACCATTCTTGCTCTTCTCCCCAAACCTGCTATACTAATTACCAACTACAATCGGGCGGCGCAAACTGCGTCCACCATTAACCCTCGGCGGCGAAACATGACCCTGGCAGAATTGCAAGAACGGTGGGCGACGGCGGATCACGCGGAGCTGGCAGGCTCGCCGGCGTTTGAGGATACACAAGCGACAAAAGATGATTCCCACGATTCCAGCCCCATACAGTGCCCCGAAGGGGATTAAGGGCTCGCGGGGGCGGGGGTTGGCCTATGAGCGGCGGGTTGGGAATTGGCTCTCAGCACAGGCGGCCCAACTCGGGTGGGTGCTCCATAACCACCCATGGCTTGAGGGTCCGTGTCAACCAGACTTTGTATTGGAATCCCCCTCGGGTGGGCTTGTGATTGTGGAAGCCAAGCTAACAGAAACAGATTGCACAAGACAAGCAACCAAATACCGGAGTGTACTTGGGGATGTGCCCTTTGTGCAAATATGCCGCCGGCTCAAGAACCCGCCCACCATACGGGACTTTTGTGAACTAACTTATAATGATACTTTTTTGCTCTGGATCTAGCCGTGCCCACTATGTCAGCTCGCACAATGCTCTCGGCTGATGAAGCCGATGAAATGTTTGTTGAGCCCCGTCCCACTTGGCGGCGCCGGCCTTGCCGTGCAACCTCAGCGGCGGCAATGCCAGAAGAAGAGTTGATTGACAAATTGGATTCCTATTTTAATGACAGGTGGGAAAAAGACCGGCACCCGACTTTTTGTGATCTCGCCGGCGCGACTGGATTCGATTCTGTAACCCAACTCCTAAACCATGCGCGGCGTAAAGGCGGCAATACCATGCGAGCTATTTCTCGTGCATTATTGGCTGTGGGGGCGGGATATGAAGAGCAAGCTCAAGATGGCTCGCGCACGGCCATTGCTATGTTGGAGCGACTGCCGCAGTTTGATTCGGAAGAACCCTCCGAGCAAATCCCTGTGCTCCCTTTCCAGCGTCAGCAAGAAGTGCAAGTCAACATCAGCGGCCTTCAACGGGCCGCTGAGCAAGGTCAACAACTAACTGCTCAAGAAGCCTACCTCAAAATCATCAAACACAAAACATTCAAGGAAGTGGAAGCGGATGTCATGGAACTGGAAAAAACAGAAGACGGCACATACTCGGTACTTGAAATTTCGGAGGACGAATGAATTACCGGCCGAATAGAAAAATTGCTACTGCAGGTGGAATTGGTGTGCCACTCGCAATTATTATTGCTTGGGGATTGACTCTGGTTGATGTGCAAATGCCGGCCGAGGTATCTACTGCTCTTGGTGGCATTATTTCTACCCTTATCGCATATATAGTTCCGGAGTCCAAGAATGAGCCGTAGACTTGATAAGATGTTCGAGCGTGAGCTAGCAAAGGCTCGCATGGAAGTGGCGGCAGAAGAAGCACCTAAAAAGCCCATGAAGGTGGCGCCCTTAGAAAAGGCTTCCAAACCAAAGGGGCTTTTCGGCAGAGCCCTTGGCGCTATAGATGAGTATAAGAAAAAACTAAAACAATACTAAATGCGCGTCCTTCAATACCAACAGCAGATTAATTGGGCTGACCCAGCTCAGGATTACGAACGTATCCTGAAAATGCGCCGGGAAAACATGCTGGAACTTTCCCGCAATCCTGCGGCTGTGCCCAAGTTGCTCGAGCATTATAGCCAAGGTCGGTGGGCGGAATTCATTTCCGATTGGGGAATGACCTACGATCCTCGGGAAGTTGACCGGCCAGAAATAATGCATCGGCCCTTTGTGCTTTATGAACGCCAGATCCAATATGTTGATTGGGTATATCAGCGATTTAGTAAAAGGGAAAGGGGATTAAATAAAAAGTTCCGTGGCGCGGGCGCCTCTTGGCTGGATGCGGCCATTTCGGTAATAGTTTGGCTCACGATACCAAATGCTATTATTACCTTGGGTTCCCAAAAGGCAGAGAAGGTTGATAATGGGGATGCAGATCCGGATTCCCTGTTTTGGAAAGTGCGCCATTTTATTCGAGACCTTCCCTCCTTATTTGTGCCTCCTGATTGGGAAAAGCGTTCCAAAACAATGGTAGTGCATAATCCATCGAATGGGGCTGTTATACGAGGTGAAATCGGTGATCAGATCGGCCGTGGCGGTCGAGCCTCTCTTGTATTTGCAGACGAATTTGCAGAATTAGAACATCCAGAACGGGTTGAATCCTCCCTTGCTGCTACTGCGGATTGTGTACTTTATGTGTCCACAATCCCAGAAGTAGGCTATATTGGCTCCAAGTTCTACGAACTTGAGCACCAAATGCCGGACGAGCAATTGTTCTTCTTTGAACTCAAAGATGATGAGCGCATTTGGGATGATCGGACCAAACCATTAGAAGAGCAAAAATGGTATCGGAAAAAACAGAGTGAGCTATCTCCCAATATTTTCAATGCACAATACTTATTAACAAATACCGAAACGGCGACTAATGCTTTTGTCTCTGCCTATTTGATTGATCAGGCCAACGAGTATCCAAAGTCCCTTGTTGAGCAAGCCTTTGATGTGCCTTGGCGAATTGGTATTGATGCCTCTGGGCGAGGCGCCGACAAGACCATAATCTGGCTTCGCAAGGGGCGGGTCAATTTAGAGTGTATTGAGCGGGATCGAATCGACGGTGTGAAGCTTGCACTGCTTGTTCAACAAGAAGCCAAGCGGTTATTGCAGACAGGGCCGATTGAATTGGTTTCGATTGAGTATGATGGACCTGGGGGATCGTGTGCAGACCAACTAGAGTACTCATTTCTAAAGCCCGTTCTGGTCGCCATGCATACAGGAGTCAAAGTTGTAGATGGAAAGAACTATAATCTTCGAGCATGGCTTCATCGACAGGCGCTTGAGTATTTGGAGAATGGCCTCTGCCAGATTCCCCATGACAATATATTCCGTACCCAAGCCACGGCAATACAAAAAGACTCAAAGGGCGGACTATTGTTAATTGAGAGTAAAGATGATTATCGAAAACGTTTTACCGCAAATCGCTCGGCGCTTGCCAAAAAAGCAGGCAAGTCTCCAGATAGGTGGGATGCTTTCGTACTTACTTTCGCGCCCCCAACCGGCAAACCTATTCATACAGTAGCCACAAGCTCTTTTACTGGAATTCCCACAAAACAGGGGTGGCGGCCTCTGGATCAGGTTATGGGTTATTAGTTGATCGTGTAGACACATTTGGTTGCCAAAAGTACCCACATTTAACCTAACGGAAACACAATGCTTATCGACTCCCCCTCCAATTTCGGGCTAAAAACCATATCCGAAAAGCTTGCAAAAGAACGCGACGGCATAATTCGTGCGCGCAAAGAGAGTAAGCTAGAAGAGATATGGCAAAAAGCCCGCGAGCAATATCAAGGGATTGATGACAAGAATAAGGTAGGAGGGGGCAAAGCTACTACTCTTGATGGTCCAGTGCTTACTTCAATGGGTAGCCGTGGAGAAGAAGACCGTTCTACCGTATTTGTAAACATAACTCGCCCCTACACAAATGCGGGCACAGCCCGAGTTGCAGATATATTACTTCCTACTGGAGGCAAACGTAACTGGGATCTTAAGCCTACTCCTGTAAGTGATGTAGCTTTGCTCGCGGCTATTTTACAAGAGTACCCAGGTCTCCAACAAGCTCTCCCCGAGCCCATGCAGGCCCGTCTTGCGCAAACAGAAGATGAACGGGAAGCGGCCATAAAGATAGCTCGGAAAATTATCGAGGATTGGCTAACGGAAACTAAATGGCATTCGGAAACCCGAAACCAAATAACTGAAGCCGGCAAAGTAGGCACCGGCGTACTTAAGGGGCCATTCGCCAAAAAGCGTAAAGTAAACCCAGAACTAGAACAATTCATTGCTTTCGTTCCATCCGTAGTACAAGATCCAATCGAAGCCAAATTACTCCAAGACCAACTCAAAACCCGCCTGCTCTATCAACCCGCTGTTGAATGTATTCCGGTTGAAAATTGCTATCCCGACATGCCCTCGTGCGGGAATGATATTCAAAATGGGAGGTTCTTCTGGGAAGAAGTACCTTCGGTAAGTCGTTCCACACTTCAAGAGGATCTGGCGGACGAAACTTACTTTGCTTCCCAAATCCAAGCCTGCCTTGAAGAGGGACCGCAACCGAACAAAGCAAAAGGGGAAACAGTTGATAAAAAGAAAAAGTCCTTTACCCGGTGGCGGCGGACAGGAGAACTTGACATTACGGAATTACTTACCGATGAGGAAAAATCCTCACGAGTTGTATGGGTAGAGTTAGAACTAATCAATGACCGGATTGTCAAAATATCCGCGCCTCCCCTAGACACCAAGCGATTCCCCTATAATATATTATTGTGGGAAGCTCGCCAAGATTCTTGGGCCGGCATTGGTATTGCTGAACAAATTGAAACACCCCAGCGCGGGTTGAATGCTTCGGTTCGCGCTGGCAATGACAACATGGGCTGGAGTGTTGGGTTTCAGCTTATTTTGGGTAAGGGGCTTGAAGCCCTGGATGGAAATCCCACATCTATCCATGCTTACAAAATTTGGCGAGATGCGACCGAATCTTTGGCGGCTATCACAGGGACAGAGCGTAACCCAAAAGATGCTCTCGCTACTATCGAGTTCCCCAATCATTTGGAAAAAATCCTTCCGTGGATTAACTTCTGGCTTCAGATGGCAGAATCCACCACCGGACTATCACTCCTAATGCAGGGCCAAAAGGCAACTGATTCGGTGGGCGTAAGCCAAATGCTCATGAATTCATCCACCACCAACTTGAGAATGTTTGTCAAGCATTGGGATGATGATAATTGCTCCCCCATAATTCAAGGCTTTTATGAATGGGTACAATTGTATGGTCCCGATGCAGCTAAGAGTGATGCAGTAGCAGCAGCGCTCGGGTCATCCACCCTTATTACTCGGGAACTCCAACAACAAGCTCTTATTCAATTGCTGGATCGTACAGTGCAGCCAGTATATGGAAAGAGCCCCAAGAAGACAATGGACATGTTCTTGGAGAGTATGCAGTTCGAGCCACGACAACTAGATTTAGATGCTGAAGAACAGCAGCAGCTCGAAGCAGCTTCCAAGGAGCCAGATCCCAAAGTCACAGTCGAGCAGCTCCGCTCCGACACCGATAAATTTATTGCGGGGTTGAAAGATAATACAGACCGCCTTAAAATAATGTTGGACGCACAAATGAAGGGGGAAAGTTTGGAGCAAGCTGCTGAATCCGTTGCTACCCAAGTAGAAGGCAATATTGCGCTTGAGGCCGTGAAGCAAGATGGGGAGCGGGAAAAGGAAGAGCTTAATCCTCCAAAAGAGCCCGCCCCACCTGAAGGCGAACCCACAACTGAGCAGGCTATGAATATCCTGGGGCTTTCTGAATGAGCATATTCGATCTTCCCAAACACACAACCTACCAGGAGTTAAAGGTGGAAGACCTGGGTCGAGGTCTTTATGTGGATCTCCACCAGTTACTTGACATTTTGAACAAGCGAGCTATACTCTCACTAAGAACCGCAGGTACGGTGGGCGCCGAAACCCGCATTGCAGATTTTGAACGTGGCCGATTTGACGAACTAACTCAACTATACAAAGCACTACATGAACACCTACCCAAAGCATAGTTTGATGGAAGAAGAACCTGGCGCGGCCGGAGAAGGGCCTCTTGATTCGGGAGCTGACGAGAGCGTTAATTCTGATCCCGAATATTTGTTTGGTGACGTGACATCGGATGAAGCAGCGGAACGATTCGGTTATTTGCGCAACCTCCCGGAGCAGCTCCGGGGACTTGAGGCACGAGTAGGGGAATCGGTTTCGCCTTTAATGGAGCAACTTCAAAGCCTTCAACAAAATGTGGGCTCCCAGCCAGTCTTCGACCCCAAGCTCGAAAAAGTACAAAGTGTATTGAAAGACTACGATCCGAATTTGGCAGAAACATTATTGCCAGCTTTAATCGAAGACCTCAAGGGTTCTCTGAACATAACCCCGTTGGGTGCCGAGGCCATTCAGCCTCATGTAAATCCCATGCTGGAAAACGCCCAACAAACAATGGTTGAGCAGTTGGTGCCCCTTTTGGCATCCAGTCTCCCCTTCGATCCCAATGAGTTGGTAAACCGTGACCCAACAAATCCGGATCAAATTCGTGAGCCCCAAACGGCTTTGCAAAAAGATTTTGCAACATGGTGGGAACAGACGGATATGCCTACCCAAAATGCGCTGGCCTCAATAGGCATTCCCTATTTGAAGGCACTCCAGCAATTCGGCAAATGGAGGGCCGAACGCATGAAAGGACAGGGACAGGCAGCCGGAGCTGCATCCGCTCGCCTAAGCAGTGCGACCCAACCCTCAACGGCAGGTCGCCGAGAATCGCCGTCAAATGAGCTTCTAACTGAAGAAGACGGCTATAAATACTATTTGCAAAAGCAACAGCGGAGCTAATAAATGGCTGGTCATAAGTTTGCAACAGATACTGCTCGAATTGGTGCAGTAAAAGGCATGATGCTCGAAACGGCAATGTTCGAGGAGTGCCTCGGCGCTGCTGGTGATACTATTCCCATGCCGCGAAATCAGGGTGAGACGTATAAGTGGAAACGCTTTATTCTTCCCTCTGGCACCGACAACGTTTGGATTGCTGCGGGTGGCGATGATGAGTTTGTGGATGAGCACAAGACGGCTGAGGGTGTTACCCCGAGTGCTGATAGTGTAACTTCCACGATCATTACGGCAACCCCAACTCAGTATTCCTGTCTTTATACCTACACGGACAAGACGGCGGAACTGTATGAGGATGATATTCCGGCGCAAGAGGTTGAGTTCGCCGGACAACGTATTCGTCTCGTGCGTGAAATGCACAACTATGGTAAGTTGAAGGCGGCTACCAACGCCTTTTATGCTGGCGGCACTTCCACGGCCACAGTCAAAGCTACGGTCTCCAAGAATCTGCTGGACAAGGTAAAGAGGGATCTAAAGCGTTATTATTGTAAGCCGCAGTACAAGGCACTGAAGGGCTCCACGGATTACGCCACGTATCCTATTCAGGCTTCCTATCCGGTGTACGCGCATACGGATTTGGAGTCTGACATTAAAGACCTTCCCGGCTTCAAGGATGTTGCCGAGTATGGCGCCAACCAAACCATTTCCCCGAATGAGATCGGCTCTTGGGGGCAGTTTCGGTTTATGGTGGCTCCTGAGCTGACTTATTACGTAGGTGGTGGCGTTGCGGTTGCTTCGGCGCCAACTCTGAAGGCCGACGACTCCACTAACGTGGATGTATACCCAATGATCGTATTGGGAGCTAACGCCTTCAAGCAAGTTGCTTTGCGCGGCCTCAATTCCATCGATGCCAACCATATCCCGCATGGTGTGAGGGATAAGAGCGATCCTGGTGGCCAGCGTGGCTATGTTTGGGCTTCCACTTGGCACGCGGCAGAAATCACCAACCAGGATTGGTTAGCCGTTATTGAAGCTGGCGTAACCGACCTGTGAGGTTAACATGGCAAAAGTAACCGAACTGCTCAATGCTGTTGCAGTCGGAACGCCGGAATATAAGGCGTTGCGGAAGTTGTTTGATTCCGTAGCGACTGTTCCAGTTCCGTTAGCTGAGGTGTTTGAGACTGATGCTACCAACATCACTCCCATTACTAACGCTACGGGACCGAAGCGGGACTCTGCAAACGGTGATACCGACTCGGGTATTGTGATTACTTGGGTGGCCTCGAATTCCGATGCCATTATCTTCCAGTCTAACATTCCGTCCTTTGTTGAAGCGGGTGATACTGCGACAGTGAAGGTGCGGGTCAAGGCTGGTGGCTCGACGGACACGCCCACTTTGGCGGCGGACCTTTACATCAATGAGGGTGATACCAAAGTCGAATACACATCGGCGGCGGTCTCTTCCGCTTACCAAGATTTGTCTATCGTGATTGGGGGCTCAGATATGCCGGTGAACCCAAAAACGTTGACTTGCGAAATTACTCCTGGAGCCCACACCACGGATACACTGGTGGTTTCGGCAATCTGGGTCGAATATTCCTAAGAGGTGATCAATGACCATTGCAATTACTGGATTGACCGTTACAACCATTGCGGAAGATCCGACTCCTGGTAGCCAGTACCTGCGTTTGAGGGGTGCAGGCACGTACACGGCGGCTGACTTCACTGTGACGGCTGAAGATGGACTGGGCTTCACGCCCTCGCAAGTCCATGTGCTCAACCTGACTGATCGTAATGAGTCCTGGGCTCATGCGGATGAGTCGGTAGATGCTTCTGGGCTGAAGGACGTGGCAGCCGGCACAAAGACGGACGCAGCTCACGGTGTCACCATCGGCAAACGAGCCGTTACCATTGATGTGAGTGTCGCTGGCCCTATCACGGATGACGACACGTTTATCCTTGAGTTCTGGGCGTAATCACAACACGGCCCCTCTCGGACGCTTTCGAGGTTCGCTGAGGGGTTTTTCTTCGAGGCAATCAAATGGCTGACGCAGTTACAGCGAGAACGTATGGGACTGGTTTGGGGGAGGTGGTTCACCTCACCAACATCTGTGATACTACGGGTGAGTCGGCCGTTGTTAAGGTGGATAAGAGCGCCACCCCGGCAGCTTCGGGCCTTTTGGCTATTGAAAAGGTAGTTTACAATATCCAAGGCTTTACTTATGTGTTAATTGCATTTGACCATACTGCCAACGATACCGCTGTTGTACTCGGGCCGGGAACGGGAACTATCGACCTTACCGAAGTTGGCGGGATCATCGATCCGAATAGCTCGGGCGGCACCGGGGACATCGTACTCACAACCGTAGGTAATTCCGCTAATGACACCTACGATATAACTCTCCATGTAAAATATTACGGAACCTAATAATGGCAACCGCACCTAACCGAAAACTCGAAGCTGATGATTCATCTGGCCCTGTAAAGGCTATCTCTCAAAAAGAGTTACTTGTTGACGAAACACCACATGGAGCAGATTATCGTAAGCTCTTTGCCGAAGAGTCATTCATGAATGAGCCGGTGGGGATTTTGCTCCATCCCACGCAGGATTTGAGTGAAATTGGTATTCCTGTTTCAGTGAATGGTGATCGGGTTTACATCATTCCGAATCGGAAAACTATTGTAAAGCGCAAACACGTGGCACAGCTCATGAAGGCACGGCCGGATTACATAATCCATCGCTCGGATGATCACAATGCGCCGGAATCTGACCTGAATCGAATGTACCGGCAAAGCACTTCCAAATACAACTTTGAGATTCTGAAGGATACCTCGCAGGGAATTGCTTGGTTCAAAGAGTTACGGACCCAATACACGAAGTGAATTTCAAAGAACTGTGTGAGCTTGCTGCGGAAGAGGTCAACGGTCGTCAGTTGACCTTTTCCTCTGTATTGCTTAACTCAGTTACAGACGAATTCCAAAGGAAGGTAATTCGACAAGTAGCAAAAGCTTACGCGGACATTTGCCTCTATAGCCGGCATTGGCGGTTTTTGCACAAGCGGGGCACTCTTTTGAGTTTGCGGGCAAATGTGGAAGAGTATTCTCTTCCAAATGTGGAAAGCATTGACTGGGATAGTTTGTATTTAACTAAGACTGGCTCAACTGCGCGGTGGCCCATCTACAAGGGCTCTTATGAAATTTGGAAAAATAGGGAGCGTAGTCAAAATACAGCGAATAGTATCCCGTTAGAAATAATCCGAGCCCTTGATCCGGACAAGTGGCTATTCTGGCCGGTTCCCTCAATAGCTTATACTTTGCATGGCGATCTTCGGTGGAAATTTGTCGAGCTACAAACTTTAACGGATGAACCCATTTGGGATCAAGAGTTTCACGACTTAGTTGCTCATCTTGCTGCCCGGCGGCTAGAGGGGCGGGTTAGGACCAAGGACGAAATAGTAGCCACTCTTAATGCTGGTATCGAACTCCAACAATTCCAAAGCAAGTGGGACACTTTTTGTGCTCGCTACCTACCTCAAATTTCGGGAGCCTCAACACTCCTTTAATCATGTACAAAATACTCCGTGTTACTGGTGACTATCGGGCGCGACAAGCACAAGCGAATGCAGCGAACGCGGCGCTCTATCTTGAACAGCATGTGAATAGTTCCACATCCGAAAGTCCAGACTATGGGCTCGGTGTTGTTGCCACAAATGCGAGCCAGCGAAGCCGGGAGATTGCTGCTTGGTATGCGGCTGAGGCTGGTCGGCGCTTTGATGTTGGCGGGCCAACTGATGCAGATGTTGGGTACGGGACTGGAGTTCGTGTAGGGGGAAGAGGTAATAATAATATATACCACACTAAAATGCCAGCTGTATTACTCGAACCTTGGTTTGCGTCTAACCCCAAACAAGCAGTAATGATGCACTCCCCCACGGGAGTGAATCGGGCTGCGGCTTTGCTGGCTGAAACTGTGCAAAAGTTTGTACTTCCCGGAAACACTATTGCTTTATCCATTGGTCATGCAGGAAAGCCAAGTAATCCCAGAGATAGGGGAGCAGCTATATATGGTGGCGGTACCGAAGCTGCTTGGTCTACCGCTGTTGTGGTGAAGGCTGAAAAAATTCTAACTGAAGTTCCCGCCCAAGAACAAGCACAAGAGATATCTTTAGTTGTAGCTTCGGAAGATCAATCCATTTCTGTACCTCTGGATATTGGTGCGGAAATCCGACTAACTGTTGTTCCTTCTTGAGGCTACTCAGCATGGGAAGCGCTGCATGGAAAAGGCTGACACTACTCTTTGGACCCGGCTCCTGGCGATCACTGCAAGCACCCTTGCTACTATCGCTGGTGTGTCTCTTATGCTCGGCTATAATGATCTTAAGCAAGAACAGCGAGACAACGGAGCAAGTGCGGAGACCGCTCACGCCCTTATCAACGGAATGGCAATTACGCTTGCAGAAGCAGAAGCTTATCGCAAAGAGCAAGAACGAGAAAATGGTTATTGGCAGGAGCGAATTGAAATCAACACAACACAAATACACCAAATACAAAATGACGCCGCAGCTCGACGAGACCCCTTTACAGGAACTGAGGGGGATGAACACGAAAGGCGTATTGATGCTTGTGAGCGGGGCTTGGTTGCCTTGGCCTCTTTAGAGGATAGAGTGGCTCGTAACGAAGAGCACTATGCTCAATGCCTAAAACTTATCAAACAGGGTGAGAATGACTAATGGCTTCTCCAACATTTATTGATTTTTATGACGGTTTTCCTGATCAACTCGGCGATGAGCAACATGATTTGGAAAGTGATGTTCTCAAGCTTATGCTGCATACTGCGGCTCCTACCGCGAGTTGGATAGCAGATGCGGATGTGACTAATGAGCTATCCGGGAATGGATATACAACGGGCGGGGAAGGACTGGATAATGTGACCTTCGGTGTTGATGCTACCGATAAGTCAAAGCTGGACTCTGACGGGGAAGTAATCACTGCGGGCTCTGGCGGCCTAACTTTTTCCCATTGGTCAATCATCAACTCTACGTCTGATAAGCTTATTTGTTATGGGACTTGTGACGGGGGTTCAGATATTGTGCTGGCTGAAAGCGAAAGCTTTACTTTGAACCCTGATGCCACAAATGGGTGGTTTCGGATCGGAGTAGGCACACTTTCCTAATGTTATTGTGAGGACGCTTAATGCCGCGTCTAGGTGTCCTCGCTACCGAAATGCCCGAAAGGGCTGGCGCGGCACCTAACTGAAGCGAGGCTTTAAAATGGCTTTCACTGACTTGTTCAAGCAGTATCCAAATCGCAATCTTGAGTTACGGTCTGTAGCAAAGACCGTGCATGAGTTTGGCAGGACGATTGCGCAAGAGCCTTCGGCGGCTCATTCTAATGGGTTGGACGAACATGCTCTCACTCGTCAACGTTCGTATGTAGAGCATGCTCTGGCGATGGTAGAGAGTATTAACGCCAAACCAATTCCAGACAACCCAGCAAGCCATCCGACTGATTTTGTGGTGGACTTATCCCGGCCGTATAATTTCTTTACCTCAGATGTTTCCGGCAACCAAGTACCGCTAAATGAGGCAACCCAATTGCTGGCTGAGAAGTGGCATGTGGCAGCGGTTGAACTTGTCAAATCTCAAAGTGCGGCCCTGGCCGGCTCCCTAGTGAAATTTGATTTTGAACGAGCAAAGAACAACCTGGAAACGATCTCCAAGCTGCTCGACGAAATCGAAGCTCGCCCATTCTTGGATTTGCCTGAAACGGCTGAGCCAGGCTCCAACTATGGCCCCCGCGGTTCCGCAACAGTGACGAGGTAAAGAAATGGAACTCAATAATTCACTAGACATTGCGCTCAATCTGAAGCAGCAGGAAAAGGGTGTTGGCGAGTTGTCGGATGGTAAGATTGCTATTTCCTATCCGACAATGGACCGGGACACTGCGAATGTTGCTCAATTGGATCTTACGCTTGGTACTGCAATCACCATCGTGCGGTGGGCTGTTGAGCAAGCGCGGCAAAACGGCGTAAATACAGAAGGGTATGTTCGAATGCTTCGGAGTCGGATGCAGGAAATGGAGCAGATTGTTGCTTCGGCTCCAATAGCCGGTGCATCAAGTCCCCAACCTTTACCGGGCGTAATTCGCTGACTTGACACGGAGGGGTTAGTCCCCTCCTTCCTTTTAGGATACGTGTATGGCCGACAAATTTCCATGGCTCGCAGCGGAGGGAGGGACATATTCCACGACCGGCCCATCCGTTGACCTGGACGGCACAGCTACAAACTTGGGCGCGTCCTATCCGACTCGTACATTTGCGGCGGCGGCTGCGGATACGGATGTTGACTTTGATGACGGCGACACGTGCCAGGTGCTTATTGTCAAGGACTCCAGTAATTGGGCCGCCTATTCAGGCGCGGCATGGAATGACTTGGCAACCGATACTATAACATTGGGCTCCGCAACTAAACAAGCGAGTGAGGGAACGTTGTCGAATTCGGATGCCGTTGAAGTTTACGCGCAGCCTCCATTTAGCCGGTACCTGCCAGATCCTTCCGGCAAGTCTGATGGTTTCATGACGCAAGTATCATCCGGAGAGTGGACTACATGAGGAAACTTCTCTGGCTGACTTTAATCCCTAGCCTCTGTGCTGCCGGGAATCCGCAAATGTGGTATCGGGACGGCGCGTCAGGTGTGCTTTCTTTGGGCAACCCGGAGTCTACATTCGACCACGACGACTTGGGCGGTTTTGTGGCGAATGAGCATATCGACGTTACCACTTGGGCGGGCTCGTCTAATCTTACGACGATTGGAACGCTTATCGGGGAGCTTGTCCTTGATGAGCTTGGCGTTGAATTCCAAGAAACCGACTCAATAACCGACTGCTCCGGCTTTGCAGCTACGGGCGGCGGCATTTTCTATGATGATTCGGAGGGGGTGTTCAAAAAATGCCAGGATAACGTTCTTACTGTGCTTGATACTGATAACAAAACGGTCAAGCTCGGTTGTGCGCTATCAGATAATACAACCGCTTTGACAACGGGAACCAATCTATGCCGCATTCCAATAGCTGCCGCGTTTACCATTGACACCACGGCGAATAGCGGAGTGGCGTGTGTTGTTGCTACTGCACCGACCACTACCACTATCGAGGTGGATATCAATGAAGACGATGGTACGCCAGCATCGATACTATCTACCGTTATATCGATCGACGCGACTGAAAATGAGAGTTTCGATGCGGGGACGGCGCCGGTTGTAAGTGATTCCGCGATCGCGGCCGGATCTGTCCTTACCTTTGATATCGACCAAATCGGCTCAGGTACTGCCGGGGCCGGCCTTGTATGTACTGTAATCGGGAGTTTTGACTAATGAAATATCTTGCTGCTTTTCTTTTTTTGGCATGTGGCTGCGCGGCACAAGCCGAGCTTACCTTTCCCGTCGATACGGCAGAGTGGGAGGGGCGGACCGCTTATCTAATTGTGCCGACCGATACGAATGAACTCTACCAGCTCCGATACTACCCTGACGGCTCGACGTATGGAGATTGGCCACGCCATGACGGCGATAATTTCGGCACTCCATTGCCGACCGTGGACCCTGAGCCGGAGGGGTTGGTGTATCCGATCCGATTGCTCGATGAGCCAAACGACCCTCAATTCCACTCGACGATCGAGAAGGTGGTAACAACTGTGCATTATTGCGGCCCATTTGAGTCGGATGTACGCCAACCTCCTGCGTGTGGTAGCCAGACAGACGTAATATTGAGCGTGAAGAGTAAAGAGGCTTTGCCGGAAAGCGACGTACTGCGCAACGCAAATAGCGCGGCAGGAGAGAAATACTACGAACTGTACCAAGCGGATGGGTGGGAGATTCGAGAAGCGTTGCAAAGTGGGATCAACATGGCGAAAGACCGCCAAGTCAATCTCGGATCTTTGCTGACAAGAATTGATAACGAAAATTGGCAAATCCAGGTCAACTATTTCCAAGAGATCCTTGCAAAAACTCGCAAGCTTCGCGCGCAGATCAAATGTAAGTATGATTTGAGCAATTGCTCGTATAACGTCAACGGCGCATCTGTTGACGTTGACCCCGTGACAGGCGCGGACTTCGAGACGGGGTGGCCTGAACTCCCGGAAATCCCGGAGCTTTAAGCGATGCGCGCGTTTCTTTTGTCGTTCAGCTTGGCCCTGACGCTCGGCGTTCTCGGTGGCTCATTATCCGGGGAGGATCTTTCTTCCTGGCAATTTTTGACCGGGCAAGCAAGGGCGCAGACCGTTATCAACCCGTATCGGTTTGACGGAGGTGGGGCTGACGACGCGGAGCTGTATCACGACCCCGATAATGATTTCGGGGCGGCTTCGCTGACGGCCGGCGGGTGGACGGTAGATTCTGGCTCCAGCATAACCGACTTAACGAAGCTCGGGGTCGACGATACGTCCAGACCGAATCCGGCGGATACAGAATCCCGTATTGTTAAGGTACACGGCGTTACGTTACCGAATGAGTATCGTGTATCCCTGTACTTTTACCAAACAGGCCACAAGCGGTATGTACAGAGCCCCATCATCGGCTTGTGTGATTCGACCAGCGAGGATGGTTTTGGTGCGGGACTGGCTATGTCGGATTCAAGCACGCATTGGTTGCGAGTAATAGAAACATCTGATTACTTTGACTCTAGAACAGAACGCGATAGCACAGACGTCACGCAATCGGCATTTGAAAATAAATGGAACATAATTGCTTTTGAGTGGGATAACTCAGTCGGCAGCTATGGTGAGATCACAGCACAACTATGGACGGATGTTGGAGACGGGGAACCTAACGCGGAAGATTTGGGGGCAGCAGATTACGAAGCGTCTTACGAGCTTACATCTGCGCATCCAGGAACGGATGAGTTCTGCATACGATATGCGTACAGAACTGGGGCAGAGCAGGTTGTTTCGTACATTAAAAGCCCCCGTATCTACGACTTGACTGAGTAGGAGCGATGCCCGACTGCGCGATAGTAGCGGATGAGCATACGCATATTTGCAGTCGAATGATGTGATGGCGAAGCGCACAAAGACAATGGGAAGCAAATCCAAAGCGGAAACGCCGCAGACGACAGGGCCAAACGCTTGGAGGATCAAGAGAAAATCCGATATTCGGCAAATAGCGATCATGCTCCGCACCGGGATTGATGCGATTTTGGTTGAGCGGCGTGACCGGCAATAGCCCATGTGGCTTTTAGGCGCCCCACTAGGACTTGGATTTTGGCCGGGCTCTACTGCGCAAGAGGGCACACTTGCTTCTGCAGGTCAGTTAACCCTCCAAGGAAACGCACCTACTGGATTAGTTAATAGGGTTGGGGCTCTTGCAGCGGCAGGAGTTCTTGTTCTCCAAAGCTATGCCCCGACAGGAGTAGTAAGCCAGTCTGGCACTATA